>WNFV01006243.1_pt1 | contig 14172 bp, 12 predicted proteins | sample 5400101 | NCBI WGS metagenome assembly WNFV01 (sample SAMN13153361, study PRJNA577476) | soil metagenome | isolation source: 115 cm soil or saprolite under grassland replicate 1 | place: USA:California | collected 2016-06-15 | reverse complement strand
CAGAGAGTGGATGCCGGTGCTGGCGAAGGTGCTCGGCGCCAGGTCTCCCCGCCACGTTCCCCCGTGGCTAGCGCGACTGATCGCGGGCGAACTCGTGGTGATGTTGCAGACCGAGAGCCGCGGCGCCTCTTCCGGGTCCACGGCGACGGTGCGTCGGTGATCGTGGCCTTCGCCCTCATGCTGGCCGAGATCTACGCCTTCAGCTGGGCGTTCATCAGCCTCGGGCTCATCGCGGGCAACGCGCAGGCGGCCCAGGCCCTGTCCTCGCTGATTGTGATCCCGTTCACGTTCGTGTCGAGCGCGTTCGTGCCGATTCACTCGATGCCCGGCTGGATGCAAAGTTTCGCTGCCAACCAGCCCGTGACTGTCATCATCAACGCCGTGGGCAGCCTCATGCTCGGAGGGACCCGCGCCGCCGGAGCCGGCCACAGCACCTCGTACTGGGTGCTGCTCAGCCTCATGTGGTGCGCCGGCATCCTCGCCGTGTTCGGTGCCGTGGCGGTCGCTCGCTTCTCCCGCCGGAGGTAGGCCGTGGCTCCCAGGACGCGGATGTGGCGTCTTCGTCATTTCGTGACGCGCTTCGTCAACCCGGTCACCCGCCTGTTCGCAGGCCGGGTGCCCGGCTTCGGGGTCCTGACGTATCGGGGCCGAAGAACGGGGTGGACGTACACACGCCGATCAACGTGTTCCGCCGTGACGACGAGTACATCTTCGTGCTCACGTACGGGTCGGATGCCGATTGGGGGAAGAACGTTCTCGCGGCGGACGGGTGCTGGATCCGTACGCGGGGCCACGATGTCCGGCTCACACAACCTGAGGTCATCGTCGACCCCACGCGCAGGCTCGTCCCCGCGCCGATCAGGTTCATCGAGCGTTTCGGCACGTCACCGAGTTCGTTCGGATGCGACCCCGTTCAAGATCGTGACCGTCGAGTTCCAGGGGCCTTATGCGGCGAGTACACGTGCATCAAAGCGTCACCGCCAATCCGGGCCGTAGCGTCGTGAGGTGAACAGAAGGCCCTCCTCGTGGTCGGCAAACGAGGCCCACGGCCATTCTCCACGGCTGGGCGGGGGATTGCCGCCATCCGCGCTCGAGCGGCGGCGCCTCTTCGCGGCCTCATCCTACTGAGCTGATTGTGAGGGGGGAGTCGGACCAGACTTCCGCAGAATGTTGCGGCTCCGGCAGCGCCTACGGCTACGACTGAAGAAGACACGCCCTCGCCCGTAGGGGCTTATCGCCAGTCGTGTCCATCAGAATCCCATCAGGCCCAATGTTCGCTCGACTCACTCACCGGACGACGACCCGCTGCGGGAGCGGGTCGGTTCACGCCGGTCTCGTAGGCGAAGATTGCTATTTGGACGCGGCTGCGGAGTTCGAGCTTCATCAGGATTCGCTTGATGTGGCTGCGAATCGTGGACTCCTCGACCACGAGCTCCGTGGCGATCTCGCGGTTCGAGAGCCCCCGCGCGACGAGCTCGAGGACCTCCCGCTCGCGGGGAGTGAGCTCGGCGAGCTTGGCCTGATCGGCGAGCTCGGGGATCGGCTGCTGGGCCATGCGGTCGATCACCCGGCGGGTTACCGACGGCGAGAGCAGGGAGTCTCCGCGGGCGATCGTGTGCACCGCCGCGACCAGCTCCTCCGGTCGCGCTCGCTTGAGCAAGAATCCCGAGGCGCCGGCGCGCAGCGCGCCGAAGACGTAGTCGTCCTGCTCGAAAGTGGTGAGGATCAGGACCCTTGCCCGGGGGGCGGCACGCGTGAGCTCCCGGGTCGCCTCGATCCCGTCCAGGTCGGGCATGCGGACGTCCATGAGCACCACGTCGGGGTGGAGCCGGCGGGCCCGCTCGACTGCCTCCCGTCCTGTCGACGCCTCCCCGACGATCTCGATCTCTGGCTCGCCCGAGAGGAGCTCGACGAGACCCGCGCGCATGAGATCGTCGTCGTCGGCGATCAGCACCCGCGTCATGAGCTCGCACCTCCGTAGGGAAGGCGGGCGCGGACGCAGAACCGGCCGTCGGCGCGCCCGGCTTCGAGGGTGCCGCCGAGCAGGGTCGTGCGCTCGCGCATGCCGATCAGCCCGTGCCCGCCGTTTGGTCTCGGGGCGCTCTCGGCGGGCGCGGCGTTGTTGATCGTCAGCTGAAGTGTCTCCTGGCCGAACGAAAGCTCTATCCAAGCCTCACCGGTTCCGTGCCGGGCGGCGTTGGTGAGGGCCTCCTGCAGGATCCGGTAGGCAGCCTGGTCGACTGTGCTCTCGAGCCGTCGAGGCTCTCCCTCTCTCGCGAGGCCGACGTCGAGCCCGGCAGCGGCGTGGCGCGCGACGAGTGTGTCGAGCGACGCGAGCCCGGGTGGCGCATCCACCGCTCCATCCGCGGAGCGGTGGTCGCGAAGCGTGCCGACGATCTGGTCGATCTCGCCGGCCGTCTTGCGCGCCAACTCCTCGATCGCTTCCAGCGCGGCCTGGGAGCGCTCGGGGTCCTTCCGCATCCGGGCGGTCCCGGCCCGCACCGCGATCACGTTGATCGCGTGGCCGGCGGCGTCGTGGAGATCGCGGGCGATCCGAGCGCGCTCCTCTGCGACGGCGAGGCGACGCTCCCGCTCTGCCTCGCGCTCGGCGCCGAGAGCGCGCTCCCTCAGCTCGGCGATCCGCTCGCGTCGGAGGCGGGTCCGCTCGCCGGCGAACCACGCGACGGCGAAGTCGAGGCCCGTGTGGAACAGCTCGCCTCCCGGGAAGCCTCCCCGGCCGTAGGCGGTCGAACCGAGGATCGCGAGGTACAGCGCGAGGACCCTCCCGGTGTCCCGTCGCGTCCAGGGGTTCTTTTCATCGCGACTCGCTGCGAGCAGATACAGCGCGGCGGCGGGCCCGAGCGGTAGACCGATCGGATAGCCGAGGGTGCCCAGCAGCACGATCGCGGCCGCGGTGAGCGCGAACACCGCGCGGGGAGCGCGGCGCCACGCGACGAGGGGCACGGTTGAGCATGCGATCAGCAGCCCGCCGATCCAGTCGAGCTCTCTCGATCCCGGCTCCGAGGCACCGAAGCCGGCCTGGGAGAGCGCCACCGAGCCGACGAACGCCGCGGCACCCGTCGCCGCACCGACGAGGGTCTCCCATCTCGGCCGGGCCGCAAGCACCCGACGCGCCGTAGCCGCCACAACACCCGAGGCTAGCATCGCCGTTCCGGCCGCGAATCCTCCGCGCAGATGATCCTGCTCCACGAATCGGGGAGCGCAGAGTTCCCCCCAACGGGCGTTTTCGGCCAGCCCGCTGCAGCCATAGCTTGGCGGCCATGAGGCAATCCATGAGCGGACTGACCCACTTCGTACTGGTCCGCCGTCGCTGGATCGTGGTGACATGGCTGATCGTGGCCGCGGCCGGATTCGCGAGCCTTGGGTCGACGACCAAACGGTTGTCGAGCGAGTTCAAGCTCCCCGGCGAACCGAGCTACATCACAGACACCAAGATCTCCGCTCTCTACCAGGACGAGGGTGGCGGCGACATCGACTCGCCGCCGATCATCGTCGTGGCCATCACCGCCCCGGCCGGGCGCACGGCGACCCCGGCCGGCGCCGACCAGGTGCTCAGGGCCGCGGCCGCGTCCATCCCCGAGTCCCGTCTCGCTGATCAGTTCAACACCGGGGACCGGCATTTCAGCACCAGGGACGGGCGCACCAGCTTCGGCCTGGTGTTCACTCCCAAAACGGCCGTCGGCGAGGGTTCCGGCCAAGGTCTCGCCTCGACCATCACCGCCGCCGCGGCGGCCGTCGCTCCGCCGGGATGGCACACGGGCGTGACCGGCTTGGCTCTGCTCGTGAACGGTGGGTCCGGCAGTGGGACGAGTCTGCTGACCGAGACCCTGATCGGTGGGATCGGGGCCCTGGCCGTGCTTGTGTTTGTGTTCGGCAGCTTCATCGCCCTCGTGCCCTTGCTGATGGCGGTGATCGCCATCCCCACCACCTTCCTGATCGTCGGCGGACTGACCCACATCACGTCGGTAAGCGTCATCGCGCAGTACCTCATCGCCTTGATCGGCCTCGGCGTGGCCATCGACTACTCGCTGCTGGTCGTGACCCGCTGGCGGGAGGGGCGGGCTCACGGCCTCGACAGCCACGAGGCGGTGGTCGGGGCCATGAACTCCGCCGGGCGGGCCGTGGTGTTCTCCGGGCTGACGGTTGGCTTGAGCCTGCTGGCCCTGGTGGTCCTGCCCGTGTCGTTCCTGCGCAGCATCGGGGTGGCCGCCTTCCTCATCCCCATCGTGTCGATCGCGGTGGCGCTTACCCTCCTTCCTGCGCTGCTGGCCGCCGCCGGACCGTTCCTCGATCGGCCCAGGCTGCGCCGCGAAGTCCACGCCAGCCGGCCGTGGACGGCCTGGGCCGAGGTGGTGTTGCGGCACCGCATCGGCGCCACCGTCGTCGGCGGGGGCATCCTGATCGCCCTGACCGTTCCTCTGTTCGCCATCACCCTGGGCGAGCCAAAGACGTCGGCCCTGGCCCAGTCGGGGCCCGCCCACGCCACCCTCGCAGGCCTGGAAGCCGGTGGGGTCCCCTCCGGGATCCTCGAGCCGATGGATGTTCTGGTGAAGGACGGACAGGGGTCCGCCGTAGCCTCCCGAATGGAGAAGGTGAAAGGGGTCTACGCGGCCGTCGCGCCGAACTCTCCCCAGTACCGTCGGGGAGGCACCTCAATCGTCGAGGTCCTACCCTCCGCCGAGCCCAGCAGCTCGGCGGGTGGGGCCACCATCTCGGCGGTCCGTTCCACCGCAGCCCACTCGCCCGGTGTGATTGGGGTCGGCGGGCCCGGACCGGAGCAGGTGGACTTCATCCAATCCGTGTACGGGTCGTTCCCGCTCATGCTCACCTTGATAGCGATCGCCACCCTTCTGATGCTCTCCCGGGCGTTCCGCTCGATCGTTCTCGCAGCCAAGGCGGTGCTGTTCAACATGCTGTCGGTCGCCGCCGCCTACGGCGTGATGGTGCTCGTGTGGCAACAGGGCCACGGAAGTCAGGCCCTATGGTCCATCCCCGCGACCGGCTCCATCACCGTGTGGGTGCCGATCATGGTCTTCGCCTTCTTATTCGGACTGTCGATGGACTACGAGGTCTTCATCCTCTCCCGCGTCCGGGAGGAGTACGACCGTACGGGATCAACCGATGGTTCCGTCGTCGTGGGCATTGGCCGGACCGGGAGGCTGGTGACGAGCGCGGCGCTGATCCTCTTCCTCGGCTTCCTTTCCCTGTCCACCGCCGGTGGAACCGACCTAAAGGTCATGGCCACCGGTCTCGGGGTCGGCATCCTCCTCGACGCGGTCGTCGTCCGCAGCCTATTGGTCCCAGCCCTCGTCGGCGTGCTCGGCAAGTGGAACTGGTACCTGCCCGCCTGGCTGGCCCGGGTCCTGTGGGTTCGGGAACCGCAGCGGCTGCCGACTGCCCGAGCTTCCCGATGAATCTCATACCTTCCGGAAGGCTCAGGATCGAGTCGGGGACCCCGAGGACTCAGCTGCCTTCGGTCCTGACTGAACGACGCGGTCCCCTGTTGTCGCATGTTTGGTGTGCACGTTCTCGAGGGGGAGTCGGACCTGCGAAACGCACGATGCTGTGTCGATTGCACGCGCGTCTCCGCATCCCGGCGATGTCGCGCGTTCGTCGATGACGATCCTCGAGGAATCGAGGCCGCGATGAACTGCGAATCCGGACCAGATCCCGCGCTCAGGCCGGTGCGAGCACCTCGATGGTCTTCGCGGCTGCCGCGTTGCCGAGACGAACGTCGTACGCGCACACCGCCCCGAGGTCCCGGCCGAGGGAGATCGCCGTCGCGAGATGGATGGCGTCGAGGGTCCTGAGCTCGGGCGGCCCCAGTGCGGCCGCCCTCTGCACCACATCCTCGTCGAGGTCGACGAGGGCGATCCTCGAAAGGACGGTCCGCGCCCTCCGGACCCCGCCGCCGCCGATCCGTCTCGCCACCCGCTCCACCGCGATGCGAGCCACCAGGCTCGACACCCGCTCGGGCCACGACCTGAGGAGCTCTCGAAGCGCCTTCGTCTCCGCTTCGGGGACGACGAGCTTCACGATAGCGGAGGAGTCGAGGTACAGGAGCTTCCCGGCCATGGGTTAGGTGCGGTCTTCGCGGAGCTCCCGCAGGGGCGTCGGTCCCCTTGGTCGTGAGCGGCCCCTTCGGTGGAGCGAGGTCGAGGAGGTCTCCTTCGGGGGGCCTCGCCCGTCCCGAAGCCACGAGCTGTCGGAGGGCGGACCCGGACTCATCAACTGGGCCAAGCACTGCCACCGTCTTGCCGCGCTCGGTCACCTCGAGTCGCTCGCCCCGCTCCACCCGCCGCAGGTACCGGGAGAGGTTCTGGCGAAGCTCTCGGACACCCACTCGGTCGGCAGCCATGTGTACACACAATGTAGCATCCTTGGCCAAACTTTTGCCCCACTGAGCTGATCTGAGGCGATCTCAGACGACATCAGATAACCTGTGAGCAGCGAAAACGATCTCAGAGCACCCCGATCCCACTCATAACCCAGAGGTCGCAGGTTCAAATCCTGCCCCCGCGACGAACCAAAACCGCAGGTAGATGAAGGTGCGCGGCGCGACCGACGCCGTCGCGCGAGACGCGTTGATCCGGCTCCGATACCCGTCTGATACCGGTAGCGCTCGCCTACGCCGCCTTGCTCCCATCCACAAGCGCCGCGAACCGGGCGATCGCGTCCTCCTCCAGACAGGGCACGGCGTGCTGGTAGAAGAGCTGGGTGATGACCGGGTTCCGGTGCCCGAGGATCCGGCTCACGACCTCCGTCGGGATGCCGGCCTTCAGGCTCAAGGTGGCGAACGTGTGCCTGAGGTCGTGGAGGCGGATCAGGGGCAGCCGAGCCCGAACGGCCAGTCGCCCGAACGTATGCGTGACGACATCGGGGTCCAGGGGTCGCCCGTCGGGGCGGCAGAAGATCAGTCCCTGGTCCTGGTAGGTCTCGCCGGCTGCCTTGCGCTCTTCGAGCTGTCGACGGTGATGCTCCTGCAGCACTCGGACCGTCTCCGGATCGAGCGGCACGGCCCTCCGGCCGCGATCGGTCTTCGGCGGGCCGAATCTGGGCGGCCCGCCCCTCGGGCCCGTCACGAGGGCCTGGGTCACGTGGAGTCGACGGGTGATCGGATCGAACCCGGGCCAGGTGAGGGCGAGGACCTCTCCGCGTCGCATGCCCGTGGTCGCGGCGGTTCGCCACAGGGCATGAAGGCGGTGCCCACGCACCGAGGCAAGAAACGTCGCGACCTGCTCCTCCGTCCAGGTCTTCATCTCCGGGCGCCGAACGGCCAGCTTGTGGGCACGTCTGGCGGGGTTGGCGGGGATGAGGCCGTCCTCGACGGCGTCCTCGAGGGCCTTACGCAAGACCAGGTGAACGTTGTGCACGGCCTTGGGGTGCATGGGCCCCTCGCGGCGGATCCGACCTCGCCGCTCCAGCTCGGTGTAGAAGTGCTTGATCCCGGGCCGAGTCAGCGACCAGAGCGGCGCCGTGCCGATCCCGTAGTCCGGATTGCAGATGTAGCACTCGATGAGGATGCCGTACGTCTCGTGGGTGCTCTGCCGCAGATGGGTCTTTCCGGCGAGCCACGGGCGAAGGTAGCCCTCGAGCGTCAGCTTCGAGGGCGACGCGTACGTGCCCGTCTGGACGACCGTGAGCAGCCGGAGGAGTTCGCGTTCGGCCGCGTCCTTCGTCGGGAACCCCGAGCGAACCGTCTTCCGACGCTCGGTCGCTCCCTTCGGATGGGTGTCGACGTAGAAACCCCAGCTCGCGAACCTGGTCGATCCGCACCGCCTGCAGCTGTGGGCGCCGTTCCTCCAGAACGACCCGCACGAGCACCGCTTGGCGAGGACGCCCGTCCTCATCCCGGCCTCCTTCCCTCGAGAAGAGGGGAGCATGCCGGTCCGGTCTCTGGGGAGGGCGACCAGAGTCGGGTCGTCTACCTGCGGTGATGCTGGCTCTGATACCGGGCTGATACCCACAGGCCACGAGGCGAGGCGCGCCGCGAGGTCTCTTGCGAGTCAAACTCGGGATCTCGATTCCAAGCGCGCGGCGCTCGTAGTGTCGATGCCGGTAGAAACTCGAGGCGCTCTCTACCTGTCAAAGATTCGACCGGCGCTGACAGTGCTGGTCAGAGAGCGAAATCGTTCGGAGCGAGGAATAGTCAAGAGGCACGCATGGGCGCCTGCGGCGACCACCCACAACGGATGAAAATGTTGGCCGGCCGCTCGTGGCGACGTCGGTCCTGCTTGGAGCCATGAGCCCGATCAAGAGTCTGACGCGGAGGCTGACGGCACCCCGGACTGTTGCCACCAGAGCACGACGAGCAGTTTCGTAGCACCTCGCGCAGCCTTCCCTCGAGCGGCCGACGCCGGATCGTCGTTGGTCGAGGGAGGGGAGGTCGCATGGAACAACTTGTGGAGCGGTGCGCCGGGCTCGACGTCCACCAGGCCCAGATCACTGCCTGCGCGCGGATCCCCGGCGAGCACGGCAGCGTCAAGGAGATCGTGCAGGAGTTCGGCAGCACCACGCCGGACCTCCTGGCCATGCTGGACTGGCTGGTGGCCCTCGGGGTGACCGACGTGGCCATGGAATCGACCGGTGTCTTCTGGAAGAGCCCGTACTACGTCCTGGAGGATCACTTTCGGCGGGTGCTGGTGGTCAACGCGGCGCACATCAAGCACGTCCCGGGGCGCAAGACCGATGTCATCGACGCCGCGTGGATCGCCCAACTGCTTGCCCACGGCCTGCTCCGGGGGAGCTTCGTACCTCCTCCCCCCATTCGTGAGCTGCGTGACCTCACCCGGTACCGCAAGGCCCTCACCGAAGAGCGCAACCGGGAAGTGAACCGGGTCCACAAGATCCTGGAGGACGCGGGAGTGAAGCTCGCCGTGGTCGCGTCCGACGTGATGGGGGTCTCCGGCCGGGCCATGATGCGGGCACTGATCGAGGGGCAGGCCGACCCCGATGCCCTGGCTGATCTGGCCAAGGGAAGGCTCCGGACCAAGCTCCCCGAGCTGCGCAAGGCCCTTACCTCCCGGTTCCGGGGTCACCACGCCTTCTTGCTGGAGCGGATGCTCGCCCACATCGTCGACCTCGAGTCCGACATCGCCGCCGTGCAGGAGCGGATCGAGGAGGCGGTGGGCCCTTTCGCCCGACAGGTTGAGGTCCTGGACTCCATCCCCGGCGTGGGCAGGATCGCCGCCCAGGCCATCCTGGCCGAGATCGGGACCGACATGAGCGTGTTCCCCACGGCCGAGCACTGCGCCTCGTGGGCCGGCATGTGCCCTGGTCAGAACGAGTCGGCCGGCAAGCGCAAGTCGGGGAGGACCCGCAAAGGCTCCCGGTGGCTCCGGACCATCCTTCTGGAGTGCGCCCACGCCGCGGGAAGGAGCAAGGGAACCTACCTCTCCGAACGGTACCGTCAACTGGCGCGGCGGCGGGGCAAGAAGAAGGCCCTCGTGGCGATCGGACACGACATCTTGGTCACCGCTTACCAGCTGCTCGCAACCGATCAGCTCTACCGTGACTCCGGGCCGGAGCGGGTGAAGACCGAGGCCCAAGACCTCGCCAAGCGCCGGGCCATCCGTCAGCTGCAGTCTCTGGGATACCGCGTCGCCCTCACCCCTCTCCCCGGGGCAGCCGCATAGCGAGGCTTACCGTTCATTTTCTGAGCAGTTGTGGAACGGAATCTCGTGATCACGCGGCGTCCTCCGTGTCGGTCCGCTCGACCAACCGTCCCTTCACGAACTTCGCGCCCGCGCGCACCAGCGCGACGAGCTCCGGCGCGTTGACCCTTCTCCACCTCCCTTCGGCCGCCTCGATCAGCTTGAAGCACATAGCGAGCCCCGCCTCCCGAGAGCCGGGGCCCTTGGTGACGTCGGTGCGGGCCCGCACAGGAGAGAACGTCGACTCGATGGGGTTCGAGGTCCGCAGGTGGATCCAGTGCTCGGCCGGGAAGTCGTAGAAGGCGAGCACATGACGTCCCAATTTCGAGCATGCAGGCCGCGATCACCCAGAGGATGCGTGAGGGGTGCGTGTAGACTCATGCTTGTTCGCGTCTGAGCGACCGACGGCAGCCACGTCCCTTTCTCTCCACGGACCCGCCCGTCCCCGGAGGCGCCATGCCTCTCCAGAGGAAGGAACGCCCATGGCAGGCACCACTCGCGATAAGCCCGCCGAGGCGACAACCCCCCGCGACCCTTCGGCGAGGCGTCCACTGATCGAGGCCTCGTCCCTCGGTCTGGGGGAACCGTACCCATTCTGTGGGGCCCTCCTCGAGAGCGATGCGGCGCGCTGTCCACAATGTGAGCGGGCGGTCGTTAAGGACCCGGCGTTCGACTGAGTGGTTCCGGTGGAAGAGGAGCGGACCGCGTTCTCCGGTGGGAAATGCAGTCTGGCTTCGAGCGAGATGCTCAGGGAAACGGTACGCTCCCTGGCAGCAGGCGATGCCCTGCTGTTCGCGCTGAGCGACCGATTTGCCCGAGGTATCTGCCTCGAGACTCTCCCTCACTCCCCACGGACATTCGGCACCATGAGGGAGGTCATTCGATTGCGTTGTCCCAGTTGTGAATCCACCCGGATTCTCGTCGTGCTCGGCCCCAACCCGCGCGCATCGTGCCGCGATTGCGGTTGCCGGTGGGTCCAGGAGGGCAGCGAGCAGATCTTGATCCGCCGGCCGGGCGAGATCTCCGGGCGAGCGAGGCACCCCTCTCATCGCCAGACAGGGAGTGATGCGTGACCGGGCGCGGGGGAGCAGTTTAGACGAGCGTCATCCGTGCGTGGGTGTAGGTGATCCCGCTGGGAGGCTCCCGGCGTGCTCCGAACGTAAAAGCGCGTATACTTACGTGTAGTTACGAGCTGAGGAAGTGGAGGTAGCTGTGGAAGCGAAGTTCGAGCATGGGCTCGCGCTCATCCGTCAGGGACTGGCGATTCTCGAGAAGAGCAGCAAGGGCGAACCTGTGGGCAGCATGGTCATGTCCCCTCGAGTGGCGAAGCTCGGCCGGATCGCCCATCTCCACCTGAAGGCCCTCGAGGATGGCGATGGGCGCCTGACGCTCGGGCAGTCGCGGGAGATTCGCCGGCATCAGTGGGGCCCGAAGGTTCGATCGACGGCGAACCTGTTCGGAACGAAGGACAGCGGCGCAATCCTGTATCGGAGGGGCCCCGCCGGACAGCGGCCCAAGGATACCGACCCCATTCGCTTGACGAAGGAGGGCGAGCGCCTCGCCAAGGAGTACCGGAGGCTGCAGGGCCACGCGGCGTAGCTCCGGGGAGGCGCACGCCCGGGGCGTGAAGGCCTCTGGCGCACGCCAGCGCGGTTCGCACCAGGCTCATCGACGTTGTTTCGAGACCGGAAGGGACATCCCCATGACGACGACGATTCACGCGGCGCCTCACAGCGCCCGCCTCACCGCATGGCTCTCGCGAGAACGTGACTCGATCGTCCTCGCGCTCCCCGGATCGACGGAACCATTGAGGTTCCAGGAACCGGCGGCGGGGCCATCCGACAGCTCTCATTGGGAGGTGCTCGATCAGATCCTGCGTTCCACCGGCAAGTAGACGAAGCCGGCGACCCCCGGCTGGCACCACCCAGGCACCATGGAAGGACCGTGCAATGGGCAAGAAGTTCGGATTGAAGCCGCTGGAGGACCGCATCGCGGTGCTCCCTAGCGAGGAGGAACAGACCACCGTCTCGGGCATCGTGATCCCGGACACCGCCAAGGAGAAGCCCCAGGAGGGCGAGGTCATGGCGGTGGGCCCGGGCCGGTTCGAGGACGGGCAACGCGTCCCGATGGACGTGAACGTCGGGGACACGGTCATCTACTCCAAGTATGGCGGCACCGAGGTCAAGGTGGAGGGCGACGAGTACCTCATCCTCTCCGCCCGCGACGTGCTCGCCGTCATCAGCTCAGTGAGGAAGGCGTCATGACAGCGAAGGTACTGAAGTTCGACGAGGAGGCCAGACGGGCCCTCGAGGCCGGCGTGGACAAGCTCGCCGACGTGGTGTCCGTCACGCTCGGCCCGAAGGGCCGCAACGTCGTGCTCGACAAGAAGTGGGGGTCTCCCACCATCACTAACGACGGGGTGACAATCGCCAAGGAGATCGAACTGGAGGACCCGTTCGAGAACATGGGTGCCCAGCTCGCCAAGGAGGTCGCGACCAAGACGAACGACGTCGCCGGTGACGGCACGACCACTGCCACGGTCCTGGCCAGGGCCATGGTCCACAACGGGATGCGCAACGTCGCAGCGGGCGCGAACCCGATGGCGCTGAAGCGCGGCATCGAGCGGGCCGTCGCGGCCACGGTGGAACACCTCGGCAAGCAAGCGCATGACGTCGATGGCAGGGACGACATCGCTCACGTGGCCGGCCTGTCCGCGGCCGACGATTCCATCGGCGACTCGATTGCCGAGGCGTTCGAGAAGGTCGGCAAGGACGGGGTCATCACGGTGGAGGAGTCGCAGACCTTCGGCATCGAGCTCGAGTTCGTCGAGGGGATGCAGTTCAACAAGGGCTACATCTCACCGTACTTCGTCACCGACCCGGAGGCGATGGAGGCTCGCCTCGACGACCCGCGGATCCTGCTCGTAGGCGGGAAGGTCTCGAGGATCAAGGACCTGCTGCCCGTGCTGGAGCGCCTGATCGAGGGCGGGAAGCCGCTCCTGATCGTCGCCGAGGACGTGGAGGGCGAGGCCCTCGCCACGCTCGTCGTCAACAAGCTCCGCGGCTCGTTCACCGCCATCGCGGTGAAGGCCCCAGGGTTCGGCGACCGCCGCAAGGCCATGCTCGAGGACATGTCGATGCTCACGGGTGGCCAGGTCATCTCCGAGGAGGTCGGTCTGAAGCTCGAGAATGCGACGCTGGATCTCCTGGGGAGCGCACGCAAGGTCATCGTGACCAAGGACGACACCACGATCGTCGAGGGCCAGGGCGACCCGGAGCGGATCAAGGGGCGGATCAGCCAGATCAAGGCGGAGATCGAGAAGACCGACTCCGACTACGACCGGGAGAAGCTCCAAGAGCGCCTGGCGAAGCTCTCCGGCGGGGTGGCGCTCATCAAGGTCGGCGCGGCCACCGAAGTGGAGCTCAAGGAGAAGAAGCACCGCATCGAAGACGCCGTGTCCGCGACGCGGGCGGCCATCGAAGAGGGCACGGTGCCCGGCGGCGGCGTTGCCCTGATCCGGGCCGAGGAGGCCATCGACGTCGACAGCCTCGGTCTGTCCGGTGACGAGGCGACCGGGGCACTGATTGTTCGCCGGTCCCTGCACGAGCCGGCCAGGCTGATCGCGGGCAACGCAGGGTTCGAGGGCGCCGTCGTGGTGGAGCGCATCCGGGGCGAGGCGGACGCCACGGGCTTCAACGCGGCCACCGGCGCGTGGGGAGACCTCAGGATGGCGGGGATCATCGACCCCGCCAAGGTCACCCGCTCCGCGCTGCAGAACGCCGCGTCCATCGCGGCGCTCGTGCTGACCACCGAGTGCGCTATAGCCGAGAAAGCGGTCGAGGACGGTGAAGGCGCCGGCGACTACGGCCAAATGCGCTAGGAGAGACGGGCTTCGCTACGAATGGCTCCATGGCGTCGAAGCGAGGGTCCGGGGAACCGGGCCCTCGCTGGCCGTCTCCCGGGCTGGTCTTTCCGAATGGTCAGCTCGAAGGGAAGGGTGGATCAGTTGGAGATTGAGGCCGTTCCATGATCTCGTCTCCTCGGAGAGCCCCTCGGACCTCAGCCATTTCCTGCACGGAGGCCTCGTGCTGGTCGGCGCTCCCCACGCATTCGCCCAGCAACCTGCGAGTGATCACCAGCATGCCTTCGATCCATCGAGCGACCTCGGCCTGAGCGCTGGCGTGCTCCGAGTGCCAACTGACCGGCTGCGATCGCCCTCGACCTCGCGGCGGTGATGGCGCGAGTTCGTAGCCATCCGGCGCTTCGCCCGCGGACTCATAGAGTGAGGTCGTGGACTGGATCCGCGAAGGCGAGGTCTCCCTCCCTACGACGCCCGGTGAGCCGGACGAGCTCCGGGCATTGCGCCCGTGGGTGCTCGAGGAGCCGGACGGCACCCTTCGCATGTGGTACACGGGGGACGACGGCACCACCTCGCGGATCCTGACGGCGGTCCGGCTGCCTGGCGGCGGATGGGAGCGGCTCGGACTCGCGATCGACG
>WNFV01009267.1_pt1 | contig 14175 bp, 13 predicted proteins | sample 5400101 | NCBI WGS metagenome assembly WNFV01 (sample SAMN13153361, study PRJNA577476) | soil metagenome | isolation source: 115 cm soil or saprolite under grassland replicate 1 | place: USA:California | collected 2016-06-15 | reverse complement strand
CCGAGATCGAGCTGCGGCGCCTGGTGGACGAACAGCGGGCCTTGACCGCGAAGCTGCAGAGCCTCGTGGAGTCCCGAACCTCCGAGCTCCGAGTCTCCGAGGGGCGCCAGCGCGTCCTCCTCGACGTCAACAACGCAATCGTCACCTGTCTCGACCGAGATTCCCTGTTCTGTTCGACCGCGGCCGCGCTGCGGAGAGCGATCCCGTTCGACCGTGCCGCGCTCGTCCTCTACGACCCGGTCAAGGACGTCTTCAGGGTGCTGGGCGTGGCGAGCCCGGCGCCGTCGCCTCCCGTCATCCCGCTCGGGACCGAGTGGCCGCGGCAGCAAACCCGCGCCGGCTGGGTCCTCGATCACCGCCAGCCGCTCCTGACGGTGGATCTCCGGGATTCGCCCCCGTTTCTCGAGCACGCCGCGCTGCTCAAGGAGGGGATCCGGTCCGCCATCTCGGTTCCCATGACGATTAAAGGGAAAATCCTCGGAACACTGAACGTCGGGAGCCGCCTACCCGGTCGGTACGGCGCAGACGAGGCCTCGTTGCTCGCGGCGATCGGCGAACAGGTGGCGCTCGCCATCGAGAACTTGCTTGCTTACGAGGAGATCGCCGCCCTCAAGGCGCGCCTCGAGCAGGAGAACGTCTACCTTCAGGAGGAGGTCCGGACGGAGGCCGCCTTCGGCGACGTCATCGGCCAGTCCCCCGCGATACTCGGCGTCCTTGCGAGCGTGCGTAAGGTAGCGGAGACCGATTCCACGGTGCTCGTCACCGGCGAGACGGGCACCGGAAAGGAGCTGGTCGTCCGCGCGATCCACGATCTGAGCCGGCGCAAGGACAAGCTCCTCGTGAAGGTGAACTGCGCCGCCCTCCCGGCCGGCGTGATCGAAAGCGAGCTCTTCGGGCACGAGAAGGGGGCGTTCACCGGCGCGCTCGCGCGCAAGGTCGGCCGGTTCGAGCTCGCCAACCGGGGCACGCTCTTCCTCGATGAGGTCGGCGACCTTCCGTTGGAGCTGCAGGCGAAGCTCCTGCGGGTGCTGCAGGACGGCGAGTTTGAGCGCGTCGGCGGGACTCAGACATTGAAGGTGGACGTGCGCCTGATCGCGGCCACGAATCGTGACCTCGAGCGTGCCGTGAGCGAGGAGCGCTTCCGCGCCGACCTCTATTACCGCTTGAACGTCTTTCCGATCGTCATCCCTCCCTTGAGAAAGCGGCCGCAGGACGTCCCGAGCCTCGCTCGGCATTTCGCCATGCTCTACGCGTCGAAGATGGGGAAGCACGTGGGTCCGCTCGGCGCGGAGGTATTGAACCGGCTTTCCGCCTACGCCTGGCCCGGGAACGTGCGCGAGCTGCAGAACGTCATCGAGCGGGCGGTCATCCTCTCGCCCAAGGGCCGCTTCGAGGTTGGCGATTTCGTGGCGGCGCCGGCCAGCGAGAGCCCGAAGCAGCCGGCGCGAAGCCTCGAGGACGTCGAACGCCGGCACATCGTCGCGGTCCTCGAGGAGACGGGCTGGCGGATCAGCGGTGAGCGCGGCGCCGCCAAGATCCTGGGCCTCAAGCGAACGACCCTCGAGTCCCGCATGAAGAAGCTCGGCATCCTCCGCCGTTCCTGATCAAGGAGGCGCGACAGAGGGCGGCTCGCGCCCCGCCCACCCGCACGCGGCCTCACTGCGTGCCATCCATTCGGCATTCTCCCGGCAGGTCGGCATGCATCCCCGCGCGGGCTCCGCCGGATCCGCAAGCCTTCCGCCCGCCCAACTCGACTCAGCTCAGCCGCTTATGTTCCTCCGGGCCAGCGCGGGAAGAGCCTGGCACTCCGCATGCCTAAAGCCCTGCCGATGCCCAACAAGGAGGTCGATGTGATGTTGAGGAAAAGATTGACGTTAGCTAAAGGCCGGAATCTCCCTCGCGACGGCCGCTTAGTTAGCGGTATGAATACAAACAGATTTTTCAAACGGGTTTGGATAGCAACTCTTTCTGTCATCTGCATAGCGCTGCTCGCAGTGTCTTCCGCGATTTACGCCGACACCGTGACGCTGCCCGTGGCCGTGTCCGCGGTGGGCCGCGGAGGTGTTCCGTTCGTCTCGGATGTCAGGGTGTTCAACACCTCTTATACCGATGTATTGACTGTAACCGCGATCTTTCGATTCGACGGGCAGCAGAGATCGTTTCAGCTTGCGCCACGCGAGGCGAAAGCGTTCGACGACATTTGCGCCAGCCTTTTCGCGGCGTCGAACTCTCTGGGTGCGATTGACTTCGTGAGCGACGGGTCGCCGGAACAACTGGTCGTGACGTCGCAGCTGAGGTCGCCCGCGCCCGAGGGTGGACACGTGGGGATGTTCGTCCCCGGACTGCCGCCGTCGGCGGCGCACCCCGTGAGTGCGTTGACGAGTCTCGTGAACGGAGAGTCGCGCACGAACATCGGAGTCTACAATCCGAATCCGGTCGCGATAACGGGCAGTATCCGCCTCTTCGATGGCCCTGTGTTGTTGGGGACAGTGCCGGTGTCGTTGGGGCCCCACGCGGTCAGTCAGTACAACGACATCTACAGCTCCGTAGGGTTTGGGGACCTGACGCGCGTCGATGGATACGCGACGGTGGAAAGTAATGATTCCCAGAACCCTTTGTTTACGTACGCGGCTGAGGCAGACAACACCTCCGGGGATTTGATCCTCATCATCGGCTCGCCGGACGTCGCGGCGCCTCCGGGCTTCCATCCGCCCACCGCGACCGTGACGAACACCCCGAGTGGCCCGACGAGCACACCGACGCCTCCTCCGCCCAACGCCACCCTGACGCCGACGCCGACACCCACGGCGTCAGCCGTTGTCGTTGTCAGTCTCGAGGCCACCCAGTTCGAATGGAACTTCACCGGCGCCGGCGCCAGCGGCTCGACGCTCCAGGCGAGGGTCGGACAAACGTACCAGCTCCAGATCCGCGACGGCGATCCTCCGGGGACCATCGCGCATGGATTCGGCGGCATTCCATCGCTCGGGCTCTCGGCGCAGTCACTGACCGCGGGAGGGCCGGCAAGGACGGTGACTTTCACGCCGACTTCGGGCCAGGTCGGTTCGCACTTCTTCTCGTGCGATCAATCCAGTTGCGGATCCGGCCACTCGAGCATGCTCGGAGCAATCCAGGTGATGCCCTGAGCATCGAAAAACAAGAACGGCTGCTCGAGGCCTGGCGTCGCGAGATCTGGAGAGTGCAAATTCGAATGACATCCGGATGCCCACAGAGAAAGGGAGAAGGAAACGATGAAACGAAGCAGTTGAGGGCGCGCGACTTTACGGACGCGGAGTGGTGGTCGGCCAAGAGCGACGCTGACATGATCAAGGCCGTTACGACCGGAGGCGAAGAGATGCCGGCCTTCGGCAAGAAACTGACCGCCGAGCAGATCGAAACCCTGGTCAAAGACGACGTCCGGGGCTTCGCCAAGGGAAAATGACAGTGCGCGCGAACCAGCCAGCCTCCCAACAGGCCCACCGGACGGGTCGAGATCGGCTGCCGCTCCAGGCCAGTCGCGAGCCTGCTCAAGGGGGAAGCTCGGCATTCTCCGCCGCTCGTAATCAAGAACGCGCGACAGGGGACGGCTCGCCGCCAGCCGACGCGCGGCCTCACCCCGTGCCATCCATTCGGCATTCTCCCAACCGGTCGGCTTGCATCCCCAGGCCGGCTCCGCCGGATCCGCAAGCCTTCCGCCCGCCCAACTCGACTCAGCTCAGCCGCTTGCGCTCCTCAGGGACGGCCCGGGGAGAGCCTGGCACTCCGCGTGCCTTATGGACTTGCTGATGCGAGAGAAACGAGGAGGTCGAACTGATGTTGCGGATCACGCGCGACGAGAGGTCACGCTCGCGGCCGACGCTGAGACTCGAGGGGAGCGTCGCCGCGGAATGGGCCGCGCTGCTGGAGCACGAATGCTCGGACCTTCTTCAATCCAGGGGCTCCGTGAGTCTCGATCTGACGGGCGTCGGCTTCGTCGACCGGGCCGGCGTCGAAGCCCTCGACCGGTTGAGCCGCGCGGGAGTCGAGATCCGCTGCCGCTCCGGGCCGGTCGCGAGCGTGCTCGATGGGGAAGGCATCCGCGTCACACGGGTCGCGGACGATCTGGACGATGGGCAGCCTTAACAGGGCGCTGAAAGACCCGGATTGAACGTTGAACGAGGAAAGGAGGTAGTGCTCGAGAACTTCTTGATGATTTCAGCACCAACATCGCGCAGCACTAACAGTGTGAACCGGGCGTTACGAATCGCCCCCTAACGAAGGAGACCAATTCATGAAGAGAAACCGTTTCGCGGCCATCATGGCCATTATCATGGGATTTGCGGGAGTTGGAGGAATGGGGTCATCGGCCTCGGCCTCTGGAAATGAGGCATTCGGTTTTAACGCGCCTCTCGTTTCCGGATTCCCGGGAGGCCGCTCGGTGGAAATCACCGGCGGCGGAGCCTACAACCTGCCCGATTTCGTTCACTCGGGAGGCGGCTTTCGTTGCCTTTCGGATATCTCGGCAGGGCCATTCAATGGATGCCTTGCCGGACAGGGAGTGCGCTGGGACACAGCCATGCTGCTCACGTCCCCCCCAAACGGCTTCAAGTGCACCGGCGCCGCAACCGAGGTCCTCAAAACAGTGGAGACCGGAGACAAGACCGTCGTGTTGCTCGCGGACTTTTACCGGCAAGGGGATGGGAACGACGAATCGTTTACCGCCCAGATGATCGTCTCGGAAACCGACCTGGACCCTGTCGCTCCGGGTGTCCAAAACGTCTGGGTCCAAGGAATCGGTTGCGGGACGGCGATCGTCAACTTCAACTAAGGCAATGCCGAAGAAGACGCTCACCGCTCCGGTCCGAGCCCAGTGCGAATGAGCGTCTCACTCCCTCAGCAGTCGGCGGGCTGGGCAGGCGATCCAAGACCTCTCGTCTCGCGGGACAATGGAAACCTGAAGTCTGAGTGACATGAGAAATCAAACAACGGAGCTTGCAACAGTCAGTGCCCCACCCTGCAGAAGAACATGAGAGAGAAAACCAGAACGCGGAAGATCGAAAGGAAAAACAAAATGAACATCATATGGAAATCGGCGCGTGTATTCGCCGTTGTGGTGTTGCTCTGCATTTGCTGGGTCGGATTTCAGGGTCAGACGAACGTGGCGCTCGCAGCTCAAGGAAACCCGAATGGCGCTGCAGGTCAGATGCCCGCTTACTACGATGGTGAGTTGTTCACCATCAATCTGCTAGAGGTGCCTGCCTCCGACCCGTTAATCCGGGCCAACCCGAACCTCAACAAGATCTATGCTTCAAACGATCTGGACGACGAACAGGACTTCATTCCTGTGATCGACGCCATCCAGGGCGAGGGATTCAATCCCTTGTGGCTACAAATCCTCATCGTCTTCAATGACGGGTTTACGCCCCACCAGTTCGTCTCTGAAGAGGGAATCGTGGCGGCTGCTGCCGGAGCCAATCCCGAAATCACCCTCGTCGTGACGGACGAAGTGTATCGTTGTTCCGTTGTTGGCACCAAATCGCACGACGAACAATGATTCTCCCCACCGCGGGCGGGGAGGTATAACTTTCGTTCTGGATCTCAAATGCCCGTCGAGATCGTACGCCGCGCCGAAGAGGAGGAGTTTCCCTCGCTGTCCCAGAGGGAAGGCGTTCGGCCCGGCCTGACCCTTGCTTGCGGGCAAGTGAGCCACAGCCAAGGATGAAATCATGACGCAATTGGAAGCCACGAAGATTAATGAGTTGAAAGACAGCTTGAGGGGAGAGATTCTTCTTCCGGGCAACGGTGCCTACGAAAGCGCGCGTAAGATCTGGAACGCAATGATCGACAAGCGCCCCGCGCTCATCGCTCGTTGTGCCAACACGTCGGACGTCGTCCAAGCAGTGGACTTCGCCAGGGACAACGGGCTGCTGCTCGCCGTGCGCGGGGGCGGACACAACATCGCCGGAAACGCCATGTGCGACGACGGCATCGTGATCGACCTTTCGCAGATGAAGGCCGCGAGCGTCGACGCTGACAGACGCCGCGTCACGATCGAGGGGGGTGCCACGCTCGCGGACCTCGACGCCGCCACCCAGGCCCATGGCCTCGCCACGCCGGTCGGCATCAATTCCACCACCGGCGTTGCCGGACTGACACTTGGCGGCGGATTCGGCTGGCTCAGCCGCAAGTACGGCATGACCATCGACAACCTCGAGTCCGCCGAGGTCGTGACCGCGGCCGGCGAGGTCGTGCGCGCCAGCTTCGACGAGCATCCCGACCTCTTCTGGGCGCTCCGAGGCGGCGGAGGCAACTTCGGCGTCGTCACCCGCTTCGAGTTCCGACTCCACCCTGTCGGCCCCAACGTGCTGAGCGGCCTGATCGTCTATCCGCTCTCCGAAGCGAAGTCGGTTCTGCAGCGGTACCGTGACTTCGCGGCGAAGGCGCCGAACGACCTTTCCGTGTGGACGCTCCTGCGCCAGGCGCCGCCTCTGCCGTTCCTTCCGAAAGAAGCCCACGGCAAGGGGATCGTGGCCCTCGCATTGCTCTACGCGGGCAACCCGAAACAGGGCGAGCCGCTCATCGAGCCGCTGCGCAAATTTGGCACTCCCGTCGGCGAGCACGTAGGTGTCCAGCCCTACACCGCCTGGCAGCAGACCTTTGATCCGCTTCTCACCGCCGGCGCGCGTAACTACTGGAAGTCCAACAATTTTTCGACGCTTGACAACGGGCTGTTCGACGTCGTGATCGAGCATGTCGGCAGATTCCCGTCGCCTCAGTGCGAGATCTTCTTCGGCGCTCTCGGTGGCGCCACCGCGCGGCCGGCCCCGGATTCCGCGGCGTACCCTCACCGCGACGCTCATTTCGTTATGAACTTCCACGGACGTTGGGAGAACCCGGCCGACGACGCGCGCTGCATCGGCTGGGCGCGCGACTTTTTCAATGCCTCGGCACCCTTCGCCAGTGGCGGCGTCTACGTCAATTTCCTCACCGCCGATGAGGATGATCGCGTCCGCGCCGCCTACGGCTCAAATTATGATCGTCTCGCCCAGGTCAAGCGCAAGTACGACCCGAAGAACCTGTTTCGCATGAACCAGAATATCAAGCCGACCTGAGACCATCGACGACAAGGAGGTCCCAGAATGCGTTTCTCTAGCCTGCCAGTAATGACCCTCCTGGCTCTCGCTATCCCGGCTAGGTGCGCCACCGCGCAGCCGCTCGCGCCGCCCGAAGTGCCTGAGGCACTCCGTCCTCCAGCTGGACAATCCCTGTATCTCGAAGCTCTTGCCACCGGCGTCCAGATCTACGAGTGCTCGCAGAAGTCTGACTCGGCGTACGAGTGGGCCTTCAAAGCCCCGGAAGCCTCACTCGCCGACCGCTCGGGCCACTCGCTGGGCAAGCACTACGCGGGCCCGACGTGGGAGTCGAGCGACGGCAGCACTGTTGTGGGTGAGGTCAAGGCCAAAGATCCAGGGTCGAGGCCTTCCGCCATCCCGTGGCTGCTGCTGACGGCCAAGGCGAACAAAGGTTCCGGTACTTTTGCGGCCGCCAAGAGCATCCAGCGAGCCGCCACAGCGGGAGGGCTCGCACCCGCGGAGGCCTGCACAGGAGCCAACCTCAAGCGGGTCGCGAGAGTCCCTTACACGGCAACCTACTATTTCTATCGGTAGGCGCCGTTGCCGACCGCCTCCTACCGGGTTCGAGACGAGAGAGCCTCGAGACCCTCACCGCGGCTTTCTCCCGCCGGAAGAGGGTGAAGGGAGATCACGCGCCATGCGTGCCAGCGGGAATCGAACGCCGTCGAGCAGCTCGAGCTCGTGGCGCTCCAGCACGCGGAAGCCCTCGCGCTCGTAGAACGGAAGTCCGGTCAGCGTCGCCATGAGCTCGAGTCTCCAAAAGCCGCTGGCTTGGGCCGCCCGCGCGCATTCCTCGAGCAGCAGGCGCGCGATACCGCGTCGGGCCCAGTCGGGGTGCACGAAGAAGGCACGGATTCGGGCCGCCTCGGTCATTGGATCGAGCCGGTCATCCGAACGGCTCGAGTACTGGTCGCCGCCAAAGAGCGTGCGGCGGCGGCTCCAGCCTCCGCACGCCACCGGCCGCCCCTCCGCCTCGACGACGTAATAGGTCCCGTCCTCGATCAGACGCGTATCGACGCCGAAGAGATGGGTCAGCGCGCTCGCCAGCTGCTGCGGCGAGTAATCGGCGCTGCCCAGCCCGAGGACGGACTCTTGGATGAGAGCGCGCAAGTTCGCGACGTCCGCCGGAGATGCCGTGCGGAGATGGAGGCCTTGCGAGGTCATTTCGCCAAGCGAGTTGCTCCGGTCATCGCAATGAGATCCCAGGGGTCACCGAGCAGATCCTTCGCTCCGCTCAGGATGACAACAAAAGAGACTCACGTCAGCTCGGCGGGGGGCTCGTGGGAGAGGCGGTCGCGCTTCTCCTTGCGCTCGATCGCGAGACGGATAAGCTCGTCCAAGAGCTTCCCCAGCGGGAGACCGCTCGCTTCCCAGAGCTTCGGGTACATGGAGATAGCGGTGAAGCCGGGCAGGGTGTTCACCTCGTTGACGAGCACGCGGTCGCTCCCGCGCTCCAGGAAGAAGTCCACGCGGGCCATGCCGGAGATTCCGGCCACGCGGAATGCCTTTACGGCCAGCGAGCGGACTTCGTCCGACACCGCGTGAGGGATCGGCGCGGGGATCAGGAGCTTCGCGTTGTCTTCGCGGTACTTGTCGTCGTAGTCGTAGAATTCGCGCCCCGGCACGACTTCGCCGACGATCGAGGCCCGCGGCTCCTCGTTGCCGAGCACGGAACACTCCAGCTCCCGCGCGTCGATGCCTTCCTCGATGAGAGCGCGGTCGTCGTAGCGGAAGGCGAGGTCCAGAGCGGCGTCCAGATCGGGCCAGTTTCTCACTTTGGTCACGCCGACGGAGGAGCCGCCGTTGGAGGGCTTGACGAAGAGGGGGAGCGAGAAATCGAGGTGTGTTCGCCAGAGCTCACCCCTCACCCCTTCCCTCTCCCGCGGGGAGAGGGTGAAGAAGCGCGTGGTCGGAATTCCCGCGTCACGCAGGAGGGACTTGAAGACCGACTTGTCCATGCCGATGGCGGAGCCCGCGACGCCGGCGCCCACGTAAGCAATCCCGAGGAACTCGAGGAAGCCCTGGAGGACGCCGTCCTCGCCGGTCGTGCCGTGGATGATCGGGATCACGACGTCGGCCCGGGCGGGGCTGATCTCGGCCGGTACGAGCATTTGCTCGGGTTGTGCCGATGCGGAAGCGGGCTCACGCAGGCGGAACTTCTCGGGAACGGGCCCCGCGGAAAGCAGCCGGCGCGACTCTCCGGCCGGCAGGAAGCGTCCCTCCGGGCCGACCGCGATCGGGACGACCTCATAGCGCGAAGGATCGAGGGCCCCCGCGATCGTGCGCGCGGAGAGGCGCGAAACCTCCCGCTCGACGGAACGGCCTCCGAAGAGAACCACGACCTTGAGGCGGCTCACTCCGTCACCAGCTCACGACACGGACGTCTTCGATAGCCGGCGCGCGCCGCAGCCGCTCGAGCACCTCGGGCGAAGGCGCCGAATCCACCGCGATCACGGCTGCGGCCTTCGAACCTTCGCCGCGAGCGAGCGAGAAGTCCGCGATGTTGACTCCCGCGTCGCCCAGGATCGTGCCGACCTTGCCGACGACGCCCGGGACGTCCCGATTCTTCAAGAAGACGATCGTTCCCTCAGGGCGGAATTCCAGCGGCAGCCCGTCCACTTCGACGATGCGGGCGTCCTTCCCCGAGAAGAGGGTCGCGTCGGCGCTGGCCGGGAATCCCCCTCCCAGGAGTGAGACGCGGATCGAGCGGACATAGTTGCCGGGATGTTCGTGCCGCGTCTGCACGACTTTCAAGCCCCGTTCCTGAGCCACGACGAGGGCGTTGACGAAGTTGACCGTGCCGGGCGTGTGCCCTTCCAGCACCCCCTTGACCGCCGCGACGGTGATCGGACGCAGGAGATCCTCGGGAAGCCCCCAGGTCTCGACCGAAAGCGAAGTCAGGCCGGACGGCCCGATGCAGCAAAGGAAGCGGGCGGCGCGCTCGGAGAGGAGCATCCACGCCGCCGCGCCCGTCGCGTCGGCCGGTCCGCGAAAGGGAAGATTGACCGCGGGCACATAGGTCGCTCCGGCGAGCGCCTCGGCGACGGCCTCGACAGTCTGGAGCGAGACGCGCTCCTGCGCCTCGACAGTCGAGGCTCCCAGGTGCGGCGTGGTCACGACGTTGGGAAGCTTGCGCAGGGGGTCGTTGGCGTCGGGCGGTTCCGGATCGAAGACGTCGAGCGCCGCTCCGGCGAGCCGGCCCGACTGAAGGGCTTCGAGCAGCGCCTCGCGATCCACGAGCTTGCCGCGCGCCACGTTGACGAGAATGCTGCCCTGTCTCATCCGGCCGAGCTCATCGCGCCCGAGGATCGGTTTCCCTCCTTCGCCGGCCGTGGCATGAATCGTGACGATGTCGGAGGAAGCCAGAAGCTCCGGAAGCGTCAGAAGCGGCACTCCGAGCTCCCTGGCTCTTTCGGGCGGCAGGTACGGGTCGAACCCGAGCACTTTCGCCTCGAAGGCGCGGGCACGAGCCGCCACGCGGGAGCCGACCTGGCCGAGCCCGATGATGCCCAGGGTCTTGCCGGAGAGCTCCGTTCCGACGAACTTCGACTTGTCCCACTTGCCGGCCTCCATCGAAGCGGCCGCGGCAGGAACGCGGCGAAGAAGCGCGAAGAGAAGCGCGAAGGTGTGCTCGACCGCGGAGACGACGTTGGCGGTCGGGGCATTGATGACGAGGATGCCCCGCGCGGTGGCCGCCGCCACGTCCACGTTGTCCACGCCGACCCCCGCGCGCCCTACGACCGTCAGCCGCGGCGCCGCCTCGAGCAACTCCCGATCCACCTTCGTCGCGCTGCGCACGAGCAGAGCGTCCGCGTCGCGCAGATGCTCGATCAGCTTCTCCCGCGGCTGCCCGTCCAGCTCCACGACCTCGTGCCCCGCCTTACGAAGAACGTCCAGCCCCGCCGGCGCAACCTTGTCCGCCACGACAATGCGACTCACGTCAGGCTCCTCCATTCATCAAACGGGATTGTAGTGCCCCCGCTCCCGGAGTGCTCCATGGGGCGCCGCCGTCATCCGGAAGCCACGGTCACGTGCTTGTCCAACCATGGCGGCAGGTCGGCCAGTTTCTCGAGGAGTGCCTGACCGCGGAGCTTCTCGAGCTCCTCGCGAGATCGAGAACCGCCGGGCACCAGCACGACGCGGCAGCCGGCGGCGCGCCCGAATTGGGAGTCCACCTCCATGTCCCCGACGACGACCGTCCCGCCGGGCGAGACGCCGGCCGCGCGCATCAGAGCTCGGAGCATCGCCGGGTCGGGCTTGGTGGGCGTCCCTTCATCCGGCCCGGCGATCGCCAAAAAATACCGGGACACTCCTTTGGCATCGAGGATCATCCGCGAGAATCTCGCAGGCTTGTTGGAGGCCACCGCCATCGGATACCCGCGAGCGGCCAGTCCTGCCAGAACCTCGAGAACGCCTGGCATCAGGCGCGTCTTTTCGACGGCCACTTGCGGGTAGCGCTCGCGGAAGAGCCGGACTCCCTCGGGAGCCCGCTCCGGACCGACGGCTCCCTCCAGGAGCTTCTCGATTCCGTGACCGACCATCGCCCGCACCGCCTCCGGAGAAAGAGCGGGTTTGCCGAAGCGTTCCATCGCATAGGCAAGCGCCTCCCCGATTGCCTCGTACCCATCGATGAGGGTTCCGTCCAGGTCAAAGACGACGAAAGGCATGATCGTGAGCCGTTAGCCGTCAGCCGTCAGCCGTCAGCCGAGACGCGCCCGCTGAAGCTCCATCTTAAGGCTCACGGCTTACGGCTTACGGCTTACGAGTAGTGCGGTCGAGACCCGCCAGGTGGAGGACGGTGGCGATGATGGCCTGTACGTCGGCGAACGCGTGCGTCGGAAGGCCGTCTTCGGGCGGCTGGTCGGAGACCCGCGCGCGGACTCCTTCGATCCGCGGACGGGAGGCGCGGGCTCGGGTCACCTCGATCTTCGGCACAGGAAGAAATTTGAAACCTTCGATCAGGACGAGGTCGCAGTCGGAAAAGTCACGCGCGAGAAGGTCCTCGAGCCGCTCCTCCTGTCCGAACCTCCGGGCGGTCTCCCGGGCCGGTGTGACGAACGCGGAGACCGCGGCGCCGGAGGTGGCGTGACGGTGCGAGTCCTTGCCCGGCACGTCGTCCTCAGCGTCCTTGGAGCTGTGCTTGATCGTGCCGACCTTCAAGCCTCTCGCTTTCAGCCACGGGAGGAGCTCCACGATCAGCGTCGTCTTGCCCGATTCGTGTCCTCCGACGAAGGCGACCGCGGCCGGCTTGCGGTCCGGATAGATGAGGTATGGCTCGCGGCGCAAGAGGAATTCCCGCGCTCCGGCGTCGTGCCTCTCGATCTCGGGCGCCAGATCGCCGCCGGCCTCGACGAGCTCGCGGTAGCGGGAGGAGCCCGTCAGCAGATCGATCGCCGGGCGAGGATCGAACTCGTACGGCTCGGTTCGCCAGCGGAACCGGCGCGGATCGAGGCGGCGCGCCGTTTCGATCACCCTCATGCCCGTCTCGAAGGAACGAAATCCGCTGCGGTTCGCGCCCGTGTCGGGGCTGCGCCGCGGCTCCGGCTGCCGGCCGTAGCGTTCCCGGGGGCTCGTCACGTGCATCATCGCGCCGCCGACGATCTCTCCCGCGTGCTTGTCGAACATCGGCCGGAAATGCACGGGCACGAACGACACACCCGGCAGATCGAGCGCATTGAGCTTCTCGGCGAAGGCGACGGCGTCGAGCCAGGGCGCGCCGAAGATCTCGAAGGGGCGCGTCGTGCCTCTGCCTTCCGACAGGTTCGTGCCTTCGAGAAGACACATGCCCGGGTAGACGAGCGCGGTGGCCGGTGAGGGGATGTTGGGGGACGGGGAGACCCAGGGCAATCCGGTCGCGGAAGAGTCCACGTCCCGGGCCCAGCCGGACATCTCGCGGACGTCGAGGTCCACGGCCAGGCTCTTCTCCGCCGCGAGGAGGCGCGCCATCTCTCCGGCCGTCATGCCGTGGCGAACCGAAACCGGGTGCATCCCGACGAACGAGAGGTATTCCTCATCCTGAGGCGCGCCTTCGGTCTCTCCGCCGATCGGATTGCCTCGATCGCAGACGACGAGCCTCTTGCCGGACTCGGCGCAGGCCTCCATCGCCAGCATCATCGTCCAGATGTACGTGTAGTAACGGGCGCCGACATCCGCGACGTCGAAGACGAGAGCGTCGAGGTCCGCCAGATCCTCGCGGCGGGGCTTCAGGGAGTCTCGGGTCGCGCCGTAGAGCGAGACCGAAGGAAGGCCGGTCGGAGCGTGGACCGCGCTGCCGACCGCCTCCATATAGATCGCGCCGCCGTCCACGCCGTGCTCGGGGCCGAAGAGGCGAACGAGTTTCGTGTCCTTCGACTCGAAGAGAGCCTTCCAGGTCGGGACGCCGGCGGACGTAACGCCCGAGGGGTTCGTGACGAGCCCGATGCGCTTGCCCGCGATTGGCGCAGGGTCGGCAAGGAGATTGTCGATCCCGACCTCGACATGTGCTTTCAGACGAAGTCCTCCAACCAGGTCACTCCCCGGGCGGGTGCTCTGCCTTCTCCCCCCGGAGAAGGGCGATCGAGTGGGGCAGAAGATCGAGGATCGCGCGCAGGCAGTCCGTGGCTCCCTTCGGGGACCCCGGCAGCGCGACGACGAGCGTCTGGTCCCGCACTCCCACGACCTGCCGGGACAGGTATGCGGCCGGGAACTCCGCCCCGGTGTCGGAACGCATCTTCTCGGCCAGGCCCGGGACCTCGAACTCGACGACCTCCCGCACGGCTTCCGGAGTGCGGTCCCTCGGCGCCACACCCGTTCCTCCCGTCAGGACGATCAGGTCGGCGTGGCGTGAGTATGCCGTCAGCCGGATGGCCCGCGCGATCTGCTGCCGGTCATCCGCCAGGATCTGGCGCGACACGATCTCGTGGGCGATCCCCGATGCGCGCAGGGCCTCTTCACAGGCGGGACCTCCGCGGTCTTCCCGCTCTCCCGCCGCAACGCCGTCGGACACCGTCATGATCGCCACACGCATCGTCATACCGCGCATTATTCCCTAGGATCGTGTCCGAGTAATCGTCGGTCTAGCCCCGGC
>WNFV01007880.1_pt1 | contig 14177 bp, 11 predicted proteins | sample 5400101 | NCBI WGS metagenome assembly WNFV01 (sample SAMN13153361, study PRJNA577476) | soil metagenome | isolation source: 115 cm soil or saprolite under grassland replicate 1 | place: USA:California | collected 2016-06-15 | reverse complement strand
CGCGGCCCCGCTCCAGCGCCCACCCCAATGCGAGGCTGCTCGTGCCGGCGATCAGGCCGACCGACGGGACAAACAACAGGGCGAACAGCCGATGCAGGGGCAGGTTGATGCTAAAGACGATCGGCTCGGCGATCTGTAGCCCAAGCGCCAGCAGCACGGTGATCGGCAGAAAGCCGAGGATACCGGCCCACGCCGCCCTGCGGGCGTTCCAGCGCCAGTGTTGCCATCGGTCACCTCTACAATGCCTTACGAACGTTGTTCGCGGTTGCAGGTTGGTCGGCGGGATTCCAAGCCATCCCTGCCGCGCTTGCTGCTGAGTCAGGGCACGACGACCACCAGCGTACCGATCATCCCGGTGCGAGCGGCTTTATCGGCATGCGGATGGCAGTAGAAGGTATAGGTACCGGGTTGCGTGGGCTTGAAGAGCGCAACGTTGCTCTTGCCGGCCGGAATGAGCGCATGCACATTGAACTCGTCGATGTCAAGGTAATGCGTCGAGGGGTCGGCGTTGTCGAGCCGGAGCACCACCGTCTCGCCGACCTTGGCTGTAATTTTCGTTTGGTCGAATTGGTAGTCCTTGGCCTTAAGCGCCGGGAGCGCGGCCAGCGCCTCGGGGCTAAAACTGGGGGCTAGGCCACGTGACTGGATCGCGGTCGAGAGGATACCGCCGAGGGTCAGCGCAATGAGCGCGAGCGAGGCAGGGTACGTCCAGCCTGGCGCGGGCTGATCCACAAAGGGGCGGCTGCGCGGCGCGCGATAGTTCTGCACGGTGGCCCCGACACCCGCGACCAGCCCGACAATCGTGATCGCAAAAAAGAGCGCGGCGAAGGCGAAAGAGGCGGCGCTATCCGGCTCGGTCAGCATACTGCCGAGGAATATAGCGCCCTCCACCAGCTGGGCAGCACACAACAGTGCGCCCAGCGCCGGCACCCAGCGGAAGCGGAGAGCCGCGATGCCGGCGACGACGAGCGAGATGATCACGTGGGTCACATTAATTTCGTCAGGCCCGCTGGAGAAGACGTCGAACAGAAAGAGCAGGGCGTTGACCATCAACGCGGCCACGGTGATCGTGCGCAGTGTCGGCCGTGCGTATAGCCCAAGTGTTCGTGTTGCGACCATTGGCGTGCTCATGTGGTTCCTCCTTCGTAGTATCCAGTAGCAGCGGAAAGCCTCGATCTGGTGTGCGCTTATCCTACGCCGCCACTGCCCCGGTTGTCACGGGGCCAGTGCCCCCACTTGGGTAGGACAATATGTCCTACCTGGGCAGGTCGCGAAGAAGGCGTGAGGTGGAAGTGGGCAGAGGAACAGCTATGCCGCGAATGGAGTGTGGCGACGAGAATCAAGCAACCCAATGCATCGGCTACTTGCTTGATAACCGCCGCCGAAGCCGCCGGATCCATTGATAGGCACTGCGCCAGCGCGAAGGTGATGATCGAGACGTCCACCAGCGCAAGGACGAATCTGTCCAGGCGACGGAGAATATATCGATTGCAGATAGTATGGATGATGGACGGCAGGTGGCATGCCGTTGGCACTACTGCTACCTGCCGCCCGTCACGCCTAATTCTTGATGATCGTCCAGAACCAGATGTTCGGCGTACTGGCCGAATCGTACGTGAAGCCGCTAATGTTCTTACGGACGCCATAGGAGAGCGTTGGCTGGTAGAGCATCACATACGGGCCCTCGTTGAGCACGCGCTCGGTCAGCTGCTTATGTTGTGAGGCACAGGGTCAGCACGGTGGCGACCAGCGCCAGCACGGGCGTATGCCGTTTCAGGGCATAGCGGTTCATGGCCGTCTCCTTCGGCGAAATCTCGTTACGGTTGAGTGCTGCCCCACATCCAGCACCACACGCCGCCGGGGCACACAAAAGTGTTCAGCACAGGAATACGGATCCAGCGCGCTCGTGCATCCGCGGTGCGGCCAGCCTCGAGTCCCCAACCGTCCGGTCATGTTCCACTCCGCCTAGGCGTGAGTGTGCGCGGGTTGGTCAGAACGACATGGTGTGCAGCACGATAATCAGGAGCAAGCTACCACCGGTGCTGTTGTAAAACCAGGTGTATATGATCGATGTCGCGACGACGCTCACCAGAAACACCGGAAATGACAGACCGGCCTGAGGAGAATCGGGAAGAAACCACGCCGGCAGGTGCCAGCAGGCCCAGAATACCCCCAGGATGAGGCTCGCCGTGAGCGCGCCATAGCGCGCTTGGAGCCGCGGCAGGGCATAGCCGCGCCAGCCCAATTCCTCGTCCAGCCCGCCGTGGAACAGGCCCACGTAGACGAAAAAGAGCAGCAAGAGCAATGGCAGCGGCATCTGCAGCGGCACGGACGATGGGAGCACCCCGCCAGTGGCGCGGTACAACACCGCGAGTGCGAGCGTGAGCAAGAGCGGGCCGCCGAACGCGACGGCGTACCAAATCGGGCGCACGCGCCAGCGCAGCAGCTGCGCCAGCAAGGCGCGCACCCCCGCGCCGCCGGCCTCATAGGCGGTCACGACGAGCGCGGCCAGCGCTGGGCCAAGAAACCCGATCGTTTCGACGAGCTCGCGCGGCAGCGGCAGGCTGATCGTGTGGCGCGCGATGAGCATACTCAGCAGCTGGAACAGCCAGGTCCAGGCATAGGCGGCGACGAAGAAGAGGATCAGGCCATACCGTCGGGCAGCGCGTGGTTGTGCCGTTGTTGTGCTCGATGCGGTGAGCGTGTGCATAATTGGCTCCTTATCATTGTGTATCGATGGTCAGCAAACGTCGAAATGAGTGTCGGTGACGCGGTCGCAAGACGCTGTGCGGTCGCGCGTACTTGGGTCACGGCAATAGCGCCTACCGCGCCAGCGGCTGTCCACTCCGTGCGGTCTCGACGACCTCGAGAATCGCCGCACTCGTGACGCTGGCGTGCGTCGCGTTAAACTGGAGCGATTGATGGTCGGACCCTTCGACGATCCGATGCGTGCTATTGGTCGAAAGGGCCGCCAACTCATTTTGCAGCGCGACGTGGAGTTGCTCGATCTCCAGCGCCTGCTGGCCACCCTGCGTGTGGTCGCCGCGTGCCGTCAGCACCACCAATGGCATCGGTCCGAGGCTGCGGGTGGTGCGGACCTGGTCCATTGTTGCGGGAGTGGCACGCAGTTCCGCAAGGGCGGCATTCCACGAACGTGTCGAAGACCGCAGTGCCTGATACTCCGCGTATCGCTCTGGTGGCATATCATAGTTGGGTGGGAGATGGGTCGTGGTCGCTTGCAAACGAGTGATTCCGAACGGTGCCAGCGCGGCAAGGATACCGCCCATCTGCACAGAGGAAGTGTAAATATTCTGCCCGCCAGGGGTGCGCGCCCACATATCCGGGTGGGACGCATCAACCAGGACCATGCCCGCCACCTCGTCGGGGTACTGGTCGGCGTACACGCGGGTGTACAGCCCGCCAAACGAGTGCCCGACCAGGACATACGGGCCTGCGATGACCGCGTTGGTCAGAAGCGTGTGCAGTTCGTGCACGATCTGCTGGGCGTCCCGCGGTCCAGGGCCTGCATCGCTCCAGCCCATCCCGGCGCGGTCATAGGCACACACGCGGGTGGTTGTGGCGATCGCCGGCTGGACGCCGTACCAGTCCAGCGATGTCCCGCCGTTCCCATGCAGCAACATGACCGTGGGGCTGCCTGTGCCCACACACGTGATATGCAGCCGGTAGCCGCCGACGTCGACCAGCTGGCCGCGCGCGGGGTAGGTGCGCTGGTCGATCGCCGTGGCGCCCGCCTGGTAGCTCGCACCGGTGGCGGCCAGTGCAACCAGCGCGATGACCAGCCCAAGCAGCACGCGCCCGGTCCAAAAGCCTACTCCTTTCCTACGCCGCGCTGCGTGCGGCTGCACCGTCGTTCCAGTCGATGATGTGATGGTGTTCATACCTTGCTCCTTCTTGCGCATCGATGATTAGGCTGGCCGCCGCGCAACAACCTGCGACGTGCGCCGGAGCAAGGTCGCCAGTATCAGTGCTGCGAAACCGACGACGCACAGGTAGGCGAACCAATCGCCGAAGCGGGCGTAGAGAGTCGTAGCATGCTGAGTCGCGACGGTCGCGACCGCGGTCGGCTCGTCCGGTCCAAAGGCATCGACCTGGGCCAGCACACGACCCTGCGCGTCGATAATCGTTGAGACGCCGCTGAGCGAAGGGCGCACGATTGCGAAGCCGTTCTCGACCGCGCGAAAGATCGCCATCTGGGCATGCTGCACCCGAATGCTTTCCCAATCCTTGTAGGGCGCCAGCAAGATATCCACGCCCGCCTGCCCGGCTTGGCGGATCAAATCGGGGAAATCCACGTCGTAGCAGATCGCTATTGCAAGCCGCCCATAGGGGGTGTCGACCACCGGCAAGGTGCGCGGGCCGGCGGCAATCATCATGTTTTCGCCGGGCGTCGGGTAGGCCTTGTGGTAATCCCAGGCGGTTGCGCCAGTCGGATCGAGCAACACAGCACGGTTCTCCATGAACGGGTAGCGATCCGTGTTGCGAAAAACGACCAGGCCGACCTGGAGGTAGATGCCCTCCCGGCGGGCGAGGCTGGCGGCCCGCGCGATCAGGGCTGGGGTATCCTCCTCCAGCACCGGCGCACCGGTCTCAGCCCAGGTGATAATCTTGGCGCCATCCCGCGCGGCGCGCTCGGTGCGGGCGAAGAGGTCGTCGGCAATCGGGGCGAAGATGGTGCGGGTGTTGGCGCGCTGCGTGGCCGTGCCAGGCATCAGCTCGCCTGGGTTGAGATCGGAGATCGTGGCGAAGAGATCCTCGCGCGAGGCGATCGCTGCCACCGGCACGGTTGGCACCTCACGGCTGGGCGCGGCGATCCGCAGCCCGCCGAAGATCAGCACCGCGCCGCAGACGGCGCCAAACGCGACCAGGCTGATGTCCGTGCGGCGCAGGTCAAAGCCGTGCTCCCAGAGTGCGTTGACGGTTGCTGCGAACCACGCCAGCAGAAAGGTCAGGCCCCACATGCCGGTGATAGAGACCAATTGGACGAGTGGCGCAATGTCCGCCTGCGTGTAGCCAGGTGAGTCCCACGCTCCGGCGACCCCGAGGAGCGACGGCAGCAGGAAGGAGGTCAGCGCGGGCGCGAGGAGTGATCCGAGCCAGTCGATGGCGGTCAGCGCCAGCGGGAAGACCAGAATGCGGGTGAGACCACGCAGGCGCGGCGTGAGCAGCCGATCGGCCACGTAGGCCAGGGTCGCCAGCAGCCCGATGCCGAGGCCAATGAGCGCGAAGATCGTGTTGGGGGTACTGCCGATGTACCAGTTGACGCCCAGCGCCACGCTCTGCACGAGGGCAAGCACGGGGAGGCCGACGCGGGCGCGCTGGGTGCGCGCGAAGCGCAGCAGGAACACCGGTGCGAGCCAGGCGGCGATGGCCAGCGATGGCTGGATGGAGGTGAACGGGAGCAGCGCGGCGCCAATGACGAGCCAGAGCCAGGACCAGCGGCTGGTCACTGGCAGTGCCATGGCGACAGTTGGGAAGGGAAGACGGAGGATCTTCATGCGTATGTCTCCTGATAGCGCGCTGCATCCATTTCGAGAGTGACGATCGGAGTTACGGCTTCGACAACGCTTGACCTCGCCAGCAATGTGTCAGCCAGTCTCGATTTCAATGCAGCGCGCGTTAATCGTGTGGTGATCGCTATCGTATCGATATGAGTCGCCTCATGCGTTGATCGGCGTTCCGATCGCCACGGCAGTGCGATGCTCCGCAGCGTGACGCATCCACAGCAGCACCGCCGTGCGCATGATTCCCCAGCCGAGCGCGACTACGGCGCTGACCAGCAGGGTCGTACCGAAATCGGGCGCCAGGTAGCGAATGAACGAGAGCGGCGTGTGGAAGAGCGTGGGCACGCCCAGCAGGGCGAACAGGCCCCAGCCCAGGTTGCATAGGAGCGGCAGCCCAATCCGCACCGCGACCGCGATCCAGCCCTGTGGGCGTAAGCGAGGCCGGCTGTGCCAGCGGCGCAGCAGGAGCGCCGTGCGCGCCATGCCGGCCGCCTGCACCGTGACGGCGAGGAGCAGGATCCCAAGGAGCAGCGTCGGTGTGCGGCTCGCGGGGAAGACCGTCGCCGGCTGCCCCAGCAGCAACTCCGCTACGCCTACGGGAATCAGCGCTAGCCGCGCATCGCCCAGGTACGAGCCCCACCGGTTGTTGGCGTTCATCAGCACGACCAGTCCGAGGCGCCGCTCGGGGATGAGAAACATCAGGGTCTTGAAGTCGGGGTTGTCGCCGCCCTTCGAGACCGCGGGCACGTTACCGATCGGCCTGACGCCCCAATCCATCGCATAGAATTCGTCGCCAGCGGGGGTTTGTGCAACGGGGCGCCGCATCTCAGCGATGCCCTGCGGTGAGAGAATCGACGTGGTGCCGAAGCTTCCACCGTTGAGTTGGGCGATCAGGAAGTGCGCGACATCCTCCGCGCTCCCTGCCAAGTGGGCGCCCGCTGGCAGCATTGCGCGGTCAATCGCCATCTCGCCCGGCACCGGCACGCCGAACCAGTAACGGTAGCCACTCGCCACGCCGTGGCTGCGGGCCTGCGTCCAGTCGGTATACGTCTGCTGCATCTGCAGGGGCGTAAAGAGATGCTCGCGCATATACCCTTCGTACGACTGCCCGCTGACCTGCTGAACGATCAGCCCGAGGATCTGATAGCCCGCGTTGGAGTACTCATAGGACGCGCCGACCGGCCGGTTGAGCGACACCGCGTGCAGCGCGCCGACCCGCGCCTCCAATGCGTCGGGACGCGCGTCCCCGCTGAGCACGTACTCCATGCCCACCGTGCCTGGCAAGCCGCTGGTGTGATACAGCAGCTGGCGCACCGTGATCTGCGCCGAGGCGGCTGCGTCGGCGATGCGGAAGGCGGGCAGGTAGCGCTGGACGGGCGCGTCCAGGTCGATCTTGCCGGCCTCGACCAGCTGCATCACCGCCACGCCGGTCATGGGTTTGCCAAGCGAGGCGAGCTGGAACGGGGTCTGCGGCGTGACTGCGCGCCCATCGGGACCGGCGACGCCGAAGCCCTTGAGGTGGACGATCTGATCGCCCTGGACCACGCCCAGCGCCAGGCCGGGAATGCGCAGCGAGCGCATCTGTCCGTCGATGTAGGCGTCGATAGCGGCGAAGTCGGTTGGACTGTTCCTGGTGGGCATTGCTCCGGCAGAGACGGTAGGTAGGAGCATGGCCAGAGTGAGCAGTGCCAGCATCAAGAGCGGTATGAGACGTTTCAACGTGCGGATGTGCATTCGTGCATTCCTTTCAATGAAAGCGGCTTTCGTGTGGTCGGTGAGCTGTCGAATCATGGTGTTCCTCCTTTGAGCGCCGTTCAGTGTGCGTCCTGCGGCGATTCGGTGGTCGTGGCCGTGCTGACCGCCAGGAGCGGCAGGCCGAGATTACGGATCTTGGCTAACACGCCGTAAAGCGCGGATTGGTCGGCCAGCGGCCCGCGCAGCACCGCCTCGCCGTTCGCTTCGTTGGTAATCAACATGTTGTCGAACCAGGCCGACCACTGGCTGTCCAGGTGGCCCTTGACGGTGATTTGATACACTGCTCGCATAGACATCCTTTATTCGGCCGTGACTGAGAACTCCTCGCTATTCGCTACGCTCTCATTGCTTCGACTCTAGTCGATCGGCGCAGCAAAGACAGTGACCGAAATGTGTAGCCCGGGGTGTATTATTTCTGCCTGGAGCAGCGCGAGGATCGAGCGGTATGCGGCGCAGGATGTGTTGATGGCGGTGGTGGCGGGGCTCCCGCCTGGGGGTGAGCATACGCCTCAATCAGCCGGGTGTGGGATTATCGAAGAGGGAGCTGCGCGGGTATGTGGGAGGCGCGCGTTTCAGGCGGTCCGCGCTGCGTTACCGGTTCTGAAACGCAAACGTTACACTCAGGACTCAGATCGCCCTACGAGGAGGCCATGTTCGCGCGCCCAGATCGCCGCCTGGGTGCGGCTGCGCACGTCGATCTTGGCGAGGATGTTGTTGACATGCTTCTTGGCGGTGCCGATGCTGATCACCAGCGCCTCGGCAATCGCGCCGTTCGATGCGCCGGCCGCCAGCAGCCGCAGCACCTCCAGTTCACGCGGGGTTAGCGGCTCCACAAGCTCTGAGGTTTGAGGCTTGAGGCTTGAGGCTTGTGCGGCATCTGCAAGCCTCAAGCCCCTAGCCTCTAGCCTCTCGGGGAAGGCAGCCAGAAGCTTTTCGACGTAGGACGGCGCGATGCCGCGGGCGTGGGCTTCCCGGAGCAGCGCCGCCATCGGTGCGCCTTCCTCTACGAAAATGCTCGCATAGCCCATTGGCGCCGCCAGCGTAAGGGCGCGAACGAGGGCCGTGCGTGCGGCCCGTGCTTCGCCCTGCTGCTGCAACGCCATCACGCGCAGCACGAGTATATCGACTTCGCTTCGGGTACGACCGGTGTCGTGGGCGAATGCCGCCAGCCGATCGATCCAACTCAGGGCCGCCGAAAACTCCTTCGTGTCGATCAAGCCGCGGACGAGTGTCACATACTCCTTATCGCGCACCGCCGTTAGCGGATCTTCCGAGGGCGGGTGACCATCGTTCAGCCAGGCTAGAAACGCCTGGTTGCCTTGTGCGCGCCAGATGCTGGCGCGATGAGCGGCGATGGTAGCCACGAAGGCGGGATTAGCAAACTGGCGAACGCGATCCTCGGCGAGCGCTAACTGGTGTAATGCCTCAGTAAAGCGCCCCTGCGCCAGGTACAGATCTGCCAGGCCAGTGTACCCGTCGAGGAAGAAAAACGGCGCGGCGTTGAGTTGACCGCATAGCTCCAGGCTTTCTTCTAACATGCGGGTGGCGTCCTCCAATCGGCCCTGCCACCCCCGCAGCCGCCCTAACTCAACTAGCGCCATCCCCGCAATCGGCGACAGCATGCTGTTCGGGCCCTCACACTCCGCCAGTGCTTCCGCATAGACTTGCTCTGCCTGCGTGAAATCACCCCGCTCAGCGGCGATCATGGCAAGACGAGCCAGGCCAGCGACAACAAAGAACAGCGCCTGTTTCTCGCGCGCCTCGGCGACCGCAACGGAGAGGATCTGCTCAGCTTCCGCCAGCTGGCTCTGACGGATCAATGCCAGACCAGTGACCACCCCACTCCCGCAGTGGAAGAAGTGCTCGGCCGGCAAGTGTTCCAGCACCTGCCGGCCTAACGCGATAACCTCGCCAGTTCGTTCTTGGTAGATCAGCGGCTGGAGCTGGAGCGCGAGGAACTCGCTTCTCAGAACTGGATCCGGATTATCGGCGAGCAACGCCTCGGCTTCGGCGCGGTAGCGCGCGGCATCCGCGAGCGCGCCGGTATTGGGCAGCAGCCAGGCCAACAGGATTAAGAGACGCGGTCGCGTACGCAAGGTGGTGTCAGGCAGTAGACGCAGCCAGCGCGTGAGCGATAGCAGTTCACCGCGCGCGATCAGGCTGTGGCCATGCGCCTCGATCAGCTGTGCGGCGACATCCGGCGCTTCAGCGGCCAGCGCGTGCTGAATTGCGTCCGGCACCGAGCCGTTCTGCGCATACCACGCGCTGGCACGGTTGTGGAGGGCCGCCGCCTCAGCCGAGGCCGCGCCACGCCGCAACCGTTCGCGCAACACCTCGGCGAACAGGTGGTGATAGCGGTACCAGCGTCGCTCGGCATCCAGTGGCGTCACGAACAGATTGGTGCGTTCGAGCTGCTCCAGGAGCAGCTGGCTGTATGCCTGGGGGTTGGAGGTCGGATGTTCGGGGGTGGGGGTTGGACCGTTCTTCCCATCCCTTGACCCCCAATCGCCAACCCCCAGGATCGCGTCGCAGAGCGGGCCGCACATCCGATCAAGGATGGATGTCTGCAACAGGAACGTCTGGATGTGGGCCGGCAGGCGAGTGAGCACCTCGTCAGCCAGGTAGTCCACGATGAAGCGGTTGCTGCCGGTGAACGCGGCGATGAAGCCGGCGTAGTCGTCGCGGTCCTGCATGGCTAGGGCGGCGAGCTGCAAACCGGCGATCCAGCCTTCGGTGTGCGCCTCCAACGCCGCCACGTCGGCGTCGGTCAGCGCCAACCCCATCACATCGGTGAGAAAGACTGCGGCCTCGTCGGCGGTGAAGCGCAGCTGCTCGGCCCGCAGCTCGGCGGCCTGCCCTCTCGCGCGCAGCCGTGCGAGCGGCAGCGGCGGATCCTCGCGGGTGGCGATAATGAGATGCAGCGCGGGCGGCAGGTGATCGAGCAAGAAGCTCACCGCCTGGTGGATCGGCGGCGCCTCGAGGACGTGATAGTCATCCAACACCAGGATGCTGTTCTGCGGCAATCTGGCCAGGTCGTTGAGCAAGGCGGTCAGCAGGGTCTCCAGCGGCGGCGGCGGCGGTTGCAGCAGCGTCAGCAGTGTCGCGCCCACCTCCGGCGCCAGCGTCTGCAACGCTGCCACCAGGTAACGCAGAAACACCGCCGGGTCGTTGTCTCCCACATCCAGCCCCAGCCATGCTGCAGGGCGCCCCGTCCGGCGCAACCAGTCGGCCAGCAGTGTGGTCTTGCCGAACCCGGCCGGCGCGCAGACCAGGGTCAGCGCCCCCTGTAGCCCGGCGTCCAGCCGTGCGAACAGCCGCGGCCGCGCCACCAGGTCGGGCCGCGCCCGCGGCAGATACAGCTTGGTCGCCAGCAGCTGTGGCGCTGGCAGGCCCGTGCTGGGACGTGGATTGTCACTACGGAGCGGCGGAAAGTCAGCCGGAAGATCGGCGCTGACGCACTGGAAGATCGGCTCGGGACGCGCAAGATCTTTGAGGTGATAGTCGCCCAGCGCGCGCAGGCTGGTCTGCTCTGGCAGATCATCCGCCACCAAATCGTGGGTCGCGCGTGAGAGCAGGATCTGGCCGCCGTGTCCCAGCGCGAGGATGCGGGCGGCCCGGTTGAGCGGTGGCCCGAAGTAATCATCCTTGTGCAGCTCGGCCGCGCCAGTGTGCAGTGCCATGCGCACGCGCAGCGGACCGGTGCTGTCCCAGCGTTCCTGCTGCAACGCCCGTTGGGCATCAAGGGCGGCAGCGAACGCGTCGGGCGCCCTCGCGAACACCGCATGCACACTATCGCCAACGGTCTTGAAGACCACTCCGCCGTGAGCGCCAATCGCCTGGCGCAGCAGGGTGTCATGGCGGGCAAGCGCCGTCCCCATCGCCTCGTGATGCTGCTCCCACAATTGGGTACTGCCCACAATGTCCGTGAACAGGAACGTTACCGTTCCGCTGGGGAGCGCCTGCTGTTCCCGCGACACAGCCAGCGGCGCATCTCCGCCCGCCCCAACTCTGTCGGGTGCCTGCTCCAGCAGGCCCGCGTTGGCGAGGTGCGCCGCGACGGTGTGCAAGCGCTCCAACGAGAGTTCCGCGGCTTTGCCCAGGTAGGCGCGTCGCCGCGTGCCGGCACGATGCTGATACGCCCGCCAGTACCAGGCGCCGCGCCCACTGCTGGAGCGCTCGCGGCGCGCGGTGAATGTCCCGTGCGCACAGGCGAACGTGAACCCCGTGGCTGTCTCTAGCCAGGTAAACCAGGCCGGGCTGCCGACCGCGATCATGTGTTCTGCGTCCGGTTCCCTCAGCGTCAGCGTTCCCTGCTCCACGTGTGGCGTTAGCTGCGCCATCCCGCCCTCCTCGACACCCCGAACGCGAACCGCGACCGTGTTCGGGGTGGTGGGCGCATGGGCCGCAGGCATAGGTTCGTGACGGAGCACTTCGTATTATAGCAGCATGTTCGGGGTGCGCTGCAAGATGTACGGCCAGGGCGGGAAAACAAGATCCTGCGCCATCCTTCGAACGCGGCAAGATACCCCCGCGCTACTCCTTTCGATGACCGTCGCGAGCCAGCGCGCGTGCTAGAGTGTCCACAACCGAAGCGGATGCGCGTGGTGGGCACCAGCAGCGACCCTTCCGCAGAAACGTACGCCAAGCCCGGCATCACGATCCGCCCTGCCAGAGATACTTCAACAAGCCAATGAAAGGTAGCCATCCTGCTATGGAATCGAAACGAACATCTTTATTAACGGTGCTCTCGATCGATATCACCACTGTAGTAGCGGCATATCTCTTCACTGGACCGGGATATGCGATTGAGCTGACCGTCGTAAGCCTTTTGGCATTAGCGGGATGGCTGCGTTTCTCATTTCGCGACGTGCCTTCCCAAGATACCATTGTCGCTCCGTATATCCTGATCATCGTGCTGATGCTCGTCCTGAACGCGAGCCGCTATTGGTCGGACTATTCGTCGTTTCTCAGTGCGCATTGGCCTTCACTTTTCGTATCCGACTTCACGTTGACGCATATTTCCTGGTTTATTGCTTGTGTCACTTTGCCAGTGAGCCTGATGCTCCTCGGCGGATACTATCTGAGCAAACGCATACCGCTCGGTTTCTATATGGCATGGTGGACATTTCTCTACGCTATCGCAGAGTCACTGATCCAATACAAGCTCGAGTTTGGTTTAGCTGCTGGCTACAATCACCGCTATTTTATCGGGAGCTTGGCCGCCATAGCCCTCTTGATTATGGGTCTGTCCGGCTGCTACCGCCTTCTTCAGAAGCATTCGGCATCAAATGCACCGATCATACAGCCCGCCGCTTTGACGAATCGCCAAGTGAATCTATGGACGATCTTATTGGCCTGTTTAGTCGCTATATATGCGGTGAGTTTATTGTCTCAAGCCGGTTTCATTCCTGTGGGGGTCGTCGTAGGCTCGATGATGGGCGGGCTGCTCGGTTGGCGCAAGACCACGGCACGATATCCGGCTAATCCCTATAAACTCGTGCCGTTGTATCTGCTGCTCCTCTGTTTTTTCTACATCCATGTGGGTGAAGAAGCGATCACCCATTTCAATCAAGGCATTGCCTCGCTCTCGGGCAAGCCCTGGTCGGACACTGAATTTACCTTCTTGATCGCGTTGATTGGGCCAGTGGTGTGGGTTTTCAGTGCCTGGAGCTTGTGGCTGCGCCAGCCGTTGGGAAACTTTATCCTGTGGTTTATGGTCGTCGGGATGATCGTAGGTGAGCCCACGCATTTCCTAATCTTTCCCGTGGTGGCTATGAACAAGTTTGGCATCGGCTACCATTATTTTTCCGGCATGTATACGGCGCTCTTTCCAATGATTCCGGCCATTTTGGCGCTGATTGTGATCATTTACGACCATAAGCAGCGGTTAGCGCTTTCGAAAGGCTGAAACGATCATGAAGTACCTTTTATTGCTGATGGTAGTCGATCTATTCACCAGCAAATCACCGCCCGCCCATGGTTTTGTAGGCAGTGGCTGGCTGCATCCCCTGACTGGCATGGATCATATGCTTGCCATGCTTGCGGTGGGCGCCTGGAGCGCACAACTCGGTAAGCGCGCTGTTTTCTCTGTACCAGCTGCGTTTGTTGCCGCAATGCTGCTCGGTGGAACGTTGGGTTTTGAACATCTTGCACTGCCTGGTATTGAGCTGGGCATCGCACTATCCGTCGTGCTTCTCGGCTCGGCCATTGCGTTAGGGCGCAGAACCCCTTTGCTTGTAGCAGCTCTAGGGGTTGGACTATTCGGCATGTGTCATGGCTATGCGCACGGCTATGAAATTCCCGGCATGGAAAGCACGTGGGTGTATGCTTTGGGCTTTCTTATCACCACCGCGTGCCTCCACCTCATCGGAGCAGTAGGCGGAATACTGATCTTGGAACGCCCGCGTGGTGGCCGATGGCTCCGTTTTGCTGGCGCGATGACCGCAACGATTGGTTGCTATTTGCTGATGAGATAAGTAACACCAAGCGGCTTTATGAAAGAGACAAATTTCAAACCGAATTACTCCAAAATGTCTGTTCTAAACAAGCGGTGCACGGTGTTTTCCTGGTATCTGCGAATTCGCATCAGCTTTTCGCTTGGATCACATCCTAGTCTACCGCCAGTTCCTCACGCGCTGTGCCGACCATTTGGCTCTGGTAAACCTCGCTGAACGAGAGCACGTTAACCGCTCCAGCCGGCTGTCATGAGCATTCGATTTCAGCTCTCTCGTCGCTCATAACGCACATAATGGGCTCATCCGCACTTTCCGTGGTGTCGATTCCGGGCGCGGCTTACTGCCGCGGTAGGGCGAAAGGGTAAATGCCAGTTTTCGGCCTCAACCACACAAAGTGACGATGAACCACATAATGGGCTCATGATAGACTTTACGCAAATGACAA
>WNFV01006234.1_pt1 | contig 14183 bp, 9 predicted proteins | sample 5400101 | NCBI WGS metagenome assembly WNFV01 (sample SAMN13153361, study PRJNA577476) | soil metagenome | isolation source: 115 cm soil or saprolite under grassland replicate 1 | place: USA:California | collected 2016-06-15 | reverse complement strand
CGCGAGGGCCGCCGGGCCGAGAAACTCCGGGTCGGACTCCATCGAGTTGCACTCGGAGACGCAGCAGCCGCACATGATGCAGAGCGCCTCCTTGTGGATGACGTTCATCTGCTGCTGCGAGACGATTCGCTCCTTCTCTGCGACCTCGTCGTAGCCGGGGTCGAGCCAGGGCTTGACGGCGCGGATCTTCCCCCAGAAGGGATCCATGTCGACGACGAGGTCCTTCAGCACCGGCAGGTTGCCCATCGGCGAGATCACCGGCTCGTGGCCGGACTTTGCGATGTCGTACATGCGCGTCTTGCACGCGAGCACCGCCGCGCCGTCCATGCGCATGCCGCACGACCCACAGATCATCATCCGGCAGCTCTTGCGGTACGCGAGCGACCCGTCCTGCTGGTCCTTGATGATGTCGAGGACGTCGAGCAGCGTCACCCAGTCCGGCGCCTCGACCTCGTACCGCTTCAGCTCCTTCTCGCCGGTCTCGGCGTCGTAGCGCCAGATCTTCAGCGCGAGCTCGATCGTCGTGGAGCCGGGGGCGGGTGCGAGCGTCACTAGTACGTCCTCTCCTGCGGCTGCCACTTCGTCATGGTGACGTCGCGCCACTCCAGCTCGGTGCGGCCGTCGACGAGGCTGACGAGTGTGTGCTTCATGTAATTCGCATCATCGCGGTCGGGGAAGTCGTACGGTCGCGCATGCGCGCCGCGGCTCTCCTTGCGCGCCAGGCCGGCGACGACCATGCAGTCCGCCAGCTCGAGCAGGAAGCCCAACTCGAGGGCCTGCGTGAGGTCGTTGTTGAAGACCTGCCCCTTGTCTTCCACCACGACGCGCTCGTACCGCTCCCGTAACTGGCCGACGATCTCGCCCTGCCGCACCATCTGGTCCTCGCGGCGGAAGACGCCGAAGTTCTCGTGCATCGTCTGCGCGAGCTCGTCGCGGATCTTCCACGGGCGCTCGCCCTGCTCGCGGTCGAGCAATTGCTTCAGCTCGCGCTCTGCGTCCGCCTCGGTCGAGGGCGGGACCTCGACGGTCGTGTTCGACAGCGCCCACTCGGCCGCGTGCGCGCCGGCGCGCTTGCCGTAGGTGATCGTCTCCATCAACGCGTTGCCGCCGAGCCGGTTCGCGCCGTGCACGGAGACGCACGCGCACTCGCCGGCGGCGTAGAGCCCTTCGACGTTCGTCTTGCCCCAGACGTCGGTGTCGACGCCGCCCATGTGGTAGTGCGCGCCCGGGCGGACCGGGATCGGCTCGTAGATCGGGTCGACGCCGGCGAACGTCATCGAGAGCTCACGCGTGCCGTGCAGCCGCTCCAGGATGCGATCGGCGCCGAGGTGGCGCAGGTCGAGCAGCACGTTGCCGTCCACCCCGCGGCCCTCGTCGATCTCCGTCTGCTCGGCGCGGGAGATCACGTCGCGCGACGCGAGCTCCATCGCGTTCGGCGCGTAGCGCTTGAGGAAGCGGTCGTCCTCCGAGTTGAGCAGATAGGCGCCCTCGCCGCGGCACCCCTCCGTGATCAAGACGCCGGTCGGCGCAAGCGTCGTCGGGTGGAACTGCATCATCTCCATGTCCTTCAGCGGCACCCCGACACGCAGGGCCAGCGCCATTCCGTCTCCGGTGCACGAGTAGGCGTTCGTCGTCCCGACGTAGAGACGGCCGGCGCCGCCGGTCGCGAGGATCACCGTCTTCGCGCCGATCGACTTGAGCCCGCCGCTGAGCAGGTCCCAGGCGATCACGCCCTGGCAGCGGTCGTCGTTCATGGCGAGCTTCCACGCGAAGTACTCCTCGTAAGCGGGGATCTCGCGCTTCAGCACCTGCTCGTAGAGGACGTGGACGAGGACATGGCCGGTGATGTCGGCGGCGTAGGCGGTGCGGGGCTTGCCGGCAGCGCCGAATGGGCGCTGGGCGATTCGGCCGTCCTCGGTGCGTGAGAAGACCGCGCCCCAGTTCTCGAGCTGGTAGACGTCGTCGGGAGCCTCGTCGCAGAGGATCTGGATCGCGTCCTGGTCCCCCAGGTAGTCGGAGCCCTTGACCGTGTCGTAGGCGTGCTCCTCCGGGTTGTCGTCGGAGGCGTTGCCGAGCGCCGCGTTGATCCCGCCTTCGGCGGCGCCGGAATGGCTGCGCACCGGATGAATCTTCGAGAGAAGCGCGACGTCGGCGCCCGCGTCATGCGCCTCGATCGCCGCTCGCATCCCCGCGAGACCGGCGCCGACGATGAGGACGTCGTGCTTGGCCTCCACCACTTCGGACGCTACACAAAACGGTTGGCGAAGCCCGCCGGTTGGAGCGGGCTCCGCCGCGTCCTACTTGACCTTGTACGTACGCGTGACCGTCTTCGTGACGCCCTCGTACTTGACCGTCACGGTCACGACCAGCTTCTTGCCCTTGCTCTTCTTGTTTAGCTTGAACGTGCACCCGTTGGCACCACCGCCCGCGAGCGGTCGTCCGGCGAGCGTCGCGGTGCAGCTGTAGCTCTCCGGCTGCGGTGTGTCCTTGGCGCCCGTCTGCGGCAGCGTCAGGCCCGTCACGCTGACCGTGAACGCCTTGCCGTGCTTGGGAGCGGCCGGCTTCGCCTGCAGCTGCACGTCCTGGATCGCCGGCCCGCCTGCCTGGAGGTCGAAGTTCCAGACGCCGTCCGCCGGTGCCTCGTCGCTCTTTCCGTCACCGCCTCCGGCCGCCATCGTCAACACCCAGAAGTTGATCTGGCTGCTGTTGCCGACCTCTGACTTGTTGACGCTGATCAGGAAGCCGTCCGACACGATGAGCACCACCACGGTCGAGTCGGAAGTGGCCGCCCAGGCCGAGCCGTTCCAGTGACCGAAGCCCCAGGTGTGGTCCGACTGGTCGAGGACCAGCAGGTAGTCGACGCCGCCGCAGCTCACGCAGCCCGTGGTCGGATTGGCGTCCGAGTCGATGAACAGAGCCGTCTGCACGTCTCCGGACGAAGGCACGTTCGCCACGGCCAGGTGGAAGATCATCTGACCGGCGGTGTTGCTGATGACCGTCGCCCCGAGGATGTCGGGAGCGGAGCCGCTGTCGCCGCTTGGATCGGCGTATTGCTCCGCCGCGGAAGCCGAGCCGGCAAGCAGCAGTGACGCCGTCGCCAAGCCGGCGAGCAGCACGAGCAGCCGCCGTAGTCGCTTCTGACCCATTTGTTCTCACCTCCTTGCTGACGGGGGTCGTTCGAGAGCGTGCGCGAGGGCTCTAACCCGGCACTAACCCCGGCGTTTTGCCTGGAAAGCGACAGGTGCTACAACCGGTAGGCCGCAGTGGAATTTCGTGTTCTAGGACCGCTGGAGGTCGTCGACGACGGCCGGATCGTGCCGCTTGACCGGCGGCGCCTCCGGGCGCTGCTCGCGTTCCTGCTCCTGCACGCCAACGAGCTCGTCACCAGCGACCGCCTGATCGACGAGGTCTGGGGGCCGGATCCGCCGAAGACCGCCGGTGCCTCCCTGCAGAACTACGTCTCCAGGCTGCGGAAGGCGATCGGGACGGACGCGATCGTCTCGCAGCCGCCGGGCTACGTCCTCCGCGTCGACCCGGAGCGCTTCGACCTGGCGCGCTTCGAGCGGCTGACCGCCGAGGCCCGCGGTGCGGAGCCGCGGGAGCGCGCCGAGAAGCTGCGCGCCGCGCTCGCGCTCTGGCGCGGGCCGGCGCTGGACGACCTCGCCTTCGAGCCGTTCGCGCGCGACGAGGTCGGCCGGCTCGAGGAAGCGCGCCTGGCGGCGCTGGAGGATTGCATCGACGCGGAGCTCGAGATCGGGCGCGACGGCGACCTCGTCGGCGAGCTCGAGCAGCTCGTCGAGGAGCACCCCCTGCGCGAGCGGTTCCGCGCGCAGTTGATGCGGTCCCTCTATCGCGCTGGACGCCAGGCGGACGCGCTCGCAGCGTTCCAGTCCGCGCGGGAGGTCCTCGTCGAGGAGCTCGGGCTCGAGCCGGGCGAGGAGCTGCGGAGCCTGCAGCAGGCGATCCTCCGGCAGGACGCATCGCTCGGCCCCGCGGCCGAGCTTGTCGTCGAACGCGCGCCGGACCGGCGCACCGTGACCGTGATCTTCTGCGACCTCGTCGGCTCGACCGAGCTCGCCGCGCAGCTCGATCCCGAGGCCTATCGCGCGCGGCTGTCGCGCTACTTCGAGCTCGTGCGCGAGCCGATCGAGCGTCACGGCGGGACTCTGGAGAAGTTCATCGGCGACGCGGTCATGGCTGTGTTCGGCGTGCCGCACTTGCACGAGGACGACTCGCTGCGGGCGGTGCGGGCGGCGGTAGAGGCGCAGGCTGCGCTGCGCGAGGAGGCGATCGCGGCGCGCGTCGGCGTCAGCACCGGCGAGGTACACGTTCTCTCTGCCCCCGGCGAGCCGCTCCACGTGTCGGGGCCGCCGGCGAGCGTCGCGTCGCAACTCGAAGGGCGTGCGCCCGCCGGCGCGGTCCTCCTCAGCGAGGGGACGTATGCGCTGGTGCGCGATGCGCTCCGCGCGGAACGATTCGAAGACGCGTGGCGCGTTGAAGATGTCGTGCCCGGCGCACCCGCCTACGCGCGCCGCCTCGACGCTCCGCTCGTCGGCCGCACCGAAGAGCTCGAGCGCCTGCACGCCGCGTACGTCGATGCGCGCGACAGCGGGCATTGCCGCGTGGTCACGGTCGTCGGCGAGGCGGGCATCGGCAAAACGCGCCTCATGCGGGAGCTGCTGCTCCCGCTCCGCGATGAAGCACGCATTCTCGTCGGCCGCTGCGTCTCGTACGGGAAAGGAGCCACGTATCTGCCGATCGCGGAGATCGCGCGCCAGGCCGCGCGCGAGCCTTCACTCGAAGGAATCGCCGCCTTGGTCAAGGGCGAAGACGATGCCGATCAGGTCGCACGTCGCGTCGCGGAGCTGATCGGCCTCGCAGAGGGGCCCGCCGCACCCGGCGAGGCGTTCTGGGCAGTACGCCGCTTTGTCGAGGCGATCGCCCGCGAACGTCCGGTCGTGCTGGTGCTCGACGACATCCACTGGGGCGAGCCGACGCTGCTCGACCTCGTCGAATACCTCGGCGAGTGGGCGGAGACGCCGGTATTGGTCCTCTGCGCGGCGCGTCGCGAATTGCTCGAGGCCAGGCCCGCCTGGGGCGGGCCGACCTCGACCGGGTTCGTCGTCGAGCTCGAACCCCTTGCACCGGACGAGGTGACGAAGCTCGTGCTCGGCCTGGCGGAACAGCCGGTCAATCCCGAGATCGAACGGCGCATCGTCGAACAGGCAGGCGGCAACCCGCTGTTTGCGGAGCAGCTCCTCGCTCTCGCGACCGAGGCGCCTGATCTCGCACTCGCGGACACACCGCCAACGGTCGAAGCACTCCTCGCGAGCCGGCTCGACCGACTCGATCCGCGCGAGCTCGCGGTGCTACGCCGAGCGTCTGTGATCGGCCGGCGCTTCACGCGTGCAGAGCTTGCGGATCTCACACCGCCCGCGGCGGCGCAACGGACGGAGCATCACCTCTCGGAGCTCACCGAGCGCGCGCTCGTGCACCCACGCGAGCACGTCTTTGCGTTCCACCATGTGCTCGTCCGCGACGTCGCCTACCGCGGCATTCCGAAGGCCGATCGCGCCGAGCTGCACGAGCTCGCGGCGCGCGGGCTCGACCGTCGCGACGGCGCAGACGAGGTCGTCGGCTACCACTTCGAGCAGGCATATCGCGCGCTTGCCGACATCGGGCGTGCAGGTGGGCGCGCACGTGAGCTTGCGGCGATAGGAGCTGAGCGACTCGGGCGTGCCGGCGTCCGCGCGTGGAAGCGCGCCGACGCGCCCGCAGCGATCAACCTGCTGTCGCGCGCAGTCGAACTGTCGCCTGAAGAGAACGAACTGGCGTGCGAGCTCGGAGTTGCACTGTTCGCCACCGGAGAGCTCGAGCGCGCGAAGTCCGTCTTCGCGGGGGCCGCCGAAGGGTTGGACGAGCGGATCGCGGCGCGCGCCCGCTTTGAGCTAGCCAACGTGCGGTCTCTTTCCGAGCCGGACCATGCAGACGAGCTCTTCGAGGCAGTCGCCTCAGGCATCCCCGTACTCGAGGCGGCACGCGACGACCGCGCCCTCGGGCGTGCGTGGCTGTGTGTTGGACACGTCCGCGGTGATTTTTTCTGTGAATTCACGGCTATGGAAGAGGCGTCCGCCCGTGCCGTCGAGTACTACAAGCGCGCCGGGTGGTCGGCGTCGACGACGCTGAATACTCTCGGCGCTGCCCTCTTCTTCGGCCCCAAGCCCGTGAACGAGGCGATCGTGCAACTCGAGACGCTGTTGCGGGAGTTCGACCGCGACCACGCGAGCCAGGCCAACGTGCTGTTGTGGCTCGGCGGGTTGACGGCGATGCGCGGCTCGCTCGCCGATGCGCGGGAGCATGTGGCAGCGGCGAAGACGCTGTACGTCCAGCTTGGTCTAACGACAGCCGAAGAGGACTGCGCTCGGATGCTCGGCTTCGTCGAGATGCTCGCTGGAAACCCACGCGCAGCCGAAGCGCATTTCCGCGGCAGCTGCGCGGCCCTCCAGCGCTTAGGACGGACACAGGTGCTCGCAACGCGTGCGGGCGAGCTCGCGAACGTCCTGTATGCGCTCGGCCGGTACGACGAGGCCGAGACGTGGACGCGTCTCGCGGCAGACTCGGCCGGCGACGACGACCTCGACGCCGCACTCGCATGGAAGCCTGTCGACGCGATGCTCAGCGCAAGAGGCCGCAACGGCGCCGAAGGGGAGCGGCAGGTGCGTGAGCTCCTGAGCGTCACGCCGCCGGACGCCGTTCACGCGACCGGCGGCGCGCTCCTCGCTCTGGTGGAGATCTTGCGGCTCGCAGGCCGGGACGGCGAAGCGGCCGAGGTCGTTACGACTGCGGTTGAGCTGTACGAGCGAAAGGGGAACGTCCTCGCAGCTCGAAACGCACGTCCGCTCATGCTCGAGAGCGCCGCGCAAAAACAGTGAAGAGCCCCGTGTGGGGCTCTTCACCGTGGGACGAACCCTCACTCGCACCCACCACCACCGCTCGTGCTTCCACAAGCCAGCGGGACGCTCGGGGACGCGCTGAGAGCGATGCTCGTCGCCGGGACGGCCGCGAGCGAAATCGTTGCCAGCGCCGCCGCCAGCAGCTTCTTCGTCTTCGACATTTGAGTCACCTCCCTTCGCGTTGAGCCGTTGCGCATGCGGCTCGAGCGTCCGGGGGGTCACTCACGGCGAACTACGGCGGCGCCAACGAGCGACTAATCGGTTCGGTTCATGGGGGCCACGCTACGAGGACGCGCGTGGCGAAACATCGGGCCGGGCATGGAACTCCGGCCCTGGCGCGCACGCGCAGTCGCTAAGGGTTCACTGCCTAGTGCAGGGGTAGAATCCCCGAGTCCCGCAGACGAGAGGAGCGTTTACACGTGGCGAAAATGCTGTTCCGGCTTCCGCAGGCGAAGCGGGTGATCGCAAACCCGAGCGCTGAGGAGGTCGAAGAGCTCGCCGCGAAGATGCCGACCGCGCGGCCGACGAAGTACGGCAACCTCAACGTGCAGACCGAGGTGCTCGCGCGCTCGAAGCGCTCCACCTACCTCGTCACCGACGAGCCGGACGGCCAGAACCAGTCCATCTCCACCGACGACGGCGTTAAATGGGCCGAACACCAGGACGAGTACATCGGCCAGCAGGAGATGGTGCTGATCGACGGCTACATCGGCACCGACCCCGAGTTCCGCACGCCGGCCCGGCTCTTCATCGAGGCGGCGAACGCGAACATCGCCGGCATGCAGCAGCAGCTCTACTTCGGGCCGCCCGAGGAGGACTTCGAGCCGGAGCTGACCGTCATCTACACGCCCAATCTGAAGGCGGAGGGCTTCCCCGACGACCGGCTGATCATGGTCGACCTCGAGCAGGGCGTGACCCGGGTCTTCAACTCCGACTACTTCGGCGAGTCGAAGAAGGGCGGGCTGCGCATGTGGAACAAGCTCGTCTACGACCGCGGCGGCCTGCCGCTGCACGCCGGCTGCAAGATCATCCCGACGGCGAACGGCGACAAGGTCTGCCTCACCGTCGGCCTGTCCGGCACGGGCAAGACGACGACGACGTTCACGAAGCAGAACGGCTCGCTTCCTGTGCAGGACGACTTCGTCGCCTGGATGCCGGAAGGCCGCGTCTACGTCACGGAGAACGGCTGCTTCGCGAAGACGTACGGGCTCAATCCCGAGGACGAGCCGACGATCTACGGCGCCGTTACGCAACCGGACTCGTATCTCGAGAACGTCTCACAGCACGGCGACGACGTCGACTTCTACGACGAGAGCTATACGCAGAACGGGCGCGCGACGTTCCCGTTCCGCGTGATCGAGTCGGCCGCCGAGCGCGAGATCGACAACGCCCACTTCCTGCTCGTCCTGAACAAGAACGACAACGTGATCCCCGCCGTCGCGAAGCTCGAAGGGCCGCAGGCAGCGGCCTTTTTCATGCTCGGCGAGACGAAGGGAACTGCCGCGGGCGGCGCCGAGGAAGCCGGGAAGGCGCTGCGCGTCCCGGGCACGAACCCGTTCTTCCCCATGCCGCACGACCTACAGGGCAACCGCTTCCTCGAGCTGCTCGAGGAGCACCCGCTGGAGGTGTACCTCCTCAACACCGGCCGCGTCGGCGGCGGTGACGAGGACGAACGGTCGAAGAAGGTGCGCATCAAGCACTCGTCCGCGATCGTCAAAGGGATCGCAGAGGGAACGATCGGGTGGGAGCGCGATCCGGACTTCGGCTACCTCGTCGCGGCGTCCGTGCCCGGCATCGACGACGAAGAAGTCCTGCAGCCGCGAAAGCTATACGAGCGCACCGGCCGCCTCGACGAGTACCTGCAGCATGTGGAGCGGCTGAAGAGCGAGCGCGCCGAGTACCTGGGCGACTTCACCAGTCTCTCCGACGACATCGTCGCCGCCGTCCGTTAAGGACACGTCTCAGGGACTGTCCCTGGGACATGTCCCTCGTTCCAAGGCGTCGCTTGCCCGGCGCCGACCTCAGGCCGTGTGGGCTTGGCCCACGCGGCCGTCTGAAACGACCGGTCGACCCATTCGACCTCATATCCCTCGTTCTAGGCATCGTAGGCCGTCCGGCCTACCCCGATAAGGGCAGATGTGGGAGCCGCAGCCCACAGATCCGGCAGCGAGGGGATGCTCGTCATCTCCTCGCTCGCCGCGGCCGCGGCGCTTTACGGTGCGGTCGTTCTCCTGAGTCTGGGACCCCCTTCCCCTGTGGTCCTAGAGCGAGGGAGCGCCCGTCCCACGCCCGTCGTGCCGCTCAGCGTGCACGACTATGTCGCGCCGAGCCCCGCGCAGAGGGGGCCGCAGCCTTCGCCGGGGCCGGCGCGGCATCGCGTTCTGCAAAAGCCGGTCTCAGAGCTGCCAGATCGAATTCCGTAGCACCGGCACGCGTTCTCCCTGCCGAGTGATGCCGGTGACGTCGACCTCGGCGGAGCCGACCATGAAGTCGACGTGGATCGCGGACCGGTTCAGCCGCTCCCGGTCCTCCTCGCCGACCGCGGCGTCGTATGCGGAGCCGAGCGCGAGGTGGCTCGCCGCGTTCTCGTCGAGCAGCGTGTCGTAGAAGACGGTGTCCAGCGGGCCGATCCGGCCTTCGCGGTCGACGAGCGCGAGCTCACCGAGCCGGTCTCCGCCCTCGTTCTGCGCAACCAGCGCGCGCAGCGTCTCGGCGCCGGAGTCCGCGTCGATCTCCACCGCGTGGCCGCCCTCGAAGCGAACCGTCAGCCCTTCGATGATCCGTCCCTGACTGTAGAGCGGCTTCGTCGCGCGGACGTGGCCGTCGACGCGCTCCGGGTCCGGCGAGGTGAACACCTCCTCGGTCGGCAGGTTCGCCATGTGCTGGATGCCGTCGACCGTCTCCTCGCCGCCGCCGATCCAGCGAGAGGTCGGCAGGAGCCCGACCGTCAGATCCGTGCCCGGGCCTTGCAGGTGAATCGCGTCGAAAGCCCGCTCCGACAGCCGTTCCGCGGCGCCTTTGAGCGCCTCGTTGCGCTCGTGCCAGGCGGTCTCCGGATCGTCCTCGTCCAGCCGGCACACGTGCAGCACCTGCTCCCAGAGCGTGTCGAGCGCGGCTTCGGGGTCCAGGCTCGGGTGAACGAGCTCCGCCCACTTCGGCGACGGTCCAGGCGCGATACACCAGTTCACGGTGCGCTCGTTGATGACCGTCGTCCACTCCTTCACGCGCGGGAAGACGTCCCGCCCCAGGCGCTCCGGATCGAGATCGTCGTACAGGTGCGGCTCGACCGGGCCGCTGAGCGAGATCGTCGCGCCGCGCTCGTCGCCGAGCTGCAGCGTGCGCTCGCCGTACCACGACGGGACGAAGTCGAGCACGTCATCGGCCGCGTATTGCACGCGTGCGCGTTTGAGGTGCGGGTCCCAGTAGTAGACGTCGACGAACTTCGCGCCACGCCTGTACGCGCTCGCCGTGAGCGCACGCGTGAGCTCCTCCTTGCCGAGACCGCTCCCGATGTCGAGGATCTGGCCTTGCTGGACGTTGGCGCCGAAGTTGACGATCAGGTCGGCGTAGCGCTCGAGCCGGTCTTGCATGAGGAGGCGATGCTAACTGCGGCGCGAATGCTTCCGCGTGCAGGCACAACGGGAGATCGACCGCTTCCTCGCTTCGCCCCGGCTCGGCGAAGCGACGCGGCGCTCGTACCGCGGCGACGTCGAGGAGTTCGGGCGCTGGCTGGACGAGCGCAAGCTCGTAACCGCGGACGTCGACATCCGCGTCCTGGCGGAGTACGTCACCGACCTCGGCCGCGCCAGGCGGCGCAAGCTCGCGCCGGCGACGATCGCCCGCAAGATCGCGGCGGTGCGGAGCTTCCTGCGCTACACGCTTGGACCCGCGCAGGTGCCCGATGCAGGACTTGCCCCGCGTCCCCCACGCCGCCTGCCCGATACACCGAAGACGGCCGAGGTGGAGGCTGCGCTGGACGCGCTCGACGGCGACGGCCCGCTCGCGCTGCGCAACCGCGCGCTCGTCGAGCTGGTCTACTCCGCGGGACTGCGCAGCTCGGAGGCCGTCGGTCTCGACCTCGCGGACGTCGACTTCGACCGCGAGCAGCTGCACGTGCGCGGCAAGGGCGGCAAGGAGCGAATCGTTCCGCTCGGCGAGGAGGCCGGCTACCTGCTCGCCCGCTACCTGCATGAGGCGCGGCCGGAGCTCCTGCGCGGCGCCCAGAACGCCGTGTTCGTCTCAGCCCGCGGCAAGCGGCTCGACACGTCGACGCTGCGACGGATCTTCGCCCACCCCCACCGTCTCCGGCACGCGTTTGCAACTCATCTGCTGGAAGGCGGCGCCGACCTCCGGACGATCCAGGAGCTGCTCGGCCACAGCTCGCTCTCGACGACCCAGCTCTACAGCCACGTGGACGGTCGCCGCCTACGCCGCGTGTACGACCGCGCGCACCCGCGCAGCTAGGGCCGGGCCGACCCCTTCGGGGTCGACCCCGATTTGGGTACGCCGCTTCGCGGGGAACGCGCGCGGGCACAGCCCGCACGCTCCTTGGTGGTTGGCGACTGTTCGCTTCCGTGCGGCGCGAGCATGCTGCGCGTGCTCGCGTCGCATCAGTTCGCCTCCGGTCGCCGTGTGATTCCGGCGTTTGAAGCCTCGCGGTAGGACGGTCGCTGCGCGAAGCGAAAACGCAGGAATGATCGACGCGGAAGTCGAAGGCTTTCTTGCACTGCTCGCGACCCGGCGTGCGCCGAAGACGGTCGAGGCATACCGGCGCGACCTCGTCGCGCTGGCGGCGTGGCTCGACCGCCCGATCGGCCGGATCACGACCGAGCAGCTCGAGCAGTACCTCGCCGAGCTGCGCGCCGCGGGACTCTCGCCGGCGACGATCGGACGTCGCGTCGCTGCAATCCGGTCGTTCTTCCGCCACCAGACCTTGCTCGGCGCACGCGACGACAACCCGGCCGCGGAGCTCGAGCTGCCGCGCCGCCGCCGAACGCTCCCGCGCACGCTCTCGCCGGCGGAGGCGGAACGTCTGGTCGAAGCAGCTTCCGGAACGACACCGCGCGCGCTGCGCGACCGCGCGCTCGTCGAGCTGCTGTACGGCGCGGGCTTGCGGGTCAGCGAGGCGGTCGGCCTGGACAAGGCGAGCGTCGACCTGGACGCGCGGCTCGTGCGCTGCATCGGGAAGGGCTCGAAGGAACGGATCGTGCCGATCGGCCGCCAGGCGGTGCAGGCGCTGCGCCGTTACCTCGCGCGCGGGCGGCCGTTCCTCGACTCGCGGCACCGCCCCGAGCTCTTCCTGAACGCGAAGGGCGGCGGGCTGACGCGCGCAGGCGCGTTCCTGATCCTCCGCCGGCTGGCCGCGAAGGCCGGCCTCGAGCCCGAGCGGGTCCACCCGCACCTCTTGCGACATTCGTTCGCCACCCATCTGCTCGAGGGCGGGGCCGATCTTCGTTCGGTACAGGAGATGCTCGGTCACGCCGATCTGGCCACGACCGAGCTGTACACACACGTATCCGATCGGCGTCGTCGGGAGTTGTATTTCCAGGCGCACCCTCACGCGCGCCGGAAAAAACAGTGACTCGAAACCATGGAGCTCGATCCAAATATCGCTGTTCTCGCCGTCCTGACGGCCGGCTACTTGATGGTGGTAGCAGGCGTGCACAAGAGCCTGCTCGAGTGGCGTCGCTCCGGACGGTTCTGCCCGAGCTGCGGGCGCATACTGGAAACGCAGGTCTGCAGCTTCTGCGCGGGTAATTAGCTCTTCGCGGCTGCGCGCTTCTTCAGATCCGCGGCGACCGTCCGCGCAGCCTGCCTCAGCTCCGGCTCCTCGTCGTCGTTCTCTGCGAGCCCGTTGAGCAGGACGATCGTCTCGCGCTGCGGCGAGCCGTTGCGCAGGCACACGATCGCCAGCCGGCGGACGGCCTGGTTCGCATCGCTGGACGCAATCGTGTGCAGCAGCGGCCGCATCGAGTTGACGAGCCCCGGGCTCGTCTTCGACAGCTGCTGGACCGACACGAGCGCCGAGCCGCGAACCGCCGGGCTGTCATCCTCGAGCCCGCGCCGCAGCAGCTCGAGCTTCTGCCGGAAGCGAAACTGGCCGATCGCGCGGTACGCGACAGCCCGCTGCCGGTAGTCCTGGCTCCGCGCCGCGGACTCGACCTCTTCGTCCCACTGCCGGCGCAGCGTGGCCAGCTGCCGCTCGTCGCCGGATTGGGCGAGCTCGTCCGCCTGCGCCGCTACCTCAGCGAGGGTCATGGGCGCGTGATGCTATCCGGGGCCGAAGCTTCGCGCTCTATTCGAGACGATCCAAGACGGTGGTTTATCGGGGCGCGGGCACAGCCCGCGCCTCCTCTGATGAGGCTTCGCAAGCGAAGCCTCGGCTGGCATAAGTACCATCGGCCGCCGTGGCTCATCGCGTCACCCTGATCCCCGGCGACGGCACCGGCCCGGAGCTGACCGAGGCCACCCGACGGGTCCTCGAGGCGACCGGCGTCGAGTTCGACTGGGACGTCCGCGAGGCGGGCGCCGACGTCATGGAGCGCTACGGCGGCAACCCGCTGCCCGACGAGGTGCTCGACGCGATCCGCGAGACCGGCGTCGCGCTGAAGGGGCCGATCACAACGCCGGTCGGCGGCGGTTTCCGGTCCGTCAACGTCGCGCTGCGGAAGAGCCTCGACCTCTACGCGCAGGTGCGCCCCTGCAAGACGTACCCGGGCGTGCGCACGCGCTTCGACGACGTCGACCTGATCGTCGTTCGCGAGAACACCGAGGACCTGTATGCCGGCATCGAGTACGAGCAGGGCACCGAAGAGGCGCGCGAGCTGATCGACTGGATCAAGTCCAAGGGCGGCAAGTTGGCGCACGACGACGCCGGCATCTCGATCAAGCCGATCTCCATCACCGGGACGCGCCGCATCGTCCAGTTCGCCTTCGACTACGCCCGCCGCAACAACCGCCGCAAGGTCACGGCCGTGCACAAGGCGAACATCATGAAGTTTTCCGACGGCCTCTATCTCCAGGTAGCCCGCGAGGTCGCCGCCGAGAACGACGACATCGAGTTCGACGACCGCATCGTCGACAACATGTGCATGCAGCTTGTGCAGCGCCCGGAGGAGTACGACGTGCTCGTGCTCCCGAACCTCTACGGTGACGTGCTCTCGGACCTGTGCGCCGGCCTGATCGGCGGGCTCGGTCTCGCACCCGGCGCGAACTTCGGCGAGGGGATCG
>WNFV01008464.1_pt1 | contig 14185 bp, 17 predicted proteins | sample 5400101 | NCBI WGS metagenome assembly WNFV01 (sample SAMN13153361, study PRJNA577476) | soil metagenome | isolation source: 115 cm soil or saprolite under grassland replicate 1 | place: USA:California | collected 2016-06-15 | reverse complement strand
GTTGCCTGTTTACACGGAAAAGGATGAGCAAACGAATTCTCCTGATTGAAGACGAAGAAGATTTGATACTGACGCTGACGGATTTCATCCGCAGCGAAGGTTATAGCGTCGAATCCGCCGCTGATGGAGAATCTGGCCTTGATCTCGCGTCGCGGGAGAATTTCGACCTGTTGATCCTCGACGCGATGCTGCCGAAAAAGAACGGCTTCGATGTGCTGCGCGATTTACGGCGGAAAGGCGCGCAGACGCCGGTCATTATGCTGACCGCGCGCGGTCAGGTGGTAGACAGGATTATCGGGTTGAAACTGGGCGCGGATGATTACGTCACCAAACCTTTCGATTCCGGCGAGCTGCTGGCGCGTATCGAAGCCATCTTCCGGCGCGTCCCCACGGCGGATCGCTTCGCCCCGGCCGCTCTGGATAGCTACGTGTTCGGTGACATCCGCGTGGATTTTCGCGGCGCATTGGTGATGCGCGCCGGGAAGCAAGTGGAACTCGCCGCCCGCGAATACCGATTACTGCGGTATTTCATCGAACATCGGGAGATGATCCTGTCACGCGATGATCTGCTCAACGAAGTGTGGGGGTATGATGCAATGCCAGTGACTCGCACGGTGGACGTTCACGTCGGTCTATTGCGCCAAAAACTTGAACCCAACCCGCGTCAGCCGCAATACTTTCTTACCGTCCACCGCCTCGGGTATAAATTCATCGGGTAAACACCAGAGGGTTGTGTTGCAAAAAATGAATAGAGACGAAAAAAATCCGAGCGGCACTCCGATCTATGCGGCAATCCCGAAGAGATTCGACACGAACTTGACCTGCCTTTGAATCTCACGTCTGCCTATTCCCGCAATTTGCCCTTTCCGAATCATGTTTATCGATTCGTATCCCCTGATTGTTCGCCACGCTGTGTTGAAACTGAAGAAGCCGAGACCAGGATTGACTCGACGTTTTATGAATCGGTGATCCTGCTCGATGAGGTTGTTCTCGGGTAGCAAGGCGACATCACTGCCGCCCCGCCCCCTAAGAACTCATCGTGCGGTAGGGTAGGCGGCCAGCGAGTTACTCGATTGAGCACTTTTCCAACAGCCCCCCTCCAAACCGCTCGTGAGTCTTTCGATCTCAAGTCGGCTTTCCAGTGATGATGTCCAGAATGGTTTCGGCGTTTCGCATCTCGCGTACCTCTCCACGTTGGTCATCAGATCACCTGTCCCCCTTCGCCATGTACGCGGCTCTCCCGCGCTCGGACTACTACGAGGACTCCGTCACCATAGGACTCTCGTCCCTTAGGCGATCCCGCGTTCCGTTGCGACTGAACGTATCGAGTGCGACTTAGGCGCCCCATTCATCCCCTTCAATAAGCTCGCTGCTCATCGTCTGCCAGACGGAGTTTACGCATCGAGAAACTCGAACGATGCGCTCCTGGCAGCACCGCTCATAGACGCTGTAGCGATGAGTGTGCGTTTCCACCACTGGGGATTGGGATTCAGGCAATCCAGCTTTCGCCATATCGCACGGGCCTTGCAGGACGTCGCCTTCAGCGTCTTCCAGCGACTCCCGCTTCTCCGACATGCTCTTTTCCCCTCCGGCTTTCGCCTTCAGGTCAATCGGACGGCCCAGAGGTATTTCCTCCGAACCTCTCCTGACTGTGTCAGGGATTCAGCCGCGCGTTCCGCGGCGCACAGTTTCCCGGCAATCAGCTCAAGCCTTTCAAACGCCCGCTTGAGCAGACGCGACGCCGCAACCTACGATTGTTGCTGCGCCTGCGCGTTCTTCTTTGCAAATGATGCGCGTGGCGGCTTTCACCGCTGAACGCAGGTTCGCGCCAGCAGCCTCTTGCGAGGCGGCTTCAAGTTCTCAACGAATTCCTGTTTCTCGCATCGTTGTCAAGGGGTCTCGCGCGAAAGACCACGCGGAAGTCTGCTCGATTACTCGCGCCGTGATCTTGACCAAGATAGTTGGTCGCAACGGCTATCCTGATTATTGCGATCAGGCGTTGGCTTTCTCCGCGATCCTTTACCCGGCCTCCCATCGGCATTCCTTGCGGTCTGCTTTCCGCACAGGGCGGAGAAGGTCGGGCTTACCACGTTCCACAAATTCGACCTGATGGGTTAGGTCTCGTCTCTACGCCGGTGGCGCAACGTCTGCGGCAGCGGATTCATAAGCCGCTGCGCCTGGCCACTTACCTTTTGGTCCAAGCCTATCAGCCGGTTTGGCTTGTTCTTTATTACTACGCTTATAACGATTCACGTCTGTTGACCATACCATCAACCCTGGCCCTCGACCGCCTTCCGGCTGGCAGTCACAGCCCCCTCTCACGATTCGGCTGCCATTGTTGGAGTTACGTTGCCCTGAGAGCTTCGCACCTCGCTGTTACCGGCGACGCGCGTCTCAGTAGATTACTTGCGGCAGAACGCAAGGTGATCTCAGATTATTCGAGGATCACAACCGAATTTGCGACTTCGTGTCGCACTATGAAAATAAAGAGAGATGGGATTATTTCTATGTACGGCAGACTCCCACTATTCCCACTGAATTGAAAGAAGCGCAATGGAATTTATATGTTAACTCTGGTGGGAGTCCAGGTCCGCCGCATTCGCTCGTCCATCAGTGGTACCAGTGCGCAGTACTTTGTTTCAATCAGTTTTATGGCGACTGCATCTTGCATCGCCGAACGAAAACAGAAGTTGAAAAATTAGTCAACTTATTTTGACGGGACGCCTTAGTGTCAAGAATTAATTCTGTCTTGAACTTCAGCTCGCCTAGAGTGATACCGAAATACTGATAAAGCGCAGCCCTGTATTCCTCCTCGCTTTCAAGCAACCGCTCAGTGTGCCCGCCCCGCCCGGTTATTTTGAGTTGCATATTAAGCAGCGTTACTCGCCCGTCAGGAGTAGCCATCGTGCATACGCGTCGCTGAGTGTAGGGCGACTGTGGTGAAGTCTGCTGAAAACGGCACATCTCGGCAAAGTCTGAATACCGGTGAGGCTCAAGCGTGAAGTTATATAGATTTTTCCATGGAGCGGGCTGACGGCGCTGTTGAAGGATTAAATACTCGCTGCCGCGAATAATTCGATAGAGGTCGCCATCCCTTTCCTGCTCGCCCGGTTCGTCCAGCAGCAGCGGTTCGCGGAAGGAGTCGCCAAAACCTACGTCGGCAAGCCAGCGTTGATCCAAGCTGACAAGCAAAGCGAGGTGATCGAATGGGGGATCGAACCCCCCTTCTTCACGCGCCCCGCCCGCGGAAAGCAGCTCAACTTTAAACCCCAACTCGGCGAGCAGGGCTGAAAATAGACCGTTTAGCTCATAACACACGCCGCCACGGCGCTCGCCGACAATCTTTGCGAACAGATGTGAATCGTTGAGGATGATCCGGCGGCCGAGCTGGTAATCCAAATTCTCAAGCGGAACTGCCAGCATGTGGGCGCGATGCAGAGATCGCAGCGTTTCGGCGGTACGCTTCAGCGCGCCGCGATAGTTTATTCTTTTGAGATAGGTCGCTATATCCAATGCAACGAATCCATCTTGTTAGGCCGCATCCATAAGCTTATTGTTTTCAATGGCGCGAAATTTCAAAAGTCGGTCTCCTATCATGACTAAAGGCCGGCGCGCGTGTACAGTGCGCATAGATTCCAGGCGGTAAATCAGTTGGCACATCTCTAGGCAGATCCAGAATGTGTTCTCTTCCGCCCAACCGCTTGGATATCTTGGGATCGAAGCGAAATCGGATGACTTCATTGACCGTGCCGATGTAAACGTAGCCCTCGTGAAAGGCGATTCCGAAGGGTGGCGTGAGGTGATCGGCAAAAATCTCGCGTGACTCCACTTTGCCTAGATGTCGGGTGTCACGTAAGACTATCACCTGTCCTCGCTTCGCGTCGGCAACGAAAACATCGCATTTGGGCGCTACCGCCAGCCAGCGCGGTTCGTCAAAATCCCGAGCAAAGACGGAGACCTTAATTGCTCGATCGAGAATTTTTCGAGTTCCTCGCCCCAGATTCTCTTGCGCCAGGGCAAATCCCAGATCTTCGCGCCCTCGAAAAATCCGTCGAGCGTGACGATGTTCCACATAATCAACTTTCTCATTTGCTAATCATTTAATTCCTTTTCCATTGTAATCAACGTCGTTCCGTATAAATCACCAGTGTCGGAAGGCGCGAAACCGAATTTCTCGTAAAGCTGAATGGCGCGATTGAGAAAAGGCGTGGTGCTGAGAGTTAACTGCCGGAAACCTTTGACAACGGCGTAACGCTCTACTTCTGACAATAACTGTTCGCCAATTCTATGTCCACGCGCTTCAGGCAGAACCGCCATACTACGAATATATAAAGATTCGTTTTGGGGAACGACTGACACCGTGCCGACGATTTTTTCTTCAACCGCCGCAACCCATACCTTACCTTCGGCGAAACGGTTTTTGATGACCTCTTCGCTCGGGGTCGTCGCCGCATACGCTTTCTCGGTATAAAGCGATTTGTATTCGAGAAAAGATGCGGCTAAAACAGCGGCAATTGCCGCTACATCGTTGACGCTCGCCGTTCTTATTGCTACTTCTTTCATCTCAATAATGAAGCCTCCTAACGAAGGATTTGCGCGGGCGGTTCCCCACGATCTACCCAATCTCATGAAGCCATCGGGGCTCCACTTTTCGCTCCCCACGCCATGATGGACGGAGAAGAGACCAGTCGGGTCGTACTTCTTTTTGGACAACCGCTAATCGCGGGTAATTCGACCCCCAAAAAAGATTGCTGCCGGGACTGCTCGAAAACATCGCTTTCCGAGACATAGGACCCCTCTTCTGTTACAACCTTCAGCAGTTCGTCTAGCCCAGATAATATGAAAGGCGGCGAAGATCAGTAACCATAACGCCGCCGCATACGCGACCGCACGCTCATCTCTCATGATTCGCTCATAGTACGATACTGCGTCATCGAGGAGGCAGGTTTATGCGAACGAAGTTTCATGGCGAAAGCGAACGTCCAGCCGAAATAGGCGATCAGTACGATGCGCTGAAAAAGGCCAAGTAAACCGCCCATCACCCCAAGCTGAGCGACTTTGAGAAGCACGATTGCGAGCACGATGATGATACACACCGCGAGCGTCCACCCTGCAAACGCCTGCCACACTTGGTTCCTCCGGAAGCGGCGATAAAACACGAAACAGCTCAACGGCATGAGCGTAAACACGATCGCGCCCAGCGCGCCATGCGCCGTGCCATGCCATGTCGCCCGACTAGAAAACAGAGGCGCCGGAGCCGGATCCGTCACGAACGGGCCGGACAAGAGGATGCAGAAGCCGAGGATCGTAAGAAACAGGGGCTTGAGCCTGGAGGCTGTACCCTCGCGAAACTCCTCCGCGACGCCGCGGGCGAACACGAGGAACAAGAGCCCCACGACAATGAAATTCGCGATCTGAATCCAGCCGTAGGAACCAAGCGCATGCTCACTCACCGCTGTGCTGAGCCAGTTGAAGCCTGGACAGAAGATGTCTTGAAGCGCGAACACCGCGATAAAAAGCGCGGAGCCGATCACACCTGCCCATGATGTAAGTTGTTGTTTGTCCATTTTAGAGATTTCCATCTTCACCGTTTCAGGGCGCGGACACCGCGCGCTTCGCGAATCTGCCATTCGAGTGATTGTTTCAACTTACTGCTCAGCGCCAGGCGCCCCTCGAAGTCGCGCTCGGCCGTGGCCTCATTGCCTTGCAGTAGTCGCGCCAGTACGCGTTGCGCCCAGGCGCCGGTATAACGAGGGTTGATTTGAAGCGCACGGTTGAAGTCGGCTAGCGCGCCGTCAAGATCCCCTTTGAGATAGCGGGGAGCGGCTCGGTTGTACCAGGCGCCGGCCTATGGGGGATCGGAGGCAATGGCAAGGCCGAAATCTTCAATGGCGCGGTCAAACGCTCCCGCCTTTAGGCGGAAGCGTTTGGCGTCACGGAATTGATTCGCGTCTGACGCTTCCGCCTGAAGGCGGGACTACGAACCGATTTTCCGGGGAGGATTTACCGCCTGGCGATCATGCAAGAAGCCTCGCGCCCGACCTTACGCTTCACGATCCTTATGTCGCGGAATCCAACCCACCGCACCAGCCCCGCGACGTCAGCGACCTCGTCTTCGGTGAAGCCCGGCGCGAGCGCGAAGCGTTCTGTCGAATGCATGCGCAGGCATATCACCAGCAGCCCGCCTTCGCGCATGACGCGACGCATCTCTCCCAGGCTGAGTTCCGCGTTGGGCCAGAATTGATAGTTGTTGACCGCCAGAACTTTGGTAAATCGCCCGCACTCATAAGGCAGATCTGCGACCGATCCCTGACAGACCTCGGCCCGGCCCGAGACGATCAGGTCGAGGTTGTATTTCGCAGCCTGGCGAACCATGACATCCGACAGATCAACGCCGGCGACGAAACCGGCTTTGGCCCGTTCGGCGATCATTCGAATCGTTCTGCCGTGACCGAATCCGATCTCCAGCGTCTGGTCGTCCGGTTGGACGTCCAGCATTTCGACGGCGAATTTGTTCATCTTGGAGTTCTTGACCGCCATGAGTCGTCCGACGATGACGCCCAGCAGTCCCGTCGGACAGGCGAATTGCGACGTCAGGCTCGAAGCTTTGCATCCCGTCGAAGAAGAGGGTTGGATCAGCGGCTGGTTAAGGTTGATCTGAGTGTTCATCGACGCCTCCTTCACTTCAGGTTTTTCAGTAATCGTCTCCAGCGTTCACTCTCGAAATACTCTTGTGCAGCATCACGTTTGATGTAATTTCTCGCGTTCTTGACGCGCTTCGCCACCAGTATCCGTTGCTATCGGAAGGCCGGTGACGCCCGTTTTGGGATAGGAGCGATTCCGGGCGACCTATCAATAGCAAGTTAAATGACCTCGAAGTTTCCCATCATGGCCATATCTTCATGTTCAAGGTTGTGACAGTGAAAAACGTATCGCCCCTTATAGCCGTCGAACCTCATGATGATTTTCAGCGACTGGACCGGTCCAAGGTCAATGGTGTCCTTCCATCCATGGTTGTAGGGGCCGGGGCCGTCGCCGCGGGAGAGAGCTTGGAAATGAACGAGGTGTAAATGGATAGGGTGATGAATGTCGGTGGACAATTGCCAGATCTCAACCGCGCCGAGTTTGGGTTGGGCATCCATCCGAGCGGGATCGAAAGGTTGGCCGTTGATAGTCCAGCCGGAATGACCGTGGACGTCGCCGCTGCTGAAATGGAATTTACGCGTGACGCTTGCTCTGGCAGGGTCGAGACGTTCCAGGCTTGCGAGTCGGGGCGGGACATAGCTTTCATCTCGATCGATGCTCGACACATGGAAGCGCATGACCTGGTTCGTTTGACCATCGCCGACGCGATTTCGCAATGTGACGATCGATCCAACGCCGTATTTAGAGAAGTCGATAATGACATCGAATCGTTCCGCCGGAGCAATCTTTAGCTTGCTGTGTGTGATCGGCGCATCGAGGAGACCGCCGTCGCTGCCGATCTGGATGAATGAGTTCCCATCTGACGGGGGCGGATCGAGTTCGAGTTCGTAGCGCCGAGCGTTGGAAGCGTTGAGGAGGCGGAAGCGATAACGAGCAGCGGTCACCTCGTGTCGAGGCCAGGGGACGCCGTTGACCAGGATCACATCGCCGAGCACGCCGCCCATATACTCCCTCTGCACGCCCGGCCGATCTCGCAGGGATGAGTTCAGGTTTGGGTATAGAAACGACCCATCGGCGCCGAACGACCGGTCGCAGATCATCAGAGGAATGTCCCTGTCGTCCCTGGGCAGCGGGAGCGCATCTTCCGACTTGTCCCGGATGATGTAAAAGCCGGCAAGCCCTCGCCATACCTGTGGGCCGGTGAAGTCCATCCGATGGTCGTGATACCAAAGCGTCGCCGCCCGCTGCTCGTTTGGGTACGCATATTCTCTTGTCCCCTGCGCCACAATCGACGCCGGGTCAGGCATGCTAACGGGGAATGAACCGCCGACCGGAAGGACGAAATCGGTTGGATAGCCGTCGCTTTCAGGCGGAGTGCGACCGCCGTGCAGGTGATTGACGATCGGAACCGGCAACTCATTTCGAGCCCGGATCACGACCCGGCGGCCGCTACGCGCCTCGATCGTCGGTCCGGGAAAAATTCCGTCGTATCCCCAGACTTCGGTCTGAACTCCGGGCAAAATCTCGGCTCTGCCGGGGCCCATTGTAATCTCGTAAAGATCCCCCGCGGAGTCAGATTGCGTTGGTTTTAGTGTCGGCGGAATCTTCAAGGGCGCTACAAAGGGTTCGGGTAACCTGACCTGGCTCTTCAGAAGCTTCGGCTCGTCCCCGCGTTTTAAGGAGCAACCCAGCGTTCCGAACGGTACAGCCAGACTCGCAGCCCCAAGAAACTTGAGTATTTCGCGTCGCAAAGGCGTCATGAACTGACTCCCTGCGCGACCGGCCGAGCGCTCCGAAGGGAGGAAGACAGCCGAACCAGACCCAATATAATTCCCACTGCCAGAGGCACATGTACAGAGTATGCCTTGGTAAAGCCGGTTCCCACCTGCACGACTTCAGCCAGAAAAATCGCGCCGCTGATCAACGCAATTCGCAGCGGTTGGCCTCCCGGCTTCCACAAGAACACGGCGGCGATGACCTGAAGCGAGCTGATGATCATCATGAATTTGGCAATCCCGCCATGAAACCCGACCGCAGCGTCACGACCGGAAATGAAAAGTCCGGCGGAAACAGCTTGCGCGAATCCTGACGCGACATGGATCGCGAGCACGACCCGCAGCGCCGTCATTAATTTTGTTTGCCAATCAGAGTTCATCGATTTTTTTCTTTTGACATATTTTCCGTCTCCAGATCTTCCTGTACTACTCATTTCTTTGCGGTTCTACGGCCTCAACCAACCTCTTTCATCAGTTTTTGCCTTTTCCGTCTTTCCGACCGATCACCTCCTCAAACCGGCCCGCATAATAGGCAAGAGATCGAAATGAGACATCAGGCTGCAAGATGCTTTTGTCTCCTACCGGAAGACGATATTTCGGGCGCGAGATATCCGACTTAAGTCTGAGTGAAATTTATACCTAAGGACGTGGCAGGCTCTCTCAAGTGGCGGCTATAATCCGGGCGGAAAGGAAGAGCGATGCGACACGCCCGATCCATGCAGTGGTTCCAACAACTTCGATGGAAGCTGTCACTTCTCTACACGTCAGTCACGGTCATGCTCATCTTCATCGGATTGGGCGTCCGTGAAGCCCACGGTTACTATACTTATTGTTCGCTTTATCGGCCCGAGGCTATCGCGCAGGCTCTGGCCGTGAACGCCTGGCAAGTCGCTCCTTACATCTCAACGACGCCCTTCAATACTGGAGAAGTGATTCTCTGGTTGAAAAATAAGATTCGACAGATAAAAGGCGAAGACGGCAGTCCGCCGAACGGCCTGTCATACTACAGCGCTCCGTCGGTCGAGATTGTTGTGACTGACTCCGGAGGCGTCGCGCTGATCAGCCAGTCTGAGACGGCGACCTCTTCAAGCGGACGGCTCGCGGGGCAGCAGCTTCCACCGTCGCAAACGAGCTTGATCAACGCGGCGCTCAGTGGCGAGACCGACGTAAAGCGACTATCGGCGAGGGAGAGTGACGGCGCTCTGATCGCCGCCGCCCCGATCTTCGATGGCAAACGACAAGTAATAGGCGCTCTGCTTATACGCATCTATGCGCCGATAGACTGGGGCGCGCACTGGTCCAGATTCGCTTCCGGCCTGACCCATCCGCTCCTGACGATGATCATCATGGCCTCAATCGGCGGCATCGGTTTCGGTTTGATCACCGCCCATTATTTGGTCGCGCCCTTGAAGATCATCAACACGGTGGCCGACGCCTGGAGTCGCGGCGAATTCTCGGCAATCGCCGGCGACAGCGCGACTGACGAACTGGGGCAGCTCGCGCGCCGGCTGAATTTGATGGCGAAAGACCTGCAAGGACTGATCACGCTGCGCCAGGAACTGGCGACGATGGAAGAGCGCAACCGGCTCGCGCGCGATTTGCACGACACGGTGAAGCAACAGGTCTTCGCCCTGGCCATGCAGATCGGCGCGGCCCAGAGAATGCTCAACGGCGCCAACGGGACCTCGCCCGAAATCGAGAAGCGCCTCGCGGAGGCTGAGGGGCTGGCGCGCCAAGCGCAGTACGAACTGGTGGCTATCATCAACGAACTCCAACCTATAGACCGCGCCGGGAAAGACTTTGAGCAAGTCTTGAGGGAGAGCGTGGCGGATTGGTCGCGACAGTCCGGAGTAGCGGCCGAGGTCAATTGCAAGAGAATGTCAGCGTTGCCACGCCCGGTCGAGCAAACCTTTTTCCGCATCGTGCAGGAAGCGCTTGCCAACGTCGCCCGCCACAGCCACGCGACTCGCGCTGTGATCCAGGTCAGCGCTGATCAAGAAGACGCCGTGCTCTCGATTACGGATAACGGCGTAAGTTTCGATCCCGGCAGGACAAGCGGCGGAATGGGATTACAAAACATGCGCGAACGCGCCGAAGCTTTGCCGGGCGGCTGGTTCGAGCTTGAGGTCGCTGAAGCGAAGGGTGTTCGGGTGACTGCCGGGTGTCATATCAACACTGTAAAGAAAGGTTGAAAACTCTATGTCCAACAGCGTCACGGTAGTGATTGTCGATGACCATTTCGTCGTGCGGAAGGGTGTACGTGCGCTGTTCGAAACCCAACCTGACATTTCAATTGTGGGAGAAGCGGCCTCTGGCGAGGACGCAGTTCGCCTCTGCGAGGATTATGCCCCGGACGTCGTACTAATGGATCTGTTGATGCCGGGTCTGAATGGTGTGGAGGCCACAAGGCAAATCAAGCAGGTCAGCCCGCGTTCGCAGGTCCTCGTTCTCACCTCTTACCACGAAGACGAACACATTCTGCCTGCCATTCGCGCCGGGGCCTTATCTTACCTGCTCAAAGAAGCTGGCCCCGATGAGTTGCTCGCGGCAGTGCAGAAAGCCGCCCGGGGGGAGACCACCATCCATCCGCGCGTGGCGGCAAAGATGATGCGGACGTTACAGGGCGCGGACGCGAAAGGGGAGAATCCTTTTGACGATCTCAGCAAGCGCGAGCTGGAGGTGCTGCGCCTTATTGCGGAAGGGCTTTCCAACGCCGCTATCGGCGAGGCGCTCTTCATCAGCGAAAAGACAGTCAAATCGCACGTCGGCAATATCCTCAGCAAACTCCACCTCGCCGATCGTACGCAGGCCGCAGTCTACGCCTGGCGACGTGGACTGGTCGAGTAACTATGCGTTCTTGAGTACGATGGCCTCGAGGACGTTGGCGACATCTTCCCACTTATCGATCGTGCGCTCCATCTTCGCGTACAGTTCTTTCATTTTCAGGAGGGTGACCGGACTGGCGTAAGCATCGCTTACAAATCATATCAGGAGATAGCAGATATCCGCATCACCAACTTCCCGTCAGAACCAAAGAAATGAAAAATTTCAGAATTTGATCTGAAAAACTAATCAGGTAAAATTGCGAGGTAGATACAAAGAAGAAGAAATGGGCAGCTTGATCCTGAAATCGATTTTGGGCCTTGTCTTTTTGATGCTGGTCCTGGTGCTCGTGCTGTTTATTTCGGCCGGATCGCTGAGCTTCTGGCACGCGTGGTTCTACCTGGCCATCTTCGCCACCTGTACTCTGCTTATCACGATGTATTTGATCAAGTACGATCAAAAACTGTTAGCCAGTCGCGTCAACTTTGGACCAGTCGCAGAAACCCAAAAGAGCCAGCAGATCATTCAAAGCCTGGCAAATGTGTTTTTCATTGGCCTGTTCATCGTTCCCGGCCTAGATTATCGGTTTCATTAGTCGACTGTGCCGCCGGTCGTGAGTTTGATCTCCGACGGGTTTGTCGCGCTTGGCTTTTTTGTCGTCTTCCTAGTCTTCCGGGAAAATAGTTATACGAGCGCCATCATTGAAGTGTCAAAAGAGCAGGAGGTGATCGCCAATGGGCCGTACAGTGTCGTGCGACACCCGATGTATGCGGGAGCCAGCCTGCTGCTTCTCTTTTCGCCGCTCGCGCTCGGGTCCTGGGCGGCGCTCCCGTTCCCCGCGCCATTGATACTCGTTGTGGTCGCTAGGTTACTTGAGGAAGAGAAGTTTCTGTCGGCAAACCTCAGCGGCTATAATGACCGCCAGAGCGCTTATTGACGGCAGAATTAGGGTTGGTCAGCCCCTGCAACAGCAAGTCGGCGGCCTTGTTCCATTGCTCATCTTTTCCGTCCCCGGAATTCATGGTCACGTCCGGCGCAATCCCATGTCCCAAAATCTCGACGCCTTTCAGCGTCTGAATGCTGCCTGAAGTCAGGAGGACCACCGAACCATCCGAAAGTGGAGCGCCCTTGTGGGCCAACCCCTTGCCAAAGGTCTCGTGACCGACAACCACCGCCCGCTGTGCCGCTTGCAGAGCTGCGGCCAGGATTTCGCTGGCGCTCGCGGTTCCCTGATTGACCAGCACACCCAGGGGCAGCCTAGTGATCTGCTCTCCGATCGAGCGCAGTGGCTTCACGCCATCTCGCCCCTGAATGTTGACCACTGGAACCTCTCCGAGAAAGAGCCCCGCGATCTGCAGACAAGCCCGCGCATCCCCGCCGGGGTTGTTTCTCAGATCCAAGACCAACCCACTCACCCGTTGTCGTTCCAGATCGAGGATCGCCCCGCGCATCTGCGCCACTGACGATTCTAAAAAGAGGTCGAGCCCGATGTAACCAAGACGTCGGCCACGCCGGGGCCGCACCTCTGTCCGCACTGAATGCTCAATCGCCGGGATCTTTTGACGCTCCAACCGGACTTCAAGCGGTTTGCCCGAACGTTCAATCTGCAAAATCACAGTCGTCATCTCCGGTCCGCGCAACTTCTCCATGGCTTCGGTCAACCCCAGACCGTATGTTTTGATTCCGTCAATCGCCAGGATCAGATCTCGAGGCTGCAATCCGGCGCGTCTTGCGGGCGTATTGGGTATCGTCGTGATGATTTGTAGCTTCCGCGATTGTTCGTCGATGTCGACCACTAGCAACTCCAGCAATCCAGCGCCGACGTGAGCCCGCCCATTGATCTCGTTAAGAAATGCGGTCACCTGTTCCCCAGTCAAGAAACGGGTAGCCGGGCTGTTCAGCCGCTCCAGCATCCGGCGAATCGCCACGTGCGCTTGATCTCTGGTGGCATTGTTCCGGTTCAAAAACTCTTGGCCGACGGCGGCCCAGTCGGCTCCACCGAAATTCGGATCGAAGTAGTCTTTGTTGATCACTGCCCAGGCTTCATTGACGAGCCGGTCAGGCTGATCAACAGGGATCTGCTGCCTGGCTGGAACCGGCGCCGAGGAAAAGAACCAAAGCATCATGAACAACAGCATCGTAACTCGCCGCTTATTATTTTTATTCATGGCATCTCTCAGATTAAGGCTTTGTTCAAACATAAATTGTCTATTTGATGATAAGCTCGTTCTTGATCAATCGCCTGCCGGCGCCGCTGAAGCAGTTTGAAGAGAACGGCGAACTTACTTTCTCAAACTGAAGTTGAGCGATTCGATCATGTTGGTCGTGTAAACCACTCGACGGATCTCCGCCGGCAGCTCGAACATCGGCTTGCCACGCGCCCAGTTGGCACGCCACGAACGCGAGATGACCAGGTACTTCTTGTCCCACTTGACCTGGAACTTCTCCAGCGCCTCGAGGGCTTCGGTCTCGATCGCCGCCTGGTAGATCGTCGTGAGGTCTGAGGCCACCGCCTTGCGTTCTTTGTGGCCTACGAAGCTCAAAGAATGTCGGACCAAATGCACGACGCAGGTCTGAACCGTCGTCCTCCGGAAGACGTTCTCGATCGCTTCCGGCAGGCCTTTGAGCCCGTCTACGCAGGTGATGAAGACGTCCCCCACGCTGCGCAACTTCAATTGATTGACCAGTTGCAAGTAGGCTATTCGGTAGCTTTTTGGAAATTGCGCACGCCATAGCGGAGGGCACATTGATTTACAAGAGTTTCCCAGCGTAGACATCATTGTTAGCATCAGGATTTGCGTTCCTAAGGCGTCCCGTCAAAATAAGTTGACTAATTTTTCAACTTCTGTTTTCGTTCGGCGATGCAAGATGCAGTCGCCATAAAACTGATTGAAACAAAGTACTGCGCACTGGTACCACTGATGGACGAGCGAATGCGGCGG
>WNFV01010338.1_pt1 | contig 14192 bp, 12 predicted proteins | sample 5400101 | NCBI WGS metagenome assembly WNFV01 (sample SAMN13153361, study PRJNA577476) | soil metagenome | isolation source: 115 cm soil or saprolite under grassland replicate 1 | place: USA:California | collected 2016-06-15 | reverse complement strand
GCTCGACGTTGCGGCCGAGCCGCCGAACCCACTTGCCGACGTTCTGGTGCGCGACGTGGTAGACGCAGTTTCCGAGGACGAGACCGAGCGGTCGGTAGCCCGCGCTGAGCAGCGTCCAGAAATCCTGCCCGGAGAGATCCCAGCCAAAACTCGGTTCACACCGTGTGATCATCCCGATTTGCAGGCGGAACCGAGTGCTGACGCACCACGCGGATGACGCCGAAAACCGAGAGGTTGACCGTCCTGACAACTCGAACGTAGTGATCCCGGTGTTGGGTGCCAAAACCTGCGTTCCGCCTGTAAATCCCTGATTTCTCTCGTCGCGAACCGAGTTTTGACACCCCACAGGGTGCGCGCTCCTCATCGTTGATACCGAGCCGCCTTCGACGGCGCCATCCGCTTCCGAACAGCTCCCCGAACACGGACGCCGCATGGGTTCAATGGCGAGCCAAGCGACCGATCGCGGCGCGCCGGAACACGTCGCTGTGGGCGCGCTACCGTAGATCCGGATGACCGCGCTTGCGCTGATTGCGATCGCCGCGCTCGTGCTCGTCAACGGCTTCTTCGTCGCCGCCGAGTTCGGACTCGTCTCGGTGCGTCGCGGCCAGTTGCGCGGCGAGTCGCTGGCGACGCGACTCGCGCGCCGCCAACAGGAGAAGCTCGACGAATACCTCTCCGCCTGCCAGCTTGGCATCACGATCGCCTCGCTGGCGTTGGGGGCGATCGGGGAACCGACACTCGCCGGCTTGATCGAGCCCGTTCTCCACTCAGTGGCGCTCGCTCACCTCGCGGCCGCGATCGCGAGCGTGCTCGCGATCCTGGCAATGACCGCGCTCCACATCACGGTTGGCGAGCAGGCGCCCAAGAGCTTCGCGATCGGCTCGGCAGGTCGCGTTGCCACGTTCTGTGCGTTGCCGCTCGAGCTCTTCCATCGCTCGCTCCGGCCGCTTGTCGTCGTGCTCAACGACGCCTCGAACGCGATCGTGCGCCTGTTCGGCGGCACCCCGGCCTCCAGCCATGCCCAGCAGGCGTCGCTCGAGGAGCTGCGGCAGCTGATCGGCGGACTGACCGAGGAAGGCCAGCTTGACCAGGCCGAGGCGCAGATTCTCCAGGGCGTGTTCACGCTCGACGAGCGCCGAGCCAGCGACGTCATGACGCCGCGCACCCGCGTGACTGCACTGCACGCGGGCGAGACAGTGCGCGAAGCGCTGGAGTCGACGCGCAACAGCGGCCATAGCCGCTTCCCGCTCCTCGACGCGGCAGGCGATCTGCTCGGCGTCGTCTACGGCCGCGAACTCACCGAAGCGCTGCTCGACGGCGAGGAGGAGCGGCGCGTCGAGACATTCAGGCACGAGATCGTGGTCGTGCCCGAAACGCTGTCGCTCGATCTCTTGCTCGCGCGGTTGAAGGAGCAGCGCGCCTCCATCTGCGCCGTCGTCGACGAGTACGGCCTCCTCGAGGGCGTTGTCGCGATCGAAGACATCCTCGAGGAGGTGGTCGGGGAGATCTGGGACGAAGACGATCTGCCGAGCGGCATCCGGCTGCTCGCCGACGGTCGCGTCGTCTGCCGCGGTGACACGTCGCTGCTCGATCTCCAGCAGTACGGGATCGCGCTCGACGACGCGCACGTGCGCGCGACCACGATCGGAGGCGCGATCCAAGACGCGCTAGGCCGGCTGGCGCGGCCAGGCGATGCAATCCGCCTCGGCCCCGCGCTCGCGCGTGTCCTCTCGATGGACGGCGGCAGGATCAAGCGCGTCGTCGTGGCCATTGCCTCGACCTCGACCGCGCTGGCCGTGTGAACGCCTGCCGCTGGACAGATCGCGTTCAAGTCGCGAGCCTTAGCCCTATGCGCCTGCGCAACGTAGTGCTCAGCGATCTCGAACTTGGCCGCGCGAGCTTCCCCCTGTCCGCTGCCATGCTGGCCTTTCTCGGTCAACGCGGTGCGATCAATCTCGTGCTCGCGACCCTGGTCGTCTATGCCCTGCGCCCGCTCGCGCTGCCGCGTGCCCTCGATGCCTCCGTGCTCCTCGCCGCGGCAGTGCTCGCCTGGGGCAACGCGCTCTCGCTCTACTCGCACATCCTCTACTACGACCTCGTCGCGCACTTCTTCGTGCAGCTGCTGATCGCCCCATGCCTCTACTTCCTGCTTCTCCGAGCGACCGGCGCCACCGTATCGGGATCCTCAGCGCCAGTCCTCGTGATGATCTTCGCGCTTGGACTCACGCTCGGAGCGCTCTGGGAGATCGCGGAATGGACATCCGACGGCGCCTTCGGCACCTCATTCGTGAAGGGCGAAGCAGACACCATGACCGATCTCATTGCCGACGCCTGCGGCGCATTCGTGGGCGCTGCCCGCTACGGCGCGCTCGCACGGTTCCGCGAAGTCGTCGCAGTCGACCTCGAGCTCGAGACCGAGAGCTAATCGGCTTACCAATGCTCCAAGCGTGTTGCCGCGCGAGCCGCTCGGCGAAAACCGTCGTTACTTACTGCCGAGAAGCTGCCCTTCCATCCTGCGCAGATCCCGCACGGGGTGCCGGAAGCCCGCCCCCCGCCCCCGCCCCCCCGCCCCCGCCCGCCAATCGCCACTAGGCGACGCAAGAAATCCCTGCTCTCGCCCACGAATCCCCAGCTAGCCCCGATCGGTCCCGGAAAGGCGTATCCGGCCTGTCACGCCGGAGGTCGCGGGTTCGAGTCCCGTCGCTCCCGTCTCTCGAAGTGCCTGCAAATCAGCAGGTGCCGTTGTCTGTTTAGATACCGCTGCCCGCCTCGTGGCCCAATCCCGTGGCCCAAACGTTTGGCTCGAAATGCCTGCAAAATCGCAGCTTCATGCGCCAGCTTGTGTACCGGCCGCACAAATCCGACCGGTTCACCGTAAGTACAAGTAGCCGCTGACGCCGACGTTCGACTCTTTTCCTCGGAGGGCGTTCGTGGACATCGCATCAACTGTGCAACCGCTGTTGCACAACTCGTGCGATAATCTCCGGCGTGCCGCGACCTCGGACGACGTGGGTTCTTCTCGCCTACCGGCTGCCGCGTGAGCCGTCGACCCCGCGGAGCACGCTGTGGCGAAAGCTGCGTCGGCTCGGCGCCGCGCTGGTGCTGGACGGCTTGGCCGCCTTGCCGTTGGATGCGCGCAACCGCGAGCAGCTCGAGTGGCTCGCCGATGAGGTGATCGAGGCGCGCGGCGAGGCAACGATCTGGATCGGTGAGCTCGCCTCGGCTCGCCAGGAGCGCGAGCTCGCGGCGCGGATGGCCGAGGCGGTTGCCGACGACTACGCCGCCGTGATCGCGGAAGCAGCGGCCGCGGCTGCCGATGCGACGGGTCAGCGGCGGCGAACGCTCGCCCGATTGCGGCGCGAGCTGCGGCGGATCAGAGCGCGCGACTACTTCCCGCCGCCGGAGCGCGAGCTCGCGCAGCGGGCTGTGGACGAGCTCGCCGTTCTGGTCGAGGAGCCAGTCGGATGAGGTGGGCGACGCGCCGCCACTGCCATGTCGACCGCGCGGCCTGCGCCTGGCCGATCCGGCGCTTCCTCGATCCGGAGGCGGAGTTCATCTTCGTCGACGACCCTGAGGAGGTGCCGGGCGATGCGACCGCGTTCGACGTGCGCGGCGCCGAGCTCTCTCACCACGGCGGCGACTGCAGCTTCGAGACGTTCTTGCGGCGCTACGAGCTCGCCGACCCGGTGCTGTGGGAGCTCGCGAAGATCGTGCACGAGGCCGACCTCGCTGACGAGCGCTACGACGCGCCCGAGGCGCCCGGGCTCGACGTGCTGCTGCGCGGACTGTCGATGGTGCGCGACGACGACGAGCTGCTCGCGCTCGCCGGTCCCTTGTTCGACGGCCTGTACGAGTACCGCAAACGAGCGCTGCTGCTCGGGCGCGAACCCGCCTAATCACGTTCACCGAGCGAAGGGAGAAAATCAGATGAAGTGGGTGACGAGAGAACGCCCGAAGACCGACCGAATCGCCTGCCCGTGGCTGATCAAGAACTTCATCGACCCGGAGGCCGAGTTCCTGTACGTGCCTTCCGAGCAGGTGCTGGAGGTGGCCGAGCGCGAAGGGGCGCACTCGTACGACGCGCCAGGCGCCGAGTACACCCACCGTGACGGGCTCTGCTCGTTCGAGGTCTTGCTCGAGGAGTACAAGCTCGAAGACCCGGCGCTCCAGCTGCTAGCGCGGATCGTGCACGGCGCCGATGTCGCCGACGATCGCGATGCGACGCCGCAGTCGCGCGGCCTGCTCGCGGTCGCGGAGGGCTTTCACCTCTTGAATCTCGGCGACCACCGTCAGCTCGAGCTCTCGCTGCCGGTCTACGACGCCCTCTACGCCTGGTGCAAGAACGAAGTCGCGTCCGGCGAGAACGCATGAGCCTGGCTCGCGCCGGATTTATCCCGATTCCGCGCGGCGCCAAGCCGGGGTTCGATCATGCCGATGTCTTCCCGCGCGAGCGACGGATGTACGTCGCGCACACCGGCGCCGACCGGATCGACGTGCTCGACTGCGAGACGCGTAGTTACCTCCATGCCTTTTCCGTTGTGCTGCCGGGCGTGGTCGGCGTCCTTGTCGACGAGGAACACGACCTGCTCTTCTCGAGCGATCGCGGTGCCGGGCGGGTAAGCATCTTTCGCTGCTCCGATGAACGGTTGCTCGGGCAGGTCGAGGTGGGACCGCACCCGAACGGCCTCGCCTACGACCGCCGCCGGCGGCGGCTGTACAGCTTCAACCTCGGCGAGCCGTTGGGCGAGGACTGCACCACCTCCGTTGTCGAGCTCGACTTGATGCGCGTGCTCGCGGAGCTGCCGCTGCCCGGGAGGCCGCGCTGGGCGGTCCACGACCCCGAACGCGACGTCGTCTACGCGAATACCCAGACGCCGGCCCAGATCGTCGTGATCGACTGCGAGCGCGCGGCGATTGTGCGCACGCTCGAGGTTCCGAGCGAGGGCCCGCACGGCCTCTGGCTCGACTCGGGCCGACTTTTCTGCGCCGCCGACGGCGGCGCACTCGTCGTGCTCGACCGCGACAGCGGCGAGGTTCTGCGAAGCCTGCCGCTGCCCGGTGTGCCTGACGTCGTCATGCATGACCCCCAGCTGCGGCGGCTGTACGTCGCAATCGGCGACCCGGGCGTCGTGTGCAGCTTCGACAGCGCGCGGCTCGAACAGCTGGAGACGGTTGAGACCGAGGAGGGCGCGCACACGAGCGGCTGGGATCCGGTCGACCGCTGCCTCTACGTCTTCTGCCCGGCAAGCGCGGGTGCCGTCGTCTACGAGGAACGCGGCTGAGCCCCGACGCGCGCCGTATCATCGCCGTGCAGGCGGCGCGCGCGCTCGCCTACGGTCTCGGCTCGGTCTTGATCGGTGTCACGCTCGCCGATCGCGGCCTTTCCAACGCGGCGGTCGGTGCCGTCCTTGCCTCGCTGCTCGCCGGCAGCGCGCTCGTCTCCGCGCTGCTCGCCCGCTACGGCGACCGTGTCGGGCGGCGGCGGTCCTACCGCCTGTTGCTCGTCGCGATGGCGCTTGCTGGCACGGTCTTCGCGCTCACCGGCTGGCTGCCGGCGCTGATCCTTGCCGGTCTCACCGGCACCGTCTCAACCGACGTCGTCGAATCGGGGCCGTTCACCTCGCTCGAGCAGGCGATGCTCCCGCACGCAGCAGGAGACGAGGATGCGACCCGTCTCTTCGGCACCTACAACACGGTCGCGACGCTCGCCGGCTCGCTCGGCGCTTTGCTCGCGCTCGTCGGGACCTCGCCGCACTGGCTGCTCGCCTACCCGCTCGCCGCCGGGGCCGGACTCCTCGCCTCGGCTCGGCTCTCTCGGGCGGTTGAGCGCGGCCGCGAGCTCGAGGAGGAGCGGCTGCCACCGCTGCACCGCTCGCGCGGCATCGTCATGCGTCTCTCGGGCCTGTTCGCGCTCGACAGCTTCGGCGGCGGCTTGGTCCCGCAGACGTTCATCGCCTATCTCTTCACCCGCAAGTACGACGCCTCGCCGCAGACGCTCGCGATCGTCTTCTTCGCGATCGGCATCCTGCAGGCGCTCTCCTTCCAGGCCGCCGTCCGGCTCGCCGGCCGCATCGGTCTCTTGCGGACGATGGTCTTCACCCACCTGCCCTCCAACATGCTGCTCGCCGCGGTCGCCTTCGCGCCCAACCTGGCCAGCGCGATCACGCTTCTGCTCGCTCGCTTCGCCCTCTCACAGATGGACGTGCCCACCCGGCAGGCGTACGTAATGGCGGTCGTCGATCCGAGCGAGCGCACCGCAGCCGCCGCCTACACAAACACCGCCCGCTACCTCACCCGGCCGATCGCCCCGCTCACCGCCGCTGCATCGCTGCGCGCCGGCCTCGGCGCGCCATTCCTGATCGCCGGCGCACTCAAGAGTGCGTACGACCTCGGCCTCTACCTGACCTTCCGCAACGTCGCCGTCGAGGGTGAGCGCACGCGCGAACTTTCTACCGCGGGTTAGTGCTCGTGCAGATCGACCAGCTCGCCAGGCTCGGTCGTCGAGACCGTCCGCCACGAGTCCCAGGTGATTTTCAGGATCACGACCGTGATCAGCAGACCAATGATCGGGTCGCCGATACGGGCCCCGAGCGCGACCACGACCGCGCTCGCGACGACGCCGAGCGAGACGAACCCATCGACGCGGGCGTGGTTCCCGTCGGCGATCAAGGCCGGGCTCGAGAGCCGCGCCCCAGCCCGCAGGCGCACCTGTGCGGCCAGCTCGTTGCCGGCAAAACCCACAACGCCTGCCGCAGCCAGCACCCACAGGTGCGAGAGGTCCTGCGGGTTGATCAGTCGCTCGATCGTCTCGTACAGCGCAACGCAGGCGGAGACGAAGATTGCAAGCACGACCGCCAGCCCGGCCAGCTTCTCGCCGCGGAAGGAGCGGAAGAAGAACGCGATTGCGAGCGGGACCGCGGTGAGCGCGTCGCCGACGTTGTGAATCAGATCGGCGAGGAGCGCGACTGAGCCCGTCAGGACAAGGATCGCGGCCTGGACAAGCGCCGTCGCCCCCAAGATTCCGAGGCTGACCGAGACCGCCTTGACGCCCGCCCGCGAGCGCACGAGCGAGCGGTCGACGAGACCGTGCGAATGGCCATGCTCGCCGTGGTGGTGATGCTCGTGCTCACGGTGAGGTTCGGCGGGCGCGACAGGGTGTGATCGCCGAACAAGCCGGAGGTGCCTGTGTGGCCGGGCGTACGGATGGTCGTGGATACGCCGTCCGTGCCGATGAACCGCCGAGGCGCTCGAACCGCTCATACCCACGTACCGTAGCCGCGGAGCGAGTGCCTTTCTGAAGGCTCACGACCCCCTCTGATCAGAGTGGTGGTGGAGGCTAGGGAGCCCAGCCTCCACCGGTCGGGTAGGTCACTCGGGCTGGAGTGCCGGTTCGAGTTCTTGCTCGCGCGGAGCAGGCTGCCCGCGCTCGAGCCTCGGGAGCCATTCGAGCCAGTTGGGCAGGTACCAGTTCCAGTCGCCGAGCAGCTTCATCGTCGCTGGTAGCAGTACCGCGCGGACGATGGTGGCGTCGATCAGGACGGCGGCCGCGAGACCGATGCCCATTTCCTTCATGTCGAGGATCGGCAGGGTCACGAAGATCGCGAAGACGCCGACCATCACGACGGCGGCGCTGGTGACGACACCGGCCGTCGTTTTGATCCCGTACGCGACCGCGTCCTCGGTCTTCAGGCCGCGGTCGAACGCCTCCCGTACGCGGCTGAGGATGAAGACGTCGTAGTCGGTCGAGAGCCCGAACAGGATCACGAACATGAAGATCGGCAGCCAGTAGGCGACGCCGCCGTTCGACTCGAAGTTGAGCAGGCTCTCGCCCCAGCCGTACTGGAAGACGGCTACGAGCAGGCCATAGCCTGCGCCCACGGAGAGCAGGTTGAGCACGATCGCCTTGAGCGGGATCACGATCGAGCGGAAGGACACAAGCAGCAGCAGGAACGCGAACGTGAGCACGAAGGCGAACACGATCGGGGCTGAGCTCTTGAGCGCACTGTTCTGGTCGACCGACTGTGCCGTCCCGCCGGTGACCGCGTAGGTCGCGTCTGGAATCTTGCCGATCGTCGCGGGCAGGATCTCGGCCCGGAGCGTCCGCAGGGCGGCGTTCGACTCGGCATCCGTTCCGTTGCCGTTCAGCGGGATGGCGACGCTCGTGACGGTCCGGGCGGGGTTGACGTCGACCTGGATCGGCCCGCGCATCTGCCCGCTCGCGAGCGCCCTCGTGCGGAGTTCGTCCACTGCCTTCTGGGTGGCGGGCGAGTTCGCGTTCGCCTTCACCGCAACGAGCGCGGGGTCTGCGCCGCCGGGGAACGCATCCTGGATCCGGTTGAGCGTCTCGACGGTGGCCGCCCCGATTGGCGCCGAGTCGAGGCCGGTCTGCTTTGTTTGCATGTCCAGAACCGGGAACGCCATCGCGAGCAGGACGGCCGTCGCGGCGATCACCGACGCGCGTGGGTGGCGAAGCGCGGGGGTCAGGATCGCCGACCAAAACCGGTTCTCGCCGCGGTCGCGACGCAGTCTTCGCAGCAGCGGAATGCGGCCCCTCTCGACACGGTCGCCGAGCTTGGCGAGAAGCGCCGGGAGCACGGTCAGCGAGCCGAGCATTGCGACGGCGACGACCAGCATCGTCGCAATCCCGAAGCCGAGGTAAGTGTCGTTGCGGGCGAAGAAGAGCCCGGCCATGGCAATCATCACCGTCACGCCCGAGATCAGCACTGCGCGGCCAGAGGTGGCGGCGGCGGCTTCGAGCGCCGCGCGCGGCCCCTTGCCGGCGGCCCGTTCTTCCCGCTCGCGTTTGAGGTAGAAGAGCGCGTAGTCGACCCCCACCGCGAGCCCGACGAGCAGAACGACGGCGCCGACGTTGCCGTCCATCGGCACGAGCTGGCTTGGGAGGGCGATGAGCCCGATGCTGGCGATCACGGCGGTGAGCGCCAGCAGGAGCGGGAGACCGGCCGCGACGAGCGCTCCGAAGACGACGATCAGGACAGCCAGCGTCAGCGGTACCGAGCGCTCCCCGGCCTGCTTCAGCTGGTCCTCGAAGAACTTGTCGAAGGCCTTGCCCGAGCTGGCCCACCCGGCCTGACCGACATAGAAGCCAGGGTGCGCGTTGGCCACCTTGGCCGTGGCCGCGGCGAGCGCGTCGACGTTCTTGCGTGCGACCTTCTGCTCTCCCTTCATCTCCCACTCGACCAACACCGTTCGACCGTCCTTCGAGATCTGGTCGGCGCGGCCCGGGTCGAGCGGCGAGCGCAGGTTCGCGATCGTCGTGAACGGCTTCACCGCCTGAACGACGTCTTCGACCGTGGAGCGAAAAGCGGCGTCCTTGATCGTCAGCCGCTTGCTCTGGATCAGCACGATCTCCGTCTGCGGAGCGGGCTGGAGTCCGGCCTGTTTGAGGATCTGGTCGGCCTTCCGTGCCTCGCCGACGTTCGCGTCTTCCATGCTGGCCGTTTTCTGGCCGACGACCTGGCCGATAGCGACGGCGGCGATCACGAAGGCGAGCCAACCGAACACAGCGGTCTTCCAGTGGCTCGCGCTCCAGCGGCCCATGCGGGCCGCGAGGTTGTAGCTGGGTTTCATCGGGGACATGGATGGCTCCTTCCGTAGTCGGTTGCGATGCGCCGACTGTGCGCGTGCGGAGGAGCCGTTCACGACGGAGGCAACCCCAGTCGCGCCCCTACTTCTCTGCTGGGGGGCGGCATACGATTGAAAGTCCGGCATCGATCATGAGGAGGTTCGGCCTGTCGATCTCCCAGACGCGGCAGACGACGGCTCCCGTCGCGGGGCCGCTCTTGGAGCGCGACGCGGAGCTCGCGACGCTCGCCGCGATGGTCGCAGCGGCGCGGGCTGGCGAGGGGCAGCTGGTTGCGATCGAGGGGAGCGCCGGAATCGGCAAGACGCGCCTGCTTGCCGAGGCGCGCGCCGCTGCGGCAGAAGCCGGGCTGGACGTGCTCGCTGCGCGGGCGGGCGAGCTGGAGCGGGAGTTCGCCTTCGGCGTCGTCCGCCAGCTGTTCGAGCCGCTGCTCGCCACGTCCGGAGCAGGAGCGGGACGAGCTTCTTGCCGGTGCCGCCGCGCTCGCGGCGCCGCTGTTCGACCAAACACAGCTGCGCTTGGGGGACGGTGCGTCAGGCGACTCGTCGTTTTCGACGCTGCACGGGCTGTACTGGCTCACCTGTGGGGTGCCAAAACCCTCTTCACGGCGCGGGATCATCCGGATTTGCGGGCGGAACCGAGTGCTGACGCCCCACACGGATGACGCCGACAAACCGAGAGGTTGACCGTCCCGACAACGTGACCATCCCACGGCGGACGGGCGCAACTCCCCGGATGAGAACCCTCGGGTGTCATGCAACGCACGAGCAATCGCGAGGTTGCATGCGACGGACGAGCCCTTGGTACCTCAGGGTTGGGCGCGCGGCCGCTCGGCGGCCGCGCGCTTCATCGCGATGCCCTGCGCGGGCTTTCGCTCATCGGTTCACCGTGAGCACGTTGCTCATGCCGGTGATGTAGCCGGGTTCGGTCTGCGAGGTCGGCATGACCATGCGCAGCCGCGAGCGGCGGTGGTGCAGCCTCACCGAGAAGGTCGCCGATGAGTTTGCATCCAGGATCACCTTCTTCAGTGTCGCGACCCCGGTCGAGCTCAGCCGCTGGACGAGCACGAACTTGCCGGCGAACGAGCGCGCAGCCGTCACCTTGGTCGAGAAGCGTCCGCTGGCGAGGTTGACAAGCGCGAGGTTGATCAGCGGTCGCACCTTGACGGTCACGGTCGAGCTGGTCGCGTTCATCGAGGTCGCTTGGTAGGAGGTCTCGATCGTCGGCTTGACCTCGTCGCTCCAGTGTCCGCCCGCGGCCGTGGTCACACTGCCGAGCTTGTTGTAGCTCGTGGCGCCGAACGGCTTGGCGAACACGTCGACGCTCTGTCCAACGGTTCGGTCGGCGATTTTGCCCGAGAGAGTGAAGCTGCCGCCGTAGACGACGCTCGGACGCGAGGCCGAGATGGTCACCGACGGTGCCGCGGCCGTCGCAGCTGCCGCGACCACTAGCAGCGTTGTCGCCAGAACCACAGTGGAGACGAATGTCCTTGTCATCACATGCACCTTCTTTCAGTACCGGCCTCCTACAGCCGACTCGTCACGAGTCCGAATGCGAAAGCCGGTGCTCAAGTGGTGCCCGACGCCGCCAAAAAACCACGCCTGGCGGTAAAGACCCTGTAAAACAACTGTATATCCTGGGCTGATGCATGATCACGCCGCCCGGCCCGCACGTGTCCGGACGCTTGACTGGAATCCGCGGGAGATGTCGCCGTCCGCCGCGAGCGCCGTGCACGGCGTCGTGGCCGGCAGGCACGGTGTGGGGTGCAAAACTCTGTTCACACCGCGGGATCGCGGGTCGATAATCGGCACGACCGACGGAGCGCTCAGTCGCGACCTGGTCGCTGCCTCGAGATGCCTGCGAGCGGGGCCTGGTGAGATCGGCCGCGTGCTTGGGGTTTCAAAACCTAGGTTCCAGGTCTCGCCGCTGTCGTTGGTGGGCTCTGGGAGCATCGACGGATGCTTCCTTCCTTCGCTTATCTCACTTCTCAGCTGCGCGCGGTTGCTTGTTGGAGGCTGGCGCAGCGATTTCGACAAAGACGTCGAACTGCTCGTCTTGCGACATCAGCTCGTCGTGCTCGGCCGGCGAACCCGAACTAGCCCGTTGGTGCGGGAGCGCCGCGGCAATACGTCCGCCGTGGCTTGAGCTGGATCGTTGCGGTTGCGACACTGATCGCCGTGGAGATTTCAGAGACGCGTTACGCGAAGAGTGGCGACGTCCACATCGCCTACCGTGTCGAGGGCGCGGGTCGGATCGACGTCGTGTTCGTCCCGGGCCTTACGTCGAATCTCGATGCGCCTTTTCGCGGCAGTGGCGTGCGAGAGATGGATGAGTTGGAGGTGCTCTCGAAGGTCGCCCGCTGCATCATCTTCGACAAACGCGGAACCGGCATCTCGGACAGAGTCGTCGGCGCACCGTCGCTCGAGGAACGGATGGACGATGTTCGCGCGGTCATGGACGCGGTCGGCTCGCGTGAGGCCGTGATCTACGGACGGGCCGATGGCGGCGCAATGAGCGTGCTGTTCGCGGCAACGTACCCCGAGCGAACGCTCGCGCTGCTCTTGACGAATCCGCGTCCTCGGTTCACGCGAGCTTCCGATTATCCATGGGAGCCGACGCGCGAAGAATACGAGCGAGAAACAGAACGATTCGTCGAGATTTGGGGAAGCGCCGAGCACGCGCGCGCGATCGCCGACAAGGCCGGTCTCGAAACCGACGACGCGACAATTGCTGAACTCGCGCGACGAATGCGACTCGGCGCGAGCCCAGGAGCCGCCCGTTCACTCCGTGAGATGAATGCTGACATTGATGTGCGGTCCGTCCTTCCCAGCGTGCGCGTCCCAACGCGGCTGCTGTATTCGCCCGAACGTGAGGACATGGCGCGCTACGTCGCCGATCGGATGCCCAACGTCGAGCTCGCCGAATACACCGATGAGAACTTCCGGCGGACGGACGAGTTTCTCCGACGCGCCTTGTCCGAGTGGGAAGTCCATCGAGCCACACCCGAGCGCGTACTCGCCACGGTCCTCTTCACCGACCTCGTGCGCTCGACCGAGAAGGCGCTCGACTTCGGCCCACGATGGCCCGACGTCTTACGGGAGCACAACGCACGCATCCGACGCGAACTTGCCCGACACGCTGGCCGAGAGATCGATACCGCCGGCGACGGGTTCTTCGCGTCGGGATTCGACGGCCCAGCGCGGGCGATCCGCTGCGCGTGCGCGATCCGCGACGCGATCACCGACCTCGGGCTCGCGGTTCGGATTGGCGTGCATACGGGCGAGTGCGACCTCGTCGACGGAAAGCTCTCTGGCTTGGCCGTCGTCATCGGCTCGCGCGTGGCTGCTCAGGCCAAGGCAGGTGAAGTCCTCGTTTCCGGAACTGTTCGTGACCTAGTCGCAGGGTCTGGGATCGAGTTCGAGTCGCGGGGAGTACGGCACCTCAAGGGTCTTGGCGACTGGCCCGTGCACCTGGTCAAGAATGTCTCTGTTCCTCGATAAGCGGCACCGAATGCAGCCGCCACAGAGGCTGTGGGGTGCAAAACTATGTTCACGGCGCGGGATCATCCCGATTTGCAGGCGGAACCGAGTGCTGATGCCCCACACGGATGACGCCGAAAAACCGAGAGGTTGACCGTCCCGACAACGTGACCATCTACGGCGGGACGGACAAACTCCCCGGATGACAACCTTGTGGGGTGTCAGGACTCGGTTCGCGACGAGAGAAATCGAGGACTTACAGGCGGAACGCAGGTGTTGGCACCCCACTGCTCGAGCCGGTCGCTGCGCGCCAGTAATAAGGAGAGCTGACCGCCTCTGAGCGCGGCGGGTTGGCAATTCCCGTCGGAGGCGAGCCGCAGGGTTCGCACACTCGATTTCCCTGCAAACCCCCTGGGATCGGTGCGGCTGACCGAATTTACGCACCCTACGCGCACATCCCCCTGCCGCCGCCCGACCTCGCAGCGCGTGACCGCTTGCGCATTGCCCTTGCCGACCAGGCCCTCGACGACGAGCAGCCGGACTACCTCGGCGGCCGCCGGATCCTCGAGCGCGAACGCCTGTGCCAAGGCTCGCGATCAAGGCCAGGATCGGCCATGTGCTCGAGCATCCCGAGCGACGCCGGCAGCGGCTCGCCGAGGAAGTAGTTGCGCATCCCGGCCTCGACTAGGTCGTCGGGGGTTAGGTTGCCGGTGCCGGCGCGGAGGGCGCCGCCGCGGGCCGGCTCGGCCCGCGTCACCTCGATCGTCGTCTCGGTCGCCCCTGAAGGGTGTCAAAACTCCGTTTCGACATTCGAGCGTGGATTCGTGAGTGGTAGCAGCTTATATCGTCGCGCTGGATTCGGCACGGTGGGGCTCTGCTTCATTGTTCGGTCGGCGGACTCCGGCTCGGTTCCATCCGACTCCTCCGTGACGTCCTAGGTCTGTTTGACGCGCGCACGCGCGCGTATCAGAAACCTCTGAGCGACGCAACGGTCCATCAATCATGAGCCAGTTCGCTGTGCCTGGGAGGATCGCTCGATGCTCCTTTCCTTCGCCTACCTTGCCTTTGCCGCTGTTGTGCGGCTGCCCGCCCGCGGTCGCCGAGCCGAGTTC
>WNFV01014370.1_pt1 | contig 14195 bp, 17 predicted proteins | sample 5400101 | NCBI WGS metagenome assembly WNFV01 (sample SAMN13153361, study PRJNA577476) | soil metagenome | isolation source: 115 cm soil or saprolite under grassland replicate 1 | place: USA:California | collected 2016-06-15 | reverse complement strand
CGGGATGACCGTCCGTGCGATGTCCTTTCGCTCCTTCGGCAGTTCCTCGACCAGCTCGCGGTGCAGCTTGCGGCGCCGGTCGACCATCGAGAAGAACGCCAGCACCTGCGGCGACCGGCCCTTCACCGCGCCGACGAACTCGCCGAGCTGGTCCAGGGTCCGCACCGACAGCGGCGCCGGCAGCATCGGTACGACGAGCAGGTCGGCCGCGCGGACGATGTTCTCCGACACCAGTGACACACTCGGCGGGCAGTCCAGCACCACCACGTCGTACTCCTCGGAGACCTGCGAGAGCATCGCATCCAGCCGCCGGGTCGGCTGCTGCTGCGCGTCGAGGAGCAGGTCGAGGTGCCGGTACGAGAAGTCCGACGGCACCAGGTCCAGGTTGTCGAAGTCGCTCGCCTTCACCGCGTCGGCCAGCTCGCGCCGGCCGCGCACGAGCGCCTTGCCGCCGCCCTTCACCTTCGGCTTCACCCGGAACAGGAATGTCGCGCCGCCCTGCGGGTCGAGGTCCCACAGCAGCACCCGCCGGCCCTCGGCCGCGCCCAGCCAGGCCAGGTTCGCGGCGGCCGTCGTCTTCCCGACGCCGCCTTTGATCGAGTACGACGCGAGCACCTTCACGTGTGGACCAGCTCTTCGATCCGGCGCCGGTTCCTCGGCCGGGCGAACCGGGCCCAGCGGTCCGCGAACTCGTCGCGCGCCGCGGCCTGCCGCTGCTCGAGCCGGCCCTCCAGCCGGCCCATCGACAGCATCGTGGTGACCGGTACGCCGCTTTCGTACAGCTCCTCCGAGTAGTGCAGCACCAGCAGCCGCTGGGACTCGCAGTCCTGGAACTCGCCGAGGTTGTCCTGCAGCTTCTTGAGCTCGGAGATGATGCCGGCGTGCTGGCCGGCGTCGTACAGGCCGGCGAAGAACTCGAGCAGGTAGCGCAACTCCTTGCAGCGTTTCCGCAGGTCGTGCACTGCCTCGGCGGGTGACTCGTCGGTGATCGCGTCACCGCGCTTCTCGACCCGGCGCCAGACCTTGTGGATCAGAGTGTCCGCGAGCGGCCCGACCGGCGTCGTACCGCCCTCGGTCGTCGTCGCCCACAGCTCGGTCAGGCGGCGGAACCGGGCCGAGCGCAGGGAGCGGTTGAGCCCGGTGTGGGACTGCCGGCGGTGCCGGACCAGCAGCTTGCGGAACGGTTCGAGCGTCTCCGGCTCCGGTACGTATGCGGCCAGGTCGTCGAACCCGAGCAGGTACACGTCGAGGTCGCGGCTGGCCGACGTCGCGTCTCCGAGCCACTTGAGCTCGGTGCCGAGGGTGCCGCGCCGGTCGTCCGGGAGCGCGTCCGCGGCGAACTTCACCAGTGAGCGGGCCCGGCGGACCGACACGCGCAGGTCGTGCAGGAACTCGGTGTCGAGCTGGCGCAGCGTGCCGTCCAGGTTGGCGCGCAGGATGACGAGCAGCCGGGTGAGCAGCACGCCGTACGCCGCGCCGGCCGGCTGGTCGCGGTCGTCCAGCGGCTCGAGCTTGGACTTGAAACCGGCGGGATCCTCACCGCAGGCCGCGTACACCTGCCTGAACTGCGGCTCGGTGGCCTTCTCGACACCGTCGAGCGCGGCCAGGTCCGCGGCGGTCGTACGGGCGGCCTTGGCGTACCCGCGCAGCGCCTCGACGCGCAGCCGGCCAGGCAGCTCGCCGTCCCCGGCGGTGAGCGGCCCCTCGACCTCGATCCGGGCGACGGTCTTGTCCAGGTCGTCCAGCACGGCCAGCTCGGTCACCGGGCCCTCGACGGTCGCACCCGGCAACAGGGCACGGATGCCGACGGGCTTGCTGACCCGGTCGCGGATCTCGCCCTCGGGGAGGGACTCGGCGGTCACGGTGCCGGCGTCGTACGGGACCCGCGCGAGCGGCTTGCCGTCGAGGGTGGACAGCGTGAGCGTGGTGCCGCGGCGGTGCTCGTGGAGCTCGAGCAGCAGGCCGGCGTCGTACAGGCGGCCGTCGAAGGTGTCGAACCAGGTGCGGCGCTCGTCGTACGCCGGGCTCGCCTCCGCGCCGAGGGCGTCCGCGAGCGCGGCGGCGCTGGGGACCTCCTCGACGACGAACTCGGCCGGCACGATGCTCCCTTTCGTCAGGACCGCGACGTTACCCGTCCTATCCTCGTCCGGTGGGCACCTGGCCGGAACCCGGATCGGTGGTCGTCTTGGACGGCGGCCTGTCGAACGCGCTAGCCGACCGCGGCCACGACCTGTCCGGGGCGCTCTGGTCCGCCCGCCTGCTCCGCGACGCCCCCGGCGAGATCGCCGCCGTGCACCGCGCCTACTTCGAGGCCGGCGCCCAGGTCGCCACCACCGCCAGCTACCAGGCGAGCGTCGACGGCTTCGAGCGGTACGGCGCTACCCGCGCCGAAGCCCGCCACCTCATCACCCGCAGCGTCACCCTCGCCCGCGAGGTCCGCGACGAGCTCGCCGCCGACGGCCGGCAACGGTGGGTCGCAGCGTCGGTCGGGCCGTACGGCGCGGTCCTGGCCGACGGGTCGGAGTACCGCGGCCGGTACGGCGTGGCGGCCTCGGTCGTGCGCTCCTTCCACGCCGAGCGGCTCGACCTGCTCGTCTCCGCCGGGCCGGACCTGCTGGCGGTCGAGACGATCCCCGACGTCGACGAGGCCGAGGTCATCGCCACTCTCCTCGACGAGTACGAGGTCCCGGCCTGGTTCTCCTACTCGATCTCCGGCTCGCTGACCCGCGCCGGCCAGCCCCTCCGCGACGCCTTCGCCATCGCCTCCGCCCCGCACTCAGTCGTTGCCGTAGGCATCAACTGCTGCACCCCCGCCGACGTCCTCCCCGCCATCCGCCTCGCCACCGAGGTGAGCGGGAGGCCCGCCGTCGCGTATCCGAACGCCGGCGAGTCCTGGGACCCCACCACCCGCCGCTGGACCGGCGAATCGTCGTACGACGTCTCCCTGGCCCCCCTCTGGCACACCGCCGGCGCCCAACTCATAGGCGGCTGCTGCCGAGTAGGCCCCACCACAATCCGCGCCCTATCCAATCGTCCGTTCATCGGGCCCTTGTGACCCGGCGTGTCGGCGCTCATCGGGCCCTTGTGACTACGCCCGTGGCGGCGGGGTTGACCTTCGAGTTTGTTGAGGCCGGAGGATCTCGGGCATGAGCGCAACAGACGACTTGCTGACGATCAGTTCGTTCGCGCGCCGGGTGGGGCAGACGCCGAGTGCGCTGCGGTTCTACGACGACTGCGGCGTGTAGTACCGGTACCCCGTCACGTCGTCCACCCGCGCCGGCCGCAGCACGCCGCAGTCGTCGTACACAGAGACCCGAGGACGGTCACAAGGGCCCGATGAACGACGACACACCGGGTCACAAGGGCCCGATGAGTGGGGTGGTCAGGCCGGTGACGAAGGTGATCGCCCTGACCTGGCTCTTGGAGCAGTTCACGAACGACCGCCTGACCTGATCGGTGCTGAGCGGTTCCATGCCGCTATCCCACGTGTTCGCAGCGGCCTGGCGCAACGGGATATGCCCGTGCGGAATGGGATCGTAGGGACATGGGTGAACTCCGGCTCGCGCACACGGCCGAACTCGACGACGCGACCCTCGCCGCCGTACGCGCCTTGCTGGACGGGGTGTTCGGCGGCGACTTCTCCGACGAGGACTGGGACCACTCGCTCGGCGGCATCCACGCGATGGTGTGGAACGGGGGCGAGCTGGTCGGGCACGGTTGCGTTGTGCAACGACGCTTGCTGTACGACGGCCGGGCGCTGCGTGCCGGGTACGTCGAGGGTCTCGGGGTGCGCGCTGACCGGCGGCGGCACGGGTACGCGTCGGCCATGATGACCGAGCTGGAGCAGGTGATCAGGGACGCGTACGACGTCGGGGCGCTGTCGGTGACCGAGGACTCCGAGCCGCTGTACGCCGCCCGCGGCTGGCAGCTGTGGCGCGGCCCGTCGTCCGCCCTCACCCCCGACGGCGTCGTCCCGACCCCGGACGACGACGGCGGTATCTACGTCCTCCCGCTCAACGTCCCTCTGGACGTGCTGGCCCCGCTCACCTGCGACTACCGCGACGGCGACCTCTGGTAGCCACCAGTGCGGCCGGAGAGGTGGCGCGCGACCACCTCTCCGGACACGGGATCACTGGTAGAGGACGGCCTGGATCTTGGGGTCGTCGATGTTGGTCTTGTCGTACCAGTAGAAGCCGGTGTCGATGATCTTCGGCTGCTCCTCGCCGTTGATCGCCTTCATGGCGGCCTTGACGGTCTCCTCACCGATCCCGATCGGGTTCTGCGTGATCGCGCCGGCCATCACGCCGCTGCGGATCGCGTCGATCTGGGCCTTGCCGGAGTCGAAGCCGACGATCTTGACGCCCTTCTTGCCGGCCTCTTCGACGCCCTTCACGACGCCGATCGCGGAGCCCTCGTTCGAGCCGTAGATGCCGGCCACGTCCGGGTTCGCCGCCAGGATCGACTTGGTGATGTCGGCGGACTTGGCCTGGTCACCGCCGCCGTACTGGACCGGCAGCAGGGTGATGCCCGGAGCGTTGGCCTTCATCCACTCGATGAAGCCGTCGCGGCGGTCCTGGCCGGTCTTGCTGGTCTGGTCGTGCACGACCATCGCGACCTTCCCCTTGCCGCCGAGCAGGTCGGACAGGTGCTTGGCCGCCTCGGCCGCGGCGGCCTTGTTGTCGGTCGACGCGGTGGTGACCGGGATGTCGCCCTCGACACCGGAGTCGAAGGCGATCACCGGGATGTTCTTCGACTTGGCGTCCTCCAGCAGCGGCGCGGCGGCCTTGCTGTCCAGGGCGGCGAAGCCGATCGCCTTCGGGTTCTTCGCGATCGCGTTGGTCAGCATGGTGACCTGGGCCTCGATGTCCTGCTCGGTGGCCGGTCCCTCGAAGGTGATCCGCGCGCCTTCCTTCGCGGCCTCCTGCTCGGCGCCCTTCTTCACCGCCTGCCAGAACTGGTGCTGGAAGCCCTTCGAGACGATCGCGATGTACGGCTGGTCACCGCCGCTGCCGCTCGCCTTGTCGCCGCAGGCGGCCAGCGCCAGCGTCATCGTTGCGGCCGTGATTGCCGCCGCGAACCGCCTTGTGTTCATTGCGTTCTGCTCCTTCAACGAAACGGATGGGGGTCAGGCTTCTTTCTTGCGGACCATGTCGGCATAGACGGCGACGAGGATCACGCAGCCGAGGATGACGTTCTGCCACTCCTGCGGGATCGACATGATCTGCAGGCCGTTGTTGATCACCGAGATGATGAGCGCGCCGATCACCGTGCCGACGATCGATCCCTTGCCTCCGGCAAGCGACGTGCCGCCGATCACGACGGCCGCGATGGCCTGCAGCTCGTACCCCATGCCGGTGGCGGGCTGGGCCGAGCCGAGCCGGGCCGAGATCATGATCCCGGCCAGGCCGATGAACAGTCCGGCGAACGTGTAGACGATGATCTTCCACTTCCGCACGCTGCTCCCGGACAGCGCGGTGGCCTCCTCGTTGCTGCCGATCGAGTACGTGTACCGGCCGAGGATCGTCTTGTTCAGCAGCACTCCCGCGACCAGCGCGACCACCGCCAGCACGAGCACAGCGTTCGGGAAGTTCGGGATCAGCTCGCCCCGCGAGATCTTCGAGTACGACGGAACGTCGTTGAAGTAGATCGGTGTGCTGTGCGACAGCACCAGCGCGAGGCCCTGCGCCACGAGCATCATCGCGAGCGTCGCGATGAACGGCGGGATCTTCAGCACCGCGATGTTGAACCCGTTGACCAGCCCGATCAACCCGCCGAACAAGACGGTGCCGAGCACGCCGAGCGGCCACGGGAGGTCCCAGTTCACGATCATCACGCCGGACATCACCGCGCTGAGCGCCATCCCGGTGCCGATGCCGAGGTCGATGCCGCCGGTGATGATGACGAACGTCGTACCCAGCGCGAGGGTGCCGATGACCACGGTCGAGTACAGGATCGCGAGCACGTTGCCGTAGGTCAGGAAGTTCGGGCTGCCGGCGATCGAGAACACCACGAGGATGACCAGCAGGCTGGCGAACGCGAGCAGCTGCTGCAGCTTGTCCCGCACCCCGCCGGGTAGCGCGGCCACGATCGTCGTACGAGATTCGGACACGGCGGTCATCACATTCCTGCTTCCATGGGCGTCTCGGAGCGCAACGTCGCGAGGTGCATCACCGACTCCTGGGTGGCCTCGGCCGCGGACAGCGTGCCGGTGATCCGGCCCTCGCTCATCACCGCGACCCGGTGCGCCATCCGCAGCACCTCGGGCAGCTCGGAGGAGATCATGATGATCGACTTGCCCTGCCCGGCCAGCTCGTTGAGCAGCGCGTAGATCTCCTCCTTGGCGCCGACGTCGATCCCGCGCGTCGGCTCGTCGAAGATGAGGATGTCGCAGTCCTTGAGCAGCCACTTCGCGATGACGACCTTCTGCTGGTTGCCACCGGACAGGTTCTTCGCGGTCTGGCTCACCGAGGGCGTCTTGATCCGCAGCGATTCGACGTACTCCCTGGACTTCGCCCGCATCGCCCGGTCCTTCGTGAACCCGTACGACGAGAAGCGCTCGGTGAGCGAGCTGACGGTGATGTTGGCGTTCACGTCCTGCTCGAGGAGGAGGCCGAAGTGCTTGCGGTCCTCGGACAGGTACCCGATCCGGTGCCGGGCGGCGTCGGCCGGGTTGGCGATCCGGACCTGCCTGCCGCGCAGCGTGATGGTGCCGGCGGTGATCTTGTCGGCGCCGACGATGGCGCGGGCGACCTCGGTGCGGCCGGCGCCCATCAGCCCGGCGAACCCGAGGATCTCGCCCCTGCGCAGCTCGAAGCTGACGTCCTTGAGCAGGGTCTCGGTGCTGAGCCCGTCGACCGAAAGCAGCACCTCGCGGTCGTCGCGGACCCCGGCCGGCCGCGCGTCGCCCGTGATCGTGCGGCCGACCATCAGCGCGATCACCTCGCGCATGGTGGTGCCGGCCACGTCGAGCGTGTTCACGTACTGCCCGTCGCGCAGCACGGTGATCCGGTCGGCGATCCTCTTGAGCTCGTCCATCCGGTGCGAGATGTAGATGACGCCGATCTGCGGGCTCTTGAACCGGTGGATCAGCTCGTGCAGCGTCTCGACCTCGGCCTCGTTGAGGGCGGCGGTCGGCTCGTCCATGATCAGCACCCGCGCGTCGTACGACAGCGCCTTGGCGATCTCGACCATCTGCTGCTTCGCGACGGTCAGCCCGCCGACCAGCGCGCGCGGGTCGAGCGGCAGGTCGAGCCGCTCGATCAGCTCGGCGCTCTTCGTGTTGAGGCGGCGTTCGCTGAGGAACAGGCCCGCGTTGCGCGGCTCGCGGCCGATGAAGATGTTCTGCGCGACCGTCAGGTCCGGCATCAGGTTGAACTCCTGATGGATGATGCTGATGCCGAGCTCCTGAGCGTGCCGCGGGTTGGCGGGCGTGAACGGCTCGCCGTCGAGGAAGAACTCGCCGGACTCGACAGGGTAGATCCCGGACAGCAGCTTCATCAGCGTCGACTTGCCGGCGCCGTTCTCGCCGACCAGGGCCAGCACCTCGCCGTACCGCAGATCGAGGTGGACGTTCGACAGTGCGCGCACCCCGGGGAAGCCTTTGCTCACCCCACGCACCTCGAGCAGCGTCCCAGTCATCGGGTCACGGCTCTCTTCCGCGGGCCAGTATCCTGCGGAGAACGGGGCGCCGACCGGCGTGGAGGAGACTTCGTGACCATAGTGATCCGATGTCTACCACAGGCTGGGGCAGGAAAACGAGAGTCTGAGCGCCGAAAACGGGTAACAGATCCGATCGCTCAGGTTTCGGCCGGCGCTCAGTCCGAGCGCGACGGGGCTACTGGCCGACGCGGCCGTCGATGCGTTCGCGGAGGAAGTCGGCGTGGCCGTTGTGCCGGGCATACTCCTCGATCAGGTGCACCAGCACCTCGCGGAGAACGTCGCCCTTGTGGCCGGCGAAGGCCAGGTCGGGCGTCGCGGCCACGAACTGCTCGCCGAACGCGACCTCGGCGTCGGCGTCCCGGTCCTCCTCGGTGCGGTACAGCCGCGGCGCCTCCTGCCCGGCCAGATGGTCCCGGAACCAGGCCCGCTCGACGTCGGCGAGGTGCCGGACCAGCCCGAGCAGCGACATGTTGGACGGCTCGACCGAGCGCCGCGCCAGCTGCTCGGCGTCGAGGCCGGAGCACTTCAGCTCCAGCGTCAGCCGCTGGTCGCGCAGGAACCCGAGCAGCGTGTCCCGCTCGCCGGTGAACCCGCCGTCGGACCGCGGGTCGTTGTCCGGATCCACGAACATGTCCCACCACCCGAACTGGCGGGTGGGCAGTGCCTTCTCCTGACCGGTGACCTGCTCGGAGCTCTGCGACATACCGCGAGCCAACCGCGCAACCGGCGCGGCGGCAACCGGTTTTCGCCGGCGTGCGGTCAGTCCGGGTTGATCCGCTGGAACAGGATGAAGTCCTGCCAGCGCCCCGCGATCTTGAGGTACGACGGAGCAAGGCCGTACCGCACGAAGCCGTTGCGCTCGAGGATCCGCTGTGACCGTACGTTGTCCAGCAGGGTCTCGGCCTGCACCCGGTGCAGACTGAGCTCACCGAACGCGATCCGCACGATCTCGTCCAGCGCACGCGACGCGAACCCGCGCCCGTTGCTCGCTTCCGCGACCCAGTAGCCGACGCTGCACGACTGGAACGCGCCACGCACGATCCCGTTCAACGTGATCCGCCCGACCACCTCGCCACCGTCCCCGGTGATCACGTGCGGCAACGCCGCACCGCGCTCGTACTGCTCCAGCACGTCCCGGATCACCGCCCGCTGACCGTCCGCGGTGAAGTACTCCTCACTCCGCACGGGCTCCCACGGAGCGAGGAAGTCCCGGTTGACCTCGAGCAGCTCGGCCAGCGCCGGCGCATCGTCGTACGTCATGAGTCTGGTCACGGGCACCAGCCCATGATGCCCCGGACCGTGTGTGCCCTCGCGGTTGACCTGCGGCGTCGGGCGGGAGGACGCGGGCGGCCCTCGAACCACGGTACGACGTAGCCGGGAGCATGGACGCCTGTCTGGCGGCGGACTTCGCCTGGCCGGTCGACCCGCAGCGCCGCCAGACCGGCTCCACAGGTCTCAAGCTCCGCCCCAGGAGATGGTCAAGCTCGGGATGCACGTGGCCACTGCGCCGGCACACCCCGCGGAGGGCTACGGCTGCCAGTGGTGGGTGACCACCATCGGGAAGGACCCGGCGTTCTTCGCCCTCGGGATGGGAGGGCAGCTGATCGAGGTCGTTCCCCGGCTGGGTCTTGTGGTGGTCATCTCCACCGAGGTCGACGAGGAGCATCCCGCCGGTCCCAGTTTCATGGGGCAGCTGCTGAGCTACATGGTGCGCGGGATCATCGTTCCAGCCGTCCGATGACAGAGCCGCCACTTCGACCGGCACCGGAAGCCCAAGGACTGACAGCTATGGGCCATCCGGCCCTATGACTCGGCAGCCAACCCCGGACAGCCTCGAACTGGAGTCGAAGTGACAGCGCCAGAGGGGGTGCGCCGACATGACCGCGATGGCAAGGCCGAGTTGGAGAGAGCTGCGCGGCGAGATCCGCGATGTCGTCCAGGATCTTCCGGTGTTTCTCACGGCGCCGCTGTACCGACGCTGGCACCTGCGCTGGGGCGCGACAGCAGACGAAGTCGTGTCCTCCCTCCCAGGTGACGCGCTTGCGCCGCGCGCCCAGTACCGGCCCACCAGAGCAATCACGATCGACGCCCCACCGGAGGCGGTCTGGCCGTGGCTCGTCCAGGTCGGCTGCCGCCGGGCCGGCTGGTACAGCAACGACCTGCTCGACAACCTCAGCCATCCGAGCGCAACCTCGATCGTGCCCGATCTTCAACGCCTCCAGGTCGGCCAGTGGGTACCGATGTCACCGTCGCCGACCCCCTCCGACCGCGACGCCTTCAAGGTCCATTCGTTCGAGGTCGACCGGTGGTTGCTGTGGACCAAGCCGGACAGCACCTGGGTGTGGCAGCTGACGCCTGTCGGCGACGACAAGACTCGTGTGGTCACCCGCATCCGAGCCGTCTACGACTGGCGGCACCCGGTGTCAGCACTCCTAGGAGTCGTTCTCATGGAGTTCGGCGACTTCGCCATGCTGCGCAGAATGCTCCGCGGGATCAAGGCGCGCGCTGAGTCTGTCGGCCGAGCGACCGGTCGGGGCGAGGCGCCGCTCACAGCGTGACGTGCGCGACCTCGGCTTCGCCGGAATGGGCGCCGCGCTTGTGCTGCGTGGACGGCGCTGGCCCAGCGGATCGGCAGACGAGGCGCGTCCGGACAGAGCTACCCGCTGAGAGCGGTGCAGAAGGCGGAGACGTCCCCGGCGACAAGCTGGTGCTTGCCCGCCACGAATTCAGGGTTGCCCTCTTCGTCGGTGATGACCCTGCCGGCCTCGATGAGCACCGCGCCGCCGCCAGGCACGATGACGCGCGTCGCCAGACCCACATCGCCGTTGGTGCCCGTCGTGAAATCGAACGTGTGCGTGAAGTCGGCGTCCTCGGCGAGGCTGACGCCGTTCGCCGAATCGGTGCCCCTGAGCTGGAGGTGGTTGAGGGAGCGAAGAAGGTTGCCGTCGGCGTCGTAGAAGAACGTCACGTCAGCGGTGAAGGTCGCCGTGACGGTGATCGGGAAGCCGCACCTTCCGTCGTCCGTCTCGGTGAACGACCCTCCGAAGTGCAGGGCCGTCGGCTCGATCGCGTGCGCCGGTGGTGCGAGCAGGGCGGCCGTGCCGGCGCCGGCGGCGGTGAGCACCGAGACCTGTCGGAGGATGCGGTTCATGGCGGTCAGTCCTTTCGTTGCCGATCTGGCCGGCAGCAGTACGGTCAGTTGTTGTGCGGTGTCTCCGCACGCGGGACGTCGCGGCGCCCACCGAGGTGCAGCACCCAGGCAGCGAGCAGGGAGATCCACGCCGCGGACAGCAAGAGCAGGACGCGCTGCGCGTAGCCGGTGCCCCACCGCGCGCCGATGAAGACGGCGGCGGCCAGCACGACGTCGATGGCGATGCCGAACCACACGGACGGTCGAGCCAGTCGTGCCCAGCTCCGCGACCGCCGCAGGCACCTGGCGACGACGTACGGCGTCACGGCGAACACCAGCAGCAGGAGCGTCGTCGACACATGGATCGTGGCGTGCCAGGACTGCACCTGCTGCTCCGCGGTGCAGCCGTCCGCGGCCCGGCAGTCGATCCGGAAGAACGCGTCCGAGAGCGTCCCGAGGCCCCAGGTGAGGGTGAGCAGGATCGCGGTGAGCGTGCGGCCGCGGACACCGGCGAGGGCCGGCCGCAGCGCGAGCCAGACGAAGGCGATCATCGATATCCCCGCGAGTCCCTGATAGATCTGCACGAACCACGCGTGTGGTACGCCGATCGCGGCCATGTCGCTCATGTCGTGCCTCGCCACGTCGTACTTGTCGTCCTGCCAGGCCGTCGCGATCAGCCAGCCGAGTGTCAGCACCGCCTGGCCCGCGACTCCGGCCCGTGCGGCTGTACGCATCGGTGCACTGACGGTGACGCCTTGCTCGACGGCCGAGTCGCCGTCGGAGGCGGGCGGGGTGACGCTTCTACGGTCGATGCTCATGACAGCATCGTGCAGACGGGCGACGGCCGAGGTCTTGCCTGCTGGCACGGAACCTCACCTCCGTACCAGTACGGACCCACGCGGGGGCACGACGCGCTTACGCTTCGACTGTGAGCTGGCCTCAGCGTGCGGTCGCGGCCACCAGTGTCTCGACCGTCATGGTGCTGGTGGTAACCGGTGCGTTGGCAGTGGCGTCGCCGCCGGCGTCCCGCCTCGGTCTCGCTGCGCTCGCCGTCGTTGTCGCCGGCACCTCCAGCGTCGCCGGCGCCCTGGTCGCCCGACGCCGACCGCACAACGTGCTCGGCCCGCTGGTGTCGTTACAGGGCCTGATCGCCGCGCTGGCCATGTTCAGCGCGGTCGCGCAGGACGTGCACAGCGTCCCGGGAGAGGCCTACCTCACCGCGGCCAGCCAGGGCGCATGGGTGCTGCCGTACGTCGCGATCGCGGCGGTTCTCCTGGTCTTCCCGGACGGCCGGCTCGAGACTCCTGGTTCGCGCCGGGTGCGCGGTCAGTGAGCTGCGGCAGATCGCGCACGGCATCCGCCCGAGCTGCCTCGACGACGGGCTCGGTCCTGCGCTGTCCGGGCTGGCGCGCTCGACCGCGGTGCCGGTCAGCGTGCGGGTGGCGCCCGTCGTACTCAGCGACGACCTCGAGACGACCGCCTACTATGTCGCGGCCGAAGGAATCGCCAACGCGACGAAGCACGCGCGCGCTCGCCGGATCACCCTGGATGTCGGTGTACGGAGGCAGCAGGTGTATGTGCGGGTCGGCGATGACGGCGTCGGCGGCGCCGTGCCCCGCGAGGGCTCCGGGCTCGCGGGGCTGGCGGACCGCGTCGCGGCGCACGGTGGCACGCTGACGATCACCAGCCCGTCGGCCGGCGGAACGGCGATCGAGGCTGTACTCCCGTGCGCATAGTCATCGGAGAGGACTCCGCCCTGTTCCGTGAGGGCCTCGCACGCCTGCTGGAAGATGCCGGCCACGACATCGTGGCGAAAGCGGCCGACGCTCCCTCGCTGATGGACGCGGTGGCGGCCAACCGTCCGGAACTGGTCATCGTCGACATCCGGATGCCGCCCGACCGCACCGACGACGGCGCGCGGGCCGCGCGCAGCCTCCGAGAGCGGTATCCGACGCTGGGCATCGTGCTGCTCTCGCAGCACATCGAGACCCAGCACTCGGTGGCCCTCGTCAGCTCCGGCGGCTTCGGCTACTTGCTGAAGGATCGCGTCTTCGACGTCGACGACTTCCTCGAGGCCCTGCGCCGCGTCGCAGCCGGCGGCTCGGCTCTGGACCCCGAGGTCGTGACCAGGCTGTTGACCCGTAACTCAGTCGGACCGCTGCAGTCACTCACCCCGCGGGAGCGCGACGTCCTCGCACTGATGGCCGAGGGGCGCACCAACCTCGGCATCGCACGCCGCCTCTGGCTGACCGAGCGCACCGTCGAGACACACGTCGCGAACATCCTCACCAAGCTCGACCTGACACCGAGCGACGAGGACCACCGCCGAGTCCTCGCGGTCCTCACCTTCCTGAACCACGACGGCCCCACCTGGAGCGCCCACCCATGAGGCGTCTGGAGCTCAGCGTGCGTTCGGGCGACGTACCGCAACGGCGAAGGCCACGGCGCCCCGCGGTCGATGTGGCGGCGATCAGGGCGAAGACGGCCGTCAGGCCGACTTGGCCAATCCATCGAGCCGGCTCATTCGTATCACTTGGGTAGAGGCCGCACACTTTGGAGGCTGAGATGCGACGCCTGCTTTCGCCACTCGCTGTGATCGTAACCCTGCTCCTGTCCACTGGACTCGCGGCCGCGCCGGTCAACGCCGCGCCACCCGGCAACCGGTATGACGAGGTGGATGTCGTGTCTGACCTACCGGGCCGGGCTCAGCTGACCGATCCGTTGGTGGTGAACGCATGGGGGCTGGCGCTTTCTCCGACCAGTCCGCTGTGGGTGGCGAACAACGGCACGGGCACGGCCACGCTCTACCGTGGTGGCGCGGGCAGCACGGCGGTTACGAAGGTGCCGCTCGAAGTTACCGTCAGTGGCGGCGCGCCCACCGGCCAGGCGTTCAACGACACCTCGTCGTTCGTGGTCAGCGGGCCGGCGGGATCGGGGCCGGCGCGGTTCTTGTTCGTCAGCGAGGGTGGTGACGTCACCGGGTGGAGCCCGCAGGCGGACCCGACGACAGCGGTCGTCGCCGCGCACACCGAGGATGCGATCTACAAGGGCCTCGCGCTGGTTCACCACGCGTCCGGTCCTCGACTGCTGGCGGCCGACTTCCACCACGCGCGGATCGATGTCTTCGACGCCGCGTTCCATCCCGTCACCGATCCGACCGCGTTCGCCGACCCGGATCTGCCCGCCGGCTACGCGCCCTTCAACGTGTTCACCACCGGTGATTTCGTCTATGTGGCGTACGCCAAGCAGGACGCCGACGCCGAGGACGAGGTGGCCGGGCACGGCTTCGGGTTCGTCGACCGCTTCGACCTGTCCGGGCACGGCGTGCACCGGGTGGCCAGTCACGGCAACCTGAACGCGCCATGGGGTATGGCGATCGCTCCCGCCAGCTTCGGGCCGTACGCCG
>WNFV01011062.1_pt1 | contig 14199 bp, 17 predicted proteins | sample 5400101 | NCBI WGS metagenome assembly WNFV01 (sample SAMN13153361, study PRJNA577476) | soil metagenome | isolation source: 115 cm soil or saprolite under grassland replicate 1 | place: USA:California | collected 2016-06-15 | reverse complement strand
GAGACCACCTTTCAGGACCCCCGATCGTACTTCTACCGCTACGCCAACCTGTCGAGCGCGGAAGCCACCGGCGTCGCGACGCGGATCTGGAACGAGATCAACGCCGTCAACCTGAAAGAGAACATTGCACCCACCCGCGGCGGAACGTGCACATGGTTCGGGTTCCCTTGGACTGGCTGAGGCGGCAGCCGGGTCCATCAGGCTATCCGGCACCATTCGTCGACGAACGTTTTGTTCAAGACATCGCGAGGATGAAACACGACTTGCAGATCGAATGTACGCCGTTGGGGGTCTGGCTCAAAGAAACGGTCCGGTGATTTGCGCACGAGTACCGGGGTCCAGCCTCAGCGCATTACGCCGATCGAGCGCAGGAGATCGCAGCCGCGCAAGGGTGGATGAGGGAAACGCCAGCGACAGTCTCGGCACAGTGTCCTGGTTCTGGCATACCTTCCAGGTGACGGAAGTCTCCTGTGGTCGTCTTGCTCGTCATTGATATGCAGGTGGGCGTGTTCGATGGGCAGCCACCACAGTTGGCGTACTGGCATGCCGACCCGAGCTATGCCCCGCCCGGTGGCGAGTCGCTGGCGGTGGTGCAGGCGCGCAGTCTGAACCTGGTTGAGGAGTTGGTCGCTGCCTACTCTGGCGCGTGGCTGGTCCTGGTCACGCGCGTCGGCCCGATCAAGGGGTTGCTGTGTGCCGCACTGCAGGCGCCGCTGACTGTGGCGCGCCACCTGTTGCTCGACGAAGATACCAGAGCTCGGAGGCTCGCTACTCATCATGAGAGTCCACGCGATCAAAACGCACAAAATCACGACCAAGGATCAGAACTTGTTTGCGATCTTGGATGCCTATGTTGATTCGTTTGACGAGCACACAGTCTTGGCTATCACCTCCAAGATCGTGTCGATCTGTCAGGGCCGCGTGGTCAAGATCGGCACGGTCGACAAACCCGCGTTGATCGCCCAAGAAGCGGACTACTTTTTACCCCCTACCGCCAGTAAGTACAACATCACCCTGACGATCAAGAATGGCCTGCTCGTTCCCACCGCCGGGATTGATGAGTCGAACGGTGATGGCTACTATGTCTTATGGCCCCACGAGCCACAACGCATAGCCAATCAGGTGCGTGCCTATTTGCAGCGGCGCTTCGGCTATACACACGTTGGGGTCCTGATTACCGACAGCAAAACCATGCCGCTCCGCCTGGGGGTCACGGGGGTCGCCCTCGCCTACAGCGGCGTTCGGGCCCTCAATGATTATGTCGGCAGCGCTGATCTGTTCGGACGCCCCCTGCGCGTGACCAAAGTGAATGTCGTGGATGCGCTCGCTACTGCTGCCGTCTTGGTAATGGGCGAGGGCAGTGAACAGACACCGCTGGCGATCATCAGCGACCTGCCATTTGTCACGTTCCACGACCGCGATCCATCGCTGGAGGAGTTGCAGCAGTTACGGATCGCCATCGACGACGATCTCTATGGGCCGCTGCTGACGAGTGTCCAATGGCGCAAAGGCCGGTGACAGCGGTCGCTAGGGGTGCTCTATTGGCAGATCCAGTTGTAGCACGCCGCAAAGAACCGTCGAGCGTGGGCCTTCTTATCTCGGGTGGACGTTGGGTTGGACTCCTTATGCCTTCTCGGAATTTCGGCCGGACAAGCACTCACGGCTTCGGCACCGTCGCCTGGCCAGTGGCCTGCGCCAAGAAGCTGGCCAACGCCGCGGTATCGAACTAGAACATCGACCTGAGCCGATCAGAAGTGTCATGAGCGCGGGCATGGGTGCCGCCCTTTATGGCTGCGGTGGCGCGAGCAGGTACCCGGATTCCTGCCAGCCGCGGCAGCCGCCATCAATAATCCAGACATCCGTGAACCCCATCTCTTGCAGCGCCTTCGCGCAGAGCGTCGCCTTGCCGCCCGCACCGCATGTGAGGATGATCTTCTGACTGCGGTCCTGGAGGGCGGGGTCGCGCCGCGGGAGTTCCGTATCGGCCTTAATCTCGAGCTCACCGCGGGTGATGTTGCGCGCGCCCGGAATCGTGCCCGTCTGGGCAATCTCCCAAGATTCACGCACATCGATGACCATCACGCCGCCTTGGTCGATGATCCGCTTCGCTTCCTGCGGGCTAAGCACGTGGATGTGCTCACGCGCTTCCCGCACCAGCTGCCGAAAGGTCTTCCCCACGGGTGTTCTCCCTTCTTGAGGATCGGCCCTCAACCATGGAGCATTATCGGGGCAAGCTCGATATTTAGTGCTCATCCTCTTCCGCTGCTATCTCTGCTTCACGTCGTGGGTTGCCGTATGTCGGGCGCTGCTCGTGTTGCAACGCTTCCCAATCGCGCCCGCGATAGCTGCGGAGCGTGAACGCGATCTGTTCGTCGAAGGCGGCGGGCCTACGTGAGAAAATCAGCGGGCGCAGCTCAACCTGCCAGCCCTGCAAGTGGGAGGCCCTCTCAAGGGTCTCCCATTCTGGCGAGCTCTCGACGAAGAAGATCGCAATACCACCGGGTTGACCGATAAAGTGATCATGGAAGAGCACGAGTGGCAGCGCTGGATCTGCCACGAAAGCATTCAATTCACGATTGGCTGCGGCGGCGCTCGTTCCATCCGGGGCCAACGCATAGACAAGGACACAGCGCGGCTTGCTGATGCGTACCATTAGACGCCTCCCTCCGTTGGTGACTATCTGGGTTTAGTATCGCCGACATTGGTGGATAGCACAACATCCAACCGATTGATCAGCTTCTGTCCTTTTGGACAGGGCTGGGGCAGTGCGACCTTCTGTTGAGTGCAATACCGTGAGACGCGTATGCCAAAGGCACGTTTGGTGCAGGCTGCAAGTGTACCTTGGCGAATGGCCTGGCGACAAGCGCCATTTTGTGCTATAGTCATGGTGCCAATCCTGTATATACCGAGGCGCGCCATGACCAAGTATGCGACCGCCACCATGCTCCCCCTGATCACGATCGACCCTTCAGCTCGCGTCCCACTGTATCAGCAGCTCTACGACGAGCTGCGGACTGCTATTTTGACCGGGCGGCTGGCGCCTGGGGCGCGGTTGCCCGCTACCCGTGAACTGGCGACCACGCTGGGGGTCGCCCGCAATACGGTGCTGAATGCCTTTGATCAGCTCCTGGCGGAGGGCTATCTGGAAGGCCGTGTGGGAGATGGCACGTACGTGACGCGGGTGTTGCCGGACGATCTGTTGTATGCCCGCGCAGGCTGGAGGCCGGCGCCGCGCCTGAACCCGAAGGGGCATGCCCGCGCTGGACTCCTTCCCCATCGCGCTGTGGGCGCAGCTCATCGCCCGGCGCTACCGCCGATCGGGCCATAGCCTGCTGAACGCCAGCTCCTCGGTGGGGTACCCGCCGTTACGGGCGGCGATCGCCAGCTATCTAGGCGCCGCCCGTGCTGTGCGGTGTGATCCCGATCAAGTCATGATTGTCGCGGGCGCGCAGCAGGCGCTTGATCTGACGGCCCGGGTGCTGCTTGACCCTGGCGATTCCGTGTGGGTCGAGGAGCCCGGCTATTGGGGCGCCCGCGGCGCGTTCCGCGGAGTGGGGGCGCGGCTGGTGCATGTCCCGGTGGACGCAGAAGGGCTGGATGTAGCTGCCGGGCGAGCCTGCTGCGCCACGGCGCGCCTAGCCTATGTCACCCCCTCGCACCAGTTTCCACTCGGGATGACCATGAGCCTGGCGCGGCGGTTGGCGTTGCTGCACTGGGCCAGCCAGGCCGGGTCCTGGGTGCTCGAGGACGACTACGACAGCGAGTACCGCTATGTAGGGCGGCCGCTCGCGGCCCTGCAGGGGCTGGACAGCGCAGGGCGCGTGATCTACCTGGGCTCGTTCAGCAAAGTGCTCTTTATGGGCCTGCGCCTGGGGTATCTGGTGGTGCCGCCCGATCTGGTCGACACGTTCGTACGTGCGCGGATGCTCATGGATCTGCGGCCGCCGACACTGGAGCAGGCAGTGCTGACCGACTTCATCGTCGAGGGGCACTTTGGGCGCCACATCCGGCGGATGCGCAACCTGTACGCCGAGCGGCAGGCCATACTGGTGGACGCGGTGCGGCAAGAATTGGCGGGGCTGCTGAGCATGACCGCTGCGGAGTCGGGAATGCACCTGGTCGGCTGGCTCCCTGCCGGAGTGGACGACCAGGTCGCCGCACACCAGGCGGCCGACTACGATGTCGTCGTCCCGCCACTCTCGGCGTATTACAGCGTGGCCCCGCCGCGTGGGGGGGTGCTTCTTGGGTACGCCGCCTTCAGCGAGTCCGAGATCCGGACGGGCGTCCAGCGCCTGGCGCGCGTCTGGACGGCGGGCGCTGCAGCACTCAAGCCGAGCCGACGATCGTGATGGTCGGGTGGAGTCAGCCGGCGCAACGTGGCGAATATGCATCAGCCACGCACCTTGTTGGAGCTGCAGCGCAGGGGCCAATCGCGTGCTGCCAAATGCTTTGGGCCCTCCACTCCCCGGCGATTTCGGCCGCTCGAGCGTTCCTGCCGCTCCACTTTGGCCGTCAAATGACGAGGAAAACGAGCTTCGCATGGAGTAATTGCCCCACCGTTTCGACTTTTCACACAGTCTGACGTGTTGTTGGGCCGGACGCCGCGAGCACTCTTGTCGGTACCCAGGGCAAGACCTTCCAGCCTACTGTATGGGATACCCAAAAAGATGGCCTTGAAGGTACTTCAATCAATCGTCGGGAGATCGATCACTGTAACCGTTCGCTTGTGCAGCTTTTTGCTTCGTCTCCGCATCAATAATGCTGCGTAACTCAGCGGCCAAGGGAACCGCATCCGTAAACTTCCTCCCATACTGGAGGTTGCGTGCGTAGTCAAAATCTGGCGGATTGGCTCCTTTCAGCGCCAGCCGAACGCTCGCCATAACCGGCAGCCAAGAGCAATGCGACGAAAGAGCGTTGCACCTGGCTGTCCGTGTTGATGGCGTTGTTAGGCCACGGCAAAGATAAGCGCAAGTGCATACAAAATCAGTGACAGCAGAATGCCTCGAAACGGGACACTGAACCAGTAGCGCACGCCGAGAAACGTGTACCCACCCAGCAGCACGAGGCCGACAACGAGAAGAAATACCGACTCGAACAAGAACACTGGATGCAATAGCGCTAGGTAGCCGTACACCAGACCAAACAGGATCGCGCCGAAGCTGTGACTTGCATTAAATCCGACCCAAGCCTTCCACATCGTTGTCTCGCGCGTAATCACCGGCGACACCACGCGCATGCGTTCTTGCAGCTCAGCATCACGTGGCACAAGCTTGGGGCCACGAAACGTGTACAAAAGATGTAGCACCCCAAGCAACAGCACAATTGCTGCGCTTCCAGCCAACAGATACGGCGCAAGTTGCCTCATCGTGCCTTTCTCCTGCGGCCTAACGAAATAAGGATTCTTAACCCGACAGCGGGCGACCAACGTCTGCCGAATGCGCCCCATGGCCATCATCTAGGTCGCTGCATATCCGCTTTTTCCGATCCCAAGATATCATACGCGGACGATCGTCTGTACTTAGCGCACTGTTAGACAGCAAAGCGCTTATTTCATTCCGATGATCAGGGCATGGGGTTTCGGATCAATCCAATGCCCTGACTTGGCGCGCCACTCTTGTTCGATGCTGCGCAGGCCGTCTTCCAGTTCCTCGTCGGTGAGCAGTTGATAACTCGGCCGTTTTCTGTGCCGCAGGTCCGCGGTGACCTTGTGGAGGTCTACTGTGGCGTTACGACACACCGTGCGCGTGTGCAGCTCTTGAAACCCCGCCTGCCTGCACATGGTGAGAATGGCGTCAATGGCGGGCAGACGCGCCGCCTCAATTTGGGCGACCTTCGGAAAAAAGCGGAAGGGTACCCAGGCTTGCAAGGCCACCTCTGGCGCCACGGTTCGCACCAGCAATCTGCCACCAAGACGTAACACGCGATACACCTCCTGGATGGCCCGCTGCCGATGGTCGATTTGGTGTAACACCAACGACAGCAGAACGCGGTCCACGGACTGGTCGGTCAAAGGCAGGTCTTCCGCACGGCCCACGACCCACCGGATCGGCAGGGCGGGGGATTGGGCGGCCGCATAGCGCAACAACTGGGTCGCGACATCCACACCGATAACATCTGCCCGGACCCGTTGTGCGATCGCCCGCGCAAAGCCCCCTGTCCCACACCCGATATCGAGCACCCGTTGCGAAGCGGCGAGATCAACGAGCTTGACGAAGTGCGGGAGCCAGAAGTCGAGCATCTCTGGTCGAAAACGGGTATCAAATTCGTGGGGATCGTAGGTGGCAGGTTGCGTCCAATAGTTCTGCATGAAACACCTCGTTTTCCACGGCCTTTAACTGCCTGTGCATCAGCCACCCACCGAAGTCAGCAACTAAGTAACTGACACTTGAGTACTCGCTCAAATGACTCGTGAGTCGGGTTGGCTTCTTGATGCGGTAAAACGCGGCACTCACGCTCGTTATTGTCAAGTCAAAACGCCTCAGAAATGTGGTACTAGGCCCGCGCAGACGATCGAGGACGACCCAGCGCTCTCAGCAGGGCTATGCTGGTCAAGTTGACGAGCGTTACCGGCGCTACGCCCGCTTACGTACTGCGTTACATCGTTGTTCCGCTCTGGCTCAGCGCCAGCGCTTTGGCGCCGCGCTATCGATACCCAAAGATGAGAGCCAGAGACTGCCCGACATGCGCACGTCCTGTTAGCGGCGCCTGCAACGCCGCGTAGATCAGCCCCTCGATCGGCCCGACGTGGCTGACAAGGGCCAGCCAGGCACCGGGGAAGGATGCAACCAAGTCGTGGACAAGATCGAGCGTGCGGGTCTGGACCGCGTGCAACGACTCGCCCCCCGGGGGTGTGCAATGCGGATCGGTGTACCAACGCGCCAGCAACTCGGCATCCGCCGTGCTCCGCGCCCGCACGGCCGCATGGCTGAGACCCTCCCACTCGCCCACCGCCGTCTCGCGCAGACGCACATCGATCTGAACGGTCATGCCCAGCGCCGCGGCGATCGGCTCTGCAGTCGCAACCGCACGTTGCAGCGGGCTGCTGTACACGGCCGTGATTGGCAGCAGCGCCAGGGCGGCGGCGAGCTGCGCCCCCTGCCAGGTGCCGTGGGCGGTCAAGGGTTCATCGGTGCTCCCGCTGTAGCGCCCGTCCAGATTGGCGGCCGCCTCGCCGTGGCGCACCAGCACCAGGCGGGTCGGCGGCGCGCGCATGGGCTGCGGCGCTGGCGGCCGAATGACACCGGCTGCAGGGTCGGGCTCGTCCATTGCACTCATTCTGACCTCTCAGTGGCCACACGCTCCCGCAGAAGGGTGAGCGTGCGCCGGAGGATCGCACCTGCGCGCTCGTCCGTGTCGCGCAGGTCAAACGCAAACCGGCCAGTGGGGTGGTTATCATCGGTCGATCGTGCCGGCGCCGTGCCCGCACACGATCGATACACCTCCCCGCTGGCTGCGAGCGACTCGTCTGGTGGGATCGTGCCTCCCGTGTTCAACGTCGCTGCACACGCTTCACGATCTGGCTCAAGCCCTCTCGATAGTTCGGAAATTGGGGGTAGCCACCCACGCTCGCGTTTGGCCTGCGCATTCGCGACCGATAGCCGGCTCGCCTAGAGCACCGCCAGGACCGGGGCCACCACCTGCAACCACCGGAAGGGAATCACGAACGGGCGCGGCGCTCCGATGGCGCGGCGTCGCCCACGAAGTCCTCCATGCTGGCCGGTTCGTCATCCACAATGTTATGGATCGCGCCCGGACGGCCGTGCTCCAGAGCCGCCAAGGTGGCGGACGTCGCATCGGCGATGCAGACGTTACATGCATCGGAGCCGTTCGGGGCCGGCGCAGCGCGTCCCACGATGCTCAAGCGCGCCATAGCGCGCCCGCAGGCGCCAGCCCCAGGCAATCAACTGCGTGCCCAGCCAGGCCAGCAGCGGGTCGTAGGCCGCGGCTGGCCGCGGGCGTGCGGCCAGCGCCGCCCGCACCCGTCGCTGCTGCTCCGCAGCACGCAGCATATCCTTGTACCGTTCTTGCTGATACCGGTAGTCGTTCCAGATTCCCATCGCCCACCTCCGCCGGCCGGGTCGGACATCTCCATAGGTGTGCTCTCGTCTCCATGATCCCGATCTGCATGGAGAGAGACGGACTCCCTCACGTCCGCTCGAACGCAAAGTTAGACCGCTCGCGACCGCAATGGCACCCATATCCTTTCGTTGGCCATGAATGCAAGGGCATAGCATCAGCGCGCGGCGGTCACCATGATTTCCACCAGGAGCCCAGGGTGCACAAGGTCGGCACGGACGCAGGCGCGCACTGGCGGATTCTCGCGATCTACCCATGCATTCCACGCCACATTGTGAGCCTCGAAGAGCCGCATGTCGGACAACCACACCTGGGCGCTGAGTAGCTTCGATTTGTCGGTGCCGGCCATCGCGAGCAACGTGTCGATCCGCTCGAGCACCTGCAGGGTTTGGGAAGTGATATCGCCGCTAGGGTCGGCTGTCACACCCCGAAGGTAGACGGTGTCGCCATGCACGACGGCGCCACTGATGTGGGGCAGGTTGTCTGGTCGCTCGATGATTCCATGCCGACTGATTTTCAAGGAAGTTCTCCTTTCTGTATCGGACATTGTGGAGTGGTGAGTTCAAGTGCAACGCCTAAGCAGGCCACGGGCTTGCGCTTCACCCCCGCCGCACTCATAGATTGAGATCTGGTTCGAGCCCAGCTGGATACCACAATGAGTCCGATCGTGTCGCCACCACACGGCCCTGGGTGCAAGCGCGGGGTAGGCGATCACACAATCGCTAGAGATCGAGCCACTGGCCCATTCGGGCGCCCGTACTTAGCTGAACCGGGTCGGAGTAATCCGCTTGTGAACATTCCCATTGCACACCAAACGGGTCCTGAAACACAACCGCGCGTGCGCTCTGCTGTATGATAGTGCAATTGATCTGTTGAGCACGTTGGCTGATACTGGCAACTGCGTGCGCGTCAGCAGAAATGCCGACATGGGAGAGTGTTCCGGCCGGGTGGATGTCGGTGGCGCGTTCTAAGGCGAGGGCCAAGCCGGGGCGATAGACCATCACCAAATCTAACTCTTGATTGGCTGCATGAACGTCGTCCCACGTTTTATTGGGCGGCAGCGTCGCCCAGCCGGTGGCCCGTTCGGCTTCGCGCCAGGCAACCTGCAGATCAAACAGCTCGGTGTAGAATGCCTCAGCTTGTTGGAGGTCAGCGACGCGAAGTGCAATGTGGGTCACCTGATACGTCTGCATAGCTTGCCTCCCTCGTTTCGGCTGCTCAGTGATAGGCTCCTGCGCCACATTATCCCGAAAATCTTCCGTCAGTCATCCGGCGTGTGACAGAATGTCATACTGTACAATAGATCAATGCTACAGATCGAGGAAGAGCACCAGGGTGGTGTGCGGCCCAAGGCCTCAGGCTTCAGCCGCGCCCGGTAAGCTGGCGCAGACTTGATAGCACCACCACTGGATATTGGCGCTATCATGCCATGATCTTACGAGATAAATGGTCTCCAGACAAGGGCCATTTTTGGCTAAAATGATAGAGCCAATCATCGCCGTCGATCCCAGGTGTTCCACGCTGTCGACCACAGCTTGGCACGTGTAGCGCACCTAGTCGTTGGGCCAGAATCGAGAGCGCCATATGCGCCCAATTGCGCTTCGGAAAATACGGTACACGGTCCCGGTTACGCTTGGGGTTTGGGCCGCCGCTGCATGTGGCTCCATTTCTGCCTCCATAGCTTGCGCACCTGGGACGTCGAGAGATCATGGTTGCCGAGCCGGGAGCCACCACCTCGTCCATGATGGCGAGATTGCCCGTGTTGTAGCACGCCGCAACGAGCCGGCGCGCGCGAGCCTGGTTGTCTGCGGTGAACATCGGGTTGTGCTCCTTATCCTATCTCGAATTATCAGCCGGACACCACTCACGGCTTCGGTGCCGTCGCCTGGCGCGCGACCTGCGCCAGGAAGCTGACCAACGCCGCGGTATCGAAATAGAACATCTGGGCGCGCTTGAGCCGCCCCTCACGTACCTGATACAGGCCTAACACCTCGCCGTCAAATTGATCTCCACCTGGGGTGACCCCTCGCTGGCGCCAGAGGACCACGACCTCGTCTTCGCTCGCAGCCACAACGCGTGGATCCATCCTGCGCTCCGCCTCGGTCGGTTGCAGCGGGATCCACGTTTCGCTCCACGTTGGCGCCTCAGGCGCCAGCCCACGTGCAATTCCGCCGTAGGGGAGCGACGGCGGCCAGTGTATCTCGAACTCGGGATGGACGAGCTCGCGGAATCGTTGCTCATTCCGTTGCTCGACCGCGCTGAAGACATCGAGCAGCAGCTTACCATTCGCTTCGATACTCATGACGCTCCTTCTTCTTATCCCGTGAGTTGTTTGGCCCGGGTTTGCATCGCCTTGAGCGCCTCGATCTCCCCAAGATGCCCAACACACCCCAGCACTATTTCTTTGATCAGCTGATACGCCGTCTGTCGTCCTCCTGCAACTCTGGTTGGCTGTGCCAGCGCCGCTTCGGGCATGGAGCTAAGGTGTTGGCGCAGGGCTTCACCCACCTGATCCAGATAGGCCAGGAGTTCCGCTGCAGGCAGCACGGGAATCGCTGCCACGTCCTCCTGTGTGTAGCCAGACAGCATGCCAAGGCCTCCTGAGCCGATGCCACGGGGATCATACCCGGTCTTCTCGGCCCATCCCTGGGTATACCATTGCTCGGCTTCGGCTGGCTGCTGTTTCAAGAAGCGCACGTTCAGCACATCCAGCCCGCGACTACAATGCCATACTGTGACTCCTATGCTGTTGCCTTCTGCGTCGGGGCGCCATGTTAGTTCCTCACGGGACAACCCTGTCACCGCCTGGTGGATGCCCTCAACTAGCGCGGCAACCAGGTCTACCAGCACTTCAAGGCCGGTCATGAGCTCTTCCTCCTTTCTTCACCGTTTCCACTGCCGGTTCTGACATTATGCTCCTCCCCGCGATGCGCTCGCTCCATCGCAGGCCACCCGTCGTCCTTCGATTCACCCGCCGCCACTCGGCTGACCGCCAAGAGTGGCAACGCCAGGTCGCGGACCTTCATCAACACGCCATGCAGCGCGGCTTCATCGGCAAGAGGGTCACATAGCAGTGTACTGCCGTCTTCCTCGTAGCTGATCGTTAAGTCGTTGAAACAGGCCGACCAATCGAGATCGAGGTGGCCCTTGACGCGAATTGCGTAGACGATCATCACACGTGCTCCTCGCAACCGAATGTTGCAGCACCCCGTCGTTTCCATCACTTGACACGTGTTCATGCAGTCTGCCCATAGTTATAGTGCAGGCGGGGGTTGAGATGCAGGAGACCAAAGTCGTATCTCAGGGAGTATTGGTGAGCAGACCTCTGTCTGAGGTGGATGCTGTGGGCATGTTACAGGAGCTGGAGTGCTCTCGCTCTGGCAGTCGCCTGAGTTCGGCTTTGCACGCCGAGTTTGCCGTAGATGTTGGAGACGTGCTTCTTGACCGTGCCCAGGCTCAGGACCAGACGGTGGGCAATGTCGCGATTCGATGCGCCGGCATCCAGGAGCTGCAGCACTTCGCACTCGCGCGCCGTGAGGGGTTCCACGAGCGCACTGGGATGAGCCATGTGGCGTTGGGGATTCGCAGCGTACAGCCCCGCAAAGGCAGCCAGCAGCGCGGCGACGTACTCGGGGGTGATGCCACGCCGATAGGCATGACGGAGCAAGGCCCACATGGGTGCTCCTTCATCGACGAAGAGACGCAGGTAGCCCGCTGGCTCGGCGAGCCGGAGCGCGCGTTCCAAGGTCGCCAGCGCCTCGGCGCGCTGGCCGTGTGCATCCAATGCCAGGGCACGCAGTATGAGAATCTCAAGGACACTGCCTATACGTGCTTTGGCCTCGGCCTCGACTTGCAGCCGCGCCAAGAAGTGCAGCGCCTCCTGAAGGAAGGGACCCTGCGGGTCGCTCCGCCCCTGGGCGATGCGCACCCGTGTCAGGGTGAGATACTCCTGTTCGCGCGGGTAGCTCAGATCACCATCGGCGGAAAGACCGCTCGCGTCTGCCCAACTCATGGCTGAGGCGAGGTTGCCCTGCATCAACTCCACCTGCGCCCGCACCGCGGCCACCCGGGCCACGATCTGCGGGACAAACTGACGCGCGTGTGCCAAGTGGGCGAACGCGTCCAACGTCGCACGCGCCTGACTCGCATGCCCACGAGCCTGCTGCAGGCGGGCTAGCGCCGTGTACCCAAGCGTGATGAAATCGGCATCCACCAACGTCGTTCCTTCGAGCAGGCGCATGCCGTGGGCAAGATGTCGCTCGGCCGCGTCCAGGTTATTCCACTCGCGCAGCAGATCGCCCAGGCCGAAGCAGTAGGCCGGGCCACTGCTCAGCACCTGGAGGACCTCGGGTCCTCCGATCACCTGTACTGCCTCTTCGTAGATGGTCGCGGCCGCTGGGAGTCTGCCTTGCAGCACATGCAGCCGGGCCAGGAGGATGCGGCTGCGCAGGATGGAAAACAGGTTGCCTGACGTCTGCGCTGGTTCCACGGCGGCCGCAACCAGGTGCTCGCTCGCGGGCCCGACGTCGCCACTGACCTGGTAGGCGTGGGCGGTATACACCAGGGCCGTCGTCCGCCCGATGACCTCGGTCTCTGGGAGCAGGTCCAGCGCCTGCTGTGCGAGCGCGACCGTGCGCACGAGATCGCCTGCATAGCGGACGAGGTTCGCGCGGATCACCCCTGCCCAGCCGCGAATCATGCGGGCTTGCTCGGCTGAGCTGTCGGCGTGCAGTAGGCGTTCGGCATCCTGGAGGCGCGCCTCGGCGGCCTCCGACTGTTGGGTGAACAACATCAGCATGACGGCATGGGCGATACAGAGGGCGGGCCGGGCCTGCACCAGTGCATCGGGCAGGGCATTCAGCCAGCCGAGGACCGTCTGCGTCTCTCCCTGGCCCGCCACTCTCAGGGCGTGCTGTTCGATCAAGCGGGCGGCGCCTTCGACATCAGGCGCTGCCAACGTGTGCTGTACCGCTTCGGCGACCATGTCGTGCTGCTCGTACCAGGCGCTCGCACGGCGATGCAGTTCGAGCACAAGCAGGGGCTGGGTCCGCTGGAGGCGGCTGCGCAGTGCCTCGGCAAACAGGTGATGATAGCGGTACCAGCGGCGCTCGTCGTCCAGCGGGATCAGGAACAGGTTCGCACGATCGAGGGCTTCCAGCATGGTCTGGCTCTGTGTCCCGCCATCCTGCCAGCACGTCACGGCATCACAGAGCGGCCCACTCAGGCGCTCCAGGATGCAAGTGTGCAGCAGAAACGATAGCGTGGGCGCATCTTGCTGCGCGAGCACCTCCTCGGAGAGGTAATCCAAGACGAAGCGATGGCTGCCGGTGAAGGCAGCGAGAAACCCAGCGACATCAGCGCTGCCGCGCAGCGAGAGGGCGGCGAGCTGGAGGCCGGCCACCCAGCCCTCCGTCCGCTGCTCGAGGGCCGCAATGTCCGCAGGCGGAAGATCCAGCCCGATCAGCGTGTGCAGAAACGTGCTGACCTCCTGTGCATCGAACCGTAACTCGGCAGCCCGCAGCTCGGTGAGCTGCCCCTGGGCCCGCAGCCGTGCCAGAGGCAGCGGCGGGTCAGCCCGCGTGGCAAGGATGAGGTGCATCTGCGGCGGTCGGTGCTCTACGAGATACGCAAGCGCGCGATGAATGGGCGGGGCTTCGATGACATGGTAATCATCCAACACGAGGGCGAAGTCGCCCCCCTCCAGGCTGGTCAGGTCATTGGTCAACACGGCCAGCACGGTCTCTGGTGGGGCCGGCTGCGGCGTCTGCAGGAGCGCGAGCGCGGTCGTGCCGATACTCTGGTCAAGCCGCTGCAAGGCGGCAATCAGGTAGGAGAGAAAGCGAACCGGGTCGTTGTCCGCTCGCTCCAACGAGAGCCAGGCAACCGGTGTGCCGCTCTGGGCCAACCATTGGGACAGCAGGGTGGTTTTGCCGAACCCAGCGGGGGCCGAGACGAGGGTGAGCGCCCCCACCATTCCCTGCGCGAGACGTGCGAGCAGGCGCGAGCGGGACACGAGCTGGGCACGTGGACGCGGCACATAGAACTTGGTGGCGATCTGCGGATCGCCCTCCTGATGGGGCTCGGTGCGTCGTCCGCCGTGCTCCTCGGCATGGGCATACATGG
>WNFV01020237.1_pt1 | contig 14200 bp, 12 predicted proteins | sample 5400101 | NCBI WGS metagenome assembly WNFV01 (sample SAMN13153361, study PRJNA577476) | soil metagenome | isolation source: 115 cm soil or saprolite under grassland replicate 1 | place: USA:California | collected 2016-06-15 | reverse complement strand
CGGTCGCCGGCTTGACCCGAAGGAGCCTGGCCGAGTCCTCGGCCGAGACGTCCAGCAGGTCGGTGAGCACGAGCGCCATCCGTTGCCGCTCGCTCAGAGCGGCAAGCGCGCGCACCAGCTCATCCCGAAGGTCGACGTCAGCGAACGGGTCGGGGACCTGCATCGCCGCGGACGCGATCGTCCGCCTGGCGGCGAGCCGCAGACGCCGGATGCGGCTCCTTGCCCCGTTCACGGCGATGCGGCACAGGTACCCCGCCGGGTTCTCCATGCGGCTCACGCGGTCCCATCGCTCCCACACCTTCAAGAACGCGTCCTGCATCAACTCCTCCGCTTCCTGGGTGTTGCCGACGATCAGGTACAAGGCGCGAAACAGGGCCTGATGCTCGGCCTGAAACAAGCCCTCGAAGGTCAGCAGGTCAGACCGAGCGAGCTCGGCCGGGCCCTCGAGCCCGACGATGCGTCTTGCGCGATCCACCACCATTCAACGCTTGAGGATGGCCCTTCGTTCACACACACGCCAGTTATCCATGTGCCCTCCCTGGGGTCCAGCACTCCAGATGCGGCCAGCCTCAGAACCCCTCCGATGCATTCGGGGGGAAGCGTATTCGGCTGGCCCACAGCCTTGATCTGCGGCGTAGTTTCCTTGGCGACGGCATGGGAGGCACAGCCAGATGTAGCAGGGGCTCCCTCTCACGCCGCGGTCCACGGCGAGCTCATGAGCGTGGAGTAGGGATATACCTACCGGGAGATCGCAGAAAAGCCGTTCATCAGCGCGAAGACGGTCCAGAATCACGTCCAGAACATCCTCACGAGGCTGCAACTCCGCAAGCGTTACGAGCTGATGCGGTACGCAATCCAGCACGATCTCGACAAAGGCCCTGAGTAGACCGAGCGGCTTGCACGATCACACCGGGTGTCATGGGGCGGTGGCGCGGGTCCCCCAGAACAGCAGACCGAGCAACACAACATAAATGGGGAGCGACGCAAGGCCGATCCCGGTCGCGGCGACGGCCCGGAAGACCGGATGCGGTACTGCCCACCTGAGCTCACCCACGCCGGCGACGAAGGCTACGATCGCCGCCGGGAGTGCCAGGACAGCGAACCAGCCGATCACACCCACCGCAAGCGGTAGCCCGACCGCGGCCATCCCGGCAAGAAGGGAGACCATGGCCGCTCTGTGGATCCGGGCCTCCGGCGCCCCGCGGTGAGCCAGGAGCCTCCCCTCCCATGCCGCACGGGCCTCGCGTGACCCGATCAGCGCGTAAACGGCGCCGACCGTCGCGAGCACAACCACGACCCCAGACCGCAGGAGGAGCCACGGGCCTTCCCCGGGGAGCCCGACGAGCACGAGGGCACCCACGACGGCCCCAAGGATAACCAACGACACGCCAGCGCTCACCGATTGGGCGATCACGGCTCGGTTGTCTATGGCTTCCCGGGCCAGGTGCTTCACGCGAGCCAGGACAACGTCGTTCAGCGCCACCGTCACCAGAAAGAGCAGGACCACGAGCTGGTAGCCAAGACGCTCCTCCAGGGTGTCCAGGCCAGTCGCCTGGAACGGTGCCTCCGTGGCGAGTGCGATCGCGCCCACCGATCCCGCGATCGCAGCCCAGAGCGATGCCCATCGCAGGAAGCCGAGGATGATCCCCGCCGCGGCGCAAGCGAGCGCGACGACGACGAACGGGTCAGGGATCGTAATGTGCTCCAGCAGGTCGGGGCTGACCCCATTCAAGCCCCGGCCGGTGGCCAGCTGCGCCCCCGTGAGCGTGGCCTCCTCGCCCTGGCAAGAGACCGTGATGAAGGGGAGCAGAAAGCACGCGAGGATAACCGCGAAGACAGGCGGCGACGCCCATCGCAGCTTGTCGCGGTGTGCTCCAACGGGGACCGGTTGCGCCACTGGCCGGATCTGCGACTGCGACCGGATCTGCGACTGCGACTGGGTCGGTATGTCCGATGGCATCTCCCTCACTCCCACACCCAGAATGAACCCCTGCCTAGTGGGGAGGTAGACGGCATCGCACCCGATTCCGGGTGTCCAGATCCCTATCTGGGCCCGGGTACTTCCGGCAATGATCAAGGGGGCGAGCTGCCTGCGCGGAGGTGATAGGGCGCTCCGAGGCCGGGACCCATGCTCTCTTCCCGGGTCGGCCATTTCCTGCAAGCCTCGAAGAGGATGGCGAGACCACGGTTCCTCAGATGGTCCATTGTGCGGATTACCGAGGCAGCACCCAGGTCGAGACGCAGATACTGGCTACCGGCAGTCCCCGAAAGGGCCGCGTGAACACGAGCACCACGAAGGCTTTGTCGCTTCGCCTATACCCTCACCGGAGTCCCACGCCTGGCAGGTTCCATTCGCTTCATCGACCCCCGTCGTCCCGCGCTACGCGGTCATCCGCCGCACGTCGTCGGCGCAGCCGGCCTTCCTGCCCGCCTAGACCTACCCAGCCCGTGCCAGCCGTCGGTTCCAAACGGTCGTGGGCGAACCTAGTAGCGAACACTCCGACATCTGGCGTCAGCTCAGATCTGGACGTTTGTGTCGTCACTGGTGGAGCGCCGGTCAAATGTGCGACGATCCAGAACCTAGGCACGCAAGATGCGCCCCCTGAGGCTGTCCCAATCGCGACAACGCTCGATGAGTTCACGCGCCTTGCTAGCATGAGCTCAGGTCACATCCGCCTGGCGCGCTCGTCGGGTGATGTTGTGGCGCACAACGAGCGTGGCTTCTTGGAGCGCGCCGTCTGAACCCTCGCCGAGCAAGCGGCGAAAGCCGACGCGCTCTAGACCAGGCGACTGCTGCCGGCGGGGGCTCATTCGGTCACCGTCCAAGCGAAGATGCCTCGCCTCGCTCCTGAACGTGAAGGCTGATCTTGAACGCGAGCTCCAACAGCTCGTACTCTACTGCTCAAGCTGCGGCCGGACAGTTCACTGGGTGTCAGGCTCCGGAGTCTTGCCCGGCCCTGGGCGCATCGAGAGCCTTCGTCGCGCGGCGAGCCCGCCGTCTGACCCCTTCCTGATTGCAGCTCGCGCCTGCGCTTGCCGCGCCCAGTCGTGAAGACCAGCCATACCCTCACCGGAGTCCCGCGCCTGAAAAGTTCATTCGCATCATCGAGGCTGCCTGCCTGCGTTTCCTTCGGCGCCTTCGCCGCTCCCGGGCACCTGTGGCCGATGCTCGGGCACCGGTGGATCGATCCTCCTCGTTGTGCAACATGTAGGAGGAGGTGCCGGCGACCACCCCGCGACCACCCCACTATGAGGCGGCGAGCCCGGCCTGAGGAGCCTCGGCCTGTTGGGCCGCTGTCGTCCCGCCGCGCTGGAACGGCTAGTGACCTGTAGCGCTAGAGCGAGCCCTAGGTTCTCAGACCGGAAGCAATGCCGAGATCGTGCGTACTACCTCAGCCTTCGTGCGCCTATTGACGCTCTGGATAACCATGCGTTAGTCCAGTGTTAGCCCAGAACGTTGGCTCCTACCACGTCTGACGGCATGTCCTCGCCGTCGATGTGGCCCCAGGGGTGGCCCCCGATTCAAAGCTTGAAGCCGTAAGGCAGAGCCGACCGCCACCCTCGCATCGATCCGACCACAACACGTGTGTGTCACCAACCGCCGCCCGTTGTGAGGAAGTCGACTACGACGGCCGGGCGATCGATCATTCCAGTAGCGAGTCGGTCTCTCGAAGGGCGGGTGCGGCGCCGAGAGACGCGAAGATCTCGCGGGCTGTTCGCAACGAGGCGGCAGCCTGGGCGGCTCGCCCCAATCCGATAAGGGACCTCCCCAGTCCCAAGGCGGCCTGAACACGCTCCCAGGGCACCTCGAAGCGCTCCCAGCGTTCGGCCGAGTCGGCGAAGCCCGCGGCTGCTTGCGCGTGGTCCCCTCCAGACTCCGCCAAGAGCGCCCGGCCCGTCGCGAGAGCGTGCCGGTGGAGGGCGAAGAGCGGTTCTAGGCCGTCTAGAAGGCGCGCGGCCAAGCCCGGATCACCCGCAGCCAGCGCGACGCGGATCGCGTCGGGGAGATTTGCAGCGTAGCCGTAATCCCGGATGTCCTGTCTGCACTCCAGCTCCCGAAGAAGCTCGAGTGCACCGGCGGAGTCGGCGCCGCCGATCGCGGATGCTCGACCACGAACCGACGCTGCTCTTCGGCCTCGAGGACCCAAACCCGATCGAGGTCGACTCCTACAGCCTCCCGCATGATGTCTCCTGCTCTGCGGGGAAGCCTATTCCTCGGGTCCCTGCCCGTGCGAGGGTGCGGCGTCAACACAGACAGGGTCCCGGTGACGCCGCTTCGGTTCTGCGCCTACCGGTATTCCACGCACCATCCGGATCTGAGCCATGGGATCCGGTGTGGTCGAAGAACGTTGAACTGGTGGCTCTCCCTGTCCCTGGCCCCGAAGAGCCAGGATTTGCTGGTGGAGGTCACTCGGGGCGAGCCAGGCGCTGGACAAGGAGAACAAAGCGGGCCCTCCCAAACGCCTGTCACGGGCCAATCCGAGTTTCTGTGCCATTCACGGTGGGGCATGTGCCCGGCGAAATGTCTTCTCGACCTCTCAGGGACGATCCTCAGCTCGTTCGATTAGCCAAGGTGCGGCTGATGCTCCTCGTAGTGCTCGATGTAGATGAAGGCGAACCAGACCATTCCGTCAAGTGTCCCGTCACGATACTTGTGTGTCGTGACGCGGCTGAACTCCTCATCCGTCACCTGGTCGAGAGCCGCAACGAGCGCGGTATGGGATCGTCGCAAGTCCTCCATCACTCGCTGCAGCGGCCAGTCTTTGCGCTCCGCGAGGGTACCGGCGTTGAGCTCGTCCAAGTCCATATGGACCCAGAACGGCATCTCGTCGCGCTTGATCCGCTGGAGGCCCGAGGGTGCCTCCCAGTTCCACCAGGCCAGATGGGCGAAGGTGTCCTTGGGGCTCATGACGCCCTCGCTCCGCGGGACTTCGAACTCTTCGTCGGCGTAGTCCTGCACGGTAAGCAGGGTCTTGCGGTATTCCTCCTCGAGGGCCGCAAGCGCCCCAGCCTTGGTCCGGCTCACTTCAGGCATGCACATCCACCCTACTCATCAGTGACCATATCCGCTTGGGCGTGACGACGTACAGCACGTGGGCGTCAAGGCATCGCTCGTCGGCCCAAGGACGACAGAACCACGACTGGGGATGTCCTGAAGGGTGCATGCCCTCGTCCCGCCACCGCCGTCCCGGGAATGACTGACGTGGAGCCGATTTTCGAGGGGGTGGCCGGGCGACTCGTGCGAGACGACACCGCTGTTGAGCTGGGCCGGATTCTGTAATCGGTCGGTCTGAAGGTCCGCGGCAGGTTCTTGCCTTAGGGAGTGGTCGTCAAGCTTCCCATGGAGCGGATGAGGGAATGCCTCCTTGACCAGAGAACCTTTGAGTGCAGATGGGAGACGCTTCAGAGGCTGGCCGCCTTCGAAGGCGGAGCACCGAAAGATAAATCCTCTTCTACTTCTTCGCGAAGTACTTGTTGATCCGCGCCTTCTCTGGGTCCAAGGAAGTCGGGCTGGAGCGGATCCGGGTGTGGTGGGGCGCGACGACTGGGACAAGCTGAGAAAGATGAGCAGCCACGACAGAGCGCAGCTCTTCGCCCATCCCCTTCGATCAGAGCTCGGTTATTGGCATGCTCACCCCTGGGCCATCTGTGACCGCGATCATCCAGAGCGGGTCATGTACTACATGACCCACGCAACCGATCACCAAGCTGCTCCGCTTTTCATGGCTGGCCTATCGACAGGTTAGCCTCAGACCAAAAGCCTCTCGATCAGCTGGCTCTGGATCTAGGCCTCGAACCACCCGAGCTTCGTCCCCGTTAAGCATTTGCTCCCACATCTCGCCGTCCAGCTCTCGGTCCATCTCGGGCACGCGGCCCCGACCCCTGTCTGTAAAAGAAGGCGACACCAGCCGACAAGCACTGGTCTCGGATGTGCCTGGCCCACCGGAGGTCCATCGGCCGCCAACCCGGTCCCGACTCACCTCCCGCTTTCACCCAGTCGATGCCTGGGAGGAGATCCGCGTCGGAGGCCAGCGCTCTATCGGAGGCGACTTCAGCCACGGCTCAAGGTCTAGCGGCCCAAGAAAGAGGTTTGCACGATAGGAAGCGCACCGCCGCAGGACTCCGAAACACCTTCGGAATCCGAATCTTTGGCCCACCGCTGATTCTAAGGTGACGGTGTGTGGCATGAGGATCGAGTCCCCCGACAGTGTGATGAGGGGTCGAGGCTTGAGGACGGGGTGAGCCACATCGATCGCGACGACGATGTCCCGTGACGCCTCCGCGACCCAGAGTCGTCCTGCTCTGTCGACGGTCAGCCCGATGAGCCCGAACCCGAAGGAAGTCGGACTCGGAACGACGGACGTGGCGTTCCGGTCCGGAGCTGGCCGGCGCTGAGGGCAACCAGGACATCAACGTAGTAGCTGCTGATCCAAAGTCGGCCGGTATGATCGAAGGCGAGCGCCTCGGGTGTGTCAGAACCGAAGCCGGGTAGGCGAAGCACGACGCGAGGCCCTGGTTGACCACTGTGTCGGATCGAAATCGCTGAAAACGCGACGATCGTCCCGGTCCCTTGATTTGCTACCCATAGTTGCCCGAGCGATCGAAGGCATAATCGGTCGGCTCGTCGACGCTTGGTCCTCGGATACGGATCGTCGGGCGGGGTGAAGAAGTCTTCAGCGCATCCGCGGAGAAACCAAGAATCTCGTCGGTGTCCCAACCGGGGACCCACATGGTTCCGGACGCGTCAAACCGGATCTGGTTGGGTACTCCGACCGATGAGGCCGTGGCCGCGGCTTGGGCGTGTAGCAGGCCTTCGGCGGTGAGGTCCGAGGACGAGACGGAGATCAGGGCATCGGCACGATAATCGGCGACCCACGCGTCGCCGCGCTCGTCGAACGCGATACCGACGGGGTCGATGAATGCCGGAGACGCGCTCGGCGATGGCAGGCTCGGTACAGTCGCCGTTGGCTAGGACGGCCCGCTTGGGATTGGCGTGGGCTCATTCCACCCCGCGCCGCAGGCGGTCCCGGCTGCTGATAGAAGCAACGCCAGTCTGCACCGAGCCGCCTGGATCCTGATGACAGCATCGCCGACCCACGTACGCCCTTGTCGGCAGGCGAGCTGGGGGTTCAGCGGACACCTTCAACGTCGGCTCGTGGAGTCTTCGGCCGGAGGTGGGACGAGTTCAACGCCGAGCTGTCGCAGGCGACCGAGGAAGTCGGCCGCCGCCGAGCAGTCCGCGAACATTCCCTCGGATTCGGAAGATGTCGATCCTGCTCCACGAGACGAACCCTCCGGTCGGCGGGATGGGGCCGACCGCCTCGCGCTCGGTGCCGGAGGCAGACCAGCGCACAACTACCCTGTCCCCTTCGGCACTCAGATCCTCCACGGTGTAGCGGATGTCAAGGAACGTCCCGTAGTCCTCGACGGCGAACCGCCTCACCCCTTCGGGGCATGGTGGGAGCTCAGAAGCAGTCGGCCGGTTGGGCGGGAAGACCCGGTCGGCAAACGAAAGGTCCTGCATGTTCCACACCTTCTCGACCGACTCTCGAGCGAGGCGCTTGGTCGCTCTCCTTCGAGTTATGAGGTCAATCGCTGACTACCCACGCCGGACAGCAAGCGATCGTCGGATCCCCGTGCGCGTCCGGCCGAGAGGTGGTCAGCTGTTCGATATCGGAGCCATCGGGGCGCATGACGTAGATCTGGGAGGTTCCCGACATCCCGGAGTTGAACGCGATCCCGCAGCCGTCCGGTGACCACGCCGGAGCATAGGCGCTATCGTCCCTCAGTCGTCAGGTTGCGGAGGTGGGATCCGTCGACGGCAACAGTCCAGATGTCGCTGTTGCCGCCGCGCTGGCTGGTGAAAGCGATGAGCTCTCCGTCGGGAGACCACGCCGGGAGCTCTTCGGGGACGTCATCATCGGTCCGCGTCACAACCCGGGTCGCGTCCACCTCTCGCAGCGCCTGAGCCACGTTGACGACGGAGATCCCCCTCGACCCGATATGGAGGTTCGCGAAGGCGATCAGACGTCCATCCGGCGACCAATCCGGCATCGCCGCTTCCTTCACGAGGAGACGAAGATGAGACCCATCGGCGTTCGCCACGTAGACGTCGGGTGCTGGCCGGCCCCGCTGATACCAGCGGAAGGCCACGCGGCGACCGTCCGGGGACCATGCGGGATCCGACACTATCCCGGGCAGGTCGACGACCTGCACGGCAGGAGATGCACGGCGAGCGTCGAGGAAGTAGATCTGTTCACGACTGGTGTCCGTCGCAACGAACGACAGCCCGGGCCCGTGGGCACAAGCGGTGCCGCCCTTGCCGGCCTGGTCATGAGGCTGTTGCGACGCGGCCTGATCAGAAGGCTGTTGCCGTGCGGGATGAGGGTTTGGCCCACCCAGGGCTATCAGCGCCAGCACGAGACCCCCCACGACCGTCCCCGCCAGTGCCACGTACCGCCAGTTGCCGGTCCGCAGAACGCTCCTCACGCGACTTCTTACACCGCGGGAGCCGTCGGGGTTCCGCGGATCCGACAGCATGGCCGGGAACCGATCGTGATGGTTCGGGGTGTCGAGGCAGTGCGCGGTTCGCATCCGCCGCCAGCGGTGTGCTCCTGATGTCCTGTATCGAAGCTGCTGCCCCGCCCCTGACCTCTCGGATCGGTTTCCCGGGTCGCAGATGGCAAGCACCAATGCGTCACCCTCGTCCGCTCACCGTCGTCGACGTTCGCCCGACCCGTTTCGACCACGACCAGGCATCCGGTGTCCACCGGTCTCGCCTTCTCGGCCTTCGGTCGAGGTGGCACGCTCGACCTCCTCGGTGCGCAGGACGGACGGAACGTGGACCGGCGTCATCGTCCCCTCTGGACGGTCAACGTCAGCGGATTCTGTTGGTCTTCGTGATAGACGCGACGCAGCGCCCCAGCCCGCCAAGTCTTTGCCTGCTCCCCCGCTCTCGATCAGACCTCCCGGTTGACCCAGATCCCGCCCGGTCCGTTCCAGCTCGGCGCCTCGCCGAAGGCCGCGATCGCTTGCCCCGCGCCGTTCACGTCGATCGCCTGGTAGTCGCCGTAGGGGTTGTCGAACCCGTCGGGGAAGACATACGGCGCACCGCTGGAAGCGTCCGAGAGCCTCAGGTCGGCCGACCACGTTCGCCCGCCGTTGGTCGATGACCGGTACCAGATGTTCCACCGGCCGGTGCGCTCGTCTATGTAGATCGCCTTGAACACACCGCTGCCGCTGCCCGCGACCGAGGGGAACCCCGAGTTCACACCCGGTCCCTGCCCGATCTCGACCGGAGCGCTCCAGATGGCGCCCTGGTCTGTCGAGCGGCGCACCCATACCTGGGAGTTCGTCCCCTCGGTGGTGGCCCCGGTGTACATCAGCGCGAGGTTCCCGTCGGCATCGTTCGCGATCGTCGTAAGCGACGACGTCTCGAAATCGACGCCGAGGAAGACGTTGTCGACGATGTCCTCGGTGTAGGACCTTCCTCCGTTCGTCGTGCGGAGGACGCTGATCAGGATTGGGCCGGTGCAGTGGACCGAACCCTTTCCGCACCGGTATGCCGACATGCCGAGAACGGCGACCTTGCCCGAGAGCACCGACACGCCCTCCGGGTAGTAGAAGAAGTGGTTGTTGCGTGTGACCTGCTGCGGGGCTGACCAGGTCCTCCCGAAGTCGTGCGAGTGCGTCTCCCAGGCGTCCCCCTGAGCCCACATGACGTACACGTGCCGCCCGCTCGGGCTCGCCCCCAGCCAGCCGTGGTCGGTCCACCGGTTCGGAGAGAGGGCGACGGGAGAGGTCCACGACTGACCGTGGTCGTGCGACTTCGCGAAGAAAGTGTTGCCGTCGTTCAACCAGGTGACGTAGAGCGCGCCCCGCGAAGTGACGAGGATCGTCGGGTCGAACTGCGTCTGGCTATGCCGGCATTCACACACCGCCACGGGGTCCAGCCACGTCGCGCCCCCATCAGGTGACACGCTCACGACCATCGGCACGGACGGGCACCGAGGGCAGAGCGGCTTCGTGCCGAACTGGTTGTACATCACGTACACGTAGGAGCTGCTCGGATCCGAGGCAACCTCGGGCTCCCACGAGTCGACGTTCCCAGTGAGGAGCCTCTCGCCCTCCCAGCTCGAAGCGGTCGGCGCGGCCGTCGCCACGGCGCTTCCGGTCAGCATGGGAGCGAGGAACATCGAAGAGATGGACACGGCGGCAACGAGCCTGCGCATGTGCGGCTCCTTCGGATCGGGGGTCGATGGACAGCCTAGCCCTCCGGCTCGGACGGGTCGAGACGCCTTTCGTCTATGACCGCGCTGAGCAAAGTCGTCGTCGACCGCCGTCCACAAAGCGCTCATGAAGGCCGCGGCTTGCGGTGTCTTCGGAGTCGGCGTCTAATGCGAATGCCGTCACTCCGATCGTCGGCTCCGCGACTATCGTGTCGGGCTCGAGCTGCCGGAGCGCGTAGAGACCAGCGACGCGGCCCCTGTCCGGGTTCATGCATAGCCGCGCCGCCCGCCACCCAGCCCATCACGTGCAGGACGGCCTCCTCCCCCTCAAACAGACCGTCCGTCACTTTCTCGAGCCGCGGACAACGTTCCTTATCCGTAGACCCCCTCCGGCCGGGCAGCTCGCTTGACCTGGAAGGCTTGACGCCAATACGGTCTGCCGATGGGCCTTTCATTCTTCACGGTCGTCTTCGATGCGGACGACCCGCAGAAGGTGGGGAGGTTCTGGGCGGCTGCGTTGGAACGCGAGCTCATCGAGGGCGACCCCGGGGAGTGGGCCACGCTCCCGGGGGATCCCAGGCTCGACTTCATGAAGGTGCCGGAGTCCAAGACCACGAAGAACCGCGTGCATCTGGATTGGCACGCGCCTGACCGAGAGGCCGAGGTGGCGCGCCTCATCGGCCTTGGCGCAACCCGCCTGTGGGACATCAAGAACGAGGACTTCGAGTGGACGACGCTCGCAGACGTCGAGGGCAACGAGTTTTGCGTGGTCCAGGCCGAAACCGTTTGACGCAGAACCACGCTGACGCTACCCCCTCGCTATCCTCTCGATCCGCCGACAATGTTCCACGTAGACGTCGTCGGGCGCCTACGGGCACATGTCGCTGTATTTGCAGCAGGCCCACTCCCGGCACAGAGATACGCCTTGCCGGTGTCAGCGGCCGGGTCCAGTGAGGCGAACCTCGCCGTGCTTCGTCAGCACGAAGACCTGCCAGTTGTAGTACGCGTAGAACGTCCTGGGATCGCGCGTCATCAGCCTCGTGTACCGCATCACGGCGTCCACGTAGGCCGGCACCGGGTTGTAGTGATACAGCGCGACCCGGTCGTTCTCCGGTGCGCCCGAGGCGTGCAGGTAGTTCGCCGCCCCGAGGATCGCGTCCCGTGGATCGTGCACGTCGCCCCCCAGTCCATAGGCCACCCACGTCGAGGGGATGAACTGCATGGGGCCCCTGCGCGCCGGCGGAGCTCGCCGAGACCACCCGTCCGAACTTGGACTCGGCGTAGTTTCCTTGCCGACAGTAGGCCAGTGACCAAAGCCTTACCCGGCGTTCGCAGCAGGGGGACCTTGGATGTTGCCAAGATTCTCGCTAGGGACCCATATAGGTACACCATGGGACCCGCGATCGAAAGTTCCATTCGGTCCGTCGACCGCCACCCCTCTCCGTCGTTCTGATCTCCGCGCGTCGCCGACGCCAGCCGGCCACCGCTCCCTACCGATAGCTCGAGCTCCCTAGTCGATCGACGCGAGCCGTCCCTTCTCTCACCCGTTACAGATACACCGCAGGTCCACGGGATGTTGCACGGCATCCGAAACGGTAGGGCGAACGTTCGAGAAGTCGCTTCCCATCGGAAGCGAGACCCGATCGCCGCCGAGGGTCTCTTCCCGCCGGAAGCGACATCGAGATCCCGAATCGCCTGGTTCGCTACCTGGACTGCGCAGCTGCCCGCAGCGCCGAGGGCCGACGCTGCCAGGCGATCCGGGCAGCGATGGTCGCCACAGCGGCTAGGAGAGCCGAGAACACCAAGACGACAAGGACACCCACAAGGGCACCCACTGACGGGGACAACGCCAAGAAAAGCAGGATGAACGGGGCGCTGGGCAATAACACAGTGGCTGCCCCGACGAAGCCCGGAGCCCGATAGACCCGACCGCCGATGACCCATCCGGCGGTCGTTGCGGCGAACACGGACACGAGCCAGGAAGCGATGTGGGCCTGCCACCCGACGTTCACGGTCCCGATCTTGTTGAGCAGGACCCTTTGGACCACCACGCCACCGACGTTGTAGATGGCGGCTCCGACGAACCACCAGCCAACCAGGTTCGCCACCCTCCAGGCTCGGAGTGTGACGCGGTCGATCCGGTCCAGATCTCCCGATGCCTTCATTCACAACCTCCAGACGGCTTGGGTCACACCCGACCCAAGCCCGAGGGAGAAGGACGTTCGCTGTTCGCCGACGATGATCGCCAACGTCGGATAGCCGTGAGCCGGGCGATCGATCTCCACGTACCGGTTCGCCCAGCCCTCGTCCTCGCTCGCCACCTGTCCGCTCATCCTCAGGGTAACGAGTCCCTTCCCGATGACCACGAAGTGGAACCCGAGCCGACCGTCTCCGAGGCTGGCCACCCGATCGAGGGCGACCGTTGCCCCCTGTGCGTGCCAGACGGGGTGGGCTTCGATGGCCCGCGATGCCTGATCGACCCGTTCCGCGAGGGTCGTCGGCGTCCGAGCCCACAGGAGGACGACCACCGCGACGGCGGCGAGGACAACCCAGACGGATCGCACGAGGATCTTGCGCCGGAACCTGCGGAGTGCCTCGTGGATCATCTCCGGGGCATCGACGTCTGCGAGCGCTCGGAGGTCGAGCGGCGGCTGGTCGCTCATCTACCGTATGCCTCCCGGAGCCTGGCCCGCGCCCGGTGGAGGCGGACACGGAACGTCTCGGGGGTTATCCCGACGATCCCCGCGACCTCGATCGGTTCGAACCCGAGCATGTCCACCATCACCAGGACCTCCCGGTCGCCCGCGCCGAGCGACGCGAGGGCGCGCTCGAGGTCCATCCGCTCGTCGGGATCGTCGGCCCGCGCATGGGTCTGCTCGTCGACCTCAGAGTGTCGCTCGAACAGGCCAGCGCGCACGGCCTCCAGGAGGACCCGCCGCCCGATGCCGAACAACCACGTCGAGACCTTCGCATCTCCTCGGAACCGAACGGCCGCTCCGCAGGCCCGGACGAAGGTCTCCTGGGTGAGTTCCTCGGCGTCCTGCCGGTTGCCGACGATCCGCAGGAAGTAGGCGAACACGGCCCGCTGGTGGGCCCGGAACACATCTTCAAGCTCCACGCGCTCTCTGGTTGGTCACACTAGGTGAGTGACGGAGCCGGTTCGAGCGTTACATCGTCTGGCCGCCCTGGTTCCTGTAGCCGTGAAGCGGGGCCGCGAAGTCTCGATTCGTCCGACTAGGCAACCAGTCTCGCTCCGTGACGGAAACGACTCATGAGCTGTCGTTAGCTCTGGCTGGTCTGGCTACGGCGACCCTGAGCCGCCGATATGACGAAGAGCACCAAGAACGCCGACCACAGCACCAGTCCGCCGTTATGGATGCCCAGGATCAGGTCCACAATGACCACGAACGAGGTAAGAGCCAGGCCCGCCCACCAGGCCCATATGTATTCGATCCCGAGGCCAACCCCAACGAGGGCGTAGGCGGCGCCTAAGACGAGCAAGATCAACCCGTTGTCCGCGCTCCCCGGCGTCGTCTGTCTACCGCTGTTCAGACCGACGAGACCGGCGCCGACGCCCGTAAGCACGAAGACGCCAGCCAAGACCTGGGTCAGTCGGCCGAATCTTGGTCTCATGACCTCCGTATCGGCGCCATGCACTCCTGGTTTGAGGATTCACGGTGTCGCTTTCCGCCGGAAACGACACATCGGTGAGCTGGGTCTGTTGGCGGGTTGGAATACGTAGGTAGAAATGCGGATGGCTCGGGCGCTCGATCTCGAAGAGCATGGGTTGCTGTGGACCTCATCAAATGCCCAGGTTGCAGGCGCGATCTAAGGCCTCAGGCCATCCTTTGTCCCACGTGCGGGTTCAGTTTCCTCGGTCCACCCGTCGAGCCCCAAGAGGCGCCTCCCCAGCCATGGGGCCCGAGCCCCAAATATCCCACCAAGGCGGCGGAGGGAAGGAGGCTGGCGTT
>WNFV01006227.1_pt1 | contig 14201 bp, 17 predicted proteins | sample 5400101 | NCBI WGS metagenome assembly WNFV01 (sample SAMN13153361, study PRJNA577476) | soil metagenome | isolation source: 115 cm soil or saprolite under grassland replicate 1 | place: USA:California | collected 2016-06-15 | reverse complement strand
CTAGTCCACTGCAACTTCGGACTACCCACGGCGCTGGCGTCCCGTGGGCCAGTCCGTGCCAAGTCGGAGGCGTACGGCATCGAACGGTCTTCACCGACACGCGTTCTCGCAGGTCAGCGAGTCGTCGCGTAAGCGAGATCGGCGCCTCAAGAAGCGCGCTATTCGCTCCTACAGGAGTGCGTCTCGCGGAGGTGTGGGGCGACGACTGTCGCGGCTACGAGACAGCGAGGTAGTGGGGGCCCGGGGTTCTTGGCAGCGACTTCTACCAAACCTCTACCAGAACGGAGTTTACGGAGCGGAATCTCCAGGACCCCATGAGACACACTGGACATACAGAACCGCAGGTCAGACACCAAGGACGAGATAGGCCAACGAGTTCGTCGACCCGTCGGATTGGCTTTGAGCCGGCCCCCGTAGGGGGTGGGGGGTTCAAGTCGCCTCGTGCGTCTTGGCGACGGTTCGCGTCCTTTCCTTCACCGCTCAGGACTCGATGAACTGGTAGTCGGTCCGGATCCGACCATCGGGTCCGAGGACGAGAAATTCGAGGCCGGCGCCTGCTACCTCGCCGTTTCCGGAAACCATCTCCCAGTTGAACTTCACAACGTCGCCGAGGCGCGCGACGTTGTCCCGCCGCCTGAAGCTGAACTCCCCAGGCGCGATGAACTGTTCGTATGCGCTGGTCGCTCGGACCTCGAGCGCGGCGTGTCCGCGAGCGTCGAGCGTGGCTGTCAACCCAAGCCCCGGCGCCGCGGCGGCCTCGCGAATGTCCTCTGGCGGCTGGAGGACGTGAACGCCGTCCTCGGACCACAGCGCGGCGATCGCCGCGCGGCGGCGTTCGGCATCAGGCTCGTTCCACAGCGCGACGTAGCGGTCAGCGAGCTCGTCTGGGCTCGTCATAGTTGCTCCTTCGATGTGCTCCGTGGTGGCTTGCACCTTGAACGGGATGCGCGCGCTCGGCAATTCCCTACAGGGAATCGTGACGGGCACAAAGATCCGCTAAACACGGGTGCGTGACCGACCATGTCGAGCGCGGCGCGCTCGCCGCCTCTCTTCGCGAGTGGCGCAGCCGTCGGCGGGTGAGCCAGCTCGAGCTCGCCGTGAATGCGGGGACCAGCCAACGGCACGTGAGCTTCATCGAGAACGGACGCTCCGTGCCCGGTAGGGGCATGGTGTTACGACTCGCCGAGGCTCTCGAGATGCCGCTTCGAGAGCGAAATGCGCTCCTGCTGGCGGCCGGATATGCCCCGGCCTACGAGGAGACGAGCCTCGACGACCCCGAACTCGGTCCTGTTCGCGCCGCCCTCGAACGTATCCTCAAAGGCCATCTCCCGTACCCCGCGGTGACGACGGATCGGCAAGGGAACCTCATCTCGAGCAACCGAGCGTTCCGGGCGCTGACCCAGGACGTCGCCCAAGAGCTGCTCGTGCCGCCGGTCATCATTCCGCTCCTGCTGTTGCATCCGAAAGGGTTGGCGCCCCGCATCCTGAACCTTGACGTGTGGGCTTGGCACGTCATCGACGGCCTCCAGCGAGAGGCGGGTCACAATCCCAACGACCGAATCGAGGCGCTGGTCGCCCAGCTAGAGGGCCTTGTGCCCGATCGCCCTCGAGCACCGACACCGGACTACCTGGGATTCGCGGTACCCCTGCGACTTCGCCAGCGTGAAACTGAACTACAGCTCCTCACGACACTCACGCACTTCGGCACCGCAGTAGATGTCACAGTCGCCGAGCTGAGATTGGAGGCATTCCTGCCCGCCGACGAGGCGACCGCAAGGTTCCTCGCAGAACTCGATGCCGCGGTGCTCGAGTGACGGTCGTATCCCGACGCGACCCGCCTGCGACTGGCCACGACGACGATTGAGGCTCCGTAGTCGAGCAATTCCGACGCACGGAGCAAGCGGCCCTCGGAATCCCGGTCGACGAGGTCCCGGAGGTTCTTCTTGAGCTGTTCGAGCTGGTCGATGAGCGCTGCCATATCCACTCATTGCCCCGGCTACGCGGTTCGTTCTGCTGCCCACCCGTCAGCGATACAGCCGGCGCCCGACGCGGTGGTCCTCATTGCTGTCTCCTCGGTGTCGTCGCCGCAGGAGGTGATGGCGGTGGGGTAGGACTCGATTTCGATCAGTTCGGTCATGACGGGTGGCTCGTCGCATCGTTCGTCGAGCTCCGCCCGGTAGCGCTGGAAGGCGCCGAGGTCCGGGAGGGGGGAGGGAAGATCGTCTCCTTCGACGAGATTGACGAACGTGAGGCCGTCGTTGAGTCGGTGGGCCGTGTACCGCAGGCGAGGTGGCCGCAGCACCGCCATCTCTTCGAAGGCTGCGGCCACGAGTCCGAGATGCTCATCGACGCGATCGGGTCGGACCCGGTAGCGGATCATCACCTTCATGCCACCGACCTCCCCGGTCCTGGGCTTCCCAACTTTCATCGGACAGTATGTCTTTCGTCGAACAGCTTGTCAACTCAAAGTAGGCTGGTGTCTGTGGCGACCAGGAGGTACGAACAACGAGCCCGCGCGGAGTCGGCCGAGGAGACCCGACGACGGATACTCGACGCGGTGTACGAGCGACTCTCGAACGCGCCGGCCGAGCGGGTGAACATCGACGACGTCGCCCGGATCGCCGGTGTGGTGCGGTCCACCGTCTACGCGGTCTTCGGCTCGAAGGCCGCGCTGTTCGACGAGTTCGGCGCCGACGTCCTGCGGCGCGGGGGATTCTCCGCTTTGCTGACCGCCGCAGAGCATCCCGACGCCCGCGAAGCCATGCGCGGGACGATCAGCGGTGCGGTGCGCATGTACGGGTCACACCGAGACGTGCTTCGGTCCCTCTACTCAATGGCACGGCTCGACCCCGACGCAGTCGGTGGATCGGTCGCGCGCATGGAGGCTGGACGCGCTCTGGGGATGGTCGGGATCGCTGGCCAGCTCGGCGACCAACACCTCCTCCGACCCGACGTCGGCGTCGAAGATGCGACAGACCTGCTCTGGGTGTTGACCGGCTTCGACACCTTCGATCTCCTCTACACCGGGCGCCGCCGCTCCCGACAGGACGTCGAGAAGGCGCTCATCTCGACCGCGGAACGAAGCCTCTGCCACTGAGTTCGGCATCAGTGCGCGTCCAACTCCGGAGATTCGTGCCGGCATCGTTTGGTGTCGACTCTGCGGTAGATGACGTCGAAGTCGGTCGTCTAGTTGATGCCGTCTTCGGCGATCTCCCAGCATCCGGTGATCGTGGTCCCGTCGTAGCTCAAGGTCGTTGTGAAGCGCTGGGAGAACGGTTCGCCCGCACAAGGAAACGCGAACACATAACGACACCAACTCCAACCGATTGAACAAGCACAGATCGGCACGTTGGGCGCCCTCGATCCGGCGGTAGGTCGCGCGTCAAGCAGGCATGCCCGGTCCCGCGACGAGTGGTTCGGATCGCGATGTCGGCCGTGGTCGAACACCGGCCTTTACGATGGCGTCGTGGTCGCGTGGGCGGATGGTCCGGACATCGTGGAGTTCCCCGGCGGCCGCAGAATCCGCGGTCGGGGACTGCGACACCCGCTGCCCGACGGCCTCGAGCCCGAATTTGGCGTCTACCTCCTGGCGCGCGATCCCGGACCCTTCGAATGGGATCACCGATGGGTGCGGTGGCCCGACTTCCGCACACCGACATCTACGGACGACGCGATCGCCGCACTCGCAGAGGCCTACCGGCGCTCCGCGTCCGAGCGCGTCGAGCTCGCATGTGGCGGCGGCGTCGGCCGGACCGGGACGGCGTTGGCGGCGATCGCGGTGCTGGCGGGCGTCCCACGCGCTGAAGCAGTCGCATGGGTGCGGCGTCGATACAACGGCCGAGCTGTGGAAACGCCGTGGCAACGGCGATGGGTCCTGAAGGTAGACCTAGCCCGTAGCTGACGACGCGGTGTGCACTTCGGGCGCAAGAAGACGGGATGCACGCGGCTGGAAGCAAACGGTGGAGACCAGACAACGACGGGTTCGCCCTGCGAGAGTCGTCGACCGTCGAGCCGATCTACGTCGGCCCGCGCTAATTTACGACCGACTCGCCCCCCTCCTTGCCCCCCGGCGCGTTGTCGCCTTCGACTTCGTGGGCTATGGCCGCTCCGAGCGCCGCGACCCCGCCGGGTTCAAGCGCGGCCACCACGAGGACGAGCTCGGCGCGGTGCTCGACGCGTTTGAACTCGAGCGCGCCACCTTGGTCGCCCATGACGCCTCGGGCGCCGTCGCCATCAACTACGCCGTGAACCAACCTCGGCGCGTTGGCCAGCTCATCCTCCTCAATACCTACTACGGGCACGCGCCGTCCCTGCGTTTTCCCGAGATGATCCGCTTATTCGCAGACCAAGACTTCGCGCCGCTCGCGGACGCGATGATCAACGACCCCAACCAGCGCCTCTGGTTGCTCTGGCACACCGCCCGACGGTTCGGCATCGACCCTCTCGATCAGAGCGGAATCGGGGCCGTCTCGATCGCCCCGCAGTTCTTTGGCGGCGCTGACACGCCAGATGCCCTACCGGCCATCCGAGCCTGGACCGAAGCCCTGTTCGCAGAACTCGACCGCCACGATGACCGGATCAGGGCAGGGCATCTCGCCGGACTCGACGCGCCCGTGACTTTGTTGTTCGGCGCGCGCGACGAATACCTGAGCCCCGATCTGGCCCGCCACCTTGCCAGTCTCTTCGCGCACGCCAACCTGCACGTCCTCGAAGACGCCTCACACTGGCCTCAATGGGACCAACCCGAAGTCGTCGCCCAGCAACTCATGGCCCGGTGACGCCACGATCAGCCGAAACCGTCCGACCCGCGCGGCGCATCGCGCGTCGTTAGGAGCGAACATGGCCATCAAATTCGACGATCGCATGAGGTCAGGTCATACGGGCTGGAGCAGCAGGCGTTTTGTTCAAGACCTCGCCATGCGCCGAACGCATAGTCGGCGTAGACGGCTCCGGGATCCGCTACGCAACGGCGTTCTCCATCGTGAGTTCGCAGGCGGCGGCTGTCCCGCGTGAATGAGTCGCCGAGGGAGTCCTGTACATCAGGAGGGAGTCGAAGTGGCCCGCCGATTTCCCGCAGCTCTGGCGCTCCTGATTCCCGCCTTGGCGTTCCCCTTAGTGCTCGAAGCAAGCACTTCAGCGCGGGCTGACGTCGCCGGACGCGACGCCAAAGATCACTCCGTGCCCCGGGGTCGTTATCACATCTACGCGCGGGAGTATCCGGGTAAGGACCCCGCCTTCGTCCTCATGCACGGCTATCCCGACAACTCGAATCTCTACGACCGGCTCGTGCCGGAACTTTCGGGCCGCCGTGTGATCGTCTTTGACTTCCTCGGCTGGGGAAGATCGGACAAACCACAGAGGTACCCCTACACGTTCGCGAACCAGATGGAGGACCTCGACGCGGTCATCCGTTACTTCAACCTCCAGCAAGCCAGCCTGGTCGCCCACGACGCAGCCGGCCCCGCCGCCGTGAATTGGGCCCTGGACCATCCCGACCGCACCGCATCGCTCACCCTGATGAACACCTTCTACTTGCCCGCTCCAACCACACGACCGCCCGCCCTCATTGCCCTGTTGACGCTCGCTCACCTGAACGCCCCAGTGTTAGGGGTGGACCTCGCCGCCAACCTCGCGCCACTGAGCGAGGAAATTGCCCGGGAGTCCGCAACATTCCGCCGACTCTTTTTCTGGCAGGAGCGACAGTTCTTCACGCGCCAACGCGACGCCGATCACTTCATTCCGCTCTTCTATCGCCAGTTCTCAGGAAGGAACAGCAGTCGTACCCCGCTGCTCTCCTTGACAAGCGACGCCATCCCAGCCGTCGGAGCCAACGCCGGGCGTCTCTCCGAACTTGCCTCCTTTCCACGGCCGATACGCCTGATCTGGGGAGACAAGGATCCCGACCTGAATAGCGACATCGCGCGCGCGTTCCACGACGCCATCCCCGCATCGGAACTCTTCATCCTTCCCGACGCCCACCACAACCTCCAGATCGACCAGCCCCGCCGAGTCGCGGACCTGCTGATGACGATCCCCGCAACCGGTCCCTAGTCACCGCGGCGGGTAGCTTCGCTGTGACGCTGTCAGCGCCTCGCCGTCTGATACTCCCAGATGCTCGAGTCGAGCTCGTAGGCGCGCATACCTAGGCGGTTGGCGGCTGCTGACACGACTGCCACGACGTCGTCGTCCGAGACCGTGCGCCCGAGTGTGTGTTCGACGAAACGGTGCAGGTGCGTGTCTGGCTTGACGGTTTCGACGCCCAGCCGCATGACGAGCCACCTATACACAGTTGGTCCGAGCCCCTTGACGCGGCCCGCGAAGTCGCGCTTGAAGTCGCTCCCGACCGCCCACTCGCGGAGCGTCTCGATCGACCAGATCCTCTGGGCATCGAAGAAGGCCGTCAGGCCGCGAAGCATGTGCGCTCGCGTCCAGTGCCGATTTCCCCACAAATGGAGAGCTAGGGCGGTGTCGCCGTCCTGATCGGCGGGAAAGCGCGCCAGGCAAGCCTTGAGGTCTTCGATCGTACGCAACTCCTGCCAGCGGTAAGCGTTGTAATGCTCCATCGCTCGCACCACGGTGGTGGTGTGCATCCGGAAGTCCAAGACTGTTTCGAGTAGCGCACTGACATAATCGGTCGCCACGTACCGGTTCTGTGTGCGCGGCACGCTTCGACAACGCTCCGTTACTTGCTTTACGTCGTCTGTCGTGATCACGGGCCTTCAGCGAAGCGCCGCGCGGACGTCCGGTCGAGAGCCGACTCACCGAGGGGCTGTGGTCTCCCGTCATGAGCACGTTGATGATCGAGCCGCCCGACTCGGCGGACCTCGCTGAGCTCGACGGCTTCTGGAGACGCCAAAATCACCACCTTGCCAGGAGACCGGCGGGGGTCAGCGGGGGTAGCCGCACTAAGCGACAGCTGTAGCCTCCAGCTCCACCATCAGCTCGGGGAAGGCCAGACGGGATACCCCGACGAGCGTGCCCGGCGGCGCGACCCCCGCAGCCCGCGTGCGCTCGCTGAGCGGTCCCTCGTTCGCAAGGAAAGTGTCGACGTCAGTTGTGTAGATATTGAGGCGGACAACGTTCGCCATGGTCATCTCGGCGTCACGCAGCACCGCCTCGAGGTTCGCGACCGCCTGAGCGACCTGCGCTTTCATGTCGCCCGGATGCTGCGGAGCGCCGTTCGGGTCGACGGAGGTCTGGCCGGCACAGAACAGGACCCGGGTCGCGCCATCCACGACCTCACCCTGGTTGAATCCGAACTGCAAGGACCACGTCCACGGGTTGACTGCCGTGCGCTTCGCCATGGTCCTCCTTCAGGCCTACTGATCGCGACGAGGCGTAGCGTAAGCGACCAAGACGGCAGCGGTCTTGAGATCGTCGAGCGAGACTGGTCAGGATCAAGCCAAGAAGGAGGGGCTGACACTCAGTCGATCCCCTTGGGCGTATTGCGCGCGCGAACCGGGCGGTAACGGCTGGGACGATGTCGATTGCGGTCGACGCTGCTACAAGCGCTCGAAATGGCGTACGTCGGGAGCTGCGGGATACCGGGCCGGAGATCGTTGCTATTCCAGGCGCGAGTGTGTGGTGAGCCAACGATGGTCGTCTTGCTCATGGGGCGTACGCTTCAGTGCATCCCCCGATGAGCCAGTGTCTGTCCTTGTTCGTCGCTGCTGGACGGACGGCTCGAGTGTTTACGTCGAAATCAGGTTCGAGTGAGGCTCACGCAGCGAAGAGGAACCGAACCAGCGAATGATGCCGACTAGCTGAGGCTGCCGATGATCTTGGTCACGGGCGCGACGGGCAACGTCGGAGGCGAACTCGCCGGCATTCTCGTGGCCGCCGGCCAACAGGTGAGGGCGCTGGTTCGCGATCAGGGCTCCGCCGCGCTCCCAGCCAACGCGGAAGCCGTGGTCGGCGACCTGAATCGGCCTGAGACTCTGTCCGCGGCCCTGGCGGATATTCGCGGGCTATTCCTGCTGCCCGGATACCGAGATATGCCCGGTCTGTTGGCTGAGGTCGCTCGAGCCGGCGTAGAGCACGTCGTGTTGCTCTCCTCTGGCGCAGCGGCGGACGGCGACACGAGCAATGCCGTCTCCCGCTACATGATCGCTTCCGAGGCCGCCGTGCGGGACTCCGGGATCGCCTCGACGATCCTGCGGGCGAGCGGGTTCATGTCAAACGCGCTGCGGGATTGGTTGCCACAGCTGCAGGCAGGCGACGTGGTGCGAGCGCCATTCGCGGGCGTCCACATCGCAGCCATCGATCCTTCCGACATCGCCGCAGTGGCAGCCGACGTGCTCGACCGCACAGGACTCCAGGGCAAGATCCACCGGCTGACCGGCCCGGAGTCGCTCCTGCCCGCCGAGCAAGTCCGAGTCCTGGCCTCCGTGCTCGGGCGGGACCTGCGCTTCGAACCGCAAACGGACGCCGAGGCGAGGGCGGAGATGAGCGCAAACATGCCCGCCGAATACGTCGACGCCTTCTTCAACTACTTTACCGACGGGGCGTATGACGACTCGAAGGTTCTGCCAACCGTCCGGGAGCTGACCGGAAGACAGCCGCGCACGTTCGGACAGTGGGCAACGGCGCACGCCGAGGCCTTCCGCTGACCGCGACCAACGACACTCAAACACAGCAATTGTTCAGCAGCCGCGCGTCACGGAGCTTGTCGCCGCCGGCGAGGGTTTCCTACCGGTCGATGATGTGATCTGAGCTGGTTCCGGCGATCAGAACTGGACGTTCTGGGTGCGGGCGCCGTCGCAGATCAGGTTGGTGCCGCTGATGAAGCTCGCGCGCGGGCTGGCGAGGAACGCGACCGCGTTGGCTACTTCGTCGGGGCGGCCCATGCGGCCCATCGGGTTGCGGGCCAACGCGTCGGCGTACTGGTCAGGCGCGTGTTGCTTGACGAGGTCCCAGACTCCGCCGTCGAACAGGACTTGACCGGGGGACACGACGTTGCAGCGCACGTTGTGGGCAGCCGCGTCGCGGGCCACGGACTTGCTGTAGGGCAAGATCGCCGCCTTGACACTGTTGTAGGCGCGGCGCGTGCCGACGGCTTCGATCGCGGACACGGTGCCGATGAGCACGATGGCGCCGGCGTCGGAATTCTCGAGGAACGGCAGCGCGGCTTCGCATCCGTGCATCGTGCCGAGGACATCGACCTCGACGCCCTTGCGCCAGGACTCCTCGTCATTGGCGCCGGCGAACGCGCCGCTGGCATTGGACACGTACACGTCGAGCCCGCCCAGCAGCCCAGTGGTCTCTTCAATGAAGGCGCGCAGGCCGGAGGGATCGCCTGCGTCGGCGACGGCGCCGTACGCCTTGATACCTTTGGCATTGAGCTCCGCGACGACCGCGTCGATCTGATCAGCGTTCCGTGCGCAGATGCCGAGGTCACACCCCTCGTAGGCGAGTACTTCGGCGATGGCGCGGCCAATGCCGCGGGTTGCACCGATGACGATGGCCTTGCGGCCGTGCAGTCCCAGGTCCACTGACCGTTCCTTCCATCTAACGACTGTTATACATTTGATGTAACACTCGTTAGAGATTCGTGTCAAGGAGACCGAGTGCCCGATGTCGACGGTGGACGTGGCGAGGAGGCGCCGAGTGTGCACCCACAGGACGGCGGTGAGGTCGCCATTCGACGCCATCGCACCGGCAGTTGGTTGCCAGGGAGTCGTCGTCCGTGATGTCGCACGGGTACGCGAGCCGCCTGGCGAAGCTGCGCCGGGTGGCCTGGGCAGCGTCGCCTCGAATGTCGAGCGGCGCGGCGCGCAAGGCTTCCGGGACAGCCCGTCCGTCACCGCGAACACTCGCGGGTCGGTAGACGTCAGCGCTTCGCCACGGCCGCAGTCAGCGCTGGCACCACGCCGTCATCCAGTGGCAAAGATGTAGTCGATGTTGCGAAACGTCTTGAACTCGATCGCGTTGCCGGCCGGGTCGGCGAGGAGCATGAGTGCCTCCTCGCGCGGTTCGCCTTCATACTTGACCTCAGGCGCCACGATGAACTCGACCTGTTCGTCTCGAAGCCGGTAGGCGAGCGCTTCCCACGTGGCCCAGGGCAGGACGACTCCGAAATGCCGCACCGCGACGTTGGCTCCGTCGGCGGCTTGGCGGTGTACGGCGGCCGTGTCGCCCTCGACGAGGTGGGCGATGATGTGGTGGCCGAAGAAGTTGAAGTCGACGGCTCGGTCGGTGTCGCGGCGGGCCGGCGCGCAGCCGAGCACACGAATGTAGAAGTGGCGGGTCTCGGCGATGTCGCGCACCGGGAACGCGTGGTGGAACAACGTCGTGCCGGCATCAGCCACGGTGGTTCCCCCTGTTGCGAGCGACGATGATCTAACATGTGTCAACCATCATGTAACAGTTGTTAGGATTGGGAGTCAACCCGGCGTGCTCACACCGGACAAGATCCTGGATGCCGCCCTCGAGCTGGTAGACGCGACCGGTCCGGACGGCCTCACTATGCGCCGCCTGGCCGATCGGCTCGGCGTGACCGCCACCGCCATCTACCACTACTTCGATGGGCGCGAGGCGATCCTGGAGGCGCTCCTGGATCGGGTGTGCGGGATCATCGTGGGCGACGCCCCCCACGACGGACCGTGGGACGTTCGCCTCAAGGGGCTGCTCACAACGATGGTCGATCAGGCGATCGCCCACCCCACCGCGTCGGCATGGGCGATCACGGCCTACGCGCGACGCCCGCCAATGCTCCGCCTACACGAGGCGATCCTCGTCATCCTCGACGATGCTGGGTTCACCCCTGAGGCGGCGGTGCACGTGAAGGGCGCGGCGTTGCGGTTTTGCATCGGTCACCTGGCGCTGCAGGAAGCGGCGCCCGGGCACCAGTGGCGCAGGCTCCCCAAGAACGCATTCCCCAAATACCGCGCCGCTGGTCCCGCGCTCGACGCCTTCGACCCGGCCGAGCACTTCCGGCTCGGGCTCGACGCGCTGCTCGTGGGATTGACGAGCGGACCGCTCGCCCCACGCAAGGTCCGGCGCCGAGCACCGGCCTTGACACCTTCTATCTAACGGTTGTTATATCTGTCGAACGATAGTTAGATCCGGCGACGACCGACGCAGTTGAAGGGAACGGGATGTCCCAGTACATGCGGGCCGTCGTGGTGGCCGCACACGGCGGTCCGGACGTGCTGGAGCTAGTCAGGGTGCCGGCGCCGCCGCTCGGGCCAGACGAGGTACGAGTGAGAGTCCGGTCAATCGGCCTCAACTTCCGTGATGTGAAGCTCCGCACCGGACCTTCCGCCGACGTCGTGGTGCCGTTCACGCCCGGCTCGGACTTCGCCGGCGACATCGTCGAGGTCGGGGCGGAAGTGGCCTCGATCAGGACCGGCGACCGGGTGTTCGGCGTTACCACTCACGGGGCCTACGCCGAAGAGGTCGTGACGCCGGCGGTCATGGTGATGCCCATCCCCGACGGCGCTGAGTACGACACGGCGACCATCCTTCCCGTCGCCGGTCTCAGCGCCTCGTTCCTGCTGTCGACCGCCGGAGTCGAGAAAGGCCAAACCGCCGTCACCTACGCGGCCGCCGGCGGACTCGGCTGTTTTCTCGGCGGGCTGCTCGCCGCCGCCGGGGTGCGGTCGATCGGGATCACCTCCAGCGGCGACAAGGCGGCAGTGGCCCGCGCCGCCGGTCACGACGAGATCATCAACTACCGCGACACCGACCCCGTCCGGGCGGTCAAGGACCTCACCGACTCTTCGGGCGCCGACGTTGTCTTCGACTCCGTGGCGGGACCGGGGTTCGGCCGCAGCTTCCGGATGCTGAGCAACCACGGCACCGTCGTACTGTGCGGCCGCTCGGCGGGCGACCCGGACCTCAGCGCCGTCGCTCCCGACTTCCTCGGTGTCCGCCGCAACCTTGCCCTGCGAGAGTTCTACCTCAGCACCCACATCTTCGATCACCTCGGCGAGGTTCCCGACCGCCTAGACGAGCTCGCGACAGGACTACGCGACCGTCGGCTCAACGTCCCGATCACCACCTTCGCGCTGGACGACGTGCGCCGGGCCCACGAGCTGCTCGGAGCGGGCGCCACCGTCGGCAAGCTCATCCTCCACCCATGAAAAATGGACAGTTGCCAGCGACTCGTCGAACGGCCCGTTCGGCGGCACGATCACCCCCGGCCGACCTCACGTGCACCCCATGGGCTACGGCGCCAAGCGCCTCACCGGTCCGCTGATCTGGGTGAGTCCGACGACCTTCCGGTTCAGCGTCCTGACCTGAGCCACACGCACGGAGGAGACCTGCGTGGAACGACTCATCCGAGACAGGAGCTTCTCCTACCTCAAGATCCCAACCACCGATCCGCTTGCCTCACTGCAGTTCTATGAAGGCGTGTTCGGGTGGAACATTCATGCACGCGACAGTGGCCGCCCGAGCTTCGATGACGCGACCGGATATGTCAGTGGCTCATGGGAGTTGGATCAGAGGCCCTCCACGGAAGCGGGCCTGCTGCCCTTCATCTACGTCGACGACATCGACGAGGCGGTCGGCCGAATTCGAGAGCACGGCGGCTCGATCGTGAAGGAGCCGTACCCGGAGGGCGATCTGTGGGTGGTGACATTCCGCGACCCGACGGGGAACATGCTCGGGCTCTGGCACGCCGGTCCGCGCTGAGCAGAAGCAAACTCTGCTGCGCTTGACGATCATCTCTTTCCCAGCTCACCCCGAGGGCGAACGATGCTGTACCTAGTGCTCATGTACGCGGTGCCCGAAGACACGAGAATGATGTGCGCGTCCCAACTCGAGGAAGTCGCTCGGAAGCACGAGGCGTTCCGTCTCGAACTCACGGGGTCGGGCGAGCTGCTCAACGGGGCGGGTCTCGACCTGTCGGACGAGACGACTGCATGCCGGTCGAGCGATACAGGTCAGACTCAGATCGCCGGACCGCTGATTGCCGCCGACGAACACGTGACGGCGTACTACGTCATCGATTGCGCCACCCGAGAGCGGGCGACCTCGCTCGCCGAGAGTCTCCTCGATGAACACGTGATCGCCGTGGAGGTGCGCGGAATCCACGACTGGTTCGGCATGGTCAGGCGCGGCGGTGGCCTGGTCACGGGCCCGTCGGATGCGAGGGCCGATCGGAGCTAAGAGTCCTTGGCGCGCTCGGCCGGGCGATGAATCATTTGCTCGAGCGGGTTTACCGGATGACAACAACTCTCAGGAGGCAGAACAAATGAAGAGGGCGTCGGTAGAAGGAAGGCATGGTGTCCGACGGCGGTAGCAGGTTGCAGACCCATGTCGTACCTCAGCTGTCTGTGAGGCGCGGCCGCGCGGCCATCGATTTCTATAAGGCCGCATTCGGAGCCGTTGAGGACTATCGGGTAGGCGGCACGAGTGACGTCGAGGAAGTCGTGGCTCAACTTTCAGTAGAGAACGCCTCGTTCTGGATCTCAGATGAGTCACCACCGAATGGCAACTTCAGTCCGGAATCGCTCGGGGGTACCACGGCGCGAATGCTGCTCGTGGTTGAGGATCCGGATTCAATGGTCGCCCGGGCGGTTGCCGCGGGCGGCACCGAGATCAGCGCCGTGAGCGAAGAGCATGGCTGGCGCCTTGGCCGCATCATGGATCCCTTCGGTCACTATTGGGAGGTCGGAAGACCGCTGAGTGTTTGGCCTCCTCCGACGGGGCTGCCGCGAGCAGCTAGTCAGTGATCTGCAGAATGCTGGCCTCTGGTGGTGACGTGACCGGCTCGTCCGATGGTTCCTCGGCCCAGCGTGACTCGCGAGGTCTGACGACTTGGAGCGCGTCATTGCGCGAACGGATTGGTCTCACGGTGGCGGCGTCAGCAAACGCGAACCATCGCGCCACATATCGCGCGCTCCGAACGACGACTCTCGACGGATGGCAACCGCGCCAGGACGACACATTCGGGCGTGGGTGATGCCGAGAGGCTCGTAGGCGCGACCGGCGACGCAGACGTGATCCGAGCCTTGGACACCACTTGCCGTCTAGCAATCGAAAGGCGGCCGACCGCCAATAACGCGAACGCATAATCACGGCCGGGCAACTCCACTCCTAGACACGCGGCGTTCGGTATGTGTGTCGTGACGCGTCCCTGATCGGGACTGTGGGGACGTTGTCTTGCAAGATTGGGGTCGCCGGCGGGAGGCAGACTGGCCTGATGGAACGTGTCGTTGTGATGTCCGGCACGTCGTGAGGAATCGGACGAGCGA
>WNFV01006224.1_pt1 | contig 14203 bp, 6 predicted proteins | sample 5400101 | NCBI WGS metagenome assembly WNFV01 (sample SAMN13153361, study PRJNA577476) | soil metagenome | isolation source: 115 cm soil or saprolite under grassland replicate 1 | place: USA:California | collected 2016-06-15 | reverse complement strand
ACGTTTTCCAAATTCATGATGCACTGACGCAATTTTTCGCACTGCTTTTTCCCGATCACATCGCCACCAAGCGCTGTGAATTTCACCGCGATTTCCTCCTCGGTCATCGGATCGCGCGGATCGCCTTTGGGGACATCGACCCGCGTCGAATACTCCTTGCCATCATTCGTCGTGATCGTTACCCGACTCGGTTGAAATTTTGGAAAGAGCGCTTCGAACTCGTCGTTCGCGACCACTTTCACTTTGTCCATGATTGGAATCAGCGATTTATCGAGCACCCGCTCCTCTTTGAATTGCAGCGGCGTCACCATTCCATCGACCAACCCGACCGCCATACAGTAGGGGAGCGAATGATCGGCCGTTTCTTTTGAGTCGGGCCGATATTTGTGCGGGTCGCCAAGGATATCCGCGGCGCGCGCGATCACTTCGACTTTGATTTCCTTTACGTCGTCAGACTTAATCTTGTTTTCCTTGACGGTTTTCATCATGGCAGTGAGCGGCGCGTGGCTTAGCGCTTCAATAGGGAAACTTTTCATTCCACAATCCAGGATGCGATAGTGAGACGTGGGTGAGGTTGGCAGGTCTTTGGTCAACCCTTCGCCGTCGAAGCTTGCCGGTTGTCCCTTGTATTGGACGTGACTGAACACCGCAAACAAACCTTCCTTCCCATCGATCATGTGTTCCGGTCCAGAGAATCCTTCGCGCGCGAGCAACGCGCTCTCGGCGCCCATGCGACCGGCCCACGGATCGACAGTGTTCTTCATGTTGGTCAGCTTGCCCGCCGTCACCGCGCCCGGACAAAACGTTCGCGCCGCGCTGATGCCGATGGCGCAGACCATTTGTTCCGGCGTCAAATTTAGCGCGCGACCGGCCGCCACGGGCGCGGCGAACGCGCTTAACGTCGCGTGTTGCCAGCCGTATTCACGCACACCAGGACGTCCGATTTCGCAAAGACGCATTTCGATTTCGTAGGCGATGATCGTGGCCAGAATCAGATCTTTGCCGCTTAATCCTTCGCTTTCGCACAGTGCCAGCGGCGCGGCGATGAGATCGCTGGGATGACACGGGTCGGCTTTACAATAAATGTCGTTGTAATCCATCGCGCGGATCATGTGCCCATTGAGAAACGCAGCGTCGACGGGATTCGTCTTGAACCCGGAAACGAACGCGGTGGCGTTGCCCTTACCGCCGCCCATCGCGCGGTAATGTTCTAGCAAAATCTTCGCATCCTCCTGCTGACTACCGCCCAGCGCGCAGCCGATGGAATCGAACCAAAATAATTTCGCCGCTTGAATCGCCTCGGGCGAGAGATACTCGTAGTTTAGCGCACAAGCCCAGTCGGCGATGATGTGCGACAACAGGTGTTTCGATTTGGTTGTTTCTTGTGACATACCGATCTCCTTGGTTAAGATTTTTGCCCACGAAACACTCGAATCACGCTAAAACAAATTAAAGCTGGCTGAAGGGAGAAATTCAGTGTCATTCGCGTGATTCGCGGGCAACAGAATTCAGCGGAATCGGAATAATGCGGGTTTGCTCATAGGCTGGCGCTGTGGCAAAAGCTACGCCATGAATCCGAAGAGTTTCTTCGGAGAACTGAAGCGGCAGAATATTTCGTAATCGCATATGGCGGATGAATCAAAAACCAGGTCGCGTCTGGAGATCGCGCACGTGCTCTTCATGGACATCGTCGACTATTCCAAGCTGCTGACCGACGAACAATCGGAAGCGCTTCAGGAGTTAAACCAGATTGTCCGCAATACCGAGGCGGCGCGCGACGCCGAGGCTGCAGGGCAGCTTACCATTTTGCCGACTGGCGATGGGATGGCGCTGGTTTTCACCGGGTCAGTGGAAGAGCCGGTCGAATGCGCCCTGGAGATCGGCCACGCTTTGCGCGCGCAGCCAAGTCTGCCGGTGAGAATGGGAATCCACAGCGGCCCGGTCCATCAAGTGAAGGATGCAAACGAGCGCGAAAACATTGCCGGCGTAGGCATCAACATCGCGCAGCGGGTGATGGATTGCGGGGATGCTGGCCACATTCTTATTAGTAAACGCGTGGCTGACGATCTCGCACAACAGCGTCGTTGGCAGCCGTATCTTCACGAACTGGGCGACGTGGAAGTGAAACACGGAGTTGTTGTCTCGTTAGTTAATTTTTATGCCGAGACAATTGGCAATCCCACGCCGCCGGCGCGAATCGGCAAAGTGCGCGGAGCCGTTCGCTCAACTACGACAGCGACGCGTAAAGGACTTTCTCCACTCGCACGCGCGATCTTCGTCCTGGCGGTGTTACTCCTCGTGCTTGCCATCGCGTCAGTGATTTTCGCGCCCGCGATCATGCGCACGCTCGACAAACGCGGATTAGCGACACTGCCTCAATCGAGCGCCACTGCGTCCCCTTCGTTGGCCGATACCATTAAGAGCGCAGTTGCCAAGAAAATCACCGATGAATTGAAGGACGAACTTTCTGGAAAGAGAAACGCCGCTGTCGAGCCACCTCCTACCGGTTCGGCGATCCCGGAGAAAAGCATCGCGGTGTTGCCGTTCGATAATCTCAGTCGGGACCCCGATAACGCCTTTTTCGCGGAAGGCGTTCAGGATGAAATTTTGACTCGCCTGGCGAAAGTGGCGGACCTCAAAGTCATCTCGCGCACATCGACGCAGCATTTCAAAAGCGCGCCGGATAATTTGCCCCAGATCGCGAAGCAGCTTGGCGTGATGAACATTTTGGAGGGCAGCGTGCAGAAAGCGAACGATCAGGTGCGCGTCAATGTCCAGCTGATCAACGCGCTGACCGATGCCCATCTTTGGGCCGAGACCTACGATCGAAAGCTTACCGACATCTTCGCTGTCGAGAGCGAGATTTCGAAAACCATTGCGGACACTTTGCAAGCGAAGCTCACGGGATCGGAGAAAATCTCGATCGCGAAAGTTCCAACGGCGAATACCGAAGCATACGAGCTGTACCTCAAAGGCAGATTTTTTTGGAATAAACGGACCGGTGCGGATTTGAAACGCGCAATCGATTATTTCAATCAAGCGATTGCGAAAGATCCAAACTACGCGCTGGCCTATGCCGGCCTGGCTGATTCGTACACACTCCTCTCTGTGTTTAGTGCTGCTTCTCCGCAAGACTCAATTCCGCAAGCGAGAGTTGCGGCGAAGAAGGCCCTCGAACTCGACAATACACTCGCCGAGGCACACGCTTCATCCGGAAGAATCCTTAGCGGCTACGACTACGACTTTGAACGCGCGATTGCGGAATTTGAGCGCGCGATTCAGTTAAATCCAAATTACGCGACCTCTTATCATTGGATTTCCAACGGCCCGCTAACAGCGCGGGGCGAGTTTGATCGCGCCATTACCGAAGGAAAACGCGCAGTCGAGCTAGATCCTCTTTCGATGATCGACAATGCCGATCTCGGCCAGATTTACTTTTACGCACGTCGCTATGACGAAGCGATTTCCCAAATAGGCAAGGCCATCGAGATCGACCCTCACTCTTATCTTGCGCATTATTATCTGGGCCAGATATATCAACTTCAGGGACATTTAACCGAGGCCATCGCCGAATATCAAAAAGCGGTCGAGTTAGACGACGATCCACAGGCGCTGGCTTTCCTCGGCCAAGCGCAGGCGCGAATCGGACAACGGGATGAAGCGCAAGAAATTCTGTCGCGCATGACTGAAGAGGCGAAATCCCGATACGTCTCCGCCTACAGTTTCGCGCTCATGTTTATTGCATTAGGCGACAAGGAGCGCGCCATCGATGCGTTGGAGCGAGCGTATCGCGAGGGTGCCGCCAATGACATCATTACGATCAGGGTTGATCCGATGCTTGAGGACCTGCGCGGTCAGCCGCGCTTCGAAGCGCTCGCCGAGAAAATTGTTCCCGCTTCACAATTCAGATCAGCGACCGCGTCGAAATGAATCAGCACAATTTCTTCGCCGAGCTGAAGCGGCGCAATGTTTACAAAGTCGCGGTCGCATACGCCGTCGTCGCCTGGCTAGTGATTCAAATCGCGACCCAGGTCTTTCCGTTTTTCGAAATTCCAAATTGGGCGGTGCGGCTGGTGGTGTTGCTTTTGATTATCGGATTTCCGGTTGCTTTGGTTCTCGCCTGGGCGTTCGAAATCACGCCGGAAGGAATTAAGCGCACGGAAGATGTCGATCAGAGCCAGCCGGCGACGCATCGCACAGGACGGACTCTGGATTTTCTGATTATCGCCGTCTTGCTCGTAATCATAGGGGTTTTTGCCTACCAGCGTTTCGGACTAAGTCAGAAAACCTCCGTGTCGGTTTCGGCGATTCCTGAAAAATCGATCGCCGTGCTGCCTTTTGAAAACCGGAGCCGCGATCCCGACAACGCCTACTTTGCCGACGGCATTCAGGACGAGATTCTGACGCGCTTAGCCAAGATCGCCGATCTGAAGGTGATCTCGCGCACTTCCACCCAGCATTACAAAAGCGCGCCGGAAAACCTGCCGGAGATCGCGCGGCAACTTGGCGTTGCTCACATCGTGGAAGGCAGCGTGCAGAAGAGCGGCGACTCTGTGCGCGTCAACGTGCAGTTAATCAAAGCAGCCAATGATTCCCACCTTTGGGCTGATACCTTTGACCGCAAACTGACCGACATCTTTTCGGTCGAGAGCGAGGTAGCCAAAGCCATCGCCGACCAGTTGCGCGCGCACCTCAGCGGTCAGGAAGAGCAAGTCATCACCGCCAAACCGACAGACAATGTTGAGGCTTACGATGCATACCTGCGAGGCCTCGCTTATACATTGAAAGCTGCAAGCGCACCTGCCGACGCCCTTGGCGCACAGAAATATCTCAGAGAAGCAGTGCGGTTGGACCCGAAGTTCGCGCTTAGTTGGGCGCTGCTCTCATACGTGGAAGCGCGCGGTTACCTCACAGCGACTCTTCAACCAACCGTCACCCTGCGCGAAGAGGCGCGGCAGGCAGCTGAAACCGCACTCACTCTTCAGTCCAATCTCGGCGAGGCTATCTTGGCTAAGGGCTATTACCACTACGCTTGTCTAAAGGATTACGACACCGCGGTGCGTTACTTTGAGCAAGCACGTCCGCTTCTGCCCAACAGCAGCCGGATTCCTGAATCGCTGGCCTATGTCGCGCGGAGGCGAGGCCAGTGGGACCAAAGCGACTCGTACTTCAACGAAGCCGAGCGGCTCGACCCGCGCAACGTAAACCTACTCAGTCAGCACGCGGTTTCCTATATCTATCTTCGTCGTTTTCCCGAAGCACTGCGGAAGTTTGATCAGGTTCTCGATATTACACCGGACGATGTCGACATCATTGCGGAAAAGGCGGCTATCGCACAAGCCGAAGGCGATCTGCCGCGCGCCTCGGCCATCCTCGCTCCGCTCCGTCCGACCGCCGACCTCACCCAGGCGTTGGAAACACAAGTTTACCAGGCGATCCTGGAGCGTCGTCCTGCCCAAATTATTCCTCGATTAAAAGAGGTGCTGGCCAAGCCTGACCCAGCGTTGGGTTATTTGAATGGTGAACTGCGCTTTTGGCTGGGCTGGGCGCAAGAAATCGCAGGCGATCATGCTGGCGCCCAGGAAACCTGGCAACAAACGCGCAGCGAACTGGAACCTTTCCTCAAAGAACAGGCGGAAAATCTTAACCTGATTGGAGATCTTGCGCTGACCAATGCGGGTCTCGGTGACAAAACCGCCGCGTTAGCTCTGGCGCAGCGTGCCATGGCCACGGTCCCGATCGAGAAGGACGCGACATATGGTTCCAGTGCGATCGAGTTCCTCGCCAGAGTGGCGGCACAGATAGGTGAACCCGACCGCGCCATCGCTGCTTTAGAAAAACTACTCTCGATTCCGGGCCGTGGCGCGCTGGCTGAAAACGTGCCGCTCACTCCCGCGCTGCTTCGGCTCGACCCGATGTTCGATCCGCTTCGCAACGATCCGCGGTTCCAAAAACTCTGCGAAGAGAAACCAAAGTGAGGATCGACAACTTCTTCGCCGAGTTGAGGCGGCGCAACGTTTACAAGGTCGCGGTCGCGTATGCGGTGGTCGCGTGGCTCGTCATTCAGGCGGCATCGATTTTCCTTCCCGCGTTCAATGCGCCGCAATGGGCGATGCAAATTGTCATCCTTATTCTTGTTGTTGGGTTCCCGATTGCGCTGGCGTTTTCATGGGCGTTCGAGATCACGCCCGAAGGAATTAGGCGCGAATCGGAAGTGGCGACTGACCAATCGATCACGCACCATACCGGCCGCAAAATCGTCGCCCTAACAATTGTGCTGGCAGTGATCGCAACCGGTTTGCTGATCTTTCAATTCCTTCGCGCAAGATCGACATCGACGCCTCGACAGAGCGAGGCGGCTACAGTTTCGAACAAATCGATCGCGGTTTTGCCGTTCGATAACTTAAGCGGCGATCCGCAGAACGCGTATTTCAGCGAAGGCGTTCAGGACGAAATTTTGACCCGGCTGGCAAAGATCGCGGAGCTAAAAGTGATTTCGCGCACATCGACGCAGCGATTCAAAAGCGCACCTAACGACTTGCGGCAGATCGCGCAACAGCTCGGCGTCGCCAACATCCTCGAAGGAAGCGTGCAGAAAGCTAATGACCAGGTCCGCGTGAATGTGCAGCTGATCAACGCTCTAACTGACGCTCATCTCTGGGCCGACACTTACGATCGCAAACTAACTGACATTTTTGCAGTCGAAACTGAGATCGCGAAAACGGTTGCCGATATGTTACAGGCAAAGTTAACCGGCTCCGAACAGCACGTCATTGCCGCGCGACCGACCGAGAATACTGAAGCGCACCAGCTTTATTTAAAGGGCCGATTCTTTTGGAACAAGCGCACGGGTAACGACCTGAAGAAATCGATCGATTACTTTGAGCAAGCCATCGCGGCAGACCCGAATTACGCGCTTGCCTACGCCGGAGTCGCCGATGGTTACGTATGGCTACCGGGCTACACGGCAGGGACTCCGCGAGATTCTTACCCGAAAGCTAAGGCGGCGGCAAAGAAGGCCCTTGAGCTAGACGACACTCTGGCTGAAGCGCGTACTTCGCTGGCGATCGCGATTTGGCTTTACGATTTCGATTCCTCTCAAGCGAATAGGGAATTTCAACGCGCGATTGAGCTGAACCCAAATTACGCGATTGCGCACCAGCAGTATGGCAACGTCACTCTGTCCGCATTGGGCCGATTCGACGACGCGATCGCCGAGGGAAAGCGAGCCGTCGAGCTCGATCCGCTCTCGCTCGTCATCAACACGGACCTGGGCAGCAATTACTGTTACGCACGCCGCTACGATGAAGCTATCGCGCAGTTGCGCAAAACGCTGGAAATGGACGCTGGTTTTTACATCGCCCATATCGTTCTTAGTCAGGCGCTGGACGCCAAAGGCGCTCGCGACGCAGCGATTGTGGAGTACCAGAAGGCGCGAACATTGAACGACGATCCTTCGGTGCTCGGGTTGCTCGGCCGCGCTTATGGTCTCTCGGGTAATAAGATGGAGGCCGAAAAAATCCTGGATCAACTGAAGAAGCTATCCCAGGAGCGATATGTCTCAGCCTACAGCTTTGCCCTCGTTTATCTCGGCCTGGGCGACAAAGAGGAGGCACTCCGCTGGCTTGAACAAAGTTATCAGGATCGGGCCGGTTCTGACATAGGATATATCAGAGTTGACCCGCTCCTCGATCCGCTGCGTGGCGATCCGCGTTTCGAAGCGCTGGCGGAAAAGATTGTGCCGGCGCGCGAATTCGGAAAAGGGCAAAAATGAATTTGGGTAACTTCTTCGCCGAGCTGAAGCGACGCAACGTTTACAAAGTCGCGGTCGCTTACGCGGTGGTTGGCTGGCTGCTAGTCCAAGTCGCGACGCAGGTCTTTCCGTTTCTCGAAATTCCGAACTGGGTCGTGCGCCTTGTGATTGCTCTGGTCATGATCGGATTTCCAATCGCTCTCGTAATCGCGTGGGCGTTTGAAGCAACTACGGAAGGAATCAAACGAACAGAAGTTGCCGACACGATGCCAACCGCGCTGGAACAAAAGAAACACGCCTGGATTTATGTCGTCGTGATCGCTGCTGCGATCTCGATCGCGTTATTCTTCCTTGGCCGATACACGGCCGGGAATACTGCCAGTGCGGCTCGCACTGAATTGCCAGCAAAATCGATCGCGGTATTGCCGTTTGTCGATCTTAGCCAGGCCAAAGACCAGGAATATTTTTGCGACGGGATCAGTGAAGAAATTCTCGACGCGCTGGCGAAGGTCGAGGGATTGCGCGTCGTCGCGCGTACTTCGTCGTTTTCGTTCAAGGGAAAAAATGCAGATGTGGCTGAAATTGCGCAGAAACTAAACGCACAGACTGTCCTCGAAGGTAGCCTGCGTCGTGAGGGAAACCGCATTCGCATCACAGCGCAGTTGATCAACGCCCGCGACGGCTTTCATATCTGGTCCGACACTTTTGAGCGTGAATTGCAGGGAGTGTTCGCCGTCCAGGATGAGATCACGCGTGCGATTGTGGACGCGCTCAAGATCAAGCTTGCGGTCGCGCCGGCGGCCCGGGGACAGCAAAACCCCGAAGCATACGATCTTTATTTGCAAGGTCTCTATTTTTCGAATAAGAGCGACGAGCCGAGCCTGAGAAAAAGCCTCAGTCTCTTTCAACAGGCGCTCGATAAAGATCCGAATTTCGCGCGGGCTTGGACTGGAATTGCGAAGGCATGGCTTTGGCTTGCAGACGCGTACGTAAGACCGCTGGACGCCTATCCGAAGGTAAAAGAAGCGGCATCGAGAGCGCTTGCCTTGGATGAACGCGATGCCGAGGCACACTGCTATCTCGGTGAGACGAAACGAATATTGGACCGCGATCTTGCCGGTGAAGAAGAGGAGTTGAAGCGCGCCTTGGAGATTGATCGCAATTCAGCTCCTGCGCATTTGTTTATGGCGTTGCTCAAAACTGCGCAGGGTGAATTAGAGGTCGGTGTAAAAGAGATCCAGGAAGCCGAAAAGCTCGATCCGCTCGCGCCGGTAATGTGTAGCTTTGCGGTCGGGATATATCTCGCGGCCAATCGCATTGACGATGCGGTCAGTGCCGGAAAACGCACCCTTCAGATCGATCCGAACTACGTTTACTTCGATCCAGCGCTGGCGGATGCATATCGGGAAAAAGGGGACTTCGAGAAGGCGGTTGCACTTTACGAAAAGGCGCAGGCCGTGACGCATTTTCCTAGCGCCGGGCTGGCGATTACTTATGCAAAGATGGGACAGCAGGATGATGCGCGCCGTGTTCTGGATCAGTTAATACAAAAATCGCGGAAGCAATATGTCGCCGCTGATTCGATCGCTGCGGTGTACGCAGCGCTCAATGAAAAAGACGAAGCATTTCGATGGCTGGATCGCGCAGTCGAAGAGCATTCTGCACCGGCGGCCAGCTTTGTCTTTCATCCTCAATTCCGCGGGCTGCGTTCCGATCCGCGTTTCGCCGCTCTTGTGCGTCGAATTGGGATCGATCCCTCCAAAGGGCTCAATCAGCAGAAAAATCCGTGAGCCCAAACGACTTCTTCGCTGAGCTAAAGCGGCGCAATGTTTACAAGGTCGCGGTCGCTTATGTGGTCGCCGGCTGGGCGCTTTCTCAGGGTATCGCGCAGGTTTTTCCAGTCTTCGACATTCCGAACTGGATCATTCGATTGATTGTTTTGCTCACCATTCTCGGTCTGCCGATCGCGCTTGTTCTAGCATGGACGTTTGAGATCACGCCGCAGGGAATTAAACGCACCGAAATCGCAGATGCGATGCCGGCAGCAGCACGAAAGAAAAAGCACACCTGGATTTACGTGGTAATTATCGGCGCTGCGATCTCGATCGGATTATTTTTTCTTGGACGCTACAGCGCTGAGAATGCAACGCCTCGACAGAGCGAGGCGGCTACAGCAGCCCCCAACAAATCGATCGCGGTGCTGCCGTTCGACAATCTTAGTCGCGATCCAGATAACGCGTACTTTTGCGAAGGCGTGCAGGACGAGATTCTCACGCGTCTGGCAAAGGTATCGGACTTGAAAGTCGTTTCGCGTACATCGACGCAGCATTTCAAAAGCTCTCCAGATAATCTGCCGCAGATCGCGAAGCAGCTGGGTGTGATGCACATCCTCGAAGGCAGTGTGCAGAAAGCTAATGACCAGGTCCGCGTGAATGTGCAGCTCATCAACGCTCTAACTGACGCGCATCTTTGGGCCGACACTTACGATCGCAAACTAACTGACATTTTTGCTGTCGAGAGCGAGATCGCGAAAAGCGTGGCGGAAAACTTAAAGGCGCGATTGAATGGTCGCGCCGAAGAAGTGCTGGCCGAGCGGCCGACGGAAAATCCGGAAGCGCATGAATTATACTTAAAGGGCCGCTACCTCTGGAATCGGCGCAACACTGCGAGTCTGCGCAAGGCGGGTGATTACTTTCAACAGGCGATCGATCTCGATCCTGACTATGCGCTGGCTTACGCCGGCCTGGCCGACGTTCACTCACTCCTGCCAATCTATGCCGGCACCGCGCCGAAGGATGACGTGTCGAAAGCGCTCGCTGCCGCGCGCAAAGCGGTAGAGTTAGATAGCAACTTGGCCGAAGCGCACACTTCTCTGGGGAACGCGCTCGGGATGAATGTGCAATTGAAGCTGGCCGAGCAGGAGTTCCGTCGCGCTCTGGAGTTGAATCCTAACTACGCCACAGCTCACCAATGGCTCGCGGAATGTCTCTTCAGTCAGGGTCGCTTTCCCGAATCGCTCGCCGAGAACGAACGCGCTCATGAGCTCGATCCATTGTCGCTCATCATTAATGCATCCTATGCTTCGAGCCTGAGTGGAGTTGGACGTTACGACGACGCCGTCAAACAAGCGCACAAGACGATTGATCTCGATCCTGACTTGGTCCCGGGTCACGAGATTCTAGGCCAGATTTATGAAGACAGAGGCAAGCTCGACGAAGCGATCGCGGAATACCATAAGGCGAATGAAATAGAGGCGACGCCGGCTAACTTTGCCATGCTTGCGCACGCCTATGCCAAGACCGGTCGCATGGGGGAAACCCGTAAAATCCTCGATAAGCTCACCGACCTTTCCGCGCAGCAATATGTGGGCGCCTATCCGCTTGCCGTCGTTCATCTCGCGCTTGGCGAGAAGGACGAAGCGTTGCGTTTGCTCGAGCGAAGTTTCGTGGAACGCGACATCTTGCTGCAGGGCTTGTTCGGAAGCATCAAAATGGACAAGCGCCTTGATCCGCTGCGCAACGAGCCGGGTTTCCAAAAATTGCTTGAGCGTTTCGACGCGGGAATTCCAGAATGAACCCGAGAAGTTTTTTCGCCGAACTAAAGCGGCGCAACGTTTACAAGGTGGCAGTTGCGTATGCGGTCGTTGGTTGGCTGCTGGTCCAAGTTACCACACAGGTTTTCCCAATCTTTGAAATTCCAAATTGGGCTTCCAGGTTAATCGTGCTCGCGATCATCATTGGTTTTCCCATCGCGCTGATCATCGCCTGGGCATTTGAAGTGACGCCTGAAGGCATCAAACGCACAGAAGCCGCAGATGCCGCGGGACAACGGTCCCGCGGTGGCGCTTGGATTTACATTGTCCTAATCGGTGCGGCGGTGTCTGTCGGTTTGTTCTTTGTCGGCCGCTACACTGCTGGACGGGCAACGCTTCAACCCGCCTCCGCCGAGCTACGGCGTGGCGAGCAGGGCGAGGCGACTGCAGCGATTCCACAAAAATCCATCGCGGTGCTGCCGTTGCTTAACGAAAGTGGTGATCCGAAGGACGAATATTTTTCGGATGGACTGTCGGAAGAACTGATCGCAGCTCTGGCTCAAATCAGCGGGCTCAAAGTTATTGGTCGCAGCTCTTCCTTCCGGTTCAAAGACAGAAAAGAGGAACCCAAAACGATCGGTGAGAAGCTTGGAGTGACTACGCTTCTGGAAGGGACGGTACGCAAGCAGGGGGATCGCGTGCGCATTGTCGCCGAACTGGTGAACGTCGCCGATGGGATTGAGTTGTGGACGCGAACGTTCGACCGCGAACTGAAAGATATCTTCGCCGTGCAGGAAGAAATCGCCAGAGCGGTCGCTGAGTCACTCAAGGTGACGTTGCTCGGTTCGCAGGACAAGTCGAGCCAGATGGCGACGAACAGCGTAGAAGCGCACAACGCTTACCTTCAGGCCCATTTCCATTTCCAGCGTCGCAATGTCGAGGATTATCGTAAAGCCATTACTTATTTCGATCGTGCAATCGAGCTCGATCCTGATTATGCCTTGGCTTACGCAGAGCGTTCCGAGACGTGGACTATTATTGGTGACCTTACCGGCCAGCGCCCGATCGCGTACCCAAAGGCGCGCAGCGATGCTGACAAAGCGGTCGCGATCGCGCCTGCGCTGGCAGAAGCCCACGCTGCCCTCGGCTGGGTTCGAGCTTTTGCCGAATGGAAGTTTGCCGAAGGCTTGAGCGAACTACAGCGCGCAAAAGAACTTTCTCCGGCAAATCCCACCGCGAACGATCTGCTCGCGCGAGTAATCGTTTACTGGGGCCGAATCGAAGACGCCGAACGTCAGGCGCGGCAGGCGGTGGAACTCGATCCTTTATCTGCTGTAACGCAATTCAGCCTTGGTCGGGTCCTTTTCTATGCGGGAAAACTTGACGAGGCAGACGCGGCTGGGCGCAAAATGGCAGAGTTGCAGCCGGCCGCTGCTTCCAGTCATCGATGGCAGGTGCTCGTCGCTGTCCAACGCGGGGACGGCGAGACGGCCTTGCGCGAAGCGCAATTGGAGCCTGACGCCGGCTTTCGTCCTTTCGAACTAGCGCTCGCACAATACGTACGCGGCGACCGCAAGGCCGCAGACGCGGCTTTGGCCGATCTCGTCGCCAATAGCCGAGATAGCTTGGCCTATCAAATCGCCGAGGTTTACGCCGTGCGACACGAGGTAGACAAAGCTTTCGAGTGGTTGCAAATCGCGTTCGATAATCACGACGGCGGCATCCCGAGTCTTTTAGTTGATCCGTTGTTGCGCAGCTTGCGCGACGATCCCCGCTACAAGAACTTGCTCGCAAAACTCGGTTTACCCGGAACGTCATGAGCACAAAGCCTTCGTTCCTTGCCGAGCTGAAGCGGCGTCACGTTGATAAAGTCGCGCTCGTTTATGCCGTCGTGGCGTGGCTGCTGATCGAGGTCGCGTGGATTCTCTTGCCGAATTTCGACGCGCCGTCGTGGATGTTGAAGGCGTTCATCATCTTGCTCGCGCTCGGGTTCATTCTTGCCGTGACCATCTCGTGGTCGTTTGAAATGACACCGGAGGGAATGAAACGAACGGCGGACCTTTCGCCGGGCGAAGTTCTTCCTTACTGGAGCAAACGGAAATTTACCGCCTTCATTATCGGCGTAGCCGTCGTTGCGTTTGGTTTACTTGCGTACCAATTGCTGCGACTCATGCCAGCGCTTCAACAGGTGTCCGCGCAGAAACGCACTGACAAGATTTTCATTCAGGGCAATCCAGCCGGCACGCAAACCGTGGAACGCCAGGCTGACGGCGCGATGCGCGCTGAATATTCCTATAACGATCGCGGCCGCGGCGATCACATCATTGCAACCTGGCAGCTGGATCGGGTCGGTGTGCCGATCGAATACGACGGCCACGGCAATGATTACATGAAGGCACCGATCGAGGAACATTTCCAAATAAGCAACGATCGGGCGAGTTGGAAGAATCGCAGCGAACAAGGCGAGCAAGCGGTCGCCGGTGAAGCTTTCTACCTGCCAATGAATGCGCCACCGGAATTTTTTGGTGTGCTCGCGCGCGCGTTGTTGAAGGCGCCGAATCACAAACTGCCGCTCCTGCCTGCTGGCGAGGCGAGCATCGAGCAGGCACAAGAAATGACGCTGCCGTCCGGCAAGGGAGAATTCACTGAATACCGCATCACCGGCCTCGGGTTTTCGCCGCAACCGATTTGGCTAGATCGTAATGGCACATCGGCATCTGTATCGCCCTGGTTTTCGGTCGTGCCGGATGGAGCCGAGTCTTCGATCCCGCAATTGCGGGACGCGCAACAAAAAACCGATGCTGCGTGGTCGGAGCGTATCGCCCGCGCACTCGCGCACGTCCTGCGTGGCGACTTGGTCATTCGGAACGCGCGGTTGTTCGATCCGCGCGATCTTCGCGTCACGCCGGCAACGAGCG
>WNFV01006221.1_pt1 | contig 14206 bp, 14 predicted proteins | sample 5400101 | NCBI WGS metagenome assembly WNFV01 (sample SAMN13153361, study PRJNA577476) | soil metagenome | isolation source: 115 cm soil or saprolite under grassland replicate 1 | place: USA:California | collected 2016-06-15 | reverse complement strand
CGGAACCCGAACTGCTGAAGCCCGAGGATCGCGAATGCGGCGACGCCGGTGATCACAGCCGCCGGGAAGAGCGAGACGCCAAGTAGGAGGTGGAACCCGAGCGCCGCCCCGAGAAACTCGGCGAGATCGGTAGCCATCGCGATCGCCTCGGCCTGGAGCCACAACGCGATCGACGCAGTTCGCGAGAAGCGCTCCCGGCAGACCTCGGGAAGGCTCATACCAGTGATGAGGCCGAGCTTCGCGGAGAGCGTCTGGATCAACATCGCCATCAGGTTCGAGGCGACGATCACCCAGAGGAGCGTGTAGCCGTACTTGGAGCCGCCTGCGATGTTCGTCGCGAAGTTGCCCGGGTCGATGTACGCGACGCAAGCAACGAACGCCGGCCCGAGCACCGGCAGCACGCGAACGCGACGACGTCGCCGTAGCGCGAGCGGCGGGAGGGTGAGCGTCTCCGTATGCGTCGTCGTCGTCACGACGCAATTTTAGCCGCGGCTAACTTTGCTGCTCGTGCCTTACGACGTGAAGATCCGGAAGGTTTCGGTAGCGCTCCTCGAGGTCGAAGCCGTAGCCGACGAAGAACTCGTCCGGGATCGTGAAGCCGACGTAACGCAGCGGCAGGTCCTCGACCAGGCGGCGGTAAGGGCGGTCGAAGAGCGAGACCGCGGCCAGCGAGCCGGGCTGGCGAAGCGCGAGCGTTCGGCAGACGTAGTTCAGCGTCAGCCCGGTGTCGACGACGTCCTCGACGAGCAGCACGTGCCGGCCGGCGATCTCCTCGTCCAGGTCCTTCAGAAACCGCGCTTGTCGCTGCCCGCCCGTGTCCGCGCGGCCGTAGCCCGCGAGCTCGATGAAGTCGACGTGGTGCAGGATCGGGATCGCCCGCGAGAGGTCGGTGAGGAAGACGGCAGAGGCCTTGAGGGCGGAGATGAGTAACGGCTCGAGCCCCTCGTAGTCCTCGCCGATCTGCTCGCCGAGCTCCTCGACGCGATGCGCGATCGAGTCGGCGCTCAGATAGACCTCGCCGATGCGGGCGTCGAGCTCCAGAGCTAGTGGCCTACGAGGCCATCGGGAGTCCGTACCGCTGTGCGAGCCGCTCGATGTCCCGTTTGTAGAAGAGCTTCACCCGGACGTCCGGGTAGAGTCGGCGCACCTTGCGCAGCTTGCGATTCTTGCGGGTCACGAGCGATTGCTTCATGACCGTGACCTCGATGTAGAGGTCCTGCTCGGGCAGGTAGAAGTCCGGAGTGAAGGCCTCGACGACCCTGCCCTCCTCGTCGCGCTCGAGGACGAAGGTTCGCGGCTCGTAGTCCCACGGGACGCGGTAGTAGTCGAAGATCTTCGCCGTCTCGAGCTCGGCGTCGTTGGCGAAGCGCGGCGGAGCCGCTCCACGATATGCCTGGAAATGCGGGATTTCCGCCGGCAACCCGGTGAGCATAGCAACGGTCTCGGATGCCGTATGCTTGCCGCATGCCGTCCGGCCGGAACGGCCCGTTCGTCATCGGTCACCTGTCGGACCTCCATTGTGGCGGTCCGTACTTCCTGCCGGACCTGCTCGAGCGCGCGATCACGGAGATCAACGACCTCGGTCCGGACATCGTCGTCTGCTCCGGCGACCTGACGACGTTCGGCTTCAAGGAGGAGTACGCGCAGGCGAAGAGCTACCTGGCGCGCATCGAATGCGAGCATGTCGTCGTCGTTCCGGGGAACCACGACTCGCGGAACGTCGGCTACGTCCACTTCGAGCAGCTCTTCGGGGAGCGGAACTCGGTGATCCACGTCGACGGCGTGACGGTCGTCGCCATCGACTCGACCGAGCCCGACCTCGACCACGGCCAGATCGGGCGCGGACGCTACCGCTGGATCGAGGAGCAGTTCTCCGAGCCGGCGGAGATGCGGGTCTTCGTTTGCCATCACCACCTGCTGCCGGTCCCGGGAACGGGCCGGGAGCGGAACGTGATCTACGACGCCGGCGACGCGATCGAGTGCCTCCAGCGCGCCGGCGTGAACGTCGTCCTCTCGGGCCACAAGCACGTGCCCTACGCGTGGCGCCTCGAGAACCTGTTCGTGATCAACACCGGCACCGTTTCCTCACTTCGCCTCCGGGGCAACACGAGACCCTGTTACAACGTCCTCGAGATCTCGGGCACGCACGTCGACGTCTGGCGCCGCTACCCGTTCCACGGCCAGGAGAAGATCATCCAGTTCTCCCTCGACACGCTCGCCTACGAGAAGTACACGGCCCGCATCGAGGGCGAGGTCACTACTCGGTAGTGAGGGCCATAGCTTTGATCGATGGGGAGCACTACGCTCCGGTCGTGAGGGACGCGCTGTCCGAGCTGCCGTACGACTTCGTCGGAGCGGTGCTGGTCGGCGGCGTCGAGAAGCTGAAGGGTGGGGAGGACTACGGCGTGCCGCTCGTCGACGGGCTTGCCGGCGCCGATGCCGAGGTCGTCGTCGACCTCTCGGACGAGCCGGTGCTCGGCCCGGCCGAGCGCATGCGGTGGGCGAGCCGCGCGCTGGCCGCGGGCCTCCCGTACGTCGGCGCCGACTTTCGGTTCGAGCCGCCGGAGCTCGCGCCGTTCTCGCTGCCTTCGCTCGCCGTGATCGGGACCGGAAAGCGCGTCGGCAAGACGGCGATCACGGGGCACGTGGCGCGCCTGCTCGCACGCGACCGCGAGGTCGTCGTCGTCGCGATGGGCCGTGGCGGGCCCCCGGAGCCGGAGCTCGTCGAGGCGCCGCCGACGGTCGAGGACCTGCTCGCGCTGGCGCGCGCCGGCCGGCACGCGGCTTCGGACCATCTCGAGACAGCGGCGCTCGCCGACGTCGTCACGATCGGGTGCCGGCGCTGCGGTGGAGGTCTCGCGGGCGCGGTCGCGACCTCGAACGTGGCGGCCGGGGCGGCCCTCGCCGCTGCTCGCCGCCCCGATCTCGTCGTCTTCGACGGCAGCGGCGCGGCGATCCCACCGGTCGCAGTCGACCGGCGGATTCTCGTCACCGGGCCGGGACTGGACGCGACCGCCTACCTGAACGCCTACCGGGTGCTCATGTCCGACCTCGTCGTCGTCATGCACGGCGACGAGAGCGCCGCCGGCCGCATCCGCGAGCTCAAGAACGTCCCAGTGGTCGCGGCGACGCTCAGGCTGCGACCGATGGAGCCGCTCGGCGGCCGGCGGGTCGCCGTGTTCACGACCGGCCCGGCGCCGACCGACCATCTCGACGCCGACGTCGTGCACGTGTCGCGCAGCCTTGCGAGCCGGCCGGCGCTCCGCGACGAGCTGCAGCGCGTCGATGCGGACGTCTTCCTCGTCGAGATCAAGGCGGCCGCGATCGACGTCGTCGCCGAGGCGGCCGCCGAGCGCGGCGTCGAGGTCGTGCTCGCGGACAACGAGGTGATCGCCGAGGGCCTCGACGAACTCGTCCTGGAGCTCGCGCCGTGACCGAGCGGCGCTTCGGCGAGTGGCTGCCGCTGGGCGGCGAAGGCGGGCTGCCCTACTCGAAGGGCCTGATGGCGAAGGCGCTCGTGGCGACCGGCGTCTCGGTCGAGCGGTCGTACATGCTGGCGCGCCGGCTCGAGCTCGACCTCGCCGAGCGCAACGAGCGCGTGGTCGACCTCGACCGGCTCCAGGAGCTCGCGGTCGAGGTGCTCGGCGAGGAAGAAGGCGCCCAGACGGTGCGCAAGCTGCTCCGCTTCCAGGAGCTCCAGCAGCTCGACCGGCCGATCATCGTGCTCGTCGGCGGCGCCACTGGCACCGGGAAGTCGAGCGTCGCCACCGAGGTCGCGCACCGGCTCGGGATCACGCGCGTGACCTCGACGGACTTCATCCGTCAGACGATGCGCGCCTTCTTCTCGCAGGAGTTCATGCCGTCGATCCACCACTCGAGCTTCGAGGCTGCCCCGTCCGTCCCGGACAACGAGACCGGAGATCCGGACCTGCTGGGCTTCCTCGACCAGACGCGCAACGTGCTCGTCGGCGTCAAGGCCTCGATCGACCGCGCGCTCGAGGAGGGCTTCTCGATGGTGCTCGAGGGCGTGCATCTCGTACCAGGGATGCTGCCGCCGATCTACGGGGCGCTCGTCGTGCAGTGCGTCCTGTCGATCGAGAGCGGCGAGGTGCACTCGACGCACTTCTGGATCCGGGACAGCACCTCCGAAGGCGTGCGCCCGGTCGACAAGTACCTCACGCAGCTGGCCAAGATTCGTAAGATCCAGGACTACATCGTGGAGCGAGCCCGGCGGACGGACGTGCCGATCGTCGAGAACGTGAACCTCGAGCATGCGATTGCGGCGGTGTTGGAGCTCGTGCTGTCGAGCGCCGAGCGGATGGAGATTCGCCGATGACGGAAACCGAGCAGGACGTCAGACTCGAGACCGAGACCGAGCCTCGGACGGGGGGCGTCTGCGTCTGCGAGAGCTTCGCGCGCGTGACCGAGCGGGCGGCGCTCGCCGGCGCACGCTGGCTCGGGCGCGCCGATACCGAGGCCGCGCAGGAGGCCGCCTTCTCGGGCGCCACCTCGGCGCTCGCCACGCTTCCCGTCTCCGGCCGGATCGTGATCGCGCCCGAGGAGGAGCACCACCTCGCCGTCGGCTCGCAGATCGGGGCGGGTGGGGAGGAGCTCGACCTCGCGATCGATCCGCTCGAAGGCAGGGCGATCGTCGCGCGTGGGGGGTCCGGTGCGATCTCGATGATCGCCGCCGGCCCGCGCGGCTCGCTGCCCACGCTTCCCGACATGTACATGCGCAAGATGGCGGTCGGCCCGGTCGCGCGGGGCCGGATCTCGCTCTCGCGGCCGGTGGCCGAGAACCTCCGCTCGATCGCCGCCTCGTTCGGGCGGACGGTCGGCGACGTGACCGCGCTCGTGATCGACCGGCCACGGCACCACGACCTGATCGAGGAGATCCGTGCTGCGGGAGCGCGAATCAAGCTGATCCAGGACGGCGACGTCACCTCTGCGATCTCCGCCGCGATCCGCGGAACGAACGACCATCTCGCGATCGGCATCGGCAACACGCGTCAGGGCGTGCTGGCGGCCGCGGCGCTGCGGTGTCTGGGCGGGGAGTTGCAGGCCCAGCTCTGGCCGACGTCGCGTCGCGAGATCGAGGACGCCAGGAGCCACGGGATCGAGGACGTCGACCGGATCTTCACGATCGACGATCTCGCTCCGTCCGAGGTGATCGTCGCCGCCACCGGCGTCTCGAACGGCGACCTGCTCCGCGGCGTGCGGTACCTCGCCGACAGCGCGCGCACGCACTCGCTCGTCATGTGCACGCGCTGCAACTGGGTGAGGTTCGTCGACGGCATCCATTTCTTCGCGCGCGAGCGTCGCGAGGAAGTGCGCCTGCTCGGCTACTGAGAGGCGGCCGTCTCCTCGAGGCGGTACCAGTCTCCGGTCGGCGAGACGCGCCATTCGACCAGATAGCCCTGCGCTTTGAGCGACCGCATCAGCGCGAGGATCTGGGAATCGAACATGTGCGGTGGCGAGCGGAGATCGTCGGCATGGTGCCAACGACCGTCGCCGAGCACGGCGAGAGCTCGCTGCTGAGAAGCGTCCACGGCGTCAAACGAGCGTGTTTCGGCGCTCGATCACACCCTTTCGAGGGATGGCTGTTGCCAGGTGGTGGAAACAGGATTCGCTCATGCCGCACTTTCTCATTCGCCTGAGCCGCAACGACGGGCAGACGATGACGGAGTACGCTGTCCTGCTCGGCGTGGTCACACCGCTGATCATCCTGGCTCTGGCAGCGCTCTCCGGATCGATCGAAACCGTCATCGGCAGCGTCACGTCCAAGGTCTGAGCGCCCGCGCCGCCGCTACACTCGACCTCGTGCCCACTAAGGACGACGTCGTCGAAGCGCTGCGCCAAGTCGAGGACCCCGAGCTCGGGATGGACATCGTCGAGCTCGGTCTCTTCTACGACGCCGAGGTCGAAGGCCCTCGGGTCAAGGTCACGCATACCCTGACGTCGATGGGCTGTCCGGTCGGCCCCATGATCCAGGAGGACATCGGCCGCGTCGTCCGCGAGATCCCGGGGGTCGGCGAGGTCGAGGTCGAGCTGACCTTCGACCCACCGTGGTCGCCCGAGCGCATGTCCGAGGACGCGAAGTTCATCCTCGGCTTCGGCTAGCGTCTAGGCGTTCGCAGCTCTTCACGGAGCAGGACCAGGCAGCCGAGCAGGCCGAGCGCGACGGCGACGATCGTTGCAGCTCCTCCCGCGTTTTGGACGCCCTCGGCTGCGTAGACGGGCATCGGCCGCCTGAACCAGAGCAGGTCGTGCTGGCATGAGTGCCACTCGGCGACTCCACCCCGCCACGGCGCGTCGCACGGTGGCTTCTTGTCTTCGAAGAACCCGGCCGTCGCCTTGGGCCGCCACATCTGGCCGATGTGGGGGACCGTGAGCACGAGGACCGCACCGAAGACAAGGAGCAGTCGCCACGACGGCGCGAGCAGTCGACGAGCAAGCTCGCCGAGCGGCTCGCCGTAGGCGACGATGCCGAGGAGGACGAGGGGGAGGACCCAGGGAAGGGCGAGTCTCGGCCCGTAGCCGGACCAGCCGAACGGCGTCCACCACGAGGCGAACCCGACGCTCAGGCCGAGGATCACGGCAATCAGCACGAGCGCGGGACGGCGGTCGAGGCCGCGTCGGCGCACGAGCGGGAGCAGGCACGCAGCGAGCAGCAGGACGGTCGCGGCCGGCCAGAAGACGAGCATGCCGCCGCTCGGAGACACGAGCAGCGCAACGACGTACTCGAGCTTCCGGGCGATGCCGGGCGTGTGGAGCTCCGGCTCGAGGTAGTTCGTATTCAGGACGCTGCCGAAGCGAACGATGTTGAAGAGCGACGCCAGGACGATGGCGACCGCCATCCCGGCAGCGCCCCAGACGAGCTGGGCGCGAATGGGGCTTCCCGTCCGGCGCCTTGCGAGGACGAGGCCGAGGATGCCGAGCGCCGCGACGAACGGGTAGGCGGTCTCCTTCGTGAGACACGCGGCGAGCGCGGCGAGAGCGACCAGCGGCGGAGGCGCCCGAAGCAGCGTCGCCGCCACGAGGCAGACGAGCAGCCCCGCCGCCAGCATCTCGCCGGCGGTCGTTCTCCCGTAGGCGAGGATAGGGCCGCTGAGCACGACGAACATGAAGCCCCAGAACCAGGCCCCGTGGCCGGTGCGCGACAGCACGACGCGGGCGAGGATCACCGAAGCGACGACGCCGGCAACGCTGAGCAGCGCCAGGACTCTGGTGCGATCCGGATGCGAGTCTCCGAGAATCCCGATCGTGATCAGATCCGGGAGGTGCTGGAGCAGCGGCCAGTCGCCGATCGGACTCGTCAGCCCCCAGTAGTCCAGCTGGCCCGAATGGCGGCAGCCGACGAAGTCGCGGGCTGAGAGGCAATCGAGGAAGGCGTTGCTGCCGTCCAGCACAAACGGCGTATCGCCCCCGACCCAGGGGCGGGCCGCCCAGACCGCGACGAGGAAGACGAACGACGCGGCGACCGCAGACCGGGCCGAGAAGACGAGCGCCTGGGCACCGGCGCGTTTCGAGCGCAGGCCCACCTCGTGGGCGTGATCGGCCGAGTCCGCCACCGTCGGCAGATCTTACGGAGCCGTACGTCGCCGATCCCGGGTGGCACTTCGGCTTCTGCTTGGGGTCGCGGAGACGCGACTCGACCGCCGGCGACTACTCAGGGATCCGGAGGACGACCTTGCCGAACTGGCGGCCCGCCTCGAGGTGCTCGTGCGCGGCGCGCGCCTCCGCGAGCGGGAAGACGCGATCGACCACCGGCCGCGCGCGGCCGCTCGTCACGAGCTCGTAGGCGCCCTCGAAGTCGCGCTTCGTTCCCATCGTCGAGCCGAGGATCGTCAGCTGCTTCCACCAGATACGGTGCAGCGCCGCGGGCGGGTTCGGCCCGGTGGTCGCGCCGCAGACGACGATCCGCGCGTCCTGCGCGGCGACGTCGAGGCTCGTCCGCCAGGTCGCCTCGCCGACGTGCTCGAAGACGACCTCGACGCCGCGCCCGCCGGTGAGCTCTCGCACGCGCGCCTTCACGTCCTCGCTCGCGTGGTTGACGGTCTCGTCCGCGCCGAGCTCGCGGGCGCGCGCGAGCTTCTCGTCGGAGGAGGAGGTGACGATCGTGCGCGCGCCGAGCGCCCGAGCGATCTCGAACCCGGCCGTCGCCACGCCCGAGCCGATCCCCCAGATCAGCACCGTTTCTCCTCGGCGCACGTCGGCGCGCGTGACGAGCATCCGATAAGCGGTCTCGAACACGAGCGGGAAGGCCGCAGCCTCCTCGAACGAGAGCTTGTCCGGGAGCGGGTAGACCTGGGAGCGCGGGACGGCGATCAGCTCCGCGTGCGTGCCGTCCGAGTGCTCGCCGACGACGTGAATCCGTCCGTCCGCCGCCTCGAGACCGGGGTTGATGACCACCCGGTCGCCGGGGTCGAACCCGTCGCCGCTGACGACGACCCCGGCTCCGTCGGCGCCCAGGATCCGCGGCTTGGGCACCGACGGCATCCCCTTGCGCACCCAGAGGTCGAGCCGGTTCAGCGAGGCCGCGCGGAGCGAGATCAGGACATCGTCCGTCCCCGGCTCGGGATCGGGCGCGTCCTCGTAGCGGAGCACCTCCGGGCCGCCGTCCTCGTGGATCCGGATCGCCTTCACGCGCGCGATCGTATGCAACCAGGACGTCGCCATGCGCGTCAGAATCCCGCTGTGAGGGCGGCTGAGCTGAATCGCTTGGCGCTGGACCTTGGCCTCGACGTCGTGGGCGCAGCTCCCGCGGAACCCTACGAGGAGACCGAGCGCCACATCCGGGATCGCCGCGCGCGGGGGCTCTTCGCCGGCATGCGGTTCACGATGGCCCACCCGGAGGTCTCGTGTCACCCCGAGACGCTGCTTCCGGGCGCCCGGACGATCGTCTCCGCGGCGCTCTGCTACTACGCCGAGGCTGACCCGCCGGCCCCGGGTGAGGGTCGGCTCGCGCGCTACACGTGGAGCGACGGCTACGAGGAGCTCCGCACAAAGCTGGATGCGCTCGGGCGTCGGCTCGGCGGCTCCTACCGAGTCCTCGTCGATGCGAACCAGCACGTCGACCGCGAGGCGGCCGCCCGCTCGGGCGTCGGCTTCTACGGCAAGAACACGATGCTGATCACGAGACGGCACGGCTCGTGGGTCGTTCTCGGCACGCTCGTCACCGACGTCGAGATCGAACAGACGCAAGCGCTCGAGCTCGACTGCGGCGCCTGCACCCTTTGTATCGAGGCGTGCCCCACGGGCGCGCTCGACCAGCCGGGAGAGCTCGACTCGACGAGGTGCCTCTCCTATTGGACACAGGCGCCGGAGCCGATTCCCGAGGCGTATCGGGAGGAGCTCGGCGACCAGGTGTACGGCTGCGACATCTGCCAGGACGTCTGTCCGTGGAACCGCGGCGTCGAAAAGCGTCGCGCGGGCGTGACGCCGCCGCCGGGCTCGACGCCGACGGTCTCGCTCGTCGAGTGGCTCGAGGCCGACGGGCGGGAGCTCGTCGCCGCGTACGACCGCCTGTATGTCCCGCGCAACGAGCCTCGGTACCTGCGGCGCAACGCGCTCGTCGCCCTCGGCAACTCCGGCGCCGACGAGCACCTGCCCCTGCTCGAGCGCTACGCGGAGGACGAGGACGAGCTTCTCCGCGAGCACGCGGCCTGGGCGATCGCGCGCATTCGGAGACGGCGGTGAGCCGCCGCCCGAGCCGGCTCCAGCAGGCCGAGCTGTGGACGGCGAGACTGCGGACGGCCGCTGTCGCCCTAGGCGTCGTCGAGGTCGGGCTGCTCCATCACCCGTACCCGGACCGCTACGAGGCTGCCGCGTGGCTGGTGACGATCTGCTTCGCGGTGGGCGCCATCGTGCTCCTGGTGGCGTGTCTGATCGTGAGCTCCCGCCGTGGCTTCCGGATTCTCGGTGCCAACGCTCTCGCCTTCGACGCCGCCGTGGCCTATGCGTACATGTGGGTCTTCGCGTTCGAGCCCGGCGTCGTCAGCTGGGGCCTCGTCTACCTGCCCGTGATCGAGGCCGCGGTGAGGTACGGACTGCGCGGTGGAATGGGCGCGGCGGCTGCGAGTGTCCCGCTGCTCGTCGGCGTCGAGTGGTGGCGCTCCTCGCGGTTCATCGAAGGCGGCTTCGACGCCGACGTCGTCGTCCTGCCGGCGGCACTCGCCCTGTTCACCGGACTCGTCGTCGGCTCCCTGGTCGATCGCCTGGCCGCAGAGGGACGGAAGGCGGTCGTCCGCGCGCGGGAGGCCGAGGCGCTGCGGGACGAGCTCGGCCGGCGCGCGAACCTCGTCGACGCTGCCAATCGGTGCGCCCGGGCGCTCGGCGCTTCGCTCGTCCTCGAGGAGGCGTTCGCAGGCTTCATGACGCAGCTCGAGCAGGTCGTCCCGTCCGACCGCGTAACCATCTGGCTGCACGAAGGCGGCACCGCCCACGTAATGGCGACCGCCGGTCTCGGCGCCGACGAGGTCCTGCCGGCGGGGACTACGCTCGCCGTCGAGGGGACGCTGCTCGAGGAGTTGATCGCGAAGGGCGAGCCCGTCTATCGCGAGCGGCTAGAGGAAAGCCGGTACCCGGCGGAGGCGCCGTTCGTCCGACTCGGCCTGGGATGCCGGCTCGCCGCCCCCCTGACCGCCGGCGCCGAGACGATCGGAATGCTGTCGCTCGCTCGCCGTCAGCCGGCGTCCTTCTCGCCCGTCGATGTCGAGCTGATCGGGCTCCTCGGCCGGCTCGTGGGCTCGGCGGTGCAAAACATCCGCGCCTACGAGGCCGAGCGGGCGCGCGCCGAGGAGCTGCGCCAGCTGTCGGCGATGAGATCGGACTTCGTCTCGATGGTCTCGCACGAGCTGCGCAGCCCGATGGCGACCGTGGTCGGATCGGCGCGGACGCTCCACGATCGCTGGGACGACCTCACGCACGAGCAGCGCGCGACGTTCCTGGCGCTGATCGCCGACGAGACGGGCCGGCTCGCCGTGCTCGTCGCGCACGTGCTCGACGCGTCCCGGATCGAAGCGGGGACGTTCACGTACGCGTTTCGTCAGGTGGCGGTGGACGAGCTCGTGCGGACGGCGACTGCGGCGGCTGCGGCGGCGGCCCACGACGGTGTCGCCATCCACCTGCAAGTCGACGGCTCGCTCCCGCAGGTGCAGGGCGACGTCGACCGGCTCAGACAGGTGCTCGGGAATCTGCTCGAGAACGCGATCAAGTACTCACCGCATGGCGAACGCGTCCTCGTCCGCGCGCGGGCCGACGACGCCCACGTGCGGGTCGACGTGGAGGACCGCGGCCCAGGCATCCCGGAAGACCAGCAGGCGCTGATCTTCGAGAAGTTCGGTCGCGCGACCCAGCACGGGGAGCACACCCACCACGGGACCGGACTCGGGCTCTACATCGCCCGCTCGATCGCCGAAACCCACGGCGGCACGCTCCAAGTCCGCTCGACCCCGGGCAAGGGGGCGACCTTCACGCTGTCGCTGCCGGTCGGGGAGTAACGCTCAGCCGCTCGCGGGGCCACCGATCCGGCGCCCCGCGACGCGCCAAATTTGTCACAGAGTTGGCACAGATACGCGCGAATTTCGCCGATAGAATTGCCGTCGGGTGGTGGGCCGGGGTGCCCCGAGCGGCGGGTCCGGTTGCGGCGAGTCCGGTGTCGCGGGCACGTTTCTGATTCGAGTGTGTGCTCAGGCGCGGGCACGCGCTCGAGGGCCAAGCTCGCGCGCGAGCCGCCGCGCGCGCGCCGCCACCGCCTTGCGCAGATCCTCGGGCTCGACGACGACAGCCTCGCCACGCCAGGAGAGCACCTCGCCGACGAGCCACTCCGTCTCGCCGACGACGAGATCGGCGACAGCGGCGCCGTCGACGAGCGGCCGCGCCCCCTTCTCGACCGCATAGCGCGCGACCTCGGACGAGTACCAGACCTTCGCCGAGCGGGCGCGGCTGAACGTCTCGGGCTCGAACCCCTCGCGCGGCTCGAACGCCTCCTTCAACACGCGGGCGTCGCGCACGCGGTCGATCCGGAAGCTCCGAGGCCCATCGCTCGTCCGGCTCCAGGTGTGGACGTACCAGACCGGCAGCCGGCGCTCGATCGTGTACGGCTCGACGATCCGCACGGCCGACGCGGACTCGCCCTCCTTCATGTACTCGAGCTCGACGAGTCGGTGCTTGTCGATCGCCCGCGTGAGCTCGGCGATCACGCGCTCCTCCGCGCCGGCCTGCGGCTCGGGAGTCTGCTTCTCGATTGCGAACTCGCCGAAGGTCTCCTCGAGCTTCCGGCGCACGCGCTCGAGCGGGGAGTGCGCGTCCGCCGCGACCGTCGGCCCGACGTACTCCAGGGCGAGCCGGATCGCCCGCGCCTCGAGCGGCGTCAGGCGCGGAGGCCGACGGAACGTGTCGCCGAAGAGCTCCTTGTCGACGTGCACCAGCTCGCCCCGGAGCTCGGTGTAGACCGCGTAGCAGCCGCCGCCGAAGTTGACGAGATTCAGCAGCGAGAGATGCTCTTCGAGCTGCTCGTCAGGGATGTGGAAGCGGTCGATCAGGTCCTGCGCCGGGATCAAGGCCTCGCGCTCGTCGCCGCACTCGGCGAGCAGGTACGCGAGGAGCGCCTGGAGCACGGCGAACCGCTCGGGCACGACGGGTCCGGCGAGGCGCTCGCTGCCCTCGCTCTCGGCCCGCTGGACTTCGTCGGCGATCGTCGGCGGCGCGCCTTCGTGGCGATCGCGGGTCAGCCGAAGTGCGGCGAGAACCAGCGCCCGGAGCGGCTTTGGCTCGCGCGGAATCGCACGGCCGTCCTGCTTGAGCACCCACGCGGCGAGCAGCTCGAGGCTCGCATAGCTCGTGCGGAAGACCCCCTCGTCGACGGAGCCGTCCTGCGTGTACGTGCGCTCGATCCACCACGCAGTGTCGGGCGCGACCTCGATTCTCGCCTCGCCGAGCGCGTCGCCGAACTGCCAGGGAGCTCGACCGCGAAACTCCTCGACGTCGAACTCCGCCGGCAGCCGGAAGTCACGCTCGCGGCGCGTCGCGAACCGGATGTCGCCCCGGATCCTGGAAACCCGGAACGTGCGCACCTCTTCGCGATCGAGATCGAGCCCGACGACGTACCAGGCGCCGCTCTCGGGGAAGAGCGCGTAGGGGTTCACGGTCCGCTCCTCCTCCGCGTCCTTGTACGCGGCCCAGTAGCGGAAGCGGACGGTGCGCTGCTTCGAGATCGCGTTCTCGAGCTTTCCGAGTCGCCCCGCGAGCTCCGCCGAGTAGCTCGGGTCGCGAACCTCGACTCGCGTCGCCGTCTCGGTGACCGCCTCGCCGAAGCCCGGGCGCCCGAGAGCGAGGTTCTGGAGCGCGAGCCGCAGCGGCTCCGCGTAGGCGAACTGCCCCTCCAGCAGATAGAAGCTCGTCTGCAAGGCGGCCAGCTCGTCGTCGGAGAGCTCGAGCGGCGGCAGGAAGTAGCGCTCCGAGCGCAGCGTGTAGAGCTCCTCGCCGGTGAACTCGTCCCGCTGCGAGTCGAGCGCCACCCCGAGCCCGATCAGCTCGGCCCGGTCCGAGTAGAAGCGCCGTGCAAACGCCTCGTCCGACATCTCCTGATAGCCCTCGACGTTCGACTTGATGTCCCGAGCGGTCAGCGGACGCCGCTCGGCCATCAGGAAAGCGACGAGGGAAAGCTGGCGGATGAGCTTGTCGGTGTCGTGGGACACTGATGGCCGACTCTATCTGGATGACGCGGGGGGACACAGGCTCCCCCGCTGCCAGTGCTGGGGAACCCAATGGTTCCCCACGCGGCCCCCTCCTTGCGTAGCGTCACCACGGCCGCTGCGTGCCCTCTCGGCCGGCTAGGCCGGCCTTCGGCGGCGTTAGTCCAGAGCTTCTCGGACCCGCTTGAGCAAGACCGGCGGGGTGAACGGCTTTTCGACGAACGCCGCGTCCGGTGGGAGCGAGCTGACTCCTCCGAAGGCGGAGTCGGCGTAGCCCGACACGAAGACGAAGCGCAAGTGCGGGTGCGCGCGGCGCAGCCGCTCGCCGAGCTCGAGGCCGTTCATCCCCGGCATGACGATGTCGCTGACGACGAGATCGATCTGGTTGGCCGAGTCCGCCGCGATCGCGAGCGCCTCGTCGCCACGAGCCGCCTCGAGCACGCGGTAGCCGTTCTCGAGCAGGATCCGGGCCGTCAGCGAGCGCACGATCGGCTCGTCCTCGACGAGCA
>WNFV01013187.1_pt1 | contig 14209 bp, 1 predicted proteins | sample 5400101 | NCBI WGS metagenome assembly WNFV01 (sample SAMN13153361, study PRJNA577476) | soil metagenome | isolation source: 115 cm soil or saprolite under grassland replicate 1 | place: USA:California | collected 2016-06-15 | reverse complement strand
GCCTCACCCAGCCGCTGCAGGCCGTGCGGGACGTCGCTCGCGCGGACCAGACAGACCACGTGCGCATCGCTCCGCCGGAGCAGGTCGAGCAGGAGGTGGCTGCCGAGGAAGCCGGTCGCGCCCGTCAAGAGGATCCGTCTCGGCTCCACGAGGTCGGGCGCGCCCACCCAGGGGAGGGTCTCCGCGCGGGCGAGATCGGCAGCGATCACGTCCAGGTCTTTGCCTGCCGTATCGGTGGATGCCGCACCGTGCACGGGCAGCGTGCCGCGTGTGACGGCGAGATGACGCTCGGCGATCCGGCGGGGCCGCGCGTCGGCGAAGACGTCGTCCAGACTGATCTGGAGCCCCAGTTCACGGGCCAGGGCTGCGACGAAGGCGACCGCGTCGATGGAGGAGCCGCCCGCTTCGAAGAAGTCCGTGTCGGGGTCGATGGCGGACCGGCCGAGGAGCCGGGCGGCCAGGGCGGCGACAGCGTCCGGCAGCGCCCGCGCGTCCCCGCCACCGTGATCTGCGGTGGCTTCGGTCGCGGCCGTGGAAGCGGGACGCCAGACCTGGGCCAGCAACTGGGTGACACCCAGCCGGCCGTTGGCGGGCTTCTCGATCAGTTCCTCCTGATGTCGGCGATCGCCGTCAAGGCGTTGGCCGTTGACGGTCCGTACCTTGCCGCCTGGTTCCTGCGCGTGCGCGTCCATCGTTTCCCTGCTCCCTCGTTGGCTGTCAGTTTTCCCAGGACCGGAATGTCCGCAGACGCTCCACGGGCGCCACGACCTCCAGTCGGTCCTCACCGGCATCGCCGCCGCCCACGGCGGCCACCAGGCGCCGCGCCGGTGTGTTGCGAGGCGTGTGTTCCGCGCCCAGGCGAACTGCCGAGCAGCCGAGCTCTTCGGCGTGGTCGGCCAGCCATCGCAGCAGCCGCTCCTCCACTCCCCGGCCCAGGGCACGGCAACTCAGGACCCACCCCAGAACCTCCAGTACGTTGCCGTCCGGCCGCACGGCGAGGAGCCCGATCTGGCCGTAGTCGCCGAACCGGTCGCGGGCGCAGGCCGACCACACGTCGCCGTCGGCTTGCCACCGTTCCAGCTGGCTGCCGTCCTGCGCGGGCGGGCGGAGGGTGAACTGGGTGACACGGCGCAGGAGCTGTTCGGACCGCTGCCGCATGTGCTCGGGCAGCGGCTGGATCTCCACATCCAATTCGAGCTGTTCCAGGAAGTCCGCGAAGCGCGCCTGTGCTCGTACGGAGTCACGCTTGCGCTCCTGCTCGTAGAAGTGCGCACGCGTGGCGTCCTCGGCGGTGGCCGGCAGGGGAACCAGCGGCCACAGCCTGGCCAGGAAGGACTCCAGTTCGTCGGCCCCGGGGCAGGTCACGGACAGGACCTCCGGGACTGCGGCTCGCATCGCGGCGGTCTCGACGTGGTTGTCGTCCAGGAACACGAACGTGTCCAGGCCGAGGCGCAAGTCCTGCGCTGCGGTCCTCAGCCGGTCGGACTTGCGGTCCCATCCGGCACTGATCAGGCTGAAGTGCTCTTCGTGCAGGATGCTGTCAGGGCGTGCCAGAACGGCCCGTACCGTCTCCTCGTCGTTGTTGCTGAGCAGAACCAGCAGCGTTCCGGCGGCCCGCCACTGGAGCAGTTTGCGGGCCAGCCGGGCGTACGGCCCGGTCAGGTCCACGGCCCCGGTGCCGACCTCGCCGGCGACACCTCCCCACAGGGTGTTGTCGCCATCGACCGCGATCACCTTCGGCGGTGTGCGCCGCACGGCATGGACGACATCGGCGAGGGTGAGCGCGACGGCTGCCTGGAACTGCGGAGTGAACGGTAGATGCGCCAGCCTGTCGCTCTCGTGGTCGAACAGGTCCGCGACCGGGTAGTCGCGGGTCCAGTCCTGCGGGCGCAGGACCGCGACACCGGGGAGATCCTGCAGGCGGGTCATGACGCGGCTTTGCCACTGCTCGAGTCGGTCATCGGCAGTCGGGGACGGCAGGAAGCCCACGATCAGGGGCATCCGGGTCCGTTCGGACAGTTCCTGCAAGGTCGCCGGATATTCCTGGGCCAGTTCAGCGAGAAGTTCGTCGCTGAGATCCCCGAACCGTGTCAGATCGGCGGCGCGCAGCAGGACGACGCCTGCTGTTGTCGAAGCCTGGGTGAAGACCCCGGCCGGGTCGCACAGTGCCGCCAGCACGTGGTGGTAGGGGGCCTCCACGACCGCCGGTTCCCCGGTGCCGGGCCGCTCGCTCAGGGCGCTCTCGCACAGCGCCGGAAGTCTGCCCAGGGCGAAGGTGGCCGCGAGGGCGATCGAGGGGCACCGCTGTTCCGGTGTGCCGCGCGGTGCCGGGGGTGTCGGCCGCGGTTCCATGTGTACGGGCAGATTCGGGTCGTCGGCTGCTTCGCCGAGCAACCGCAGGTAGTCCTCTCCCAGCACCCTGCACGCGGTTTCATCGAGGATGTCGAGGCTGTGGTCCAGGCGCAGCTGGCTCAGGTCCGGAAGCACTGTGATCATCAGGTCGAGGTCGGAGTACCCGGTGCCCGCCGGAATGATCTCCAGGTGGGTGGGGACGGGTCCGTTCCATCGCAGGTAGTTGAAGTAGACCTCGACCAGCGGCGCGTTCTCGCGGTACAGCCCCTCGGCCAGCAAACTCGGCAGCGTGTCGGCGAATGTGGCGCCCTTGCCGAGCAGGTGCTCGATGCCGGTGTCGGTGCGGCGCAGGAGCTCGCCGATCGGCTCCCCGGCAGTGACCTTGGCCGGGAACGGTGCCGGGATGCCGAAGAAGCCGAGTGCATCGAAGGCGTCCGCGTGGACCCGGGTATCCACGGGGACTGCCAGGACGAACCGGTCGGTGTGCTGCCGCTGAGCCAGCAGTGCCGTCAGTGCCCCGAGACAGAAGCTGGCGGGTGTGATCGCCAGGCGGCTTCCGGCGCGGAAGGAGCGCTGCTGCGGCCGAGGAGCGCTTTGGGCGAGTTCCAGGCGTCGGCAGCCTGAGAACTGTGCGAGCCAGTCGGACATCCCGGGGCCGGGATGGCCGCTGTCACCAGGTGGTTGCGCCCGCAGCAGGCTGTCGATGTCTTCATCGGACCGATCGGACGTGGCTGCGCCGAGCGTGGTGCCGGAGAGCTCCGCGTCGATCCCGGCCACCACCAGGAGCAGCGACTGGGCGTCGGCCACACTGTGGTGCGCCCCGAAGATCAGCGTCTGCTCGCCGGTGTCCGACTCGAGCAGTTCGAACCGCCACAGTGGCGGCGTGGCGAGGTCGAAGGGGGGCTCCATCAACTCCCGCAGTCTGCGCTCGACATCGCCGTCAGGAGTACTGCTGCGCAGCTGCAGGGAGTTTGACGGCTCGCGCTGGACCTTCAGCCGCCAGTTGTGCTCGCCGCTGTCGAGGACCGCCATGCGCAGCGCCGCGTGCCGCTGTCCCAATCGGGTGAGGATGCCTTCCAGTCGCTGGTGGGTGCAGCGGCGCTTGAGGCGGACTGCCAAGCCGAGGTGGTGTGCCTGGCTCGGCGTGCCTTGCTGTTCGGTTCGCAGCATCCGGATCACGTCGCGTGTTGCCGGCCGCGAGCCTGGGGTGGCGCCGTCAGGCGCCGCATCGGGCGCGTCGGTGACGGTGTTGACGGTGGGGGGTGGGGTCCCGCGCTCGAGTACGGCCGTGCGCAGGGCTCGCGCGAGGTCGCTCGTGCCGGCGGTGAAGACGGCGGAGGTCGGCAGTTCCACGCCCAGGTCGCGGGTGAGGGTGTTGCGCAGCGTCACCAGCATCAGGGAGTCAAAGCCGAGTTCCTTCAACGGTGCGGTGGAGGCGGCTTCGGTCATGTCTCCACCGGCTATCGCTTGCGCTGTGTCGCGGACATAGTCCTCGAGCAGCGCGATCTGCTCCGGTTCTGTGGCCGCAGCGAGCACCTGCCGGACCAGATCGTGGGAGGACTGCCGCTGGGCCGGGCTGCCGATCAGGCCTCGGAGCAGGGGCCGCGTTCGTGTCTGTTCGGGGTTGCGCGCCAGGGCGTGCTCGTCGAGGGCGAGTGGCGCCAGTTGGCGGCGTCCGGAGAACAGGATGCGCTCGAACAGCGCTCCACCCTCCTGGGGAGAGAAAACGGTGAGCTCGGAGCGGTTGATCGCCGCCGTGCGCGTGGCGGACTCGGCGATCATGCCCACTTCGCCCCAGGCGCCCCAGTTGAGGCTGAGCGCCCGGCGCCCGGTGGGGGTCAGGTGGTGTGCCCAGGCATCGAGAAAGGCGTTCGCGGCGCAGTACGCGCTTTGTCCCGCCGAGCCGAACAGGGCTGCGGCGGATGAGAACAGCAGCAGGAAGTCGGTGTCGGGTACCAGTTCGGTGAGCCAGAGCGTACCGAGGACCTTGGGTGCCAGGACCTCGCTGATCCCCTCGGCTGTCACGTTCGGCAGGGTGGCGTCGTGCAGCACACCCGCCGTGTGAATGATGCCAGTGACCGGTGGCGCTTGTCGGCGCAGGGTCTCCAGTGCGGTGCCGAGACTGGTGCGGTCGGCGACGTCCGCCTGCAGCACGTGCACCGCGATGCCCTGTTCCCGCAGGTTGGTGAGCCACTCGGTTGCGTCCGGGGTGGGTGCGCTGCGGCCCAGCAGGGCGAGATGGCGTGCTCCCTGCGCTGCCAGGCGCTCGGCGGCCACCCGGCCGAGTCCGCCGAGACCTCCCGTCACGAGGTAGGTGCCGTCGGTCCGGATGGTCGCTCCGATCCGGTGTTCGGGGCGGGTGCGCGCGAGCCGGGGTACCCATCGACCGCTGTCGCGCAGCGCTACGAGGGTTTCCTCGTCCGCGTGGTGGAGCTCGGCCCACAGCGCATCCACTCCGCCGGTGGGGGGCAGGTCGATCAGTGTGGTGGTGAGTTGGGGTTGCTCCTGGGCGACGGCTGTGCCGAAGCCCCAGCCGAGTGCCTGTTGCGGGCAGGTCACCTCGGCGCTGCCTTGGGCCGGCTGGCAGGCCCGGGTGACCAGGAACAGGCGCGGATGCCAGTCCGGGGCCCGGCTGGACAGTGCCCGCACCAGCTGCAGGGTGCTCAAGCAGCACAGCCGCTCGGCGGTGGCGGCCGAGTCGGGGGTGTCGATCGCCGGGGCGTCCAGGGCCAGCAGATGGACCACCTGCTCAGGCGGGGCGTCGGGGAAGGCTTCGTCGAGGAGGCGTGCGAGGTGGGCCGGGTCCGTCGGGTCGAGAACGTACCGGCCCGCGGCTTCTGCGCGGAACTCTTCTCCTGCACAGGCGATCACGTGCGGGGCCGCACCAAGGCGGCGGCTGAGCTCCTCTCCCACTCCCGAGTCGTCGGCCATGATGAGCCAGCTGCCACGGGCGGGCGAGTTCTGGGCAGTCGGTGCGGGCTGCCACTGCACCTCGAACAGGGCCCGGTCCAGGCGGGACAGTGCGGCCAGCGCGAAGCCCTGGACGTCCAGCACCAGCTCTTCGCTTTCGTCAAAGAGCTGCAGATCCAGGACGGCGGTGTCGTCCTGCAGCGTGTCCAGTCGGCAGGTGACCCAGACAGGCTGGGTCCGCAGCCCGGTGAAGCGCATCTGCCGCACCCCGGCGGGCACAAAGGCCGTGCCCGCCGGGGCTTCGCCGAGGAGGGCGACCGTCTGCAGGGCCGCGTCGAGCAGCGCGGGATGCAGCAGGTACGGCGAACGGGCCGACTCGGCCAGCCGTCCTACCGCTGATCGCGGCCCGCGCCGTCCCTCCTCCAGCCGTCGGAAGGACGGCCCGAAGTCGATCCCCGCGGCCGCCAGCGTCTCGTACATCCCGGGCAGGTCGACCTCATCCGTGCACCGGGCCCGGGACACGTCCGGTGCGAGCAGCTCGCTGTTCTCATCGGTGCCGGCGGGTTCGATCCGGCCCGCCACATGGTGAAGCCATGCATGGCCGCTGCCGCCCCCGTCCGGGACCGTTCTGGAGGCGATGGTGAAGCGGCGGGAGCCGTCGGCGGCGGTGGGCTGCACCACCATCTGCAGCCGTACAGCGGCGTCGGACGGCAGTTGCAGGGGCTGCTCGAACGCGACCTCGGCCAGCTGGACAGGACCGTGCGTTCCCAACCGGGTGGCTGCCTCCAGGGCCATCTCCAGGAACGCGGCGCCGGGCAGCCAGACAGCTCCGGTGATCCGGTGGTCGGCCAGGTAGGAGAACCTGCTGTCCCGCAGGCCGATCTCGGTCTGGAAGATGTCCAGTCCCGAGCCGTCACTGGGCTCGACGTGGACGCCGGCCAGCGGCCAGGCGCCGGTGGCCCCCAGGCTCGGCGCGACGGTCCTCCAGTAGCGCTCGCGGTCGAAGGCGTAGGTGGGCAGGTCCACCCGGACACCGCTGGGGTAGGCCCGCTGCCAGTCGGGCATGCAGCCGCCGGTGTACAGGCGCCCGAGCTGGTGCAGCATCGCCTCGTGGCCGTCTTCGCCGCGTCGCAGCGACCCGACGCTCACCACCTCCACGCCTGCATCGGCGGCCACGCTTTCGATGGCCGGGCGCAGCGTCGGGTGGGGGCTGATCTCGACGAAGTTCCGATATCCGTCAGCCACCATCTGTTGCACCGCAGCGGCGAAACGCACGGGCTCGCGCAGGTTCCGGTACCAGTAGTCCGGTCCCAGCGCCGATCCCTCCACCGCCTCCCCGACCACCGTCGAGTACAGCGGGAGCTTCCCGTCCGTGCCGCTGATGGCGGCCAGCTGGCCCACGAGGTCTTCGCGGACCGCCTCCATCTGAGGGCTGTGCGAGGCGAACGCGATGGGCACGCGTCGCACGTGGACGTTCTGGGCACTGAGCTGCTCTTGCAGGTCCGTCAGCGCGTCGAGGTCACCGGAGACGACGGTTGATCCCGCGCTGTTGAGGGCAGCCACACACAGGCGCCCGGTGTAGGCGGACAGATGAGCTTCGACGCTCTCCGCGGTGAGCTCGACGGCCAGGAGGCCACCGCGACCGGCGAGCGGAACCAGGCTGCGCGCGCGTCGGGCGACGAGGGCGGCGGCGGTATCCAGGGTCAGCAGGCCCGCCGTGTAGGCCGCGGCGATCTCGCCCACACTGTGGCCTACCACCGCGTCCGGATCCACCCCGAGCGACCGCCACATCGCGGCGAGTCCGGCGCCTACGGTGAACAGGAGCGGTTGGACGACGTCGACCCGCTCGGGATCCGGCGCCCCGGCGTCACCGCGCAGCACTGCGAGAACCGACCAGCCAGTGTGACGGCGGATCGCCTCGTCGCACCGCGCGACCTCCTCGGCGAAGTCCGGGCACGTCAGCAGGTCCTTGGCCATGCCGGTCCACTGGCCACCGTGGCCCCCGAACACGAACGCCACCTTGCCCGGCGGAACCTCACGTGAGGAGGGCGACGACACCCGGGCGTGGGGCCGGTTCGCCGCGAGCGCTTGTAGTTGCTCGAGCAGTTCGCTGCGGTCGGCCGCAAGCAGTGCCGCACGCCGCTCGAAGTGGCTGCGGTGGCAGGCCAGCGTGTAGGCGACATCGCGCAGCGCGGGGGCGCCCGCTCCGACTTCTGCCGCCGTGGTGATGTGCTCGGCGAGCCGCGATGCCTGCCGGCGCAGTGCGGACGCGCTGCGGGCGGACAGCACGAGCAGTTGCCTGCGGTGGTCCCGGCTCTGCACGGCGGCTTCCGGCTCGCCGTGCGCGGGCCGGCGCTGCGGAGTTCCCAGGTCGGTCGGTGCTTCCTCGACGATCACGTGGGCGTTGGTGCCGCTGATTCCGAAGGCGCTGACTCCGGCGCGTCGCGGGCGCTCACCGGACGGCCAATGCTGCGGTTCGCGGACCAGCCGCAGTCCGCTGTGGTCCCAGTCCACATGACGGCTGGGGGTGTCGGCGTGCAGGGTGCGTGGCAGCTGACCCGCCTGGAGCGACAGCACGACCTTGATCAAGCCGGCGATGCCCGCGGCGGCCTGGGGGTGCCCGATGTTCGACTTCAGGGAACCGAGCCAGAGCGGGCGCCCGGGTGTGCGCGTGCGTCCGAACACCTCTGACAAGGCGTTGGCTTCAATGGGGTCGCCGAGTGTGGTGCCGGTGCCGTGCGCCTCAACGTAGTCGATGTCCGCCGGGGCGAGCCCGGAGGCGTCCAGGGCCCTGCGGATCACCTGCTCCTGGGACGGGCCGTTGGGTGCCGTCAGGCCCTGGCTGCGGCCGTCCTGGTTGATGGCGGTTCCGCGCAGCACGGCAAGCACCTGGTCGCCGTCGCGCCGGGCATCGCTGAGCCGCTTCAGGAGGACCATCGCGGCGCCTTCGGCCCAGCCGGTACCGTCGGCATCATCGGAGAAGGACCGGCAGCGACCGGAGGAGGCCAGACCTCCCAGTCGGCTGAACTCCACGAACGCGTGCGGGGTGACCATCACCGTGACCCCGCCGGCCAGGGCCAGATCGCACTCCCGGTTGCGCAGCGCCTGCGCGGCCAGGTGCAGCGCCACCAGCGAGGAGGAGCAGGCTGTCTCCACCGACACGGCCGGTCCGCGCAGGCCCAGGGTGTAGGCCAGCCGACCGGATGCCACGCTCAGCGCCGACCCGATGCCGACATAGCCGTCTCGCTCGTCGAGGCGGGCCTCGGCCAGATAGCCGCTGCCGAACATGCCGACGTAGACGCCGGTGTCGCTGCCGGCAAGCGTGGCGGGCACGATCCCGGCCCGCTCCAGCGCCTCCCAGGCCGTCTCCAGCAGCAGCCTCTGCTGCGGATCCATCGCGCTGGCCTCGTGGCCGGTGATCCCGAAGAAAGCAGGGTCGAAAGCATCGATGTCGTGCAGGAACCCACCCTCGCGGGCCGTGGTTCTGCCCGCGGCCCGCGGGTCCGGATCGTAGAGCTCCTGCACGCCCCAGCGCTGCAACGGCAAGGCCCCGATGGCGTCGCGTCCCTCGCTGAGCAGTTGCCACAGGCCCTCGGGGTCGTTGATGCCGCCGGGCAGCCGGCAGGCCATCGACACCACCGCCAGCGGCTCATCGAGCGCGGTGCGCTCCAACGGGGCTGCGGCTGCCCGCCTGGTGAGGGCCGGCGCCGAGGCGGGGGCGATCACAGCGCTGAGCAGATGGGCGGTGAGCTGTTCGACCGTGGGGTGGTCGAACGCCAGGGAGACCGGCAGCCTCGCGCCCAGCGCGGTGGCGATCCGGTTGCGGATCTCGACCGCCATCAGGGAGTCCATGCCGAGTTCCCGCAGGGGCTGGTCGGACCGCAGCCGCAGTCCCGGGCGCAGCCGGAGCACGCGCGCAACCTCCCGCGAAACAAGGCCCCGTACCCGGTCAGCCCGCTCGGTTTCGGGCAAGCGGGCCAGCCGCTCGGTGAGGCCGCTTCTTGCGGGGCCCGCTTCCGCGGAGGGCACCAAGAACCGCCACAGCCCGGGGACCTCCCCGTCGCGGGCGAACCCTTCGCGTAGCCTCGCGTGGTCGACCTTGCAGGCCAGAAGATGCGGCGCACTGCGCAGCAGCGCGGCCTCGACCAGGTCGCATCCCTCGTCGGGAGTCAGCGCCGGATACCCGTGATCGGCCATCCGTTGCAGGTCGGCGTGGCCGTCGGCGAGCCCGCCGCCGGCCCAGACTCCGAAGGAGAGGGAGCTGGCGGGCAACCCCAGCGCACGCCGGTGGTGCGCCAGCTGGTCCAGGAAGGCGTTCGCGGCCGCGTAGTTGCTCTGGCCGGCACTTCCGAGAACCCCGGCGGCGGAGGACACCAGCAAGAAGAGGTCCAGTGGCGTATCAGCGGTGAGCTGGTGGAGGTGTGCCGCACCCGCCGCTTTCGGGTGCATCACCGCAGCCAGCTGCGTGGGGGTCTGCTGCGTCAGCACGCCGTCGGCGAGGGCCCCGGCGCAGTGCACGACCCCGCGCAGTGGCATGTGGGAGTCGATTCCGCTGAGCAGGGAACGGACGGCGGCAGCGTCGGCTGCATCGCAGGCGGCGATGGTGACGGCGGCGCCCAGCGTGGACAACTCGGCCCGGACCTCGGCGCAGCGCGGATCGGCCAGGCCCCGGCGGGAGGTCAGCAGCAGGTGCTTCACGCCGTTGCGTGCGAGCCACCGGGCGATGTGCATCCCGAGGGCGCCCAGTCCACCGGTGATCAGCACCGTCCCGTTGTCCGGGACACGGGCGACCTGCTGGGCGGTTCCCGGGGCGACCACGGGAGCCGCGCCGTCGGCTTCGGCCGCGCTACGGTCCCGCTCCGGCTCGGCGAGTGAAGCATGGGCGAGGCGCGGTGCCCGCAGCGCGCCTCCGCGGATTGCCAGTTCCGGTTCGCCGACCTGGCCCAGAGCACTGAGGAGATCGTGCGGCGAGGCCGTCTCGTCGATATCGATGACGCGGAGCCCGAGGTCCGGGTGCTCGGCCCGGGCACTGCGAGCGAGCCCCCACAGCCCCGACTGGGCAAGACCGGGCACCAGATCGCCCGGGTCCGCCGCCACGGCGCCTTGTGTCACCCAGACCACCCCGGACGGCGCCTGGCCGTGCGGGGCAGCCAGCAGGGACTGCAGTTCGGACATGCCCGTTGCGGTGAGCTGTTCGACACCGGCGGCCATGTCGGAGTGCGCGTCCCCGGCCGACCAGAGCCGGATGACCGTGCCGGCGTCGGTCGGCAGGCTCCCGGCGGTAGCGGCCGTGCTGACCTGTGCCCCCGTCGCGGCCAATGCGCGCCGCAGTGGTTCCGCCAGCGGATGCGCGGGGTCGGCGAGCAGTACCCAGGAGCCCTCGGACGGAACCGGCGCGGCCGGGACGGGAAGCCACGACACCTCATACAGGTGACGGCTGCCCGTCGTCCCGCGCAGCAGGTCGGCGCGGGTCGCGGCGCGCATCCGCACCTGCTCCAGGCGCCCGACCGGGAGGCCGTCGTCGTCCCAGAGCGTCACATCGACCATGAGGTCCGCTTCGATGGAACCGGTACGGCGGACGCACGCCAGAAGATCCTGGGCGCCCCCGGCGTCCTCCAGGGTGCACCGTCCGACCGCGACCGGAAGCAGCACCCGCCCCGACGGATCCGACGCGGCTACGGCGTGCAGGGCGGCGTCCAGCACAACCGGATGGACTGGGTATGCCTCCGCGGTGTTTCTTGCCTGCGCCGGCAGCGACAGCCTGGCCACGACGGCCCCGTCCCCGATGTCCATCACCGAGTCGAGCGACCGGAAGGCCGGCCCGCACACCAGACCGGCGTCAGCGAGCCGGGCGTAGCCCGCTGCCCCCCAGTCCGCCGCCGCGCCATCCGGCCACTCCGGCGGTGAGCCGGCAGCGAGCCCCGCCGACTCGCCCGCCCCGGCGGTGGCATGCAGTGTCCACCCCGTTTCCGTGGCTGCCTGGGGGCGGCTGTACACCGAGACCCGCGGGAGCGCCTCCGAGCTGAGGCGGGCCACCTCCACCTGGACGTCGATCAGCCCGGAAGCGGGCAGCACGAGGGGTGCCGACAGCGACACATCGGTGACGTCGGTGTTCTGGTCGGGGCGAGCCGCGGCCAGAGCGGCCCGGCACAGCTCCAGCATCGTGGTCGCCGGCACTACGGTCTCGCCGAACAGGGTCCCAGCAGGGGGTGCTCGGCCAGAGCCAGGCCCGACGCGCTGCTCGTCGCAGCGGGCTTGAGCCAGTACCGCTGCGCATCCCAGGCGTAGGTGGGCAGTTCGGTCCGCAGCCGTCCCGGCAGCGCCTTTCCGACGTCAACCGTTCTTCCGCCGACGTGGAGCTCGGCCACGGCATGCTCCAGGCAGGCGAGCGCATCCTCCTGGCGACGCAGCGAACCGACGGCGACCACCGGTTTCCCGGCGTCGTCGGCCACGGTACGCACGGCCGTGGTCAGCGTCGGGTGCGCGCTGAGTTCCACGAAGTACCCGAACCCGTCGGCGATCATGCGCTCGACCGTGTCGCCGAACCGGACGGGCTGGCGCAGGTTGCGGTACCAGTAGTCGGCGGGCAGGCACTGACCGGGCAGCAGCTCCGTGGTGACGGTGGAGTACCACGGCACCGATGCCGGTCCTGCCGCGATGCCGGCGAGATCGGCCAGCAGCCGTTCCCTGACCGGCTCGACGTGCGGGCTGTGCCCGGCGTTCTCGACGCTCAGCCAGCGCGTGTGCACCTCATCGCGTTCGAGGTCGGTCAGCAGTGCGTCCAACGGGCCGTGGTCGCCTGCCACCACGGTGGAGCGGGCGCTGTTGACGGCCGCGACGCACACCCGGCCTCCCCGTGCGACCAGCCGGGCCTCGACCTCCCCGTGCGGCAGGCCCACCACAGCCATCGAACCGGTTCCCGCCACTGCCGAGAGGGCCTGGCTGCGCAGCGCGGCGACGGCAGCCGCGTCGGAAAGGCTGAGCGCTCCCGCGATGCAGGCTGCCGCGACCTCTCCCTGGCTATGACCCACCACGGCGTCGGGTTCCAGGCCGCGTGCCCGCCACACAGCGGCAAGGGACACCATCACCGCGAACAGCGCGGGCTGCACCACCTCGACCTTCTGCAGAGGCGGCGCAGCGGCTTCGCCACGCAGGACCGCAACCACCGACCAGCCCGTGTGGGGTCGCAGGGCCGCATCACAGCGCTCGAGTTCCTGCCGGAACACCCCTGACCGGAGGAGCAGTTCGCGCCCCATCCCGACCCACTGCTGCCCTTGTCCCGGGCAGACGAACGCGAGTTTCCCGGACCCGAGTGCCTCACCAGGACCCGCCACGAGGGCCCGCGCGGGTCCGTCCGCCACCTCGTCGAAGGCCAGCGTGCCGAGGCCGGCCAGGAGATCCTCCCGGTTGCCTGCCACCACGACCGCGCGGTGCTCGAAATGCGTCCGGTGGTGGGCGAGCGTTCGGGCGAGGTCCGGCAGTGACGTGTCCGGGGCGGCGGCCAGGGCGGCTTGCAGGCGGGCGGCCTGTCCGCGAAGTGAGGTGAGGCTGCGCGCCGACAGCGGGAACAGATCCCCGCCGTGTCCGGGTGCGTCCTGGTCCGTCGGCTCCGCTGCACCGCCTGGATCGGTGACGGTCCCCGGGGGCGGCGGAGCCTCTTCGAGGATGACGTGGGCATTGGTGCCGCTGATGCCGAAGGAGCTCACCCCCGCTCGGCGGGCGCGAGAACCACGGGTCCAGGGCTGGGAACGTCCGATGACCTCCAGCCCGCCTGCCGACCAGTCGAACTGATCCGTCAACGGGTCGGCGTGCAGTGAAGCAGGCAGCATGTGGTGCTGCATCGCCAGCACCGTCTTGATGACTCCCGCGATTCCGGCTGCCGCCTGGGTGTGGCCGAGGTTGGATTTGAGCGACCCGACGGCAAGGGGACGGCCCGGCGGGCGGTCGGGGCCGAACACGCGCGCCAGGGCGCGCAGCTCGATCGGGTCGCCAAGGGGGGTGCCGGTGCCGTGCGCCTCGACAAAGTCCAGATCCTCCGGAGCAAGTCCGGCGGCGTCCAGGGCCGCGCGCACGACCCGTTCCTGCGCCAGGCTGTTCGGCGCAGTGAGCCCCTGGCTGCGGCCGTCCTGGTTGACGGCGGAGCCCCGCACGACCGCCAGCACCCGGTCGCCGTCACGCACCGCATCACTGAGGCGTTTGAGCAGGACCAGGCCGCAGCCCTCAGCCCAGGCAATGCCATCCGCCGCGGCAGAGAACGGTTTGCAGCCGCCCGACTTCGACAGCACCTGGACCCGGCTGAACTCGACATGAGCACGCGGGGTGACCATCAGCGTGGCGCCACCGGCCAGGGCAAGGTCGCATTCGCCGTTGCGCAGGGCCTGTGCAGCCAGGTGCACGGCGACCAGCGAGGAGGAACAAGCGGTGTCGACAGTCATCGCCGGCCCGTGCAGGCCAAGTGCGTAAGCGATCCGCCCGGAGGCGACGCTGGCCGCGGACCCGGTACCGACATGCCCGTTCAGCTGATCGAGCCCGACACCGGCGGAGTAACCGCTGTCGTACAAGCCGATGTACACACCCGTCGACGTGCCGTTCAGCTGCCCGGGCACGATCCCGGCACGCTCTATCGTCTCCCAGCAGGTCTGCAGAAGCAGGCGCTGCTGGGGATCCATCGCCGCTGCTTCGCGCGGAGAAATGCCGAAGAACGCGGCATCGAAACGGTCGATGTCGGCAAGGAAGCCACCGCGCAGGGTGTAGGTCCGGCCGGCCGCTTCCGGATCCGGATCGTAAAGGCCATCGGTGTCCCAGCGGTCAGCGGGCACTTCGGCAACCGCGTCCGTCTCCGCGGTCAACAGCCGCCACAGGCCCTGCGGATCGTCCGCGCCGCCGGGGAAGTGGCAGCCCATCGAGATGATGGCCACCGCGTCCGTGGGCATCGCGCGCGGGCGCA
>WNFV01006216.1_pt1 | contig 14210 bp, 10 predicted proteins | sample 5400101 | NCBI WGS metagenome assembly WNFV01 (sample SAMN13153361, study PRJNA577476) | soil metagenome | isolation source: 115 cm soil or saprolite under grassland replicate 1 | place: USA:California | collected 2016-06-15 | reverse complement strand
ATTCAGAACACGAGCGCTTGCGTCCGAATTCCGGGTCGGCGGTGTCGCCCTGGTGGCAGTACGGGTAGCCGAAGTGCATGCCGGCCTTTGGCGCGTGGTTCAGCTCGTCGGAGGGCAGATCGTCGCCCAGCATGTCGCGGCCGTTGTCGGTGAACCAGAGCTCCTTCGTACGCGGATCCCAGTCGAATCCCACCGAGTTGCGAACGCCGCGCGCGAACACCTCGTAGCCCGAGCCGTCGGGCCGGATCCGGGAGATGAGCGCGTAGCGCGCCGGATCCGGATCGCAGATGTTGCACGGCGCACCGACCGGCACGTAGAGCCGCCCGTCCGGGCCGAAGCGGATGAATTTCCAGCCGTGGTGCGTCTCGCGCGGAAAGCCATCGCTGACGACTACGGGTTGCGGGCGAGCGCCGAGCTGCGCTTCGATATCGTCGAAGCGCAGGATCCGGCTCACTTCGGCGACATAGAGCGCGCCGTCTTTGAGCGCCACGCCGTTCGGCATCTTGAGGCCCGAGGCGAGCGTGATGACCTGCGTGGCCTTCGCGTCGCGATAGCGCACGGCGTACACGCGGTCGGTGCGGGTGCCGACGAAGAGCACGTCGTTCTTGCCCAGCGCCAGCGAGCGCGCGTCGGGAACGCGCTCGGCGAAGACGCTGATCTCGAAGCCGGGCGGAAGCTTGATGCGTTCGAGGGGAAGCCGCTGGGCGGACGCTGCTTGCGCGAGGACGAATGCGGCGCACGCGCATACCGTTCCCGCGATAGTGAGAAGATTTCCTTTCACGGCTCGTCCTGTCAAAATCCCGAACGTCATATTAACAAACCCTTCGGGAAGCGCAGCAAATCGATGAAGCTCATCAGCTGGAACGTCCAGTGGTGCCGCGGATGCGACGGCCGGGTCGACCCGGCGCGAATCAGCAAGGTCGCGAGGGACATTGCCGATTTCGACGTGCTGTGCCTGCAGGAGATCGCGAGCAACTATCCCGACCTCGAGGGAAACTCCGGCGAGAACCAGTTCGAGGCGCTCGCGCGGCTGTTCCCCGGCTACACCGTCGTCAAGGGCGTGGCCACGGATGTACCGGCGCCGCAAGGCGACCGGCGCGAATTCGGCAACGCGATCATCACGCGCATTCCGATCCTGCAGGTGTTCCGGCGCCTCCTGCCCTGGCCGGCGGATCCTTCAGTGACCAGCATGCAGCGCGCGGCCGTCGAAGTCGTGCTCGAGTCGCCTTCCGGGCCCTTGCGCGTGACGACGACGCACCTCGAATACTATTCGGCGAAACAGCGCGCGGCGCAGGTCGAGACGCTGCGCGAGCTGCAGATCGAGGCTGCGAGCCACGCGGCTGCGCCGGTCCCCGCAAAGGAGGGCCCGTTTCGGACGCTGCCTCGACCCGCTTCGGGCATTCTCACCGCGGATTTCAATTTCCCTCCAGACGATGCGCTGCACGCTCGTCTGCAATCTCCTCTCGCGCCCGGGGTTTCCGCCTACCGCGACGCGTGGCAGCTGCGCCATCCGGGAAAGGCGCACGCGCCCACGGTCGGCGTGCACGACAAGGAGCGGTGGCCGGGGCCGCCTTTCGCCTGCGATTTCATTTTCGTGACGGAGGACCTGGCCCATCGCGTCGAGGACGTGGTCGTCAACGGCGAGACCGACGCCTCGGATCATCAGCCGGTGCTGCTCGAGCTGCGCGACTAGGAAGCCGGGCGCGGCGCGAAGCTCAGTCGGTACCTCGCTTCGTAGGAGGGATCGAGCGTTCCCATCCATCGATCCCAGAACAGGAAATAGAACCCGAAGTTGTGGCGCGCCTTGTCGTGGTGGGCATTGTGCGCGGCCGAGGTGTTGATCCAGCGGCCCAGAGGATGTTGCGCCCACCCTCTCGGATAGAGCTCGTAGCCCAGGTGCCCGTACACGTTGATCGCGGTCGAGATCGTATGGAAGATCAGGAGCGCCGTCGGATGCAGAGGGATGATGAAGATGATCAGCACCAGGCCGAGCGCCTGGACGACCGATTCGAGCGGGTGAAACGCGTACGCGGTCCAGGGCGTGGGATTCCTCGAGAGATGGTGCACGCCGTGAAAGCCGCGGAACAGCGCCGGCGTGTGCATCAGCCGGTGCGTCCAGTAGAAGTAGGCATCGTGCGCGAGGATCACGAGCGCGATGCTGAGCCAGAAATACGCCCAGCCGTATCGGGCGACGTCCAGATAGACGAGGGTGTAGGGCGCGATGCCGTAACCGGAGATCAGCCCGATGACGAGGCCGAAGATGAGGACGGCGATCGCCGAGTAGGCGATCTCGCGCCGGATCTGCGCCGCGCGCGGCATCGCCCGCTGAATCTTGCCATCGGCGGGTCTTGCATACCAAACGAGGAAGGCAAACCCGGCGAGGAGCACGTAGCGGATTCCGTAGATGACTGCCGCGACCAGGAAAGGCCTCAAGAAGCCTTGGGGCAACAGGGCGTGCGCCAGGTCGTCCATGCCGTCCGCCTCAAAACCGGTACGCCAGGCTCGCGCTGGCGTAGTGGTTCGATGTGCGTTCCGCGAGCGGGCTGCGCGCGGCATCGCCGCGCAGCCGCCGCGCCTCCAGGTTGCCCACCACGATCCATTCGCGGCTGAGATCGGCTCCCCAGAGCAATCCGCCGCTCGTATACAGCGGGCCGCTTCCGACCGAATACACGGGCAGACCGGTGCTCGCCGATTGCCCGGGCGTAATGCCGTAGAACGACTGGTTCGATTTCGAATCGGCCCAGGTCTCCTGGATGAATACGGCGGCGGTGATCGCGCCGCCGCCGAAAACGATCGCGGTGAAGCGCAGGTCGGCCTGCGCGCCCCGATCCCTGTCGAGGAAGTGGCGCCCGCGCGCAAGCAGCGTGACGGGCATCGCGCCGAGCTTCCGGTCCCATTCGACGTGCAGGCCGGCCGAGGCGCCGGGGTTGATGTCCGGGACGTTGTTGCTCCTGAGGAAATCGGACTCCCTCGCGAGGCGGCCTCCTTCGTAGGCGAGCTGCGCCCCGACATTGAGGCCGCGCGCGAGCTCCGTCCTGGCGCCGCCCTCGAGGATCCCCTGGGTGGTGCGCGCGAACCACGGGACTCCGTAATACCTCACCGTCGGAATCAAGTCGGTTCGCTGCGCGGACGAGCCGTCGTATGCGGGTCGCGTGCGCACGCCTGCGCCTATCCACGCGTATTCCGGCACGGCGCTCTGGGCGAGGGCCGCAAGCGGAACGATAGTCAGAAGAGCGAGAACCATGCATCGCGCAGTCATGCGTGAAGTGTACCGCGAGCCTAGGCGCTGAGAAATTCGAGCAAGGCGTCGAGAACTTCGTCCGGCTTCTCGCCCATGAGGTTGTGGCCGGCGCAGTCCAGCGTTACCACGGTCGAGTGCGGAACCAGCCGGGCGAGGTCCCGTCCCGCGCGGGCGGGGGTCATCGCGTCGCGCGCACCGAGCAGGAACAACGCGGGGCATTTCAGCTGCGCGGCGCGCTCGAATCCCGTTTTGTATGCGTCGCAGGCGGCAAAGTCGGCGTGCAGCACCCCCGGCTTCTGCCGCTGCATCAATCGCAGGTTCCCGCCGATCACCCAGGATCCCGGGCCCGGATTGCCCGGATAGTGCGCGCAGGCGGAGTGGGACCAGGCGTTGATCATGGCGTGGGCGTCGGATTCCCCGGTCTTCGTCGCCTGAAGGAGTTCGGGCGAGACGCGCATCGGAAAGGCGGTTCCCAGCAGGGCGACGCGGCTGACGCGCTGCGGATTGCGCGCAGCGCATTCGAGCGCGGCGAGCGACCCCATGCTGTGGCCGATGATGGCCGCGGTGCTCACCTCGGCCGCATCGAGCAGGGCGACGATCCAGCCGGCCATGTCCTCGATGCTCGCGAGCGGCGCGCCGCCGCTCTTGCCGTGCCCGGGCAGATCGACCGCGAGCACCGCGCGGCCGTGGTGCGCGAGATAGCGCGACTGCAGCACCCAGACGCTGTGGTCCTGTTCGCCGCCGTGGATGAGCGCGACCGCGGGCAGCTTCGGGTCGAAGGTTTTCCCGCCGGTATAAACGTAGGCGGCGTGGTTCGCGACCCGAATTTCCATCTTCAGGCCTTTGCGGCGCGCAAGGCCCGCGCGAGATCCTCGATCAGGTCCTGCGGGTCTTCGAGGCCGATCGACAGGCGAATCGTGCCCGGACCGATTCCCGCTTCGGCGAGCGCCGCGTCGCTCATGCGAAAGTGCGTGGTGCTCGCCGGGTGGATCACCAGCGACTTCGCATCGCCGACGTTGGCGAGGTGCGAAAAAACTCTCAGCGCCTCGATGAAGCGCCGGCCGGCGGCCCGGTCGCCCCTCAGGTCGAAGCTGAACACGGCGCCGCAGCCGCGCGGGAGAAGCCGCTGCGCGAGCGCGTGGTCGGGATGCGAAGGCAGCTCGGGATAGGCGATCGATTCGACCGCGGCCTCTGTGCCGAGGAAAGCGATCAGCTTGCGCGTGTTCTCGACGTGCCGCTCCATCCTGAGCGGAAGCGTCTCGACGCCCTGCAGGATCTGGAAAGCGCTGGCCGGGCTCATGCAGGCGCCGAAATCGCGCAGGCCTTCGCGCCGCGCGCGCAGCAGGAACGCGGCGACGCTGGACTCCTCCTGGAAATCCATTCCGTGGAAGCCCGCGTAGGGCTCGGTCAGCTCCGGAAATTTCCCCGAGGCTTCCCAGTCGAACGTGCCTCCGTCCACCAGCACTCCGCCGATCGCCACGCCGTGCCCGCCGAGGAACTTGGTCGCCGAGTGATAGACGAGGTCGGCGCCGTGGTCGAAGGGCTTCAGCAGGTAAGGCGTGGTGAAGGTGGCGTCCACCAGGAGCGGCAGCTTGGCTGCGTGCGCGATCGCGGCGACCGAGGCAATGTCGAGCACATCCAGTCCCGGGTTGCCGAGCGTCTCGCCGAAAAGAAGCCTGGTGTTCGGCCGGATCGCCTTTTTCCAGGCGGCGAGATCGCGCGGGGATACGAACGTGGTTTCGATGCCGAAGCGCGGCAGCGTGTAGGAAAGCAGATTGTGCGAGCCGCCGTAGAGGGCGCGCGATGCGACGATGTGCGAGCCCGCCCCCGCGATCGTCGCCACCGCGAGGTGCAGCGCGGCCTGGCCGCTCGCGGTCGCGATCGCTCCGACGCCGCCTTCGAGCGCCGCCACCCGCTCCTCCAGCACCGCGTTGGTGGGATTGGAGATGCGCGAGTAGACGTGCCCGCCGCGCTCCATGTTGAAGAGCGCCGCCGCGTGGTCCGCGTCGCGGAAGACGAACGAGGTCGTGAAATAGATCGGCGTCGCGCGGGCGCCGGTGACCGGATCGGGCCTCTGGCCCGCGTGCAGGCTGAGCGTGTCGAACTGGAGAGATCGGGGTGCGGCCATGGCGTTCTCCTCGGAGTCCGGCCGATTCTAGCAGCCGGGACACTTTTTGAAGACGAAAAAAACCGCGCCCGAAGGCGCGGTCTCATTTCCGCCGGAACTGGTCAGCCGAGCCGGATCGGCACGTAGATCTTGTTACCCTCGCGTTGTATCAGGAGCGCGACGCTGCCGCGCGAACGGTCCACCAGGCGCCGCAGCTGATCGACCGTGTTCACCGGCTGGTTGTTGAACGCGAGAATGACGTCGCCCGGCTGAACGCCCGCCCGTGCGGCGGGACCCTCGGATTGCTCCACGAGCAGGCCGCCTTCGGTTTCGTTCTGTTTGCGCTCTTCCGGGGTGAGGGGGCGCACCGCCAGACCGAGCTTGCCCGGCTTCGCCTTGAGTTCGCTCTGCGCTTTTGCCAGCTTCTCCGCCGGGGCCTCGCCGAGGGAAGCTTTCAGCTCCCGCGTTTCACCCTGGCGCCAGATCTTGAGGTTTACCGGCGTTCCGGGGCGGGATTCGCCGATCATGCGGGGCAGGTCGATCGAATTCTCGACGGCGCGCCCGTCCACCGACAGGATGATGTCGCCGGTCTTGATGCCGGCCTTGTCCGCGGGACTTTTCGGTTCCACGGCGCTGACCAGAGCGCCCTGCGCCTTCTTCAGCCCGAAAGAATCGGCCAGCTCCTGGCTCACGCCCTGGATGGTGACCCCCAGCCGGCCGCGGCTGACCTTGCCGTATTTCTGAAGATCGGTCTTGACCTTCATCGCGACGTCGATGGGGACCGCGAACGACAATCCCATGTAGCCGCCGGTGCGGCTGTAGATCTGCGAGTTGATGCCGATCACCTCGCCCGCCATGTTGAAAAGCGGCCCGCCGGAGTTGCCGGGGTTGATGGCGACATCGGTCTGGATGAAAGGCACGTAGGTCTCGTCGGGCAGCGAGCGCGATTTCGCGGAGATGATGCCCGCGGTGACGGTGTTCTCCAGGCCGAAAGGCGAGCCGATCGCGGCGACCCATTCGCCGACTTTCGCCTTCGAGGCGTCCCCGATGCGGACCGTCGGGAGATTCTTCGAATCGATCTTGACCAGCGCGACGTCGGTGCGGCGGTCCACGCCGATCACCTTCGCCTTGAATTCGCGCTTGTCGGTGAGCTTGACCGTCACTTCGGACGCGTCATCGACCACGTGCGCGTTGGTGAGGATGTAGCCGTCCGCGCTGACGATGAAGCCCGAGCCGACCCCCTTGCGTATCGCGTCGCCTTGCGGCATGGGAATCTGGAAACGGCGGAAAAACTCGTAGACCGGGTCGCCCGGCTCGCCGGGGATCTGGGGTTGCTGCATCTGGGTGCGCACGGGCGCGGTGGTGGTGCTGATGTTGACGACGGCGGGCCCGTTTTGCTCGACCAGGGCGCTGAAATCGGGGAGCGCGCTGGTGGCGGACCTCTGGATCTGCGGTGTCTGGGCCTGCGAGCTCGATACGGGGGTCAGCCTGCCGCGCTCGAAGCCCAGCACCGTTGCGGCCGCGCACACGGCCAGCACCACGGCGAATTTCATCTTGGACATCGGGGTCTCCTGCAATGATTCCGGTAACGCGTCTTGGGCAGCGCAGGCGAGGCGAAGTTCCCGCCGCTCCAGGCCCCGACACATTTCGTTACCGGAAGACTTCAGTCCCGCTTGGCCTGGGGGGGCCTCGCGGCCTGTTCGCGCACCCCCTGGTCGGCACGCGCCTTCTTCAGGATGTCGGCGCACTCCTGCGAGCCGATCCGCAGGGCGAGCTCGATCGCCGTGTCGCCGTCCTTGCTGACCATGTTGACGTCCGCGCCGTTCCTGAGCAGCAGCTCGACCATCTTCGAGTCGCCGCGCGCCGCGGCGTACATGAGCGGCGTATAGCCGTTCTCGGCGACCAGGTTGGGGTCGAAGTTCTGGGAGAGGACCTTCTGCGCGTAAATGAGGTTGCCCTTCTCGATGGCGTAGAACAGCACCTTGATGCCTTCGGAGCTCTGTTGCTTGGGTCTTTTTTCCAGGCCCGTCGGAAGCAGGTCCACCACGTAGTTGATGAGCGAAAAGCCCACCATCGTGGCCATGGCGATGACCAGAGGCAGGGTCGAAATTCCGAGGCCCTCGGCCACCTCGCCGGGCATGTTCGCGGCGACCGCCAGGAGCACGACCAGGAAGAAGAACTGGAACTTGAGGTACAGGAACAGCGCGATGAATACGACGAGTGCCAGCGAGCCGAGCAGGAAACCCCGATCGATATCGAAGCGCTCGAGCATTTCCTCTTGCAGGTTGGCGAGAGTCGCGGCGAGCCCGACCAGGACGACCAGTGCGATTTCCTGTACCCGCTTCCTGTTGAAATTCATGGCGCTCCCCCGACAGGGGCTCCGGCTTGTTTGAGGCTATTATAGTGGAGCCGCAAAGGCAGCTACGGCGGGGCATCAGGATGAGCAAGGCATTCACGCGCGAAGGCGACGCGCCGGAAGAGGAGATCGAGGTCGAGCCCCGGGTGCCCCGGGGGTCGAAGAACTACATCACGCCCGCGGGCTATGCGCGCTTGAGATCGCAATTGAGGGCGCTGGACGAGGTCGAGCGCCCGGAGCTGGTGAAGACGGTGGCGTGGGCCGCGTCCAACGGCGACCGCTCGGAAAATGCCGATTACCTCTACGGGAAAAAACGCTTGCGCGAGATCGAGCGCCGCATCCGCTTTCTCGTCAAGCGCCTGGAGATCGCCGAAGTGGTCGATCCCCGCGACCAGGACCAGGACCGCGTGTTCTTCGGCGCCACCGTCACCTACCGCGATACGGGCGGCCGGGAGCACACCGTCAGCATCGTCGGCACCGACGAAGTCGATCCCGCGCGCGGCCGGGTGTCGTGGGTGTCGCCGATCGCCCGGGCGCTGCTCAAGACGCGCGAGGGCGACGCGGTGACGCTCAGTACGCCGGCCGGGGACGAGCCGCTCGAAGTTCTTTCGATTCGCTACGAGGAATTGAAATAGAAACCGGTTTCTTCTCAGTTGGCCGCGACGCTCGTAAAATCCCCGGCCTTGACGACCGAGAGTTTTGCCGGATCGATATGCCGTCGCAGGGCCTCGACGACGGCCTTGGGCGTCATGGCGGCGATCCGCCGCTCCAGCTCCTCTTCCCACGCGAAAGTGCGGCCGAGCACGAGGTAGGACGCGAGGCGGCTCGCGACGGTCGCGTCGCTCGAGCGCGCGAGTTGTCGCGACTGCAGCAGGCCGTTCTTCCCGGCTTCGACTTCCTCGGCGCTGAACCCTCCGGCGAGCGCCTTGCTGAGCTCCTCGGCGAGCGCCGCCTCGACCCGCGCGCGGTTCTGCGGCGCGTAGATGGCGAAGACCCCGAAGCTGCCGCGCTCGAAGAAGCTGTCGGCCGACAGGAACGAGCCGACGCTATAGGACAGCCCCTCCTTCTCGCGGATGCGCCGCACCAGCCGCGAATCGGATGCGCCGCCGAGAAGATAGTTGCCGAGGACGAGCGCCGCATAATCGGGGTTGTCGTCGCGCAGCTTGAGCAGCATCCCCGCGCGCAGCACCGCGTTCGCCTTGTCCGGCGTGTTGATCACGTCGTCGGCCGGCGCGACCTCCGCGATCCGCAGAGGGATTCGCGCGTAAGGGCGCGGGCTTTTCCAGTCGCCGAACAGCTCCTGGGCGAGGCGCGCGATCTCGCCCGGATCGAAATCGCCCACGACCGCGAGCTCGCTGTCGGAGGCGCCGTAGAAATCGGCGTAGCACCGCTTGGCGTCGTCGAGGGAGAGCGCCTGGAGCCGCGCGCTGCGCTCGTCGAGCGTGGCCGTATACAGCCAGTGCTCGGGCGGGTAGGGATTCAGGTGGCGGGCGAGCGCAAGGCCCGCGAGCGCGCTCGGATCGCTTCTTTGCGTGTCGATGCTGGTGAGCGAGGAGCGGCGCAGCTGCTCGAACTCCTCATTCGGAAAAGACGGCTGGCGCAGTACCTCGGCCATCAGCCTGAGCGCCTCCGGGAGGCTCTCGCGGACGGTTTCGACCGAGCCTCCGTCGCCGCCGACACCCACGTTCGCCTTGAGCCGGTCGAACCGATTGCGGAGCTGTTCGCGGGAATTCTTCCGCGTGCCGCGCAGCAGCATCCCGCTCGCGATGTTGCAGGCCGCGGCGCGGTTCAGCTTGCTTTGCTCGTCGCCCCATTCCAGAGTGAGCTGCGCCACCACGGTGCCACCGCGCGTTTTCTTGGGGAGCAGCGCGAGCTTCATGCCGCCGGGGAGCGTCCTGCGGATGACGCGCGCCTCGATGTTCGCGGGGGTCGGATTGAAATCCTCGCCCGGCGCCACCGTGGCCGAGCCGCGGTAGTCCTTGAGCGCGGCGGCGAGGTCCGGCACCGGCGGAATCTCCGCGCGGTCGGGCGAGGGCGTCGGAATGAACATTCCCAGCGTGCGATTGGCGGGTTTCAGATAGCGCGTCGCGGCGGCCTGGACGTCGGCGGCGGTGGTCCGCTTCAGCCGGTCGCGGTGCAAAAAGAGCACGCGCCAGTCGCCGATGCCGGCGCATTCGGAAAGCGCGCTGGTGAGCTCGCGGGAATCGGCGAGCGTGAGCTCGATGTCGTTGACGAGGCGCCTCTTCGCGAGCTCGACCTCTTCCTCGGTGACGGGGCTCTTGGAGAAACCCTCCAGGACACCGAGCAGCGCGTCGCGCGCGGCCTCGAGCGAAGCGTCCTGCCTCACATTCGCGCCGAAGTAGGCGAAGCCCGCCTCGCGCTGCTGCCGCTCGGTGCCGAAAACGGAGCTCGCCAGGCCCGCTTCGACGAGCGCCTTGTGCAGCCGCCCCGAAGGCACGTGGCTGAGCAGCGCGACCAGCACGTCCACGGCGGCGTATTCGGGATGGCTCCCCGGAGGCATGTGGTAGAGCGCCGAGACGAGCTGCACGTCGCCCGAGCGCCGCAGCGTGACCGTGCGCTCTCCGTCCTGGGTCGGCTCGACGGTATAGGTCCGGCGCAGCGTGCGTGCCGGTTTGGGGATCCTGCCGAAATGCTTTTGCACGAGCTTGAGGACGGCCGGCTCGTCGAGCTTGCCGGACACGAGCAGCACCGCGTTGTCGGGCTGATAGTAGTGGCTGTAGAAAGCCCGCAGCCGGTCGATCGGCACGTTCTCGATGTCCGAGCGCGCCCCGATGATCGCATTTCCGTAGTTGTGCCAGAGATAGGCGCTTGCCGCCATGCGCTCGCGCAGCACGCTGAAGGGGCTGTTTTCCCCCGACTCGAACTCGTTGCGCACCACGGTCATTTCCGCGTCGAGATCGCGCCGGGCGATGGAGGCGTTGACCATGCGGTCGGCTTCGACATCGAGCACGTAGGCCAGGGTCTTCTCGCTCGCGGGAAAAGTTTCGAAGTAATTGGTCCGGTCGAACGAGGTGCTGCCGTTGTAGCGCGCGCCGCGCCGCTGGAAATCGGCCTTGATGTTCGGGAAGCGCGGCGTGCCGCGGAACATCAGGTGCTCCAGAAGATGCGCCATTCCGGTTTCGCCGTAGCCTTCGTGCCGCGAGCCGACGAGGTAGGTGACGTTGACCGTGACGGTATCGATCGAGCGGTCGGGGATCAGCAGGATCTTCAGGCCGTTCGCGAGGCGGTATTCGGTCACGCCTTCGACCGAGGTGACCCGCGCGACCCCGGCGGGCAGGCCCGCGCCCGTCGGCTGGGCGGCGACCAGCGCCGGAAAGATCAGGGAAAGCGCGGCGAGGAGGCGGTATCGATGGAAGTTCATCGGGCTTGCTTCTTGACCGGCGGGGCCTGAGCAAGTTCAATTCTATCCGGTACGGGAGGAGCCGAACGGGGTGGGCTTGAATTCCGCGGGCGCAAGCCTCATTCTCCGCTCGGGCCAGGGCCCGCCATTTCCCCGAAAAACGCTCGGAGCCACCGCGCCATGCCGGCAACAGCCGCAAAAGAAACCCTGGGCTTCCAGGCGGAGGTCAAGCAGCTCCTCGACCTGATGATCCACTCCTTGTACGGCAACAAGGAAATCTTCCTGAGGGAGCTGGTTTCGAACGCTTCCGACGCGGCCGACAAGCTGCGCTTCGAGGCGCTTTCGAACAACGCCGTGTACGGCTCGGACGCCGAGCTCAAGATCCGCGTCTCCTTCGACAAGCAGGCGCGCACCCTCACGGTATCGGACAACGGCGTCGGCATGTCGCGCGACGAAGTCGTCGGCAACATCGGCACCATCGCCAAGTCCGGGACGCGCGAGTTCTTCCAGTCGCTCACCGGCGACCAGGCGAAAGACGCGCGGCTGATCGGCCAGTTCGGGGTAGGCTTTTATTCGTCCTTCATCGTCGCCGACCGCGTCACGCTCCTGACGCGCCGCGCGGGATTGCCGGCCGGCGAGGGCGTCCGCTGGGAATCCGACGGCGGCGGCGAATTCACGATCGAGACCGCGGAGAAGGAAGGGCGCGGCACCGACGTCGTCCTGCACCTGCGCGAAGGGGAGGACGAGCTGCTCTCGGACTGGAAGCTGAAGGAGATCGTCCGCAAGTATTCCGATCACATCGCCATCCCGATCGTGATGAAGAAAGTGAAGTGGGACAAGGAGAAGTCGGCGGAGAAAGTCACCGACGAGGACGAGACGATCAACCAGGCGAGCGCCTTGTGGGCGCGCGCGAAGTCGGAGATCAGCGAGGAGCAGTACCGCGAGTTCTACAAGCACGTCGCCCACGACTCCGACGCGCCGCTCGCCTGGAGCCACAACCGCGTCGAAGGCCGCCAGGAATACGTGCAGCTTCTCTACATCCCGGCGCGCGCGCCCTTCGACCTGTGGGACCGGCACGAGCGCCGCGGCCTGAAGCTCTACGTGCGGCGCGTGTTCATCATGGACGACGCCGAGCAGCTGCTGCCCGCTTACCTGCGCTTCGTGCGCGGCGTGGTCGATTCGAACGACCTGCCGCTCAACATCTCGCGCGAGATCCTGCAGGAGAGCCGCGACATCGAGGCGATCCGCGCCGGCTGCACCAAGCGCGTCCTCGGCCTGCTCGAAGACCTCGCCGAGAACCAGAAGGACAAGTACGCGGGCTTCTGGAAGGAATTCGGGCGCGTCCTGAAAGAAGGCGTGGGCGAGGATCCTGCCAACCGCGAGCGCATCGCGAAGCTCCTGCGTTTTTCCTCCACCCACGCCGACAGCGAAGAGCAGGGCGTATCGCTCGCCGACTACACCGCGCGCATGAAGGCGGGACAGGACAAGATCTACTACGTGACCGCGGAGAGCTTCCTCGCCGCGAAGAACAGCCCGCACCTGGAAATCTTCCGCAAGCGCGGGATCGAGGTGCTGCTCTTGTCGGAGCGCGTCGACGAGTGGCTGGTCGCGAACCTTCCTGAGTACGAGGGCAAGCAGCTCGCCTCGGTCGCGAAGGGCGAGCTCGATCTCTCCGGGCTCCAGTCCGACGACGAGAAGAAGGAGGAGGCGAAGCAGGCGGGCGGGCACCGGGCCCTCATCGCAAGACTGAAGGACGCGCTCGGCGACCGGGTAAAGGACGTGCGCGTCAGCTCGCGGCTCACGCAGTCGCCCTCGTGCCTGGTCGCCGACGAGCACGACATGGGGGGCAATCTCTCGCGCATTCTCAAGGCGGCCGGGCAGAAAGGGCCGCAGGCGAAGCCGATCCTCGAGATCAATCCGGGGCATCCGATGGTGCAGCGCCTGAACCAGGAAAAGACGCGCTTCGCCGACTGGGGGAATCTGCTCTTCGACCAGGCGCTCCTCGCCGAGGGCGGTCAGCTCGACGATCCCGCCGGGTTCGTGCGCCGCATGAACGAGCTGATGCTCGAGATGGCGGGCGAGGCGAGCCGCATCATCGTTCCGGGACGCTGACAGGTCACCGATCGACGCCGAGTTGACGGATTACAATCCGTCATATGCCTGAAGAGAGTTTCTGGCGCAGCGCCTTCGCGGCAGCTTTTCTTGCCGCGTCCAGCCTTTGCGCTCAGCCGGCGCCTGAGCCCGCGACCGGGATCACGCCGAAGGCCCTTGTCACCTCGCAGCGCTTCATGGTGGTCGCGGCGCACCCGCTTGCGGCGCGCGCCGGCTACGACGTGATCCGCCGCGGCGGCAGCGCGCTCGACGCGGCGATCGCAACCGAGCTCGTGCTCAATCTGGTGGAACCCCAATCCTCAGGGATCGGCGGCGGAGGGTTTCTGCTTCACTACGCGGCGCGTGACGCCAAGCTCGAAGCCTACGACGGCAGGGAAACCGCGCCCGCTGGAGCGAAGCCCTGGCGCTTTCTCGCGGCCGACGGGCGCCCGCTCGATTGGCCCGCCGCAGTCGTAAGCGGCAAGTCCGTGGGCGTGCCGGGCTTGCTGCGCCTCTTCGAGCTTGCGCACCGCAGGCACGGCAAGCTTCCCTGGGCGGAGCTGTTCGAGCCGGCGATCCGGCTCGCGCAGGAGGGATTTCCGATCTCGCCGCGGCTCTCCGCGCTCATCGCCTCCGACCGGTTTCTTTCGCTCGACGACAAGGCGCGCCGCTACTTCTATTTGCCCGACGGCAAGGCCAAGCCCGCTGGCACCCTGCTGAAGAACCCGGAATTCGCCGCGGTGCTGAAGCGCGTTGCGGCGGGCGGCGCCGACGCGTTCTACCGCGGCGAGATCGCGCGCGACATCGCCGCCGCCGTGCGCAGCCACAGGCGCTCCGCCGGCGACCTCGCCGAAGCGGATTTCGCCGCGTACTCGGCGAAGCAACGCGAGCCGCTGTGCGGCGCGTACCGCCGCTGGAAGGTATGCGGCATGCCTCCTCCCAGCTCGGGCGGTTTCGCGGTGCTGCAGATCCTGGAGATCCTCGAGCGCTTCGATCTGCGCGCGCTCAAGCCCGATTCGATCGAGGCGGTGCATCTCTTCGCCGAGGCCGGGCG
>WNFV01009248.1_pt1 | contig 14216 bp, 10 predicted proteins | sample 5400101 | NCBI WGS metagenome assembly WNFV01 (sample SAMN13153361, study PRJNA577476) | soil metagenome | isolation source: 115 cm soil or saprolite under grassland replicate 1 | place: USA:California | collected 2016-06-15 | reverse complement strand
ACCGCGGCATCATCCAGGGCTCGGGCTATGGCACGGTCGTGCAGTGGACGCTCTGGGGCGGCGTGGCCTGCATGGTGACCTCCAGCCTGCTCGCCTTCGCCATGCAGTGGCGTACCGCGCTCCGCGCCTTCACGGATCTGGGGGCGATGTTCCGTGGCAGCGGGCGGGACGCCGACGATCCGATGGCCGCGATCGAGACGCCGGCCTCCTGGTTCATCGGAGGCCAGATCGCGGGCCTGCTCGGGCTCGCGTGGCTCGGCCACCGCACCTTCGGCATGCCGTACTGGGAGACGCTGGTGGCGGTGCTGCTCTCCTTCGCGCTGGCCCTCGTCGCCTGCCGCGTCACCGGCGAGACCGACACCACGCCGGTGGGGGCGATGGGCAAGATCACCCAGCTCACCTTCGGGGTCCTGCACCCGGGCAACATGAACGTGAACCTGATGAGCGCGAACGTCACCGCCGCCGCGGCGGGCAGCAGCGCCGACCTCCTCACCGATCTCAAGAGCGGCTACCTGCTCGGGGCCCACCCGCGCAAGCAGTTCATCGCCCAGTTCGCCGGCATCTTCGTGGGCACGCTCGTCACCGTGCTGTGCTTCCGGCTGCTGGTGCCCGACGCGAGCGTGCTGGGCTCGGATCAGTTCCCGGCGCCCGCCGCGCAGACCTGGCGGGCGGTGGCGCTCGCGCTCTCCAACGGCATCCGGGAGCTCGGCCCCGTCAAGATCTGGTGCATCGGGATCGGCGGGCTCGTGGGCATCGTCCTCACGCTGCTGCCGAAGATGTTCCCGGCGCGCCAGCACCTGATTCCGTCGCCGGCCGGCGTGGGCCTGGCCTGGACCTTTCACTGGTACTACGGCCTGCTCTTCTTCCTCGGCGGGTTGCTCGGCTGGTGGGTGGAGAAGAAGTATCCGGAGTGGGCGGAGGAGTTCACCTTCCCGGTGGCCTCAGGCTGGATCGCCGGCGAGAGCCTGATGGGCGTGGCGCTCGTGATCTGGGAGAACGGGCCCGAGCTCGTCCGCAAGCTCGTCGGCCACTAAGCCGGGGCCGCGCCGCGGCGCAGCCCGGTATGGCGTCAGCCCGCTAGTACCCCTGTCCTTGTCCGGGAGTGGCCGGACCCGGGGATGGCACGACTTGCAGCCAGCCGCCAGGGCATTGCGTGATGTAGGGGTAGTAGCCCGGCGGGTTCGAGCAGTAGTACCAGTACTGCTGCGCTGGAGGCTGAGTATAGACCGGCGGAGACTCGACTACCTCGGGCGGCGCCGAGTAAATGGGATATGGGTAATAAGAATAGGGGTATGGATAGAAAGCCGGGGCGCCGAAGAAGATCCCGGGCCCGATGAACACCCGGGCACCCCCGAAGCCGTGGTGATGCCGGAACCCATCGCGATGGCCTCTGAACCCGCTATGGGAGCCGCCGCGATTGCCACTAAAGGCCAGGCTGGGGCTGGTAGTCCAAAGGACCGCGCTAACCACCGCAAGAACCACAATCGCCCAACGCTTCATGATCCACCTCCTAGGCCCGTCGCCCCATTGGACAGGCCCACCCGCGCGTCCATTCGACGCGAGGGGAAAAAGCTTACTCAGCGTGGCCGCGGCCACGCTGCACCCTTGCCGGGTCCGGTTTCATTCTACCCAGCCCCGTCAACTCGGCGGAATCAGCTTGGTTCCGTCCTCAGACGGTTCCCCTTAGCCCAACGACGTTGAAGGCGGCGACGGGTCGGAGCAGCCCCTTAAGGGTGAGGGGGCCGATCTCCTCGAGATTCGCCAGGTCTTCGATCGAGGTGGCGACTTTCTGGTGGACCAGGATCTGGCCGCCCTTGGCCTCGCCGCAGAGGCGCGCCGCCAGGTTCGTCACCGTCCCGATGGCGCCGTAGTCCCAGCGCCCCTCGAAGCCGATGGCGCCGATCGTGGCGTACCCCTGCGCGATCCCCACCCCCAGCGCCAGGTCATAGCTCCGCTTGCGCCAGCCGATGGCGAGGCCACTGACTCGCTCGCGCATGGCGACCGCCATCCGGATGGCCCGCTCCGCCGGGTCGGGCACCGGCACCGGGTCGTTGAAGAAGATCATCATGCCGTCGCCGGTGAAGCGCTCGAGCGTCCCCTCGTGCTCGAGGATCAGCTTGCCCATCTCGGCGTGGTACTCGCGGAGGACGCTCATCACCTCTTCCGGCTCGGCGGTCTCTGCAAAGGGGGTGAAGCCCCGCAGGTCGAGGAAGACGACGGTCACCTCTCGCCGGTGGGTCTTGAGGGGGTCGTCCGTCCCGCCCGCCACGATGAGCTCGGCGAGCTGAGGCGAGAAGAATCGCTTGAGCCGCCCGAGCTGCTCGAGCTGCCCGAGCTGCTCCTCGACCCGGCGCTCGAGGGTCTTGTTCCACTCGGCGCGCTCGGCAGCCAGCGCCTCCACCGTGTCGTGGAGGCTCTTGATCCGCAGCATGGACTTCACCCGAGCGACCAGCGCGGGCTGGTCAACGGGCTTGGTCAGGTACTCGTCGCCGCCGGCCTCGAGACCCGCGACGACATCCTTGGGGTCCGCCTTGGCCGTGACCATGATGATAGGGATGAAGGGGAGTGAGGGGTCCGCGCGGAGCCGCCGGCACACCTCGAACCCGTCCATCTTGGGCATCATGACGTCGAGCAGGATCAGGTCGGGCTGCGTCTCCCTGACGGCGGCCAGCGCCGCCTCGCCGTCGGTGGCGGTGACGATGTCGTACCCGTGGGCGGCCAGCCGACTCTGGAGGATGTGCACGTTGGCCGGCACGTCGTCGACGACCAAGATCCGTGGCGGTATTCTCACGCTGGGCCCCGTCTACGGCACGTACTCGCGGATCTTCGCGAGCAGCTCGCGCGGGACAAACGGCTTGGTGACATAGGCGTCGCAGCCGGCCTCGAAGGCCTTCACGTCGTCGCCGCTCAGGGCGTACGAGGTCACCACGATGATCGGGATGTGGCGAAGCGCAGGGTTCCCCTTGATCCGGCGCGTCGCCTCATAGCCGTCAAGGCCGGGGAGCTGGATGTCCATGAGGATCAGGTCGGGGCGCTCCTTCTCCGCCATGGCTACCCCGTCCTCCCCGGTCACGGCCTCGATCATCTCGTAGCCCGCGCTCCCCAGAAGGAGGCGCAGGATCCGACGGTTCTCCTCGTGGTCCTCGATCGCCAGGATTCGCTTGCTCATGCCCTCTCCGCTTGGCGCTCCACGCGCACCGGCAAGGTGAAGGAAAAAGTCGACCCACGCCCCGGAGTCGACTCGACCCAGAGGCGGCCGCCGTGAAGCTCCACGATCCGGCGGGAGATCGAGAGCCCGAGGCCGGTCCCGCCCTTCTTCCGCGTGCTGGAGCTGTCGGCCTGCTGGAACTCCTCGAAGATTGTCCGCTGATCGGCCTCGGAGATGCCGGGGCCGGTATCCGACACCGAGACCACGAAGGCGCCGTCGGAGGCCCGCGCCTGGATCGACACCTCGCCGTCGTCGGTGAACTTGATCGCGTTTCCCACGAGGTTTAGGAGCACCTGGGTGAGGCGCCGCTCGTCGCCTCTGCCGGGCGGCAGATCGGCCGGCACCGTCGCCTTCAGCGCGAGCTTCTTCTCCGCCGCCAGGGACTCCACAGCCGAGACCACCGCCTGGACGACATCGCCCATCGAGTACTCGCCAAGCGAGAGGGTAAGCTGCCCCGCCTCGATCTTCGAGAGATCGAGAACGTCGTTGATCAGGCCGAGAAGGTGCTGCCCATTGCTCTTGACGCGCTCGAGCGTGTCGCGGATTGCCTCGGGCACGTCGCCGAAGATATTGTCGAGGATGAGATCGGTGTAGCCCAGCACGGCGTTCATCGGGGTGCGAAGCTCGTGGCTCATATTGGCGAGAAACTGGGACTTGTGCTTGCTGGCGAGCTCGAGCTGCCGGCTCTTTTCTTCGATCTCGCGGAATAGCCGCGCGTTCTCGATCGCCAGGACCGACTGCGAGGCGAAGGTTTGAAGAAGATCGATCGTCTCCTGCGGGAACGACCCGGGAACTCTCCGCCGGAGGACGAGAGCGCCGACGAGCTGGTCCTCACGCAGAAGGGGCACCGCGAGCAGCGCGCGATATCCCGCCCGCTCGGCGACTTCGCGCAGTCGCCCCATGTAAGTGGCCTCGGCGAGGATGTCGGGGATCTGGATCGGCTGCCGGGCTATTCCCGCCCGTCCAACCGCTCCTTCCCCCAATCGGATCGGAGCGGTTCGAAGCGCCTCGATCAGCTCGTCTTCGAGCTCCAGCGTCACGCGAAGCCGGAACTCTTCGTGCGCCTCATCGTACTCGTAGATCGCTCCACCGTCGGTGTCCGAGAGCTGGTCGGCGCGGGAGGCGATGGTCGTCAGTACGGTCTCGAGATCCAGTGTGGAGCTAACTGCCCGACTGACCTCGCCCAGGGCTTTCAACTCTTCGACCGATCGCCCCAGTTCGCTGGTCCGTGCCTGCAGCTCCTTGAAGAGACGCACATTCTCGATGGCGATCACCGCCTGATCCGCGAAGGTCTTGAGCAGGGCGATCTGCGTGTCGCCGAACGGCTTTGGTTCGAGGCGACCCACAGAGATCGTTCCAATCGGCTCACCCTTGCGCAGCATCGGCACAGCAAGAACGCTTCGGACCTGAAGGCCGAGAGCCACCGCCTTGTCGTAATTGGGGTCTTCGAGCGCGTCCGGCACATGGACCACGGCCCGTTCAAGGATTGCGCGGCTGCTCGTGGTCGCCAGGCTGGGGCGGGTCGGGAACAGGCGCTTCATCGCCGCCACACCTTCAGGGCGTACATGCTCGTGGGCAACCAGGTGCAGCAGCTGACCGTCGTATCTGCCGACGACGCCGTAGGACGCGCTGCACAACCGCATGGCTTCGCGGGCGATGGCATCGAATACCGGCTGGACGTCGGTGGGCGATTGGCTAATGACCTTCAGGATCTCGCTCGTCGCCGTCTGCTGCTCAAGCGCCTCGGTGAGGTCGGCGTTCTTCGCCTGGAGCTCCTGCAGCAGCCGCACGTTCTCGATAGCGATCACGGCCTGATCGGCGAAGGTGGTCACCAGCTCGATCTCCTTGACGGTGAAGGGCTCGACCTTCGATCTCACGATGACGATGACGCCGACCAGGACTTCTTCCCGCAACATCGGAACGGCCAGCACAGTCCGGTAGTCCTGTTGCTTGATCAGCTCGGCGTATTGGTATCCCGGCTCCTCCCGCACGTCGCGGACATGCACAATCCGTCGCTCCGCGGCCGCTCGCCCCGATACGGAGCCGGATCCAGGTCGCACTGGGTGGCCCTCCAGGTACTCGATGAAGCCCGGCAAAGCGCCGTAAGCCGCAGCGAAACGGAGGAATTCGCCATCGAACCTGAAGATGTGGCCACGTGTCGCACCGCAGAGCCGGGTGGCGCTGGCGATGACAGTGTCCAGCACCGGCTGCAGGTCGAACGTCGAGCGGCTGATCACCTTCAGGACCTCGCTGGTCGCCGTCTGCTGCTCCAGGGCTTCGGTGAGCTCGCGGTTGCGGGCTTCCAGCTCCTTGAAGAGGCGGACGTTCTCAATCGCGATCACGGCCTGGTCGGCGAAGGTCTGGAGCAGAGCGATCTGTTTTTCGCCGAACGGCCGGAGTTCGAAGCGGCGTACCCCGATGGTGCCGATCGCGCTACCTTCCCGGAGTAGGGGAACGCTGACGAAGGACCGAGTCCCTTCCCGTTGCGAGATCGCAGCTCCCTCCGGGAACTCGTCCGCCGCGGCCTGGACGTCGGCGACGTGAACGAGTCGTCGCTCGATCACGCTGCGCCCACCGAGGGTTCCCGGAACGAGTGGAACTACGCCGACCGCGAATGATGAGCCGTGATGCGCGACCGGGCGCAAGACATCTCCGTCGATGCGGTAGACTACGGCGTCGAAGGCCTCGCACAGCTGGGCTGCGCTCTGCGCGATCGCGTCGAACACCGGCTGGACGTCCGTCGGGGAGCCGCTAATAACGCGTAGTATCTCGCTCGTCGCGGTCTGCTGCTCGAGGGCCTCGGTGAGGTCAGCGTTCTTCGCCTGCAGCGCGGTGAGGAGTCGTGCGTTCTCGATGGCGATGGCCGCTTGGTCGGCGAAGGTCTCCATCAGAGTGATTTGGCTCTCGGTAAAGGGCCGGACCTCGTGCCGGTTGACACCGATCGCTCCCATCAGCTCACCGGCACGGAGCATGGGGATCACCAACACGGTGCGGTAGGGATCCACCTGGCGCGCCGCCCAGGTGTAGGAGGGATCCGTCCGCACGTCGTCAACGTGGATGGTACGTCGTTCGAGAGCCGCGCGCCCCGCAACGCTTCCGCCTCCGGGAGCGACGGGATTCTGGTCGAAGAAGGCCTTGAGCTCAGGAGAGACGGCGTATGACGCCACGACTCGGAGGAACTCCCCGTCGAAGCGGAAAATGAATGCCTGTTTGGCCTCGCACAGCCGGACGGCATTCTCGGCCAGGGTCTCGAAGACCGGCTGGAGATCGAAGGTGGAACGACCGATCACCTTAAGCAGCTCGCTGGTTGCCGTTTGTTGCTCGAGCGAGACCCGGAGTTCGCTGTTGCGGGCCTGCAACTCCGTAAAGAGCCGCACGTTCTCAATGGCAATGACCGCCTGGTCGGCGAAGGTCTTCAGCAGCTCGATGTGCCCGTCGGCGAACCGACCGGGTTCAGTCCGAGTGATGACGATCACGCCGATCGGAGCGCCTTCGCGGAGCATTGGCACCGCGAGGACGCTGCGGAAGCCACCCGCGCCGAGCGCAACCTCGCGAGGATAGTGGGGGTCCGCGAGTGTGTCCTCGATCTGCGTCACGGCTCGTCCTAGAAGCGCCCGATCTGAAGCCAGGATGGTCTGCGGGCGCCGCGGGTGCATCCGCTGGAGTGCCTCGAGCACCTCAGGCGGGTAGTTGTGGTGCGCGACCAGGTGCGACAGCTCGCCGTCGAATCGATACAGGGCCCCCATACGGGCATTGCAGAGACGCACAGCGCTGGCGACGATGGAGTTGAAGACCGGCTGGACGTCGGTGGGCGAACTGGAGATGACTCTTAGGATCTCCGCCGTCGCGGTCTGCTGCTCGAGGGCCTCGGTGAGGTCAGCGTTCTTGGTCTGGAGCTCGGTGAGCAGTCGCGCGTTCTCGATGGCGATGGCCGCCTGGTCGGCGAAGGTCTCCATCAGCGCGACCTGCGTGTCGCTGAATGGTCGGACTTCGTGTCTGTAGATGATGATCACGCCGAGCAGCTCGTCGGCGCGGACCATGGGAACCGCGAGGACAGTCCGGTAGGGATCCACCCGGGTCCCCCCGTAGGCGTACTCTGGATCGGCCAGGACATCGTGATTGTGGATCGTGCGCCGCTCGAGGGCGGCGCGCCCGGAGTTGCTCTCGCGTCCGGGCGCGATGGGGTGCTGCTCGAAGAACTCTCTGAGCTCGGGGGAGACGTTGTGGCCCACCGCAAACCGCAGGAGCTGCCCATCGAAACGCAAGATCACCCCGCGTTTCGCCTCGCACAGCCTGACAGCGTTCACGGCCAGCGTCTCGAAGACCGGCTGGAGATCGAAGGTGGACCGCCCGATCACCTTGAGCAGCTCGCTGGTCGCCGTCTGCTGCTCGAGGGCGACTCGCAGCTCGCTGTTGCGCGCTTCCAGCTCCTTGAACAGCCGGACGTTCTCGATGGCGATGACGGCCTGGTCGGCAAAGGTCTTGAGCAGCGCGACCTGTTTGTCGGTGAACGGACGGACCTCGAGGCGGCGGATCAGGATCACGCCGATCGCCTCGTCCTCGCGTAGGAGCGGCACGGCCAGGGTGGTCCGGTGGCCGGATTCGACGGCATCCGCTTGGCCCAGGGGGAACTCAGCTCCGCTCGCGGCTAGGTCGTGGACGTGAACTGGCTGTCGGTCCGCTACCGCGCGGCCCGACACCCAGCCACGGTTGATCGGTCTTGGATCTGCCCGCCACCGGATCGGGATCGGCCCGTGATGAGCCGCGACGCGGAGCATGTCCCCCTCCCTGAGAGCGACCATCGCGTCATAAGCCTCGCAAAGGCGTGTCGCGCTCTGGGCAACTGCATCGAGGACGGGCCGAATATCGGTGGGCGAGCTCGAGATGACCCGCAGGATTTCCGCAGTCGCCGTCTGCTGCTCCAGGGCCTCGGTGAGGTCGCGGTTGGCGTCCGCTAGCTCCCGCGTGCGCGCCTCCACCTTCTGCTCGAGGTTGGCGTACGACTCCTCGAGCTGTCCCGCCGTCCGGTTGAGCTCATCTCCGAGCGCCTGGAGCTCGTCGCCGGTGTGGACCTCAATGCGATGGCTGAGGTCGCCGGCCCCGATACGCGCGGCGCCTTCCTGGAGCACCCGGATCGGCGCGACCATTCGTCGAGCGAGGAGCAGGCTCGCCAGGATCGAGAGCCCCAGGCCCAGAAGGAAGATAACGGCGCTCCGGATAATCGGGGCTCGGAGGGGCGCGTAGGCGTCGGCGGCCGGCCGTTCGACGAAGACGAGCCACCCGAGGGGAGCGATTGCCGCGTGCGCCGCGAGTACCTGCCCGCCACCGAGACCGTCGGCCACGACGGTGACCGGGGCGTCTGCCATAAGTCCCGAGCGCTCAGCCCGTGCAGACTTTACCTGGACGAGGGTGGAGAGATCCCGCTTTGCTCGCAGCATCCGGCTGTCCGGATGGGCGACCAGTTGGTTCCGGGAGTCCACCACGTAGGCGTATCCGCCCGGGCCGACCTCGATCTGGGAGACAATCCTCAGAACGCCGCCGAGGTTGACCTCCGCCGTCGTCACCTCGACGGCGTACTTGCCGACCGGCACGGCCAGCGTCACGTAAGGCTCGGACTCGTTCTTGAAATACACGGAACTCCAGTAGGTCTTCCCGGCTTTCGCCTCGACGAACTTGGGGGCCTGGGAGAAGTCCTCCTGGCTTTCGACGATATCGGGGTCCAGGCGAGAGACACGAATCTGCTCTTTGCCGGAGAGATCGAGATGGCTGAGCTCGCTGATCGCGGGGACATTGCGAAGGACCCTGAGGAAGTCGAGCTCGCGCTGCTGCGCCAGCGCCGCTCCCAATCCCTCTCGAAATCCGAGTTTCCCTGGTCCCACCTGGCTCGCGTCGGGATCGTCGGACGCGGTCCGGGTCGTCTCGCGCACCTGCAGCTCGACCTCTTTCAGAAACTGCTCGATGCGAGCCGCCGCCGCCACCGCCTTCGCGCGCTCGACCCGGACGATCGCGCGCTGAGTCTCTCGATAGGAGAAGTAGAGCTCGACCAGGCTCGACGCCATCAGGACGCCGCCAACCAGCACGAGGAGGACGACGACGTACTTGCGGAAGAGCCGCCCACGCGAGAGGGGGTTCTTCATCGCCGGAAGGCGTCGGCGCGGAGCAGGATCTTTCGGGGCACGGTGAGGCCAAGAAGATCCGCCGTCTTGAGGTTCACCGCGAGATCGATCCTCCCGGCGCCTTCGATCGACAGGTCCCGAGGCCGGGCACCTTTCAGAATTTTGGCGACCAGCGTGGCGGCCTGGACTCCCTGCGCGTAGTAGTCGGGCCCATATGATATGAGACCGCCATAGCCGATCCAGAGCGCCGTCCCGAAGACCGCCGGGACTCGCAAGGCGAGCGACTGCTCTATGATTGCGATCGTGAGGTCCGGGTTCGAGCCTTCCGGCGCGAGCACCGCGTCGTCGCGCCGGACTTCGCGGAGCACTCGCTTGAGCTCGCCGGCGTCGGCAACCCCTTTCGGCAAGACCTCCAACTTCATGCGGAGTGCCGCCTCGAGCGCCTTGGGGATCATCGGCGTCGCGCCCAGGTCGACACTGTAATAAATGAGCCAGACCCGACGGACGGCCGGAGCGAGCGTCTTGAGAACTTCCAGACGCTTCGCGACGAGCTCGGTCTGGAGGCTCGATACCCCCGTCACGTTGCCGCCGGGCTGGCCAAGGTTGCCGACGATGCCGGCGCCCACCGGGTCGCCCACCAGGGTGAAGACGATGGGCACGCTCTCCGTCGCGTCCTTCGCGGCGAGGGTGGCCGCCTCTTGGCTCGTGAAGATCAGGTCGACGCCGCCCTTGACGAGGGCCTCGGCGGCGGCGGGCATCGCGTCCAGCCTTCCCTCGGTGAAGCGGATATCGAACGTCACGTCGCGGCCATCTTCGAAGCCGAGCTCTTTGAGCCCGGCCTTGAGTCCTTCAACGGTAGGATGGCTCGCCGCCCACGCGGCGTTGAGGACGCCGATCCGGAACGGGCGACGAGCTTCTTGTGCCTGGGCTGCGTGTGTGGGCAAGCAGAGAAACATCGCCACGACGACCCAAAGGCTGCGAGGCGCCCTGAAGCAGAAGTTCGGCATCCGTCGCATCGTCACCCTGCCACGAGCTGGTGGTAAGCGCCTTCAGCCACATGGTCCCAGGGACCCACGAGGGCCTGGAACTTCGTGAAGGAGGCGTGCACCTTTCTGGCCATGGGCGTCTTCTCGGATTCTTCCCTGACAACCTCGGCCGACAGCTTCTTGAGATCACGCAGCACCGGCACCGGGAGCTGGACCACCTCGACCTTGCCCTTGAACTCCATCTTGAGCCGATCGAGGGCGATCGCGTTCTTCGCGTGGAACTCCGTCAGGCCATAGACCTGCACTGCGGCGGCGGCGTGGTCTAGCGTTCGCTTCAAGTCGACCGGCAGCGCCTCGTAGGCCTTCTTGTTGAAGCCGAAGTCGAGGCGGTATCGATGACGCCACGCTCGAGAGCGGCATAGACCTCGGCAAGCGGGGTTTGCACGGTCGTGGCGCCCGCCCTCGCATAGACCTTGCCCCCCAGATTCACGATCCGCATCTTGAGCCCCTTGCAGTCGCCGATCGCAGTGATCTTCTTTCTGAACCAGCCGGCCATCTGGGGAGCCACCGCCGTGGCGGGGCGCGGCACGAGATTGAAGGCGGCGTAGGTTTCCTCCCAGAGCCTAAGCCCATCACCCTGGTAGTACCAGGCGGCCATGCCCTCGGGGTTCATGCCGAACGGAATGGTCGTGAACCACTCGATTGCGGGCTCTCGATTGCTCCAGTATTGCCCCGAGCCCATGAATGCCTCGATCTTGCCCTGGGAGGCTGCGTCGAAGCACTCGAACGGCGGCATGATCTGGCCGCCCGGAAAGACCTCGATCCGGAACCGCCCGCCGCTCGTCTCCTCCACGACCTTCGCCAGCCGCCGGGCCGCTCCCTGGTGTATGTCAAGCGCCGCCGTCCAGGCCGTGGACATTCGCCACTGGACCTTCGGCTGAGCGATGACGTTGGGGGCATCGACTACCGCGGCAGCGGCGGCGGCCGCCATTACCCCGCTCGCCGTTGCAATGAACCTCCGCCGGTCGGTCATCGCGCTGCCCTCCTCACAGCGCAACGAGCTGATGGTAGGCGCCTTCGGCGACGTGATCCCACGGCCCCGCCAGCGCCTGGAACTTGGTGAAGGAGGCGTGCACCTTCCGGGCGATGGGCGTCTTCTCGGATTCTTCCCTGACAACCTCGGTCGCCAGCTTCTTGAGATCACGCAGCACCGGCACCGGGAGCTGGATCACCTCGACCTTGCCCTTGAACTCCGTCTTGAGCCGCTCCAACGCGACCGCGTTCTTCGCGTGGAACTCCGTGCGGCCATGGACCTGCACTGCCGCCGCAGCATGGTCGAGCGTTCGCTGGAGATCGACTGGGAGTGTGTCGTATGCCTTCTTATTGAACCCGAACTCGGTCGTGGTGCCGGGCTCGTGCCAGCCCGGATAGTAGTAGTAGCGGGCGGTCTTGTGCAGGCCCAGCTTCATGTCGTCATGCGGCCCGACCCATTCGCAGGCATCGATCACGCCTCGCTCGAGGGCGGCGTAGATGTCGGCACCGGGGGTGAGGACTGCCGTGCCGCCCGCCTTGACATAGACCTTGCCGCCAAGGCCGGTGCCAATGCGCATCTTGAGCCCCTTGTAGTCGCCGATCGTGGTGGTCTTCTTCCTGAACCATCCGGCCATCTGTGGAGGAACCGGCAGGGCGGGCCGTGGCACGAGGTTGAAGGGAGCGTGCGCCTCCTCCGAGAGTTTGAGCCCGTCGCCCTGGTAGTACCAGGCGGACATACCCTCGGGGTTCATGCCGAATGGAATGGTCGTGAACCACTCGAGCGCGGGCTCCTTCGCGGTCCAGTAGTACGAAGGGCCCATGAACGCCTCGATCTTGCCCTGCGAGGCGGCATCGAAGCAGGCGAACGCCGGCATGATCTGGTCGCCCGGGAAGACCTCGATCCGGAACCGCCCCCCGCTCATCTCCTCCACGACCTTCGCCAGCCGCTGGGCCGCCCCCTGAAGCACGTCGAGCGCCGGGGTCCAGGTCGTTGACATCCGCCACTGGACCTTCGGCTGAGCGATAACGTTGGGGGCATCGACGATGGTGGAAACAGCGGCGGCCGCCATCGCACCGCCTGCCGTCGCAATGAACCTGCGTCGGTCGGCTCTCACATTGTTTACCTCACACCGCGGCGAGCTGATGGTAGGCGCCTTCGGCGACGTGATCCCACGGCCCCACCAGCGCCTGGAACTTGGTGAAGGAGGCGTGCACCTTCCGGGCGATGGGGGTCTTCTCGGATTCCTCCTTGATGACCTCCGCCGAGAACTTCTTGAGATCGCGCAGCACCGGCACCGGGAGCTGAAGCACCTCGACCTTGCCCTTGAACTCCGTCTTGAGTCGCTCGAGCGCGATCGCGTTCTTGGTGTGGTAATCCGTGCCACCATAGACATGGACTGCGGCGGCGGCATGATCGAGTGTCCGCCGCAGATCGACGGGGAGCGCGTCGTACGCCTTCTTGTTGAAGCCGAACTCGTTTGTAGAGCCAGGCTCGTGCCAGCCGGGATAGTAATAGTAACGAGCAGTATTTTGAAGACCCAGCTTCATGTCGTCATGCGGCCCGACCCATTCGGCGGGCCAATGCGCATCTTGAGCCCCTTGTGGTCGCCGATCGTGTTGATCTTCTTCCTGAACCATCCGGCCATCTGCGGGGAGATTGACGGGCCAGGGCGCGGCACGAGATTGAAAGCGGCATACGCCTCCTCCCAGAGCTTGAGCCCGTCGCCCTGGTAGTACCAGGCGGCCATGCCCTCGGGGTTCATGCCGAACGGGACAGTCGCGAACCATTCGAAGGCAGCCTCCTTAGCCGTCCAGTAGTACGCGATGGCCATGAACGCCTCGATCTTGCCTTGGGAGGTGGCGTCGAAGCACTCGAACGGCTGCATGATCTGGCCGCCCGGGAAGACCTCGATCCGGAACCGGCCGCCGCTCATCTCCTCCACGATCTTGGCCAGCCGCTGGGCCGCGCCCTGGTTCACGTCCAGCGCCGGGGTCCAGGCCGTGGACATCCGCCACTGGACCTTTGGCTGAGCGATGATGTTGGGCGCGTCGACGATGGCCGCGGCAGCAGCGGCCGCTACCACACCGCTTGCCTTCACGATGAACCTGCGCCGCTCGGTCATCACGTCCCCTCACCCTGCCACGAGCTGATGGTAGGCGCCTTCGGCGACGTGATCCCACGGCCCCACCAGCGCCTGGAACTTGGTGAAGGACGCGTGCACCTTCCTGGCCATGGGGGTCTTCTCCGACTCTTCCTTGACGACCTCGGTCGCCAGCTTCCTCAGATCGCGCAGGACCGGCGCCGGCAGCGGGAGCACCTCGACCTGGCCCTTGAACTCCGTCTTGAGCCGCTGGAGCGCGATCGCGTTCTTGGTGTGGTAGTCCGTGAGGCCGTAGACCTGCATGGCCGCGACGGCATGGTCGAGCATCCTGCGCAAGTCGACCGGGAGCGCCTCGTAGGCCTTCTTGTTGAAGCTAAACTCGTTCGTGGTGCCAGGCTCGTGCCAGCCCGGATAGTAGTAGTAGCGCGCGGTCTTGTGGAGGCCCAGCTTCAAGTCGTCGTGCGGTCCGACCCATTCGGCGGCGTCGATCACGCCCCGCTCGAGAGCCGCGTAGATTTCGGCAGCCGGGGTCAGCACCGTCGTGGCGCCGGCCTTCGTGAGAACCTTGCCGCCGAGGTTCGGAAGCCGCATCTTGAGTCCCTTGAAGTCACCGATCGTCGTGATCTTCTTCCGGAACCATCCGGCCATCTGTGGGGCGAACGCATTCCCCGCGCGCGGCACGAGGTTGAAGGCGGTGTATGTCTCCTCCCAGAGCTTGAGCCCGTCGCCCTGGTGGAACCAGGCGGCCATACCCTCGGGGTTCATGCCGAAC
>WNFV01006456.1_pt1 | contig 14216 bp, 13 predicted proteins | sample 5400101 | NCBI WGS metagenome assembly WNFV01 (sample SAMN13153361, study PRJNA577476) | soil metagenome | isolation source: 115 cm soil or saprolite under grassland replicate 1 | place: USA:California | collected 2016-06-15 | reverse complement strand
ACATCATCCACGTGGACTTCTATGAGATCCACGCGCACGAGAAGGTGACGCTGAAAGTGCCGGTGCACCTCGTCGGCGCACCCGACGGCGTGCGCAATGCCGGCGGCGTGCTCGATCAAGTCACCCGCGAGGTCGAGATCGAGGTGCTGCCCGAGCAGATCCCCGACCGCGTCGAGCTGGACGTCACGGCCCTGAAGATCGGCGACTCGCTGCACGTACGCGACCTCGCCATCCCCAACGCCGTGATCCTGACCGGCGCCGACCTGACGATCGCGACGGTCGTGCCGCCGCGGGCCGAGGAGGTAGCGGCGCCGACGCCCGAGGCCGTGGCCGAGGTGGCCGAGCCCGAGCTGATCCGCAAGCCGCGTGAGGAGGAAGGCGAGGCGGTCGAAGGCGAGGCCGGCGCGGAGGAGAAGGCGCCGGAGGCCAAGCCGAAGGCCGAGAAGCCCAAGGGCGGCAAAGAGGGCTAGGCTCTGCGCGCTGTCGTCGGCCTCGGGAATCCTGGTCCGGAGTACGCGGCGACGCGCCACAACGCAGGCTTCTGGCTCGCCGATGCCGTCGCCGCCCGGTGGGGCCTGCCCCCGTTCCGGCGCGCCGAACGGGCGCGCGCGACCGAGGGCGAGGTGGACGGCGTGCCCGTCCGCGTGTTGAAACCCACGACGTACATGAACCGCAGCGGCGCCGCGCTCGCCTCGCTCCGCGCCGAGCCCACGTTCGACCCCGCGAAAGACCTGCTCATCCTGGTGGACGACTTCGCCATCCCGTGCGGCACCTTCCGGTTGCGCACCGAGGGATCGTCGGGGGGTCACAACGGCTTGAAGAGCGTCGAGGCGGCCTTGCAGTCACAGGCGTTCGCGCGCCTTCGGATCGGCGTGGGCCCCCTGCCCGAGGGCGTCGAGGATTGGTCCGAGTACGTCCTCGCGCCGTTCGACCCTGAGCAAGTCGAGCAGATCGAAGCGCTGACCCCGCAGATGGTGGAAGCCGTGGAGCGCTGGCTCCGCGAATAATGCTGCGCCTCGGTATCGTAGGCCTTCCCAACGTCGGCAAGTCGACGCTGTTCAACGCGCTCACGTCCTCCAAGGCCGCGGCGGCGGAGAACTATCCCTTCTGCACCGTGGAGCCCAACGTCGGCGTGGTGGAGGTCCCCGACCCGCGGCTCGACACGCTGTTCCAGATCGTCAAGCCCAAGCAGCGCGTCCCCGCCGTCGTCGAGTTCGTCGACATCGCCGGCCTGGTCAAGGGCGCCTCGCAGGGCGAGGGGCTCGGGAACCAGTTCCTGTCGCACATCCGCGAGGTGGACGCGGTCGTCCACGTGATCCGCTGCTTCGAGGATCCCGACGTCGTGCACGTGATGGGACCGGTGGACCCGGTGCGCGACCACGACGTCGTGACGAGCGAGCTGGCCCTCGCCGACCTCGCCGTGGTGGAGCGGCGGCTCGAGAAGACGCGCAAGTCGGCGCGTGCCGGCGACAAAGAGGCGCAGGCCGAGCTGATCCTGCTCGAACGCGTCCTCGAGGAGCTGAACGCGGGTCGCGGCGCGCGCGAGGCCGGCGAGGGCGAAGACGCCGTGAAGTTCCTGCGACAGCTCGGCCTCCTCACCGCCAAGCCGATTCTCTACGCCGCGAACGTCACCGAGGACGACCTCGCGGCGGGCGGCGGCCAGTGGATCGCCCGGCTCACGGCCGCCGTCCAGACGCACCACGAAGAAGCCGAGATCGTGCTCTTCTCGGCCAGGTTCGAAGCCGAGCTTGCCGAGCTGTCAGGCGAGGAGCGCCGCGAGTTTCTCGCGCAAGCGGGGGTCGGCGAGCCCGGCCTCGACCGTTTGATCCACGCCGGCCATCACCTGCTCGGCCTGCAGACGTTCTTCACGGTGGGCGAGAATGAAGTGCGGGCGTGGACCATGCACCGCGGCCAGACGGCGTTCGCCGCCGCCGGGGAAATCCACTCGGATTTTCAGCGCGGCTTCATCCGGGCGGAGACGGTGGGGTTCGCGGACTTCGTGAAGGCCGGGTCGTACAAGGCGGCCCGGGAGCAAGGGCTGGTGCGCAGCGAAGGGCGGGATTACGTGGTCAAGGACGGCGATATCCTGCTGTTCCGGTTCAACGTCTAAGCGAACCGCACGCAGTACACCGCGGCAGGTACGCCGAGACCGCGCCGCTTGACCAGCCGCCCCGCGGACACTATTAGACAGCGTCGCTTTGGCGAGGGGTGGGATGGCGCGAGGCCCAGTAAACTTCCTGTTACGCGTCTTGCGGCGCTGGCTCGACACGCCGCAGGCCAAGGGCGTCAAGGAAGTGTTGTTCGATCCGGTCACGTCCCTGCCCACGCTCTCCGTTCTCCTCCCGCACATCCGCAAGATCCTGACCCAGCGCAAGGGTATCGGACTGCTGGCGGTCAACATCACGCAGTTTTCGAAGTTGGAAGAAGTCTACGGCTGGGAGAGCTTCGACAAGGTCGTGCGCGGCGTGGCGGCCTGCATGAAAGCGATCAAAGACTCCACCCTCCGGAAGGAGGATGCGCTCGCCGAGCTGACCGTCAACGGGAACGTCTTCATCCTGATCCTGTCGCCGCCGCGCAAGCGGCGCCGGATGAGCCAACGCGACGTGGCGGGCATCAAACGGCGCCTGGCGAAACGCCTGGACGACTACCTCAGCACGGCCTTCACCGGCGACGAGCTGCGCCGCTTCGCCTACTTCGTCGGCGGCGCCCTGATGCGGACGGACCCGTCCGTCCGGGTGGAGCGCCTGATATATCGCACCATCGACGACGCGCTGGCCGACGCCGCGAGCGAGGAGCAGACGGCCCTGCGCCAGCGCGGCCGCCAGCTGAAGGCCATCCTCGACGGCAAGCGCATCTCCAGCCTGTACCAACCGATCTTCGATCTCGAGACGCGCGCCGTCATCGGCTACGAAGCGCTGAGCCGCGGACCGAAGGGAGATCTCCACAGTCCGGCCAGCTTGTTCCAGGCGGCGTACGATGCCGACCTCGTCTGGAAGCTCGAGCGGCTCTGCCGGGAGCGTGCCTTGCGCCGCCTACGCGGGCTGAAGCCCAAGCAGCTGCTCTTCCTCAACCTGGAGCCCAGCGGCGTGTTCGATCCGGAGCTAGTGGCGCCGGGCTTCGTGCGCAAATACGCCAAGCGGGTGGTATTCGAGATCACGGAACGCGCCGCCATCACCGACTTCCCTGCCTTCCGGCAGGCCGTTCACCTGCTGAAGCGGGCCGGCTTCCGGGTCGCCCTGGACGACGTGGGGTCCGCCTACGCGGGGCTGCGCGTCGTCTCCGAGATCCGGCCGGATTTCATCAAGCTCGACATGCAGCTGATCCGCGGCGCGGACACCGACCGCGTCAAGCGGCAGCTCATCAGCGCCATCGCCGACTTCTGCAGCGAAGCGCGCGTGCCGCTGATCGTGGAGGGTGTCGAGACTCGGGAGGAGCTGCACGCGGCGCGTACCCTTGGCGTCCGCCGGGCGCAGGGCTTCCTGTTCGGCCCGCTGCTCGGGACCCCGAGGGAGCGCGTCAGTTCTTCGTCCAGATGAGGATGGCGCCGCAGTTCGCCGACCAGCGCGAGAACTCCACCGGCGTATCGGCTCCTTGCCGGTACACTTCGATCCCCACCACATCCTGCAGCGGCATCAGGTCGATGTTGTAGTCCTCGACGCGCTGGCCGTCGATGACGACCGCGACGGCGCAGCGGCGACCCGCCGTGAATCGCGTGGGCACGCACTGCAGCATCCGGGTGCAGCGCATCACGATCCCCGACCCTGCCAGCAGCCCGCTCAAGCGTGACGGATTGCGGCGCTCGATCTCGTCGCGCGTCACGAAGTGTCCGAACCCCTTGCCGCGGCGCGCGTAAAAGCCCGCCAGGCTGAGCGCCCACTCCTGGGACGCCGCCTCCACGACGATCGGCGCGAGCTCCACACCGCCGACGTCGAGCAGGATCGCCAGCTCCAGCGTGCGTCCCGGGCGGAGCACGACGTCGTAGTCCTCGGACACCCGGTCCTGGTAGACTAGGCGCAGCGTACGCCGCCCGGGAGCGACCTGGGCGATCCTGAAGTGGCCGGCCGAATCGGTGACCTGGAATGCCGCGGTGCCGCGCACCGCGACCATCACGCCGGGGAGGGGCTGCCCGTCCCTGGAGGCGCTCACGGTGCCGTCGAGTCGCGCCAGCGTGTCCTGCTGGGCGGCCGACGCGGCGCCCAGGGTGAGCGCGGCAACGAGAGCGACGACCATGCGTTGGACGATTCACCCCACTCCCGCCGCCGTCAAGTGACGGTTATGTTTGGCCTTCACATATCCCCTACTCGGCGCCGCACCTGTGCCGGGTCGCTCACGACCAAAGGGAGGTGTCATGACTCGTCGCTACGAGACGGTCTACATCTTTGACAGTGCGCTGGACGAGCCCGCGATCAACGAGAAGCTCACGCGGCTCCACGCCCTCCTGACCAAGGACGGCAAGGGCACGATCACGAACGTGTCCCATTGGGGCAAGCGCACCATGACGTTCAAGATCAAGAAGAAAGACACAGGCTACTACGTCGTGGCCCAGTTCGAAGCCACGGGCGACCTGCTCCCCGAGTACGAGCGCGCTGTGAAGCTCGACGAAGGCGTACTGCGCTACCTGATCGTCCAGGCGGCGCGCGAGCAGCCCAAGCCCGTCGTGGCCGCCGTCATCGCCGCGCCCGAGGAAGAGGAGATCGAGGAGGAGGAAGCGTGAGACGCCCCGCGAAGACCTGCCCCGTGTGCGAGTCCGGCGCGCGGGTGTTGGACTACAAGGACGACCGGACGTTGGGCCGCTTCCTCACGGAACGGGGAAAGATTTTGCCGAGCCGCCTCTCCGGAATGTGCGCGCGGCACCAGCGCCAGCTGGCCACCGCCATCAAGCGCGCGCGGCAGCTGGCGCTGATTCCGTACATCAAGGGCCACACTGCCTAGCATGAGGTGGCGCCTCGTCCTCGGCGTCATCGCCTTCGCCGTCTGGGCCCCGCCGAGTCTCGCGGGCCTGCCGTGCGCGGCGTTGCTCCTCGCCGCGCCCGACCGCTCCACACGGACCCGGGTCGCCGCCGGCATCATCGGCGCCGCGAGCGCATTGCTCCTCGTTCTTCCCGGCGGCGGGAGGCTGGGAGCCGCCATCGGTGCGTACACGGTGCTGGTGACGGCGGCGTTCGTGGCCGGTATCGTGCTACGGCCGGCGGGGTTCTTGCGGCAGGCCCTGCGCGCGACGCTCGCCGCGGGCGCGGGCACCGCCCTGCTGGTGCTGGTCGTGTGGGGGCCGAGCGGCTTCGGCGCGCTGGCGTGGCAGGCGACCCGCGAGGTGGGTTTCGCGATGCGGCTCGTGGTCGAGCGCCGCCCCGATGCCTACGCCCTGTACGAGCCGGTCGTCCGCTTCCTCAGCGTCACGACGCCCGGCATGCTGGCGTTACAGACCTTCGCGGGCCTCGCGCTGGCATGGCAATGGCACGTGCACCTGACGAGCGCGCCGCTCGGCGCCCCGCTCGCGCCGTTCCGGGAGTTCCGCATCGCCGACGGGTGGGTGTGGGGCGTCGTCGCCTGGCTCGGCCTGCTGGTCGCGCCCGTGTCCGGCGCGCTGAAGATCGCCGGAACGAACATCGGGCTGGTGCTCGGTACCCTCTATCTGCTGCGGGGCGCGGCCATCGTCGTGGCGTTCGCCCAGGTGACCGGCGTGTCGGGCGTCGCGCTCGTCATCGCCGCCGGCGTCGCGACCGCGCTCGCGCTGCCGCTGCTGTTTCTCGTCCCCGGGCTGTGCACGCTGGGGATCACCGATACGTGGTACGAATACCGGCGCCGCCTCGCGGCGCGCCGGCCCAACGCAACGTGAGGACGGCGATGGAGATCATTCTGCGGGAAGACGTGCAGCATCTCGGCAAGGCCGGCGAGGTCGTCAAGGTCAAGGACGGCTACGCCCGCAACTACCTGCTGCCCCACGGGCTCGCCTACCCGGCCACGGAGGCCAACAAGCGGCGGATCGCGTACGAGGCCGACCGCCTCGCCAAACAGCGCGCCGCGGAGAAGACCGCCGCCGAGAGCGAGGCCGGCCGCCTCGCCGGCGTCCAGCTCACCTTCGCCGTCAAGGTGGGCGAGGAGGACAAGCTCTACGGCTCGGTGACCGCGAGCGACATCCAACGCAAGCTCGAGGAACAGGGCCTGCACGTGGACAAGCGCAAGATCGACCTCCCCGAGCCGATCCGCGCGCTCGGCGAGTTCCGCGTGGCTATCAAGATCCATCCCGACGTCCGGCCCGAAGTCCAGGTGACCGTCGTCAAGGAGTAGCGGCCGCCCGTGGGCGTCGCCATCGGTTACGTGGACGGGTCGCGGTTCCGGCGCTCGCTGCTCGCCGCCGCGGACTGGGTGGCCGCCGGCCGCGACGAGCTGAATCGCCTCAATGTCTTCCCCGTGCCCGACGGCGATACCGGGACTAACATGTGTCTCACCCTGCGCGCGGTGGCGCAGGCGTTGCGCGATCTGGGCGACGGTCCGCCGCCGATTCCCCTGCCCCGCGTGGCGCACGCCATGGCACAGGCCAGCGTCCGGGGCGCGCGCGGCAACTCGGGGATGATGCTCTCCCAGTTCCTGCTCGGCTTCCAGGAAGGGCTGGGCGAGCGCCTGCGCGCCAGCGCCGCCGAGCTCGCCGTGGCGATCCGCATCGGCTTCGAGCGGCTCCAGGCTTCGCTCGACGAGCCCGTGGAGGGCACGATCCTCACCGTGGCCCGCGAGGCGGCGGACGAAGCCGGCCGTGCCGGCCGCGAACCCGATCTGCGCGTGTTCATGAGCCGCCTGGTGGGCCGCACCGAGGAGGCGCTGCAACGCACGCCCGACCTGCTCGCGACGCTCAAGGCGGCGGGGGTCGTGGACGCGGGCGCCAAGGGCTTCGTGCGCCTCCTGGACGGCGTCAAACGCCTGATCGACGAAGGGCATGTCGCCGCGGGGGCGGTGGACCGGTTGCTGCCGAACGCCGCCGCCCAGGCCGAGGTCGCGGCCGACCGCGACTACCGTTTCTGCACCGAAGTGATGGTGCGGGGCACTGCCCTGCCCGCCGCCGCCGACGTGCGGCGCGCCCTGCGCGAGCTCGGCGGGTCGATCGTCGTGCTCCAGACGGGCGCGCTGCTCAAGGCGCACGTGCACACCGACACACCGGACGCCGTGTTCCGGCTGGGCGCGGCGTGGGGCGCCGTGGAGTACACGAAGGCCGACGACATGCGGGCCCAGCATCAGGCGCTCCAGGCGCGACGCCCCATCGCCTTCGTGAGCGACACCGCCTGCGACCTCCCCGACGAGCTCGTGGTCCAGTACGACATCGGGCTCGTCCCCACGCAGCTGATCGTGGAAGAGCGGGCCTACCGCGACCGGCTGGAGCTGACGTCGGCGGAGTTCTTCGAGCGGTTGCGCGCCGGCCTCGACGCCAGCACGTCCCAGCCCACACCCGAGGCGTTCGCCGAGGCCTACGGCGACGCGGCGCGCACGGCCGACCGGGTCATCGCCGTGGTGCTGTCGAAAGCGTTGTCGGGCACCTGCGCCAACGCCGAGGCCGCCGCCCGCCGGTTTAACGGGGGACGGGTGACGGTCGTCAACAGCCGTAGCGCGTCGTTGGGCGAAGGCATGCTGGTTCTGCGGGGCGTCGAGCTGGCCGCGGCGGGCTGGGCCCCGAACGACATCACGCGCGAGCTCGAGCGGATCCGGGGACAGTCGGGGCTGTTCTTCACCGTGGACAACTTCGACCGGCTGGTGCGGTCGGGGCGCGTAGGGCGCGGCCGTGCGTGGCTCGGGACCAAGCTGAACCTCAAGCCCGTGATGGCGCTTACTAAGGAAGGCGCGATCCAGCCGGTCGCCCGGGTGCGCGGGCGTGAGGCCGCGCGGCGTCGCGTCCTGGACCTGCTCGATCGGGCACTCGCCCGGCGCCCCCGCGAGCTCCGCTTGGGCGTCGTTCACGGCGACATCCCCGATTTTGCCGACGCGTTGCGCGCGGAGCTGGTCGGTCGATACCGGCCGAAGCAGTGTCTGGTGAGCCCGATCACCCCGGTGATCGCCGCCCACGCGGGGATCGGGGCGTGGGGCGTGTTTTATCAGGTGGAGGACGGAACAAACGCGCGAACGGGGCGCTATGACTAGCCGGGGACGCGCTCGGGCATCCCGCCCGCCCACCGCACCCGGCGCGCTCCGTTTGGTGGTGGAGGCGTTGGCGGACCGCAAGGCGGTGGACACCCTGGTTCTCGACCTCCGGGGGCTGTGCGCGGCGACCGACTACTTCGTGATCGTATCCGGGACGTCCAACGCGCACGTGCGGGGGATGGCGGACCACCTGATGACGGCGCTGGCGCCGCGTGGTGTGGCGCCGCATCATGTCGAAGGGCTGGCGCAGGGGCGCTGGGTGCTGCTGGACTACGTGGATTTCGTGGTCCACGTGTTTCATCCGGAGCTGCGGGAGTTTTACCAGCTCGAGCGGCTGTGGGGCGACGCCCCGGTCGTGGCCGCGGACGATGCTGGCACGACGGGCGTGAAAGGATAGGGCGTATGCGACGGATGGCGGCGCTGCTGGCGCTCGCGGCGGTCGGGGCGGGTCCGCTCGCGGCGCAATACTTCGGGCAGAACAAAGTCCAATACCGCACCTTCGACTTCAAGGTCATCCAAACCGAGCACTTCGAGGTTTACTACTACCCGCAGGAACGAGCCGCCGCGCTCGACGCGGCCCGCATGGCCGAGCGGGGCTACGCCCGTCTGTCGCGCATCCTGCACCACCAGTTCCAGAGCCGGAAGCCGATCATTCTCTACGCCTCGCAGTCGGACTTCCAGCAGACCAACATCGTCGATGCGTCGGGTGAGGGTTTGGGCGGCGTCACCGAGTTCTTCAAGCACCGCATGGTGCTGCCGTTCACCGGGTCGTACGCCGAGCTGGAGCACGTGCTGCAGCACGAGATGGTGCACCAGTTCCAGTACGACGTGTACAGCCGCGGGCGCCCCGGCGCCGGCGTGCAGACGCTGGTCAGCATCAATCCGCCGCTCTGGTTCATGGAGGGCATGGCGGAGTACCTCTCGCTCGGCCCGATCGACCCCAACACCGCCATGTGGCTGCGCGACGCGTCGCTCGAAGGGCACCTGCCCACGATCGAGGAGATGACCTATGACCCCAACGTCTTCCCCTACTACTACGGCCACGCCCTGTGGGCATACATCGGCGAGAAGTGGGGCGACGAGGTGATCGGAGAGATCCTCCAGGCGTCGGCGACCTCCGGCGTGGAGGCCGCCGTCAAGCGCGCGCTCGGCCTCACGCTGGACCAGCTGTCCGACGAGTGGCGCGACGCGGTGCAAACGACGTTCCTGCCGCAGCTGGGCGATCACTACCGCGCCCGGCGCATCGCCCAAGCCACGCTGACGCGGAAGCGCTCGCACGGCCGCATCTTCCTCGCCCCGGCCCTCACCCCCGACGGCCGGGACATCGCGTTCTTCGGCGACCAGGGCGGGTTCTTCGTGGACCTCTGGCTCGCTGACGCGGAGACCGGCCGCGTCCGGCGGCGGCTCGTCAAGTCGACCCTGAGCAACAAGTACGAGAGCCTGCGGTTTATCACGTCGTCGGGGGCGTTCTCCCCCGACGGCCGCTATTACGCGATCGCCGCGAAACGGCGCGACCGTGACGACCTCGTCATCCTCGACGTCAAGCGCGGCCGCGAAGAGCGCCGCATCCAGATCCCGCTGAACGGCCTCATCACACCGAGCTGGTCGCCCGACGGCCGCCAGCTGGTGTTCACGGGCTTCGACGGCGGGCTGTCCGACCTGTACGTCGTCAACCGCGACGGCAGCGGCCTGCGCCGGCTGACCAACGACAAGTACGCCGATCTCCAGCCGACGTGGTCCCCCGACGGGAAAACCATCGCGTTCGCGACCGACCGCGGGTCCGAGACCGACTTCGAGGATCTGCGATTCGGTCCGACGCGCATCGCCCTGTACCAGCTCGCAACGGGCACCATCGAGATCGTCCCCCACATGGACCAGGGCCGGAACAGCAACCCGGTGTGGGCGCCCGACGGGCGGTCGTTCGCCTTCGTATCGGATCGCACGGGCATCAGCGACATCTACCTGTACGATTTCACCGACGGCAACGTGTATCAGCTCACGAACCTGTACACCGGCGCGCAGGGCATCGTCCCGCTCTCGCCGGTGCTGTCGTGGGCCCGGCAGGCCGACCGGCTCGCGTTCGTGTACTACGAGGACGGGCAGTACAGCGTCTACTCCGTGGACAACCCTCGCTCGCTGCGCCGCCAGCCCTACCGCGCGCCGGCCGTGCCGCCGGTGACGACGCTCCTGGCCGGGGCGGGCGGGTTGCGCGACTCCACGCCGCCGCCGCAGGGCGTATCCACCGTCGGCACGGCGCCGTCGCCCGGCCCCGTCGAGCGCGCCAACGAGTCGCGCTCGGTGTACCGCACTTCCACCGGCTTCCGCCCCGCGGCCTTACCGCAGGCGGCTGAATCGCTGGGCGGGCCCGCGCTCGTGTCGGTGCGTCAGCTGCTCGACTCGGCGGCCTTCGCCCTGCCCGACACGAACGAATTCAGCTTCCGACCCTACCGCGTGCACTTCACGCCCGACTACGTCGCCCGGCCGACGGTGGGGTACCAGCGTGACAACTTCGGCCGCGGGTTTTTCGGGGGCACGGCCGTCGCCCTGTCGGACATCCTGGGCAACCACACCATCGTGCTCTCGGGGGCGGTGAACGGGCGCATCAGCGAAGCGCAGTTCCTCGGCGTCTACGTCAACCAGGCGCATCGCGTCAACTGGGCGGCCGGCTTCTCCCAGGACCCCTTCTACTTCTATGACCGGAGCACCTGGGACACACGGGAGTGCGTCGGCTGCGGCAACATTGACAGCGTGGACGTGTTCACCTCGCGCATCCGCCGTTTCGTGATCCGCGACGGCTTCGCCGAGTCCTACTACCCGTTCAGCCGCTTCAGCCGGGCGGAGTTGGGATTCCACGCCGTCAACATCACCGACGACACGCTGGCGCTCGAGACCGCCTACTACGGCCCGACCATCGTAGACCAGCGGTACCGCAACGGGCACGGGAGCTCTATCAGCTTCGTGCAGCCGTCCGTGGCGCTGGTCCACGACAATTCGCTGTTTGGGTACGTGGGACCGTTCGCGGGCTCGCGGTCGCGCTTCCAGCTGTCGCCCGCGTTCGGTGACTGGCAGTTCCTGGCCGGCCTCGCCGACTACCGGCGCTACTTCTACCTCCGGCCGTTCACGCTGGCGGTGCGCGGCATAAGCTTCGGCCGCTATGGCCGCGACGCCGAACGGTTCCCGATCTTCCTCGGCAGCACAGAGCTGATCCGGGGCTACACGTTCGGCTCGTTCCGCACCAACGAGTGCGTCGCGAATCCCGGCGCGGGCTCGCAGACCGGCTGCGCGGAGGTCGACCGGCTCATCGGTTCCAAGCTCGCCGTCGCCAACGTCGAGCTCCGGTTCCCGCTCACCCGCAGCCTGGTGCTCGGTTTCCTCCCGGTCGGCTTCCCCCCCATTGAGGGCGCGATCTTTTACGACGCCGGCGTCGCCTGGAGCGAGGGGTCGGTGCTGAAGCTGAACCGCCGGTCGGGCGACCCCGAGGTCATACGGGCTCCGCTTCGCAGCTGGGGTACGTCGATCCGCGCCAACATGCTGGGGTTCCTGATCCTGCGGTTCGACTACGCCAATCCGTTGGACCGGCCGCAGAAGAAGAGCTATTGGACCGTCAGTCTCGGCCCGACGTTCTAACTCCGCGTCGCTAAAACACTTGCAATGGCCTCGCCGGTTGTCTATCTTGTGCGGCGAGGCCATTTGCGCACCCATCGTTGGCACCTCCTGCTCGCGAGCGTGACGCTCTGGGGCTGCCGGTCCCAAGCGCCCCTCCCCGCATCTTCACAATCGCAAGCGCCACAAGAAGTTAAGAGACAGCCCCGCTCCGCCGGACGCAGCACGGGCGTGGCCATCCGCCTGCCCGCCCAAGGGGGCCCACCCCGGCTCTACCGCCTGCCCCGGCTCACGGAGGTCACGGGGGCTCTCCGCGGCCGCCTGCCGCCGGTCGCCCAGGTCGTTGGGCTCGACCCCGAGTCGGAGTTCCTGTTCGTCGCCACCGCGAAGCAGGAGCTGCTGGCGCTGGACTTGGGGAGCGGGCGTGTGGACACGGTGGCGACGGGCATCGTGCAGGCCGCCTTGGGGCCGGACGGGACGCTGTACGCCGTCGATGCCAAGCGTAAGGTGATTTCGTTGTCCCGGCGCACCCGGTTCGCGTGGCCACATCCCCTCGCCGGACTGCCGCGCGACGTGTTCGGGTCCACCGACCAGCGCCTCGTCGCCGTGATTCCCGAGAGCCCGCCGCAACTCCTCACCGCCGCCGCGGATCAACCCCCGGCGGTCCGTCAGATCGCCGCGGGGAGCGACGTGGCGGCGACGCGCTGGGGCGATCTCGTCGCCGTGGCGAGTGACTCGGGCGTGGCCCTGTATGACCCGCTGGGGCGCCGCAACCCGACGTTCGTGCGTCTGGTGGACCGGCCCCGCGCCCTCGCGTTCTCCCCGTCGGGCCACCGCATCTACGTGGCGCGCCGCGCCGCCCTCGGGCTCGCGGTCATCGACCGGTTCGAGCGCCGCGAGGTGGACGGCGTCGCCCTCCCCGGTCCCGCCACCACGCTGCGGCTCGATCCCTTTGGGCGTTGGCTGCTCGCACGACCGACGCTGGGGGACTCGGCGTGGATCGTGGACCTGCCGATCAAGCGGCACACCGGCGCCGTCGGGACGACGTGGCAGGCGGACCTGCCCGCCGTGTCTCCCGACGGCGTGTTGTTGTTCCGCAGCGGCGAAGACCTCGTCGCCATGCGCCCGGACTCCCTCACGGAGACGGGTCGCGTCAAAGGCGGCGGGGCCGACGTGTGGGTGCTCTCGACCTGGCTCCCGCAAGGCAGCGCGCCGGCCAGCCAAGCGGGCGGTGGTGCCCTGGCGACCGATGCCGGCGGCGAGGGAGGGACCGAGGGCCCGCTCTACGTGCAGGTCTCGACGTCGCAGAACCCCGAATGGTCGGGCCGCCTCGCGGACGACCTGGCCCGCGCCGGGCTGGCCGCGCGCGTGCTGCCGCCGCAGAGCCCGGACGACGGCTACCGTGTGGTCCTGGGGCCGTACTCGACGCGCGCGCAGGCCGAAGCGATCGGCCGCAAGCTCGGCCGTCCTTTCTGGATCTACCAACCCGGCCAGTGACCGCGCGGCAACTGCCGCTCTCGCGGCTCGGCCACCTGGTTCCTCCGCTCGTCGAAGGGCAGGCACTGGTCGCGCTCGTGCCGGTCACCGCGGACCTCCCCTGGGCCGCGAAGGCGGCGTGGGACATCGCCCGCATCGCGGCCCGCGGCGGCCGACGCGTAGCCCTGGTCGACCTGTGCGTCGAGGAGCCGGCGCTGCACGTCACCGTGGGACTCGCGCCGAGCGAGGGGATCGTACACGCCTTAGAGTACGGCGTGTCGCTGGCCAAGGCCGCGCACGAAGTGGACGGCGTGTTCTTCATCGCGGCGGGCTCGTACACGGCGAGCGCGGGCGATCTCTACGCGCATCCCCGGTGGCGCAAGCTGCAGGCCGGCTTTCGCTCCGAGGGAGCCCTGTTGCTGCTCTTCGTCTCCGCGCAGGGGCTCGGCCGGCTCTCCGCCGTGGCCGACGGCGTGATCGCGCTGGCTCCCGAAGGGCTCGACCCGTGTCGTCGTCGCGCTGGGTCTGGCGGGGTTCGCGGTCGGCGACTGGGCGCTGCAGGCCACGGCGCGAGAGCCACGGCCGCCGGTCGCTCGACCCGCAGCTCCTGACCCCTCCCCCTCCCCCTCCTCCTCCCCGACCACTCCTACCGAGCCAGCGGCGCCGGCCCCTGTGGCGATCGATACCCTGGCGTGGACGATCCGACTCGCCGCCTATGGGACGCTGGACAAGGCATTGGCGCACGCAGACCGGTTGGCGGATCAGGCGGACGTTGGGGCGCTCGTGACCCCGGTGCCCCAGAGCGCGGCCGGGACGGTGTGGTACCGCGTGCTCGCGGGCTCCTATCCGACGCGGGAGGCAGCGGCCGCCGCGCGCGAGCGACTGTGGCGCAAGGGCGCGGCCCCGCGCGGCATCGGCGATCTGCTGCGGGCCCCGTATTCGTTCGCGCCGGCGGGGGACGAGCCGGTTGAGACGTTGCGCCAGCGCGGCTTGCCGGCGGTCCGCTGGCGGCC
>WNFV01013818.1_pt1 | contig 14222 bp, 14 predicted proteins | sample 5400101 | NCBI WGS metagenome assembly WNFV01 (sample SAMN13153361, study PRJNA577476) | soil metagenome | isolation source: 115 cm soil or saprolite under grassland replicate 1 | place: USA:California | collected 2016-06-15 | reverse complement strand
GACGAACAACTTCGGTCGACGATGTGGCGGTTAGCTTATCATTCGCGTGAGCTGCGGGAACTGATGGTGTCGCCGGACGAGACCGCAGCCCATCGCGCTGAAGTGTTACAGCATCTTCGAGTGATGGAGCAAGCGACGATCGATTTGAATCGAACCGGATGGCCGACCAATCACCCACTGATCGATGCCAATCGGTCAAGCTTGTTGCAGGATATTAGAACCGCGCAGGAGGCAGTCAGCTGCGATCCACCGAATTTTTTGCTCGCCGGGGCAGTATCGGGAGCCTGCGCGTATTGTCACCCTAGCCGGTGACCAAAGCCGGCAGTATCAGCCTCGAGAGTTTTGACCCATCGTGTACTGCCGTACGCTGGGCACTTGTGCTTTTCCTTGATTCGTTTGTCGTATTCCGCGGGTGACCAGACGAGATCAAATATCCTGTGGCATTTCTCACAGAGAAATTCATCAGCGGGCATGATGATGGCTGCTGCTCTCTCATCGCTTGCTCGTGCCAGCGAGAATCAAGCAGTCGAGATTCTGATGAGGTGTAGCTATGGTTTCAGCTCGCGCAAGGCGCGCGTTATAATCAACTCATGCGGAGCTTTCACTTCGTCGATTTTGCGGCGCATTATCAAAAGGGTTTTCGAAACCATATTGTTTCGATCACCGAAGTCCCGGCGCTGGCGAAATCATTTAACTACTACGGCTGCTATGCCACCTACTTTTTCTTCTCCGACGAAGTCCTGACTTACATGAGTGCTCAGGGTGACAACGCGCCGCCGAGCGTTGCCGGCCATGAGGGAAAAGTCTGGTCGTCGTTCTTGCCCATTGACCTGGATCACGTGGAGGTGACGCCAGCGCTGGAGGCAGCCAAGCGCTTGAGTTCTTTTTTGCTCGAACGGTGGGCGCTCGATCCCAACGCTCTGCAAGTTTATTTCAGCGGCTTCAAAGGAATTCATCTCTTGCTGGACACGCGGCTTTTCGGGCGAATCGCGCCTTCGAAGAATCTGCCGATGATCTTCGACTCTATTCGGCGCCATTTAGCGCAGGAGCTGCCCGAACCCCTCCGCGAAACCGTGGATCTCTCGATCAAAGATCGAGTTCGGTTGCTGCGATTGCCAAACACGATTCACGAGAAGTCCAAGCTATATAAAATCATTCTGAGTCCGACCGAGCTTGAGCATTTAAACCCCGGGCAGATACGCGAGCTCGGGCGCACGGCGAGACCGTTGACGCTTACCGACGAGACCGGCTTGGTTTCGCGTGCCGATATCAGAGCGAACCAGAAAGCGTCGGAATTGTTCAGTCGAGTTCGGCGCCAGACCGCCAAGCTCACGCGCAAGCCGTTTGTCTATCCCATTCGTCGTCCGGCTGATTTGTCTAAACTCGAGTTCGTTTGCGCGGGAGTGCGCAAGATCTGGGAAAGCCACATCGAGCCCGGGTATCGGAATAACTGCGCGATCAGGCTTGCCTCGGAATTTCGCCTGATGGGATTATCCGGGGATGAAACGGAACAAAAACTACTTGAATGGAACCAGCGAAACGGTATCGAACTATCACCTGCGGAGCTTAAAAGTGTCGTTCACTCCGCTTACCAACATCGCTTTCCGTACCGTTACAGTTGCCGGGATGCGATTCTGCGACAATACTGCCCCTTACCAGATCTAAAATCCTGCCGCGCTTTCGTAGCGGATCGCAACAAGACTGACTCATCCACTGGGTGATCTATCCAACCGTTCGCCGCGCTGCAACTCGTTCTTCGATGCTGCGCTACGCGTGAGAATGCTTATCGTCCCGACGGTGTTTCACGGCGAGAATTGAATGGATAATCAGCGTCAGCAGCGTTAGCAGCACAAGATAGAAAAGTTCAGTTTCGTTCGCCATAAATCCCTCCGGCTACTGCCACCCTTATGATGGTTTGCGTCATTCCTTATTATAGTGGAGCAAAGGGCATACCATCGTCCGTGATTGGCACCGTTCATTTTCTCATTCCAATTCGCTTGCCAAAGCCGTAGGTTAACAACAACGTGCCAGCTTTATCTAAATAGAGAGCCGAAGGATTCCTATTTTTGCTAACGAGATTGGCAAATCTGGAAATTTCCAGGCAGGCTGCAAAAAGAAATCGCCGGGAATAGACGCGCAAGACAGTGGGTGATTCAGCTTAAAGCAGGAATTCGTATTTGCGCTGTAAATAGTCACGCAGAGGTTTTGTTTGCACCCTGATCTGGTTGTTGTCGCGCACAAAAAAGCCTTTGTTCTCCAGTTCCTTGAGCGCAATCGATACGCGCGGTCGCGAAGCGCCGACCACAGCAGCTAATTCTTCGTGAGTCAGGGCTGACGGGAGAAGTCCTTTTAGGGCTGTAGCATTGGGATGACCGGCAAATTCCCAAAGCGCCAGAGCCACCCGGTCGGTTAAATCCTCCACAAGAAAAAGCGCCCGCCGCAACGACACAAAAAGCAGTGGTTTAATGGTGGCATTTGTCAGCGCGGTGAATATGTTCCAGGGAATTGCGCAAATTTCGCTAACGAAGGTCTTGGCGTTGATCACTCCAACACGTGATTCTCCAAGCGCCATGGCTCGGCTGACCCTGCTCCATCCGGGCACGAGCGCCGAAACGCCGAAGAATTCTCCCCGCGCCAGCAAGGCGAGTCGCAAATAGTTTCCCTTACTTGCTAAAAGAGACAGGCCGACCGTGCCTTCGAACACGCAATAAAGATCTTTGGCGGGTTGACCGGGGCGGTAGATAACTTCGCCTTTCCCGACGCGGAACTCCGTCATACGGCGACTCAAAAGATTTATTCGGTCGCGGGGCACCCAATCGAGTAACCCTAAACCTTTAAGCTCTGATGATTGAATGATAGTTCTCGCCATGCGGATTACCCTCGGGGCAGAAGGACGCAAATTCGCTGCCAGTGGATTGGCGTTCCGGCTAAAGAATGGCAAAGAAAATCTTGTAACGTATGTAACAGACAAAGGTACGTCAATCGGGATACAGGATTGAGCTTGATTTTGGAAGGATTATCAAAGTCAGAGCAGGCCCTATAAGAACAACAAAGGAGAGTCCGTGGCGGAAAACGCGGAAATCACCACGCGGGGGTGGGTTGGCGAGGAGTTCGAGCTCCTGTTAACTCTCTACCGTGCTCTAATCGAAACAAAGGATTTGTCGTCGGCGTGCAGTGCGACGCTGCAAATCGTTTGTGACTTTACGGGGTGGGATCTCGGCCTGGCTTGGCTTCCTACGCCAGGAAAAGAGCTCAGACTATTCACGGCTTGGCACCGAGACAATGCCAATCTCGTCGAATTCGTCAAAATTTGCCAAGAGCGTTCATTCCCACCAAATGTCGGAATGCCGGGACGCGTTTGGGCGCGCCGAAAGCCCGAATGGACATCCAACCTTGCAGCTGAGCCGACCGAGTTGTTTCCGCTGGCGCCGTTCGCGGCTCAGGCGGGCATCAAGGCAGTGTTAGGGGTTCCTGTTCTCGATGGAGAGAGCGTTCTTGCCGTTCTGTTATTCTATTTGCTCCAGTTCAGAGAAAAAGACAGCCATCTCATTCAAGTCGCATCGGAGGTTGCGACGCAGCTTGGGTTTGCGCTTCGCCACAAGCATCTCGAAGAGGAGCTGGAAAGAAATGAAGTTAAGCTGCGACAAGCGCACGGCGAGATCGAGATACGGGGTCAAGAGCGGACCGCAGAGCTCGAAACAGTTAACGAGTTGCTGCAGGCTGAAATAGTTGCTCGGGAAAAGCTAGAGGAAAGCCTTCACGTCCGGGTCCTCCAGCAGGCTGCAGTAGCTCACATAGGTCAACGCGCGTTGAGCGGATTAGCACTTTCCGCGCTCATGGAAGAGATCACCGCGCTCGTCGCACAAACCTTAGGCATTGAATTCTGCAAAATCTTGGAACTCTTGCCAGACGGCAAAGCCCTGCTCCTCCGTGCCGGCGTAGGTTGGAAAAACGGATTCGTTGGAGTGGCAACAGTGAATGCCGGTGCCGAATCCCAGGCCGGTTACACGCTCCTTTCCAACGCGCCAGTGATTGTAGAAGATCTGCAAGCTGAGACTCGCTTCAGCGGGCCACCGCTTCTGCGCGACCATGGCGTTGTTAGCGGCTTGAGTGTCATCATCCCAGGCCGGGATCGGCCTTTTGGAGTTCTGGGCGCGCACACGATAAAACGGCGGGCTTTCAAACCCGATGATGTCCATTTCTTGGAAGCCGTCGCGAATGTGCTATCGGAAGCGATCGAGCGCAAGAAGGCCGAAGAAGAAATCCGACGCAGCGCAAACTGGCTTGAGCGTCTAATAGAAACTACTCAGGATGCGGTGGTTTCGATTGATCGGCAGGCGCGAATCGTGTTGTTCAACCCGGGAGCGGAGCGTATCTTCGGCTACAGCAAGGCTGAAATCCAAGGACAAAAAGTGAACGTTTTGATGGCCGAGCCATATGCGACTGAGCACGATTTCTATATTGAACGCTACGAAAGAACAGGAGAGGCGCGCGCCATCGGCCGTATCCGCACAGTGGAAGGTCGACGCAAGAACGGCGAGACTTTTCCTATCGAGCTTTCAGTTACGAAAGTGACAACCGTTGAAGGCGAAGAAGTTCAATATGCCGCTTTCATCCGGGATATTTCTGAAGTGAGACGCGGCCAAGCCTGGTTGCAGAGTCTCATCGACACGACCCAAGACGCTGTCCTCTCTATCGACCATCAAGGACGAGTCGTGATGTTCAATCCGGCGGCGGAGCGAATATTTGGCTATACGAGAAATGAGATTGTAGGGCAAAAGGTCAACTTGCTCATGGCCGAGCCTTACGCAACGGAGCACGACGGATATATCGAACATTATGAAAGGACAGGCGAAGCTCGTGCCATCGGGCGCATACGAACGGTGACCGCCAGGCGGAAAAATAGCGAGCTCTTTCCGATCGAACTGTCAGTGACAAAGATCGCGGAGGACCAGGATGTTCAATATGCCGCGTTCATTCGCGACATTTCAGAAAAGGCGCGGTTGCAAGCCCAACTGCTGGAGAACGAACGCCTTGTTGCCATCGGAACGACGGCGGCCAAAATCGGCCATGAGCTCGCCAACCCACTAAATGGCATGTCGTTGACGATTCAGCTTCTCGAGCAACGTCTCCGTAAACAGTCGAACCTGCTCGATACCCAGATAACATCGACTGTGAACCGACTGCATACCGAGGTGTCGCGACTTAGCACGCTGCTAGAACAGTTCCGTTCTCTGTCGCGCCGGGAGAAGTTCGTTTTTCAGCGGACGACTCTCACTGCTTTAGTCGGCGAAGCAATAGAAATCGAGATGCCGCGCTATGCCGAACTAGGAATTCAGGTAGAATGTTCCTTTTCGTCGAACCTGCCCACCATCACCGTCGACATCAATAAAATGAAGCAGGTGATCTTCAATCTCACCAAGAACGCGGCGGAGGCGATGGCCGGGGGTGGAAGAATTTCAATTAAAGGCTCAGCTTCCGAAAATAGAATCATCCTGGAAATTTCGGACACTGGCACAGGCATTCCCGCAGGCATCGATATTTTTGAGCCGTTCTTTACCACCAAACCGGAAGGCACGGGTATTGGGCTTTCGATCGTCCAACAGATCGTCAGTGCCCATGGTGGATCGGTAACCTATCGAAGCGAGCATGGAAAAGGAACGACCTTTGTAATCGCCTTGCCGCAAAAGTAGCCCCGACCGAAGCTCACCGCCTGGCCTCAGAATTGCTCAACCCTAGATAATGAAATGTTTTCTTATAGAATTGGGTTGTGCATTTGCACGTTTGGCAAGGCGAGTACCCCGTTTTCGCACTCTTGGGAAAGGTTACGAGGTGCACGATGCGGCCGACGGAACTACCGCGATTTCCTTAATCGATAAGCTCGACCTCGATTTAGTTCTAACAGATCTGATGATGCCCGGCGCGGATGGAATTGCCGTGATGAAGCATGTCCGTGACATCTCACCGCAAACTCTGGTGATGATCATGTCGGCACACGCAACCGTGGAGACGGCGATTGAAGCAATCCGCTTAGGCGCACAAGATTACCTGCTCAAGCCGCTTCTCTTTGCTGAGGTTCTTCGCAAGATTCGGCATTTGATGGACCATAGAAAATTGGCCTGGGAGAACCAGTTACTCCGCCGGGAAGTTAATGACCATTTCAGTCCGGACCGACCGCTCGGCCGCAGCGCGGCGATGCAAGAAATTGTCGGTATGATCAAGAAGGTCGCGCCGACGCCAACCACGGTGTTGATTAGCGGAGAGAGCGGTGTGGGGAAAGAAGTCGTGGCGCGAACCATTCACGCCGGCAGCCACGCTAAGGACAATGTCTTTCTGCCCGTCAACTGCAGCGCGATCCCCGAGAACTTATTGGAGAGCCAGCTCTTCGGCCATATGAAGGGCTCTTTTACGGGGGCGGTCGGTTCTCAAGAAGGTTTGTTCCAAAGGGCGCGCGGCGGAACGATCTTCCTCGATGAAATCGGCGAGATGCCGTTGAGTTTGCAGCCCAAGCTTCTCCGTGTGCTCGAAGAGAAAACCGTCTTACCGGTGGGCGCCACGACACCGGTTAAGGTCAACCTGCGCATTCTTGCGGCGTCCAACCGCGATCTCAACGGTGAGGTCGAAGCGGGCCGCTTTCGCGAAGATCTTTACTATCGGCTCAATGTTTTCGAGATCAACATCCCGCCGCTGCGCAAACGACTTGATGATCTGCCTGGCTTGGTGGAACATCTCATACAACGCCACAATATGGAAATGAAGACCAATTATAAAGGCGTCGACAGCGCCACCATGCGGATCCTCATGTCGCTCCCATGGAAAGGAAATATCCGTGAGCTGGATAACGTTTTAGAGCGAGCGATGATTCTCGGCGACGGCGAGTGGATCAAGCCGGCGGATTTACCAGGCCAGCACAACGGCGTTGACGAATTCGGCGCTGAAGACAATCTGACGAAAGCGGTCGAGCTTTACGAGAAAACTCATATCGAGCGCACGATCGGAAAAACCGGAGGCGACAAGATACGCGCGGCCGAATTGCTCGGACTGAGCCTTTCGACGCTTTACCGCAAGCTCGAAAAGCTAGGCATTGATGGCTAAATTAGCCATCAGCTAATCCTTGCTCACATTCGGGCAAGTCCACAATTTCGACCATGGCAGTGATCGCAGCACTGCAAGCGTTCTGCGGTCGCTTTTCCCGCCAGTAAGAATTTGCCTGAGTCATCTTCCCCGAAAGCAATCAGCATATTGAACAGATTGATTGGCATATAGATTGCCTCTCTTTATGGCAGTGTTCTGATCAATTTTTTGATAGGAGAGAGGAGTCGCATGCTCACCGATTGGTGGTCGCTCGCGCTTGGTAATTTGCTAATTGCGGTCGGGTCTCCGTTGGCGCAGGGCAGAGCCTACGAGTGGCACTGGGAAATGCATCCGATGTGGTGGTGGGGTTGGGGTATAGGGATGATGTTAATGATGCTCTTGTTTTGGGGACTTCTAATCGCTGGCCTTGTCCTCGCCATTCGTTGGTTGCTAGACCAAGGCAGGCATGGGCGTTCTGTGACCGCGCTGGAGATCTTGAAGCAGAGATACGCCAAGGGTGAAATCAACAAAGAAGAGTTCGAGGCCAAGAAACGGGACTTGTCCTAATCGAGCATTCATACGCCGATGGATGTGTTCGGCGAGCTCGGCGGAGAGTTTATGAAGAAGGCAAAGAATTTCTGGAGAGTGCGCGACTGCATGAGCGTGGACCCGGCAACCGTTGGACCGAAGGATTCTCTGCAGAAAGTAATCGAGCTGCTGCGGCGGCGCGATATCCGCTCAGTTCCGGTGATCGAGAATGGCAGGCTGATCGGCATCGTGACCGACCGCGACGTGCGCCAAGTGGCGCCGGCCTATCCGCTCTTTCGCGATGAAGACGAGATCCGTCGCTATACGGAAAAATTGACCGTGACGGCGGCGATGACCGCCGATCCGATGACGATTGCACCTGATGCACCGCTAGTGGAAGCCGCGAAGGTCCTCGAAGCTTATCGCATCAGTTCTATGCCGGTCGTCGACGATCGGCGCCTCGTCGGTATGCTGACCGTGACGGACGTGCTCAGAGTATTCGTGGAGCAAAACGCGGAGATCGCGGCGTGAAGATTCAAGACATCATGATTAGAGACGTCGTCCAGGCCGTGCCCGATGAGAATATCGGCGAGGCGGCGAAGCGTATGCGCCAAAGAGGAGTCGGTTGCTTGGTGGTGACTGTTGCCGGCGCGATCAAAGGAATCGTTACCGATCGCGATTTACTCGATTGTCTGGCCGAATTCCATGATCCTTCTCGCTGCCCAGTGTCGGCGCACATGAATCGGCCGGTGATTATCTTGGGTCCTGAAGAAGACCACAAAATGGCTGCCAAGGTCTTGCACAGAAAAAAAATCAGACGCCTGCCCGTGGCGCAACGCGGAAAGCTTTTGGGAATTATTTCGCTTTCCGATCTTGCGGCGATTGCCAGTCAAGAAAGCGAAAAGCTTCGATCCTCGTCGGATTTCATTGTTGAAGTCATCAGCCTGCAGTCAGCGCAGAGCAGCCGGATTCAGCTGAAGCGCCCTGCCGAACCGCCGGCTGCGGCCGATGAACGGACGCGGCGGCTTGAGGCTTCAGATAACGGCAAAGAATTGATCGATGCCGGTGGTCCCGGATGAGGGGCAGCGATGTCGATACTCTCGGCGGCTAATCCACAGTCCAGCGCTCTGTTAACCGACCTCTATCAACTCACCATGCTTCAGGGCTACTTCGATCAACGCATGAAGGAAACGGCTGTCTTCGAGTTCTTTGTCCGCAAGCTGCCGCGCACTCGAAATTTTCTTTTGGCGGCAGGACTCGAGCAGGCATTAGCCTTTCTTGAAACCGTGCAGTTCACGCCGGCCGAACTCGAGTGGATCGCGAGTCATGGCGCTTTTCGTCCAGCTTTCGTGCGTTACCTAGAAAATTTCCGCTTCACCGGCGACATTCACGCTATGCCGGAAGGGACGGTATTCTTCCCCAACGAGCCGACCCTGCGCGTGACCGCGCCGATCGCGCAAGCGCAGTTGGTCGAAAGCCGGCTGATCAACTTGCTTCACTTTCAAACTTTGATCGCTTCGAAAGCAGCGCGCTCGGTATTGATGGCACCGGGCAAGGTGTTGGTCGATTTTGGTTTGCGTCGTGCTCATGGCGCCGAGGCTGGTCTGCTCGCTGCGCGGGCAAGCTACCTCGCTGGTTTCGACGGCAGCGCGACGGTATTGGCGGCGCCACTTTTTGGCGTCCCCGTGTACGGCACCATGGCCCACTCTTTCGTTCAAGCGCATGCCGATGAGACCGTCGCTTTCGAGCATTTCGCTCACTCGTTGCCGGAGAATGTGATTCTGCTCATCGATACTTACGATACCGAAGCCGCGGCGGAGAAGGTCGTGAGGCTTGCGCCAAAGCTGGTGCGCGACGGTATCAAGATCAAAGGCGTGCGACTCGATAGCGGTGATCTGGCGGATCACGCTTTCAAAGTACGGCGCATTCTCGACGACGGCAAGCTCCAAGACGTCACGATCTTCGCGAGCGGCAGCGTGGATGAGTATGTCCTGGAAAAACTAATGCACCAGGGCGCGCCCATCGACGGCTTCGGCATCGGCACACATATGGATACTTCCGTCGATGCTCCTTACTTAGACTGCGCATACAAATTGGTCGAATACGCGGGCAAAGCGCGCCGCAAGCGCTCGGAAGGCAAAGTGCTTTGGCCGGGACGCAAGCAGGTGTTCCGCTGCTACGACGATAATGGCCGGATGCGCGGTGATCTCCTTACGTTGGAAGGCGATCAGGTGGAAGGCGAGGCGTTGATTCGACCCATGATGAAGGCAGGCCGGCGTCTTTCGGCGGCCGAGCCCTTGGAGCGCTCGCGTCAACGAGCGCTGGGCGAGCTCAAGCGTTTGCCTGAAACGTTGAAATGTTTGGAGCGTGGGCCAGAATATCAGGTGACCGTTTCCGAACGGCTGAAAAATCTCGCTCGGCAGGTCGACGCGACCCAGTCGCAATCGACGACGCCAGATCGACAGGAACGCAAGCCGTTCTCAGAGCGAGCTATCACTTCATGACACGTACGAGGTGAACCATGCGATTCAAGAACCGCCAACATGCCGCACATCTATTGATCGATAGATTGAGCCCCTATTACAAAAACAAGAATCCCTTAGTCCTAGGCATCCCACGCGGGGCGGTACCGATGGCCAAGATCATCGCCGATGCCTTGGGCGGTGAATTGGACGTCGTACTCGTGCGCAAGCTTGGCCATCCTTTGCAGCCCGAACTCGCTATTGGCGCCATCGATGAAAATGGAAATGTTTTCCTTTCCGACTATGCGTTTGAAATCGAGCCGGAGTACCTCGATCTGGAAAAGAATAGACAGCTTGAGGTTCTGCAAAAGCGCCGCGCACAATATACGCCGCAGCGCCGACCAATTGACGCTCACGACCGCATCGTTATCGTCGTCGACGATGGAATTGCTACGGGCTCGACGATGACGGCCGCGCTGCGGGCCGTGCGTGCTCAAAAGCCAAAGAAACTCATTGGCGCTGTGGCGGTAGCGTCGGATGATGCGGCGCGGGCGATGTTGCACGAATGCGATGCCATGTTTTGCTTGAATGTGTCCGGCGAATTCTTCGCCGTGGGGCAGTTCTTTACGGATTTCTCGCAGGTCTCGGATGAGGACGTGGCGGCGTTGTTGCAGCAAAACGACTCGCCGGTTTCAGCTGCGAATTAGCTCGCTGTGATTGATCAAAACGCTTAAATCAGGTTGGTCGAGGCAAGGATTCTGAGGCTGCTAATGGATTCTTTTGCGGAGTCAGTTCCGAGCGTCTGCGGAAAACGCGGCCTTGTGTCTTACCGGCTTCGTAGGCTCGCGCCTGTTTTCCATGGCCGATCTATAACAAGGTGTGGGTATCGGCGACGGAAGCTTGTGGCGACGTGACAACTCCAGCAAACGGGCGCATAAGTCAAGAGCACCTCTGGGATCGTCTCTGGTGGAATGTCCTTCCACTCGAAAGTTACGGCATCAGGCCTCATTAGAGCCGGTCTGTGCTCTAGCCCGTCCATCTCATCCAGAGGCTTGTGGCAATAAACACATGATTTTCCCTGGTACGACCTCGTCAAGATAGTGCGAACCAAACAATCTTCAGGAGCAGCCTCGATTTGTCTCAGACACTCTTGCCCGCAACCCTGACGCTCGGGCCAGCGCGAGCAGCTCTTCAACTGAAGCTCAACGTGGCCTAAGCCGCGTGTTAATGCTGCATGTCTTGCATTCACCTCAACAGCGGCCGACTCTGCCGTTTCCGGACAACTAACCAGTCTCACGCCGCGGAATCTGAAATACGCCAATACACCGCGCCAAGCCAAAAACAGTATGGCGAAGGTAGCGGCTGCGGCACCAATATAAACTCCAACGCTTATTAGCATGATTTTTTTCTCCTACCATTCCGTGGAGCATAATTGATGCCAATGCATTCTAATAAAATAAAGACCTTGGGAGTGTTTTTTTCCCACAGATAGGAAAAGGAGGAAGAGTCTTTACGCAAATCTTAGAAAGAAACGCTGAGGAAAAATCTGGGCATAGACTTTAAAGCTCGTCGTCCCGTCTTAGGCATAGAGTCCACGCAAGAGCATCGCCCGTGCCACTCGTTGGACCGCGATCATCAGTGCAGCAAGTCGGAAGCTGACGCGTTCCTTGTGGCTTAACTCGATGACCTCGTGAAATGTTCGCGACAGCATCTCCTTAAGTTTCTTATTGACCTCGTCTTCTGTCCAGAAGAAATTTTGGAGGTCCTGGACCCACTCGAAGTAGGAAACAGTCACCCCGCCGGCATTGGCGAGAATGTCCGGGATCACGAGGACTCCCTTCCCGCTGAGGATCTTATCGGCCTCGAGAGTCGTGGGACCATTTGCGCCCTCGACGAGGAGTCGGCACTTTAACCTCTCGGCGTTTTCTTGACTAATCTGCATCTCAGTCGCGCTCGGGACAAGGATGTCGCAGGGCAGCTCTAGGAACTCTTTTCCCGCAATCTTTTCTCCCTGGGGAAATTCGACAAGTTTATGGTATTGCTCCTTAAACCTGACAAGGTCATCGATCGGAAGACCCTTTGCGTTGTAGATTCCACTGGACCGATCGCTCACGCCTACCACCTTAACTCCGAGCCGTCCCAACTCCCGTGCCGCAACTAGGCCAACATTCCCAAAACCCTGAACCAAAACGCTGCACTTCCGAAGGTCCATGCCCAAATGGTTTCCTGCCTGTTCCACGATATATCCAATGCCTCGTCCCGTCGCTTCCCGCCGCCCCAAGGTTCCTCCGATATCGACTGGTTTCCCTGTAACGATCCCTGGGACAGCGTGACCCATGTGTTGACTGTAGGTATCCATGATCCAAGCCATGACCTGTTCGTTGGTGCCCATGTCCGGCGCTGGGATATCTGTCTCCGGGCCGATAAAATTTAAGATTTCCGCCGTGTAACGGCGAGTCATTCCCTGCAACTCTTTTTTTGATAGCTTCGTCGGATCGCAGGCAATGCCTCCCTTAGCGCCGCCAAACGGCAGCCCCACGAGAGCGCATTTCCAGGTCATCCACATCGCTAAAGCAGAGACCTCTCCGAGATTAACTTGTGTATCGTAGCGGATGCCTCCTTTGAACGGACCCAGCGCGTCGTTGTGCTGAACTCGGTAGCCCGTGAAGACATGAACACTTCCGTCATCCATTCGGGTGGGAACGCTCACAATCAAAGCACGATCCGGTCTCACGAGTCTGGCCCGCACGTTAGGGTCCAAACCGATTCTGTCGGCAGCAAGATTCAGTTGCGCCAGCGCCATCTCGTTGACCGCGCTCTTTGAATCAATACCTTCCATTTCCTTTCTCTTCCAAGAATCAAAGAGTGCACGTTAGATGCCAAGTTCTATTTGCGATCCTCAACGACCACAATCAAGTCGAAGAAGGACCTGGTGGAGTTTACGCCGTTTGCGAAAGACTGGCAGCGGAGGAAGCGGAGTCCCTGGTAACTGAAATGCGCAATTTTCCCGACATCACGCTCGTGCCCCACGATGACGATCCGCGCGTCATGCTGCGCCTGGAACAAGTTGAGCACATTCTCAAGTTTGTATAACAAGGCTCTTCTTTTTCTCGTCTACGGGGAAAAGAAATTTTGTCGTCCCTATTTCTTGCGGATAGATTGGCACCAGTTATGCTCATGGCTTCCATTAGAGGATGATATACAAGCGCGAAAATTAACATTGCCTCCCTACCATCCGCCGAAAGGAGAAGGACATGTACAAGCACATTTTGATTCCTACGGACGGCTCTGGGCTCTCGGAAAAGGCCATCAAGCAAGGGCTCGCGTTGGCGAAGTCGATCGGGGCAAAGGTCACTGCGATCACTGTCTCCCAGACGTTTCATACCTTCTCAGCTGACCCGGTGATAATCACTGACACCCCGAAGCAGTACCAGACACACTGCGATGCAAGAGCGGAAAGGTATCTCAGCATAGCGAAAAATGCTGCCAAGGATGCCAGCGTTCCGTACGAAGGCGTGCACGTCATGCACGATCATCCCTATGAGGCAATCGTCGGCGCTGCGAAGGACAAAGGCTGCGACCTCATCTGCATGGCCTCGCACGGTCGCAAGGGCATGTCTGCCATCGTCCTCGGCAGCGAAACTGTGAAGGTCCTTACGCACAGCAAGATTCCAACTCTAGTTTGCCGCTGATACCCTTGACCGGCCGAGTTCTCTCGTCGTGTTGGAGCGGATGCTGCAAATAGAAAAACCAAGTATCCGGCCTGGACCCGGCTGGAGTGCGACCGCCGGTTCAGTCACCGCTGGTCGCGTCGGTTTTACAGCACGACGACCGAGTCGTCGCTCCCGTAAGCGTTGGGCACATGCTTGTCGGTGACACCAGTCGTTCTACGCTGACCCTCCACAAGGTACCGGAAGGAGATCGGTCTATTCCTGAATATGCTGGAGATAAAAGACCAAGCTGAGGATTCGCCCGGCGGCTTGAGTCTGCGCGGTCTTGCCATCGCCGCCCGCCTGATTGCGGAAGCGGTCGCCCCAAACCGGCATGTCGCGCGTGCCATGGCCGCGGATTTCGCTTTGCCCGTCGATTTTCCGGTAGACCTCCCAAAAGGGAAATTTGCCGCCGCTGCTTAGAGTGAGTCGTCTGAGGTTTGCGGGC
>WNFV01021441.1_pt1 | contig 14229 bp, 11 predicted proteins | sample 5400101 | NCBI WGS metagenome assembly WNFV01 (sample SAMN13153361, study PRJNA577476) | soil metagenome | isolation source: 115 cm soil or saprolite under grassland replicate 1 | place: USA:California | collected 2016-06-15 | reverse complement strand
GTCCTCCATAGGGATACAGCGTCACTTGATCACCCAATGCCTCCTTGAGCGCTTCGATCGATTGTCGGTCGGCCAAGAAATCATCGGCGTTATGCATGATATGCACTCGTGCATTGCCGCGCAGCCGATCGAAAATTGATGCCAGGGATCCTCGCTTGAGAAAGCTCTCCAGATCAGTCTGGGGCTCTGCCGCCTGGAGCCTCCAGATTGGAGCGGCGATCTTTTCGCTGTAATCCATGAACGTCAGGTTCTTGGCTTCCTGGAGGCGTTTTCTGACCTGGTCCTTGGCAGCCGCGAGAACGTTCTGATCATTCATCACTTGCGTGACATAGACGAGGTCGGGGAGCACGCTCTGCAGATCCTCAGCAATGAGGAACTGCAGCTCCTCCGTCGTGAAACGAGCGAAGCTCTTTGCCAATCGGTCAAAGAGCGCTCGATCGTCTCGCCTGTCCTTGGAAAAGGACTCGACGATCGCAAGAGCCCTGGCCAGGAGTTCCTTGGACTTGTCCCTGCCAAACTTGTCCTGCAACGCGTCCCACTCATCCATCTTCCTGAGAGCGTACGAGAGATCGAGGGGCGGGTTCACCAGGAGATACTTTTCGATGCCGATCTTCCGCTCTTCAGCGTCGATGACGCTCAGATAGGCGCCTTCGAGCGCCCCCAGGCTTGCCCCCATGAAGTTGATTCCCGTAATCTTGAGGCCATATCGAGCTCTCAGGACCGAGAGGCCTTTTTCCATGACTTCGTACAGATCCCGGGCGTCGTCCGGGGCATAGCCGGGCGCGCCGCTCCGGCTGGCCGCCAGCGCAAAGCTCCAGCTCATCGGGGAGGGCAAGATGACGACATGGGAGCCCTCTTGATGGAAAATGCCTGCAAGATAAGTGGAAAGCCCGAAGTAAGGGTTGGATCCAATGCCGGACAGGATGAAGAGCAAAGGCGCTGGATGGTTCTGGCGATAGAGAAGGAGGTTCACCTCGCCGCGTCCTTCCACAGGAGGCAGCTGATTTCTGCCGGAGAGCCCCGGCAGTCGAACCACCTGATGTTTGAGTCGGGAAGTGAAGCGATCGGAATTCAGAATCGCGGTCGTGGCCGTCGCTACATAGGGGTCGTGATACGGATACTTGTAGTCCTGCGCTCCGACAGGGCTCCAGGAAAGGCATACCGCGGCCAGGACGATGAACTGAAACCGCACCGTGAAGACCTCCTGCCGGCTCCTGCGGCGGAACTCTTGCATCGTGTGTCCACCAGCCTTTCGTTGGGGAAGCATCGCGTTGCTCGTCACCGTCGTCGCGGTCTGGATCGAAAGCCCGCTTCTTGTCAGCATGCAGGCCGTCGCCATCACGCTGCCGCAGATGCTCTGGGTGGTCGATCTCCTGTGCCGGCTCATCGCGGGCGTGCACGTGACAGGTGTGACCGGCTACATGCTCGACCCGAGCATCCCCCTCTTTCTGCGGGGGCTCTCCTTATTTCATGGCTGGCTCCCGTTCGTCCTGCTCTGGCTGCTCTCGCGATTGGGCTACGACCGGCGGGCGCTCGTCCTGCAGTCCATCGTCGCCATCGCGGTCTTGCTCATCTCCTATCTCTTCGCTCCGGCCCCGCCACCCCCTGCCGCTCACCCGACCTGGGCTGTCAACATCAATTACGTGTACGGGCTCGATGACAAGCATCCCCAGACGCTGATGCCGCCCCGCCTCTGGCTGCTGTTCATGATGGCCTTCAACGTGATCGCGCTCTACGTGCCGACCCACCTGGTGCTGCGGCGTGTCTTTGACGCGCCTTCCTCCGGCTCAGCTAATCCGGGGAGGCACAGGACGCTCGAGGTGCGCAGGCGCGGAAGGTGACAGTCACGTGGACAGTATGGACGGTCGGGTGTTCGAGGCGCTGGTGCTCGTCGGGCGTCGACGCCAGGGCTAGTGCTCCTTGATCGAGACGCGCCAGTGGATCCGATCCTTCTTGGGCGGATAGTCGCCGGCCGCCTTGTGGTACGAACAGCGGTTGTCCCAGATCACGATGTCGCCCTTGCGCCACCTGTGGCGATACTCGGCACCCGGCTGGATCATGTAGCCGGTCAGCTCCTCGATCAGCGCGTCGCTCTCCTGCTCTTCGAGGCCCTCGATGCGCAGGATCTTGCCTGGATCGAAGTAGAGCGCCTTGCGCCCAGTCTCGGGATGGATGCGGATGATCGGATGGAAGACGGGCTTCCAGTCGCGGTCCTCTTCGTTGAGCAGGGCCGTCGCCTTCCGGCGGCCGCCGTAGGCAAACGCCCCGGTCCGTCCGTCGAGGCGCCGCTTCAGCCGTTGCGGCAGCGCCTCACACGCCGCGTACATGCTGGCAAACAGCGTGTCGCCACCGGTGCTCGGAACGGCGAGCGCATAGAGCTGGGTCGCCTTGAACGGTTCGTGATCGTACGCGCCGTCGGTGTGCCATCCCTCGGCGCCACGTCGATAAATAGCCAGGTCGAGCGTGCCGTCCGGTCCGAACTTGTTGACTCCCAGCAGGGTAATCTCGGGATAGTCCGGGTGTCGCGTGATCTTCGACGGGTGCGGCTCCACGCGCCCGAACCGGCGGCTATAGCGCAGGAAATCGTCGATCTGAAGCTCCTGGCCCGGCACCACGACGACGTTGCAGTCGAGCCACGCTCGATAGATCATGCCGAAGCTCGCGTCGTCGAGCGCCTTGACGTCGACCCCCTGGATCTCGGCTCCGATCTGCGGCCCGAGACGGCGAACCTCGATCATCGACTGTCACTCCCTTCCGGGCGGAGCGATTGCTGCCCGGCCGCGCCACGCGTGAGGCGACACGTCCCGGCGATCACTTCCAGTTCTTCGCGACTTGCCGGAGAATCGCGAACTCGCCGATATGATACGCATTATGGTCAACGATGAGTATGGCTTCCCGCAAGATCGTCTGACCGTCCCCGTGAGGGATCCTCGCATGTAAGTCAGTCCGCGGATTCTTGACGATCGCGATCATCTCCCGAAGGTCACTGGTGAACCGCGCGAGGGTGTTCTCCCAGTCGTCACGTGTTGCTCTTGCATTCCTCGCCGGCCAGTAATCCTCGGGCCACTTGAGCTCTTCGTAATCTGGATTCTTGATGAAGTTGACGATGTCCCACTGTGCGATCCGAATGTGCTCCAGCAGGTGCCAAAAGGTATACGGGACATTTCGCGGTCTCACGTTCATGTCCTTGAGAGGGAACCCCTTGACCGCGTCGGCAAGGGACATGTGTGCTTGCTGGCCTTCCAGGAACATGGCGAGCTGTTCGCGTAGCGCCTTGTCGGTTTGCATGACAGATTGCGGCTTGCGCCTCTTCGTCCCCATCACCTTACCTCGCCCCTTCAATCGACCGCGCCCCGCCAGGGCGGCGCCGTCAGTCAGGTATGCAGGCCGTGACCGTGATCTCCACGAGGAGTTCGGGAGAGTTCAGCATCACCTCCACGGTGGTCCGGGCCGGCTTGTTGGTGGGGAAGTACTTCCCGTACTCCTCGTTGTAGGCCGCCAGATCCTCGCGCTTGGTGAGATGCGTGGTCACGGTCAGCACATTGTCCAGGGAGGTGCCCGCGGCCGCCAGGATCAGCTTGATCCGCTCCAGGACGTTGCGCGTCTGCTCACGGATGTCCCGGCCGACCTCCCCGGTGGTGGGGTGCCTCCCCGTCTGGCCCGCCACGAAGACGAGGTTACCAAACTTGGTCGCGGGAGAGAGGTTGCGGTTGGACGCGGCCAGCTCGAGCTGGATCGCCTCTTTCCTGGGCATGTCTTCCTCCTCGGGTTGAAAGCGCTATGAGAGACACGTGGTTGATCGCGCTCGAGTACCCAGCCTTGGACCCCGCCGGATTTCCGCCGGTTCGACGCGAACGACGACTCCGCACCCTATTCGTTCCCGCGTCGAGTCGTCCACATCGACGACGGCGCCATTGTAGCTCACGCGACTCCACGCGGCGCTCGTCGCGTCGGCGGACCCGTGAGCTTCAACAGTCGGTCCTCCCCGACAAAGTCGTCCAATCTCCCCCGGCGCGTCTCGGACCATCAGCAGCCACTGAACGAAAGGACAGGCGCAAGACTTACCCATACTGTCGGCATTCCTGCCAACGGACTGAGCATCGTACTGGTCGGCGGCAGCTTGCTGTCAAGAATCGTGACGCTCGAGATCCAGGGAAGCGCCATGGGCGGAGTCTCCCCGCTCGCGAGTGCCTCGACGAGAGACCACGAGCGCGCTACGGCGCGAGCGTACACCACGAGGCCATTGACGAGCCCATATCGCCATGCTAAAACGGCGCACCATCGCCATGAACCATCGCCTCGCGGTTCTCCGCACGATCCATCGACCGCTCATTCCTCCCAATGCCGACGTGGAACGGCGCTGAGCCAGATCAGATGAACTTGATGACCCAGTGGCTCGAACACTGGAGCGTCGCGCAGCCCGAGAAGCGCCTCTTCACGTTCCTAGACATCGATGGCCGGGAACGGGAATCCTACACGTATCGGTCCCCATGCTATCCTGTCGGAAGCTCTAGACGCAGATGACACCGCGTGCGTTGGCGTCGAACGCCGTCGATCTCTGGTGCACGACGCTCGATGTTCCACCGGACGGCATGGACGCCGCCTGGGCGGTGCTCTCCGACCACGAACGCTGGCGTGCGGCGCGATACGTATCGCAGACGGACCAGAGGCGGTTCGTCGTGAGCCGCGGCATGCTGCGGACGCTTCTGGCTCGTTACACCGGCATCGATCCGTGCGACGTTCCAGTCGCGTACTCGCCCCAAGGCAAGCCTCGGGTGCCGATGGCCGGCGCGCCCGAGTTCAGCGTGTCACACTCCGAGGACCTCGCCGTGTACGCCGTGACCCGATCGCGTCAGGTCGGCGTGGACATCGAGCGCATCCGGCCCCGCCCTAATTCAATGGACATCGCGAGTGCGTACTTCGCTCGATCGGAGATTTCCGCATTGCTGGCAGCGCCCGCGATGGAGCACACCGCGACATTCCTGGCGTGCTGGACCCGGAAGGAAGCGTATCTCAAGGCGCGGGGTGAGGGCCTGACCGTCCCGCTGGATTCGTTCTCGGTGTCGGTGCCCCCCGAACCGCCCCGCTTGCGAGAAGCGCCGTCCGACGGCACTGCGGACCACTGGCAACTCCACGCCGTTCCTGTACCTCCTGGCTATGTCGGGACGGTCGCCGTCGAGGCATCCCGATCCGAGCGGCTCGTCCTGGTGATGCGATCGTGGGACGCCAGACCGACGGCCCGCGTGCCGGGTGGGGGACGGTGAGGGCCAGATCGGGGCCCTCATGTAACCAAATCGCTCAGCTCCATTTCCGCGGCGATGTCCCGGTCGCTGTTGAATTTGACAACTGAGTAGCGGCGGCCCCCCTGGGAGGCCTGAGAATCGGGTCTGCCAAGACCAACCGGTCCATCGGGCCGGACCAAGGAGCCGCCATGAAGCGCCGGTGACCAGCGCGCGCTTGTTTCGTAGCACCATCTTCATGAATGTACCCCTTCTCCAGCGAAGTCAGAGTATCTCAGAAATCCCATCGAAGCTCCACGTACACCGTTGAGTTGTCACGGAGGCGGCCGAAGAAGGACGGCGTGGGGCCGCGGAAGATGTCCCCGCCCACCGTCGCCCGCAGGCGATCGGTGATCGCGTACTTGGCCTTCGGGCGCACGGCGTAGTCGAGCCGGGTGAGTCCGATGATCGACCCGACCTCCGTCTCGAGCGTCTCGTTGAGCCACTTCTTGCTGACACGAAACGAGATGGACTCCTGGACTTCGTCGAGCTGGCTGTTGATCGTCGCCTGCGCGGTGGCGACCGCGCGATTGATCGGATTGGGGACATCGGTCGGGTTCTGGAAGTCAGAGATCACGCGCAATATGAACTGCAGGTTGATGTTCAGGTTGCCCACGAATGTCCGGTCGGCGCCCAGCACCATGAAGAGGAACGGGCTCTTCACCTGGCTGTTTTCCCAATGCTCCGTGAACGTGTACGCCATTTCCGCGCGAAGGCCGTATGGCCCCCACACGGCGGCCGCATCGGCGCCGACGACCTGGATGTGATGATAGATTGGGGCGATGTTGACCTTGCTCAGGCCCATCCCGACGATCTCGAGATCCGGGTACAGATCGAACCCGTCGAAGAATGACGCCGACCAGTCCATCTTGCCGCCCGTCTGGTCGACCTTGACGGCAAACTGAGAGACGGGCTCGGTGGGGCGCTGTCTCGGTAGCAGCACGAAGGGATCGGGGGGCGTCTGAATCGGGACGATGTTCGGCTGAAAGGTCGGCAGCCAGACGCCGGTCAGCGCGAAGCCGCCCAGGTGGTACGTCGCCTGGATGCCGACGGTTCCCGTGCGCTGGTCGTTGTCCTCCGGAACAAGGAGCGTGAAGTTGCGCGAGGTCAGGTTGTCTGTCGGATTGATACGATCGGTGCGCCCCCAGGCGATGATCTGCTGGCCGACACGGAGGTCGAGCGGGCCGAATCGGAGATCGAGGTACCCTTCCCGGAGGAGCGCGCCGGTGGAGCGCGCCTTGAACAGATCGTCGTTCATGAACCAACCATCGGCGACGAGTGCGACGGCCGGCAGGAGCTGCGATCTGCCACGCAGCCACAGCGCGGCCACCCCCACATTGTCCTGGTTCTTGAGATCGCGGGAGGAGCTCCAGTACGACCCGCGAAGCGAGCCGCCGATGTCCGTCTGCTCGGCGATGGTGCGCCAGGTGCCATCCCCGCCGGGCGGCTCCTCGCCGGGCGCGCACGCCGGGAGGAGGCACGCGAGCACGAGCGCGAAGGCCACGAGCCCAGCCCGTGGAGCCGGCCCCGTCACCGCCCGCGCTCGAGGTAGTGCACGTCGAAATACTCGGCGCTCAGGCCCTTGTCGATCTTGCGGTCTCCGAACTCGAGCACAGTCTTGTGATTTTGCTTCAGGTCGGCCATTTCCGACTGCTCCCAGCGGCGGTACTTCCCGAAGCGGCGAGGCCCGGTGTTCGTCAGGACTTTGAAGAGCTGGCTTGCCCGGTTATAGTAGTCGACCTTCAAGACCATGGATTGGTCGACGTCGACACAGGACACTGTCTTGGAGTAGGCGCTCTCCTCGACCAGCTTCCGCTCCTTCGGCACAGCCTCGATGAGAGTGCACGGGATGCCATTGACGCGATCGGTGCCCATCGTCCTGTACTCGTACCGCTCGATTTTCGCGTCGGTGATGTCCTCGTACGTGAAGTCCGTGCCCATCCAAGTGTCGCCGCGATTGGCCGTCGGCACGCGGCGCGAGGCATGGTACGCCGGCAGATAGATCCACTGGTCCGCGTCACCGTCGCTGCGCTCGATGGTCAGGATGCCGCTCCGGGAGAACTCCGGCGGCGTGTGAAAGCGAATGAGCCGCACCGAGTCTTCGGCGCTCGTCGTCCGCCCTCGAGTCCCGCAAGGCGCGCTTCATGATGTCGCGGGCATTGTCCTTGTCCTGGGTGAGCGCCGGCGTCGGGAAGCAGGTCATCAGGCTGGCGACGAGCAGCGTGCCCGCCAGAAGCGCCCTCCGCGGTCGCCGGCGCATCGTCCGGTCGGGTCGCACGGCGCTAGTCCAGGATGCGCCAGCGGATAGAAGCAAGGGTTGATCGACCTACAACGTGATGGATTCCCGGAATGGAGCCGAGCGGGATCAGGAAGAGAGCCGGGCCGAGCACGACGACGAAGGCGGCTGGAGGAAAGGCATTCTGGAGCTGGATCCACGCCACCCCCATCCGATCGTTGAGATACACGCTGACGGCGGCGCCGATGGGAATACCGAAGAGCACCGCCCCCACGGCGTAGACGCCGGCCTCGGTCAGGACGGCCGTGGCGATCAGGCGGCGGCTATAACCCAGAGCCTGGAGGGTCCCAAAGTCTCTCTCGTTCTCCAGCACCATGAGGTTGATGCTGGTCAGGATCACCAGGCAGGCCACGAAGAGGCTCACGGCGCCCCCGAAATTGAGGAGGACGCTCGTCGTGGCGAGGACCGAGCTGATCTGTGTCTGGAGGTCTTGCTTCGCCAGCACCTTGCCCACGAACTCCAGGTCATAGGCCCGGAAGCCGCCGTCGCCGCCCTTGCCGATCTCGAGGTAGGCGCCGGTGGCCTTGTCCGGGAGCTGGCAGATATCCTGAGCGGCCGCAAAGGGGACGATCGAGAGTCCCGCGACGGCGGCCCAGGACAAGCCGACCAGGCGAACAGGATACCGGCGACCCATCGCCTCGACGTGGAAGATATCGCCGACAGTGATGGCGAGGCGCCTGGCCAGCTCGCGCGTGAGGACAGCCTCGCGCTCGGCCCCCGGGCGAATGTGGCGCCCCTCGACCACGCGCTCGCTGACTATGCGCGAGTCGGGGTCGAGGCCGACCAGTGTCGAGTCCCCGACCCGGCTGCCTGCCTGAGCCTGGACATAGCAGCTCAGGTAAGGCTCAGTCCGGGTGACCGAGGGCACGGCCGTCTTGAGTTCTTCGACTCGCTCGAGCAGGACAGGGTAGAGGAAATCGACCGAGAGGCTCCACCGATCCTGCCCGAGCCAGCTGCTCAGCGTCCTGTCCAGTGATATGAAGCTGAGGCGATAGGCGGTCGCGACTCCGAGAGCCAGGGCAAGCGACATCAGCGTCACGGCCGTCCGGAAGCGCTGGCGGGCAAGATTGCGGAACGCGTAGCGATAGCTGGTGGGCAGCCTCTGGAGGATCGCCCCGATACCCCCAGACGCCGGTGCCGAACGGAACAGCGCCGCGCTGGGCGATTCCCGGATCACCTGCTGGGCCGGCAGACGGAGAAGCCGCAGCACGGGAATTGCCGTCGCCACGAGGGCGACGGCCATCTCATAGCCCATCCCCCGGAGCACGCTTCCAAGATCGGTGGTCATGCGGATCTCTGGCATGCCCATCGATCTGGATGAGACGGTCGCGAAGAAATCCCGCACGCCGAACGACAAGAACAGGCCGAGGAGGCTGCCCATGAGCCCCAAGATGAGGCTTCCTTCCAGGTAGCCTCCGAGGAGTCTCCCGGGCCCATAACCGAGAGCCATCAAGGCGCCGATTTCCCGCCGCTCCGCCGCGATCATCTGGCTCATGTTCACCGAGACCACGATGAAGGTCAGCGCCAAGAGGATGGCCACCAGCGCCGGAATGAAGACCCAGACACTCTCCAGCTGCATCTGCACGTACTGATAGCTGAAGTGACGCTCCAGCGGGCTGACCTGCTCGATGTTGAGCTTGCTGAGGCGCGTGAGCACCCGCTGCTTGACTCGGGACGCGTCGGCGCCGCCCTCGAATAGAAACACGAGGTCGTTGACGAGGATGAACCCGAGGGAGTCGGACATGGCCTCCAGGTTGGCGAAGATGAAGCCCAGGCTGCCCCTCTCCGGGATGAAGTAGGTCGGATTCGAGGTGGACACGAAATACTCGGGCGTGATCGCGATGCCGACCACCCGGCGGTGATAGAGCGCCTCGCCCACCTTGACTTCGATGCGGTCACCGACCTTGTAGCCGTGATATGCCGCCAGGGAGGTGTCGATGACGACCGCGTCCAGTTCGTCCGCTCGGAAGGGCCGGCCGTGGAGAAACTTGAAGGAGTGGATGCCGGGATTGGGGGACTCGAGGGAGGTCATGATCACGGTGATCGGAGGCTTGCCGCGAGGGCGGATGACGCCGGGGAAGACGAGTCGCCGCTCGACCCGGGTGACCCCCTCGAACCGGGACAGGTCGGGCAGGTTGCGGGCGTCGTCCGGAAGGAATCGGACTTCGAGATCGGCGAAGTGAAGCTCGCGGTAGACGCTGTCCCGAGTCCACAGCAGGCTCAAGACTCCCATGTGGATGCCGGCGTATACCGCGACACCGCTCGCGATCATCAAGATGATGGCGAGGGCCCGTGCGACGGCGCAGCTCGCTCATCACCTGCATCACCTCGAGGCCGGTGCCTTCATCGAGGTTGCCGGTAGGTTCGTCGGCGAGAATCAGCGGTGGCTCCTTCGCCAAGGCGCGGGCGATGGCGGCGCGCTGCTGCTCGCCGCCGGAGAGCTGGGAGGGAAACTTGTTGAGCTTGCCCTCCATGCCGACGGCGGACAGGTAGTGGATGCCCCGTCGCCGGATCTCTGGGGCCTTGAGCGGCAGGATCTCGAGCGCGGCCTCGACGTTTTCGAGCGCCGTGAGCGTCGGGAGGAGGTTGTAGAACTGGAAGACGAAGCCGACCTTGGCGGCGCGAAACTTCGTCCGCGCGCGTTCGGTCATGGACGAGATGCGCTCGCCGTCCACCACGATGCTGCCGGCCGACGGGACGTCGAGGGCGCCGATCAGGTTCAAGAGCGTCGTCTTGCCACACCCCGAGACGCCGAACATGACCACGAGCTCGTCACGCGAGATCCGGAGGTTCACGTCGCGCAGGACGTCTGTGACGACTTCACCCGTCCGGTAGCTCTTTGCGACCCGATCTATGTCTACCAGGACGCCCTGGGGGGCGGGTGTCGACGGATCTCCCACGCTCGACGCCCGTCCCGACGAACTCATGCTCGCTCGCACTCGCTAGCCTACATCAACCCGCATACATCACCCGCTTCTTGACCGCGAGCCCGTGGCGGCGCAGGATGGCCCCGGTCAGAGGGCTATGGCGGTGCTCACGCTCGCCTTCGCCCCGGTGACGCGAGCAAGTCCGCGTGTCAGGCTGGGGCCCCAGAGGAGGCCGCATGTTGCCCACCCGGGTCGCGCGGCAAGGGAGCCGAGGGAGCAGCGTCCGTCCTATGCGCCCCAGCTCGAAGGCATGAAGCTCAGCCGATTCGACCGCGTGCTCGGCCTCGCGCGCGAACGCTTGCGGCGGATCTACTGCGGCGAGCCGGGGGGATCCGCATGAGGAAGGCGACGAGGCGCGACTCCAAACTCCTGCGAATCGAGAGCCAGCCCCTGATCGAGCTCTTCGACTCCGGCGAGGTTCCCCCTGCGGAGTCGGCTGCCCTTTTCGCATTACCCTCTGTACTCCTCGATTCGTCCATCACCGGGCCGCTCGTGGTCGGCATGGGGGGGCCTGTCTGGACCCACCTCACCGAAACGGCGGTGGGCCGGATCGCGCTCATCGCCCTTCCTATCCCCGACGGAGAGCTTTACCGCGACCGCGACCACACGGCGAGCCTGGTCGTCGCGGGAGCGGAGCTCGCCGCCCGGATCGGGGCTCGTATCGTCTCTCTGGTGGGGCTGCTTGGTTCCGCCACCGACTATGGGCGCACCGTGGCCGGCGCGCTCGCCGCGCGCAAGGGTCTGCCCCAGGCCACGACCGGTCACTGCACGACGGCCGCGTCGGTCGTCATGTCGCTGGAGCGCATTGTTCTGGAGGCGAAGCGGCCAATCGGCCGGGAACGGATCGGCTTTCTCGGCCTGGGCTCGGTGGGCGAGGCGACCCTCGAGCTGATGCTGGGCCGCCTGCCGCATCCCGCGGAGCTTGTGCTCTGCGACGTGAGGAAGGAGCCGCTGGAGGTCCTCGCCCGCGATCTCCCTTCGCGCCTGGGGTTCCGAGGCTCGATCCGCATACTGCAGTCGAAGGGCGCCGTGCCACCAGAGCTCTATGACACCACTTTGATCGTGGGCGCAACGAACGTTTCCGGCCTCCTGGAGATCGACAAGCTCCGGCCCGGCACTTTGATCGTCGACGATTCCTTTCCTCATTGCTTCGAGACGGCGCGCGCGTGGGACCGGATGCACGCTCAGAGCGACATCCTCCTCACCGAAGGCGGATCGCTGCTCTCGGCCCGCCCTCTTCGTGAAACCCGCTACGTCCCGCGGGAGTTCGAGCTCGTGCCCGCGGCCGCCGCCCTTCAGGAAAGCCTGAGCCAGCCGAGCCAGGACCGAATCGGGTCGTGCATTCTCTCCGGGCTGCTCACCTCGCAGTTCAAGGAGCTGAAGCCGACCGTGGGCAGGGCCGACGCCGCCGACTCCGCCCTCCACTACGACCGGCTTCGGGGGCTGGGCTTCGGCGCCCCGGAGCTCTGGTGCGACGGAGCAACTTTGCCCCAGAGCTTGGTCACGCGGTTCCGCAAGAAGGCCATCCGTCTCTAGGCCGGGCGCGCTCGAGGGCGGCTTCCTCGATGCTGGCGCCCCTTACTCTCCAGCGTGCGGTGGACGGATTGGGCCAGCTCGGCGAGCGTGCTCCCATGGAGCACCTCCATGACCGACAGCTCGACGCCGAAATCCGAAAGGACCCTCTGCCGTAGCTCGACCGCCATCAGCGAGTCGAGTCCCAGGGCCGTGACCGCCTTTTCGCGATCCACGCGCTCGTCCGGCACCCGGAGGACCCGGCTCATGTGCTCCACCAGCCGGCCGAGCACGAGCTCGAGGCCTTTTTCCGGAGGCGCGCCCTTCAGTAGAGTCAGGAACCTTCCGGGCTCCTCCCCCGAGACGGCCTTCGGGGCGCCCGGCTTGACGAGCCGAGAGAGCTTGGCGAGCCGATCCCCGAAGGCCTCGCTGATCAGCTTCCAGTCCATCTGCATCACGCCGACCTGGGGCCAGTCCTCGTGAAGGAGCCCGCCGAGGATCCGGAGGGCCGAGCCCGGTCTCAGCAATTCGACCCCGTGGCCGGTGAGACTCTTGCCTATCCGCCGGTGTCGGGCAACATAGCCGACCTCCCCGATCGCACCCCAACTCACGGTCAGGGCCGGCCTCCCGCGCCTAGCGCGATGGGAGGCGAGGCTGTCCAGGAAGGCGTTGGCCGCGGCGTAATTCGCCTGCCCCGGGTTTCCCAAGATCGAGACGCCCGAGGAGTACATGACGAAGAAGTCGAGCGGGGTCTCCCGGGTCATCCGATCGAGATGCCAGGCGCCCAGGAGCTTGGGGCGCAGCGCCTTCCAGAGGTTCTCCTCGTCCATCCGCAGCACGACCTTGTCGTCAAGAACCATCGCCGCATGGACGATTCCCCGCAGGGGAGGGCCCTTCTTGCGGATCCCGGCCAGGAGCCGAGCCACGTCCTGCTCCTTCGTCACGTCGGCCCGGGCCGCCGACACGCGCACTCCCTTCCCGCGCAGGGCAAGGACTCCCGCCCCCGCTTCCGGTGTGGCCGCGCCTCTCCTGCCGACGAGGACCAAGTGCCTCGCCCCGTGATCCGCCATCCACTGGGCGGTCGCCAGCCCGAAGCCGCCAAGTCCGCCGGTGATGAGGTAGGTGGCCTTTGCGGAGAACCGCGGCGGCTCCTCGAGCGGTCGCTCGAACTTGACGCACCGGTCCTCGATGGAGAGCACGACCTTCCCGATGTGCCGGGACTGCTGCAGGTGCCGGAAGGCCTCCACCGCCCGCGAAACCGGAAAGACCCGGTGAGGAAGGGAACGGTGCTCCCCCCTGGCCAAGCGGCCAATCACGCTCCGGAGGAGGTCTCGGATCATGTCCGGTTCCCCGACAAACATCTGGTCTATGTCGATCCCGTAGTACGAGAGGTTGTTGCGAAAGGCTCTCAGACCGAGGCGGGAGTTCTCGATCATGTCCCGCTTGCCCAGTTCCAGAAACCGTCCGAATGGCCGCAGAACGCCAGAGTCCATCACGTGCGTTACCCCGATGGCCCTCAGGTAGTCCCTCTTCTCCTCACTGCCAGCGGTGGCGAACACTTCCCCCCCGGCGCGCTGGACGATCTGGATCGCGGCGAGGCCGACTCCCCCCGCCGCCCCATGGATGAGCACCCGCTCTCCTCGCCGGAGCCTGCCCATATGCTCCAGGGCGTAGGAGGCTGTGGCGAAGGCGACGGGGAGCGTGACGGCGTCCTCGAAGCTCATCGAGGCGGGCTTCTTGAGCCCCAGCTTCGCGCGAACTGTGACGAACCGGGCGAAGCAGGACTTTCCGCTGCCCATGACCTCGTCCCCGATGCGGAACCCCTTCACGCCCCGTCCGATCGCCACCACCCTTCCGGCATACTCGAGGCCGATGGAGCGGCCCGCGTAGCCCCCCTCGACCGCCTCGCCGGACAGGAGACCCGAAGTCAGCATGAGGTCCCGGAAGTTCAGCCCCGCCGCCACGACCTCGACCTCCAGCTCCCCCGGCCCGGGCCGGCCGCGGGGATGTGCTCGGAGCCGGAGATCATCGAGCACGCCCGAGTGGGGTATCTCCAGCGCGAAGTTGTCCCTCGCGCCCCATCCTTTGTTGCCTGCCACGGCGGAAGGCGCCGCCCGCACGAGCTGGCCGGCGTAGCGAGCTTCGCCCCGGAGGAGCAACTCTTGCGGCCAGACCGGTCCGGACGATTCCGACCGAAGCTCCAAGAGCAAGCCGC
>WNFV01020352.1_pt1 | contig 14229 bp, 12 predicted proteins | sample 5400101 | NCBI WGS metagenome assembly WNFV01 (sample SAMN13153361, study PRJNA577476) | soil metagenome | isolation source: 115 cm soil or saprolite under grassland replicate 1 | place: USA:California | collected 2016-06-15 | reverse complement strand
GGAGGCGCGAAATCGGGATCGACACATCGTGCTTGATATTCGGGCCTTCGCGGGCCTGCGCTTCGGAGATGAATTCGCGCAAGCTCCAGAAAGCCCGCGCCTGGGCTTCGCTCTGCGCGACCGCCGCGTCCAGGATGATTTCTTCCTCGAGCGCCGCCCCGAGCGCGCTTTCGGCCAGGGTCCTGGCACTCTCACCTGGCTGCGTGTCCGAAAGCTCCACCAGCACATAGTGAGGGAAACGACGCGAAAAGGGAGCCGCCGCATCCTTGAAATGCTTGAGCACGAGCGAGAGGCAAAAATCGGAGAACAGCTCGAAGCCCGTGAGCCGCTCGCCGCAGGCGTCCAGAGCTCGCACGAGAAGCGCCAGGGCTTTTTCGGGATTTTGCAGTGCCACGACCGCGGTGGCACGGGACTTGGGCAGGGGAAAGAGCTTCAGCACCGCCGCCGTGATCACCCCCAGCGTCCCTTCGGCCCCGATGAAAAGCTGCTTCAGGTCGTAGCCGGTGTTGTCCTTGCGCAGGCCGCGCAGGCCATCCCAGATCTCGCCTGAAGGCAGCACGACCTCGAGCCCCAGGACGAGCTCGCGGGCGTTGCCGTAACGCAGCACCGCGGTGCCGCCGGCGTTGGTGGAAAGATTGCCCCCGATCTCGCAGCTCCCCTCGGCCGCGAGGCTCAGGGGAAAAAGGCGCCCGGCTTCTTCGGCGGCCTTTTGCAGGCTGGCCAAAACGCAACCAGCTTCGGCAGTCATGGTGTTGTTACCTGCGTCGATCGCACGGATACGGCTCATGCGCGAAAGACTGAGGACGATCTGGGACCCGCTCGCATCCGGCGTCGCCGCGCCGCAAAGGCCGGTATTTCCCCCCTGGGGAACGATCGCGGTGCGGGCATCCGAGCAGGCGCGAACGACCCGCGCCGCTTCGGCGGTGGAGGCGGGCCGAACGACCGCGAGCGGCTTGCCGACGTAGCGCTTGCGCCAATCGGTCGCGTACGGAGCGAATTCCTGCGGTGATGTAATGAGACCCGTCGGTCCGACGACGATCCGGATCTCGTCGAGGAGCGATCTCATTTTCGCTCTTGCGGCGCGAGCGCGAAGGGACCCGTTTTTAGTCGACGGACTTGAGAGCGCCGCGCATCTGCGCGATCGTCTCCCGGTAGTCCTTCGAGCCGAAGATCGCCGAGCCGGCGACGAAGGTGTCGGCCCCGGCGCCCGCAATGTCGGCGATGTTCGAAACGTTTACGCCGCCGTCCACCTCCAGCATGAGGGCGCGGCCCGAACCATCGATTTTCTTGCGCGCATCGCGCAATTTCTCCAGAGCGTGAGGAATGAACCGCTGCCCGCCGAATCCGGGATTGACCGACATGATCAGAACGAGATCCAGCTTGTGCAGGACGTGGTCGACACAGGACAGCGGCGTCGCGGGGTTCAATACCAGTCCCGCCTTGCATCCGGAGTCGTGGATGAGGCCGACGGTACGATCGACGTGCTCGCTCGCCTCCGGGTGGAAGCTGATGATGTTGGCCCCGGCGCGGGCGAAATCGGGGATGATGCGATCGACCGGTTTGACCATGAGATGCACGTCGATCGGGTTCTTGGTGAGCGGACGGACCGCCTCGCACACGAGCGGCCCCACCGTCAGGTTCGGCACGTAATGATTGTCCATCACGTCGAAGTGGATCATGTCGGCGCCCGCCGCCAGGACCGCGGCCACTTCATCGCCGAGCCTCGCGAAGTTTGCGGACAGGATGCTCGCGGCAATCCGGAACGTGCGTGCGGCCATCGCGCGAAATTCTACTTGGATTCGAGCCGGACCGCATGAAACGGCGATCCTCGCCCTTGTCAGTGCGCGCGATTTCGTGTGGAATGACCGCATGGTGGCGGACAAAAAGTACGAGGTCGTCGTCTCCTCGCAGACGCAATACGTCGCGGAGCAGTCCGACGAACAAAACGGCCGCTACGTATTCGCCTACACCATGACCATCCGCAATACGGGGAGCATCCCCGCGCAGCTGATCTCGCGCCACTGGGTCATCACCGACGGCCGCAACCAGGTCCAGGAAGTGCGGGGACTGGGCGTCGTCGGCGCCCAGCCGCTGCTCAAACCCGGGGAGAGCTTCGAATACACGAGCGGCACCGCGATCGCGACGCCGGTCGGAACCATGCGGGGCAGCTACCAGATGGTCGCCGAGGACGGCACTCAATTCGACGCGACCATCCCCGAGTTCACGCTCTCGGTGCCGCGCGTCTTGCACTAGTGGCGTTCGGACGCATCGTCTTGACCGGGTCGTTCCCGAGCGCGGTCGCCGCTCTTCGGCTTGCGCGGCAGAGTCCACCACACGATAAACGCGAGGAGCGCGAGCGCCACTCCCGCTTCGAGCAGGAAGATCCACAGTCCGGAGCCCACGTCGCTATACTTTCTCGAAGTAACGGATGATAGAACAACTGCGCCGGCTGGCTTTTGTTGCGACGGGAGCGATCGCAGGCTGTGCCCTCCAGCCGTCGCCCGACGGTTCGGTGGCGGGCGGATGCGCTCCCGGCGGATGCCCGGCCTGCCCGGTCTGTCCCGCTCAGCCCGCCGCCCTCCCGCGCGCCAATCCGCTCGAGCCGGTTGATTTCAGCGCGCTCACCGGGTGGAAGGACGGCGAGCAGGCCGCCGCATGGAACGCGCTGCTCGCATCCTGCCGGGCGTTGCGCTGGCGCGAGGCCTGGCGCGGGGTTTGTGCGCGAGCGATGGAGCTGCGCTCACCCAGCGACGAGGAAGCGCGGCGTTTCCTCGAGGGCCATTTCGTTCCGTGGCGTCTGGCCAACCCCGACGGCGTGCTCGAGGGAGTGATCACGGGTTACTACGAACCGCTTCTGCGCGGCAGCCGCACCCGGGCGGCACCGTACCTCTACCCGCTTTATGGTCCGCCGGACGACCTGCTCACCATCGATCTCGCCACGGTCAGCCCGGAGCTGCGGGGCTTGCGCTTGCGCGGGCGCGTGGAGGGAAAGCGCGTCGTGCCGTACTACTCGCGCGCGGAAATCGCACGGGGCGCGGCGCCCGTCGCGGGCAAGGAAATCCTCTGGGTCGACGATCCGATCGAAGCGTTCTTCCTCCATATCCAGGGTTCCGGCCGCGTGCAGCTCGACAGCGGCGAGACGCTGCGCCTCGGCTACGCCGACCAGAACGGCCACCCTTTTCAATCGATCGGGCGCCACCTCGTCGAGCGCGGAGAGCTCAAGCTCGAGGAGACCTCGATGCAGTCGATCAAGTCCTGGGCGGCGGCGAATCCGCAGCGCCTGGAGGAGCTTCTCAACCAGAATCCGAGCTTCGTGTTTTTCCGCGAGCTGCCCCTCGCCGACCCGGCGGGCGGCCCGGTCGGCGCGCTCGGCGTGCCGCTCACCGCGGGCCGATCGATCGCCGTCGATCCGCGGTACGTCCCGCTCGGCGCTCCGGTATTTCTCGCCACGACTCATCCCGCGAGCGCGACCCCGCTGACCCGCCTGGTCGTCGCCCAGGACACGGGCGGGGCGATCCGCAGTCCGGTGCGCGCCGATTTTTTCTGGGGATCCGGCGCCGAGGCCGGCGCCCAGGCGGGTCGCATGCGGCAACCTGGAAGGATGTGGGTCCTGCTCCCGAAGGACCTGAAACCGAACCCGGCCGGCGTGGTGGCACCCTGAGAGAACCCCGCGCTTCCAGCCGTCCGCAGGCAATTACTTTTTGACCTCGTCCATCAGCTTGACCAGCTCCTCGGGCCGGGCGCCGAGAATGCGCTGTCCGCCCGTCGTGAAGCTCGTGGGCGTCGCCTTCACGCCGACTCTTCGACCGAGAGCAAGCCATTTGTCGACCGGCGCGTCGCAGGCGGCCGGCGCCGGATCCTTGCCGTTCAGCATGAGATCGTAATAGGCCTTGGCGCGGTCCGGCGCGCACCAGATCGCGCGCGACTTGTCCGCCGACTCGGGCCGCAGAATGGGGAAGAGAAACGTGTAGATCGTGATGTCGTCCTCGCGCAGCAGCGCCCGGTCGAGGCTCTTGCAATAGGGGCAGAACGGATCGGCGAAAATCGCCACCACGCGCTTGCCGCTGCCCCGCACCTGCTTGATCGCGAGCTCGAGCGGCAAGTCCTCGAACTTGATCGCGGAGAGCTTTTGCTGGCGCTCCTCGGTGAAATTCCTCTGCGAGCGCGCGTCGATGATCTCGCCCTTGAACAAGTAGCTCACCTTCTCGTCGGTATAGAAGATCGTCTCTCCGACCACGATCTCGTACAGGCCGGCGTAAGGCGTCCTGGTCACGCTGTCCACCTTGACGCCGGCGAAGCGCGCCTCGACGCCGCGCCTGACCGAAGCCTCGTCGGCGAGCGCGGCCGCCGAGAAAGTCGCCGCGAGAAACAGGATCGGCAGCCGCAGACTCATGATGGATCCTTGTGGTGAAGGCCCCCGCCCACCGCGACCGCGCGGCGGGCAAGGAACGTCTTTATGACCGGGTTGGAGTTCACCAGGTTCAATCCGGAATTCCGGATTCGTGCGGCAATCCGGTAGTTTGCCTCGAACATCCGGAACAGACCGTCGGTGACCCAGCGCAAAGCGAGTATATCCTCCGCGCGGGCGCGCTCAAAGCGCCGCAGCAACAGGCGATCGCCCGGGTCAGGCGCTTCGCGGAGCAGGTCGGCGAGCGCGTGCGCGTCGCCCAGCCCGAGATTCACTCCCTGGCCGGCGAGCGGATGCACCACGTGCGCTGCGTCCCCGATGAGCGCGACCCGCCCCTGCCCGATGCGACCGGCGAGCAAGCGACTCAGGGGAAAAGCCGCGGGGGCGGTGAGCGATTCCAGTGCGCCCAGGACTTCGCCGCCCGCTTCGGCCACGCGCCGGCAGAACGCCACAGGCTCCATTGCGAGGAGTTCGCGACCGTGCGCCTCGGGAGTGGACCAGACGATCGAGACGCGCCGGTCGGGCAACGGCAAATAGGCGAGCACACCGTCCGAGCGAAACCATTGATAAGCGATATTGCGATGCGCACGCGAACAGGCGAAGTTGGCGACGACGCCGAGTTGCCCGTAGCCGCCGGCTCGGGTTTCGATGGCTGCGGCACGGCGCACCCACGAGTCGGACCCGTCGGCGCCGACCGCCAGTTTCGCCGCCACCACGCTGCCGTCCTCGAGATCGATTTCGACGCGGTCGGCGCTTGAGCGCAGTTCCGACGGCACCGTCGGGCACATCAGCGTGAGATTGCGCTGGCGCTCGTGATGCAGCCTGCCGGATTCGACGGTTGCCGCAAGTTGCAGCACCCCCGATTCGTACGCGGAAAAATCCAGCCGTGACCGTCCATCGTCGCCGAATACCCGCATGTCGTAAATCGGCGTGACGCGCTCGGCGTCGATTCGCGACCACGCACCGATGGATTCGAGAAAGGCGATGCTCGCCGGAGTCAGCGTGTAGACGCGCGAATCCCATTCCGCACCCGGCGCGGCCGGCGCCTTGCGCTCGATGAGCGCGAGCCTATGCCCGCCCCGTGCAAGCGCCGCGGCGAGGCTCGCCCCGGCAAGCCCTCCTCCGACGATGACGACGTCGAAATCCATACGCGGATTGTACTCGCACGCTTCCTTGACAACCCTTGAGCGCAAAAAGGATAATTTTCCGTTTTTCCGTGGCGAATTAGCTCAGCTGGTTAGAGCGACGGAATCATAATCCGCAGGTCCGGGGTTCGAGTCCCTGATTCGCCACCATTTCTCTCCTTGCCGAGCGACCATGGCCCTACGCCGCGCCGCGTACACATGACGAAGAAGCTCTTCATACGCACCTTCGGCTGCCAGATGAACGAGTACGACTCGGGCAAGATGGCGGACCTGCTGCGCGCGGAGAGGGGTTTCGAGATCACCGACCGGCCTGAAAACGCGGACCTGATCCTGTTCAACACCTGCTCGGTGCGCGAGAGGGCGCAGGAAAAAGTGTTCCACGATCTGGGGCGCGTGAAGCACCTCAAGCGGGGCAGGCGCGACCTGCTGATCGGCGTGGGCGGCTGCGTCGCCAGCCAGGAAGGCGCGGCGATCGTCGCGCGCGCGCCCTACGTCGATCTCGTGTTCGGCCCGCAGACGCTGCACCGGCTGCCGGAGCTGATCGACGCGCGGCGCAGCTCAGGCCGGCCCCAGGTGGACGTCTCCTTCCCCGAGATCGAGAAGTTCGACAGGCTTCCGCCGGCGCGGGTCGAAGGACCGAGCGCCTTTGTTTCGATCATGGAGGGCTGCAGCAAGTATTGCAGCTTCTGCGTCGTCCCCTACACGCGCGGCGAGGAAGTGTCCCGGCCGTTCGACGACGTCCTGACCGAGGTCGCGGACCTCGCCGACCAGGGCGTGAAAGAAGTGACCTTGCTCGGCCAGAACGTCAACGCCTTTCGCGGGAGGATGGCGGATGGCGTGATCGCGGATTTCGCGCTGCTTCTCGAGTATGTCGCAGAGGTGCCGGGGATCGAACGCATCCGCTACACCACGTCGCATCCGAAGGAGTTCACGCAACGCCTTATCGATGCCTACACGAGGATCGACAAGCTCGCCCCGCACGTCCACCTCCCGGTGCAGTCGGGCTCGGACCGGGTGCTCGCGGCGATGAAGCGGGGCTACACGGCCCTTGAATACAAGTCGATCGCGCGCAAGCTCCGCGCCGCGCGGCCCGGGATCAGCCTCTCCTCGGACTTCATCGTCGGCTTTCCCGGGGAAACCGAGGAGGACTTCGAGGCGAGCCTGAAACTCGTCGACGAGGTCGGATTCGACGGCTCGTTCTCGTTTGTTTACAGCCGGCGGCCGGGCACCCCCGCGGCTGACCTTCCCGACGATACGCCGCGGCAACTGAAGCTCGCGCGGCTCGCCCGGCTGCAGGAGAGGACCGACGCGCATGCAAGGCGGATCGCAGAGCGCATGGTCGGCACGCGAGAGCGCATTCTCGTCGAAGGCGTCTCCCGCAGGAACGCGGGAGAACTGTCGGGCCGCACCGGAAACAACCGCGTGGTCAACTTTGGGGGTTCCCCGGAACTCGTCGGACGGTTCGTCGATGTGACGATCACCGCGGCGCTCGCGCATTCGCTGCGCGGCGAGGTCCGCGCCGCGGCCTAGGCTCTTGAAGACCCGCCCCCTCGAGCTCGTCCTCTCCCCGGTCGACAACCAGCGCCTCGCCAATCTTTGCGGCGCGCTGGACGAGAACCTGAGGCAGATCGAAACCGCTCTGGATGTCTCGATCGCGCGCCGCGGCGAGCGCTTCGCCCTGCGCGGGGCGCAGGCGGCGCAGGCCGCCGAGGTGCTGCGGAAATTCTACGGCGACGCGAAGCGCAACCTCACCGTCGACGACATCCAGCTCGGCCTGATCGAGGCTCGCGCTCGCGGCGCCCCGGGAACGAAAGACGACTCACCGCTTCTCACGCGCAGGTCGGACCTGCACGGCCGCACGCCGAGGCAGCGGCAGTACATCCAGAATATCCTCGAGCACGACATCACCTTCGCTATCGGCCCTGCCGGCACCGGAAAGACCTATCTCGCGGTGGCCTGCGCCGTGGACGCGCTGGAGCGCGATACCGTGAAGCGCATCGTGCTGGTGCGGCCGGCGGTCGAGGCGGGCGAGCGCCTCGGATTCCTGCCCGGCGACCTCGCGCAGAAAGTCGACCCGTACCTGCGGCCGCTCTACGACGCGCTCTACGACCTTCTCGGCTTCGACAAGGCCGGAAAGCTCTTCGAGCGCGGGGCGATCGAGCTCGCGCCGCTCGCCTACATGCGCGGCCGCACGCTCAACCATTCGTTCGTCATCCTCGACGAGGCGCAGAACACCACCCCCGAGCAGATGAAAATGTTCCTAACCCGGATCGGCTTCGGCTCGAAGGCGGTGGTCACCGGCGACATCACGCAGATCGACCTCGCGCGCGGGCAGAAGAGCGGCATGGTGGCGGCGCAGAAAATCCTCGCCGACGTGCGCGGGATCGCCTTCAGCGCATTCAAGAGCGACGACGTCGTCCGCCATCCCCTGGTGCAACGCATCGTGGATGCCTACGAGCGTCACGCCGACGAGTAGACGCCGTGCGGGCCCGCGGGTCCTCCGACGCTTCTCCGCGATCGCGTCGCGCGCGCCAGCCACGCCTAATGCTCCATCTTCAGGTGGTCTCGCGCGCCGCCCGCGTTCCCACCCCGGCACAGATCCGCCGCTGGGCGCGGGCAGCGCTCGGGAGATCGGGCGACATCACCGTTAGAATCGTCGGAGAGGCCGAAGCGCGGGTTCTGAACCGCCGCTACCGAGGTCGCGATCAGGCGACCAACGTGCTCGCTTTTCCTTATGCTTCGTCACGTCGCGCGGTACACGGCGATATCGTTCTTTGCGCGCCGGTGATCGCGCGCGAGGCGCTCGCCCAGGGAAAGACATTGGAAGCGCATTTTGCGCACCTGACCGTGCACGGGCTGCTGCACCTGCAGGGGCACGAGCACGCGGGGCGGCGCGAAGCGGCGCGCATGGAGTCGCTGGAAAAGAGGCTTCTCGCCAAACTCGGTTATCCTGATCCCTACGCAAGCGCGCCCGGATGAACGAACCGAATAAACCCACGCTGCTCGAGCGCCTGTCCGCTCTGCTGATGCGCGAGCCCGAGGACCGGGAGCAGTTGGTGAAACTGCTGCACTCGGCCTTCGAGAGAAATCTTCTCGACGGAGACGCGCTGTCGATGATCGAGGGCGCGCTGCAGGTCTCGGAAATGCAGGTGCGCGACATCATGGTGCCGCGCTCGCAGATGGACGTGATCGACGTCAACGAGACGCCCGAAAAGTTCATCCCGCACGTGATCGCCACCGCGCACTCGCGCTTTCCGGTGATCGACAGGAACCGCGACGACGCCATCGGCATCCTGCTCGCCAAGGACCTGCTGCGCTACTACGCGGGCGAGGAGGAGTTCAACCTGCGCGACATGCTGAGGCCCGCGGTGTTCGTGCCCGAGTCCAAGCGCCTGAACGTGCTGCTGCGCGAGTTCCGCGCCAATCGCAACCACATGGCGGTGGTCGTCGACGAGTACGGCGGCGTGGCGGGCCTCGTGACCATCGAGGACGTGCTCGAGCAGATCGTCGGCGACATCGAGGACGAATACGACTTCGACGAGTCCGAGGACAACATCGTGCGCGAGCAGAGCGGGTATTACCGCGTCAAGGCGCAGACCGAGATCGCCGACTTCAACAAGGTCTTCGGCACCCAGTTCTCCGACACCGACTTCGACACCGTGGGCGGGCTGGTGCTGCACCGCTTAGGACGCCTGCCGAAGCGCGGCGAGGTGATCACCGTCGGCGGCCTGCGCTTCCAGGTGCTTCGGGGCGACAGCCGCAGGCTGCACGTCCTCCAGGTGCAGCGGCCGCCGGGCAAGGCTTGAAGGCCTTCCTCCGATCGCCGCGCGCCGCGATGGTCGCGGCCCTTGCGGCAGGCGCGTTGAGCGTCGCCGGCTTTGCTCCGCTCGCCGCTTTCCCGCTGCCGTTCGCGACCCTCGCAGGCCTGCTGTTCCTGTGGCGCAGCGCGGCGACGCCGCGAGTCGCGTTCCGGATCGGCTTCGCCTTCGGCGCGGGCCTTTTCGGCGCAGGCGTGTCCTGGGTGTACGTCAGCCTGCACGATTTCGGCTCGATGCCGGCGCCGCTCGCGGCGATCGGCGCGTTCGCCTTTTGCGCGATCCTCGCTCTGTATCCGGCGGCTGCCGGCTGGAGCCTCGCGCGCCTGCAACTCGGCCCGCTCGCCGCCGCCCTGCTCGCGTTCCCCGCCTTGTGGACGCTCTTTGAATGGTTGCGCGGCTGGATCTTCACCGGCGTCCCCTGGCTCGCCGTCGGCTACAGCCAGGCGGATTCGCCGCTCGCGGGCTTCGCCCCCGTCGTCGGGGTCTACGGCGTGTCGTTCGCCGTTGCGCTCTGTGCGGGGCTTCTCGGCGTCGTCGTTTCCGGCTCCGGGAAGGCCCGCATCGCGGGCGGCGTCGCGCTCGTATTCGCGTTCGGGCTCGGACAGCTGCTGAAACAGATCGCCTGGACTTCGCCGCAGGGCGCGCCCTTCCAGGTTGCGCTGCTCCAGGGAAACATCCCCCAGGACCTCAAGTTCCGGGCGGATCGCTATGCGGCGACGCTCGCGACCTACAAGCGGCTGATCGAAGCGAGCCGCGCGCAGTTGATCGTGCTGCCCGAGACCGCCATTCCGCGGTTTCTCGACGCGGTCGACCCGTTCTACCTGCAGGACATCGAGCGAGCCGCCGCCTCGCGTCGAGCAGACCTCCTCATCGGCGTGCCGATCCGCGACCCGGACGGACGCTATTTCAACAGCCTGGTCAGCGTGGGCGTTTCGCCTGCGCAGCGCTACGACAAGTCGCATCTGGTCCCTTTCGGCGAATTCGTGCCTTGGGGCTTGAGCTGGATGGTGAGGACGCTCGCGGTCCCGCTGTCGGATTTCTCCAGGGGTCCGGAAAATCCAAGGCCGCTCGTGCTCGGCGGACAGCTCGTCGCGCCGAACATCTGCTGGGAGGATGCTTTTGGCGAGGAGATCATCCGACAACTGCCGCAGGCGACGCTCCTCGTGAATGTTTCCAACGTCGCCTGGTTCGGCGATTCGCTCGCCCCGAGCCAACACCTGCAGATCTCCCGCATGCGTGCGCTCGAGACCGGGCGCACCATGCTGCGCGCGACCAATACCGGAGTGACCGCGATCATCGATCCTCGCGGTAACGTCGTCGCGAGATTGCCGCAGTTCACCGAGGGCGTGCTGAGCGGCGAAGTGCAGGGCTACGGCGGCGCCTCGCCTTACGTTCGCTTTGGAAACTACCCGATCGTGCTCGCGTGCCTTGCGCTCGTCGCGGCGCTCGTACTCCGCCGTCTGCGCATCGTTGGTCGGGCCGGGGAAAGCCGGTAGAATCCTTCGCAGCCGCCGCGTGCCCATGCTCACCTTCCAGGAACTGATCCTCGAGCTGCAGAGTTACTGGGGCGCCAAGGGCTGCGTGCTGCTGCAGCCCTACGACATGGAGATGGGCGCGGGAACGTTTCACACCGCGACTTTTCTGCGCGCGATCGGCCCGGAGCCCTGGAAAGCGGCGTACGTGCAACCGTCCCGCCGCCCGAAGGACGGGCGCTACGGCGACAACCCCAACCGCCTGCAGCACTACTACCAGTACCAGGTGGTGCTCAAGCCTTCGCCCGAGGATCTCCAGGATCTCTATCTCGGCTCGCTCAAAGCGCTCGGCATCGACCTGCGCAAGAACGACATCCGCTTCGTCGAGGACGACTGGGAATCACCGACGCTCGGCGCGTGGGGCCTGGGCTGGGAAGTATGGTTGAACGGCATGGAGGTGACCCAGTTCACTTACTTCCAGCAGGTCGGCGGGCTCGACTGCAAGCCGGTGCTGGGCGAGCTCACCTACGGCCTGGAGCGCCTCGCGATGTACCTGCAGCGAAAGGAAAGCATCTTCGATCTGGTCGAGCGACGCCGACTGGCTTCTGTCGCAATTCAACGATTACGAATCGCAGGCGAAGCGCCTGATCGAGGCGGGCCTGCCCTTGCCCGGCTACGAGATGGTCTTGAAGTGCTCGCACACCTTCAACCTGCTCGATGCGCGCGGCGCGATCTCCGTCACCGAGCGCGCCGCTTATATCGCGCGCGTACGCACGCTCGCGCGACTGGTCGCGCAGGCTTATTACGAGTCTCGCGAGAAGCTCGGGTTTCCGATGTTGAAGCCGGCGCAAACACCGAAAAAGAAAGCCAGGGCCTGAACGACCATGGCGAAGAGTAAGGCGGCGAAAACCCCCGCGGCAGCAAGCCTGCTCGTCGAGCTTCTCGCCGAGGAACTGCCACCGAAATCGCTTTCGCTGCTTAGCAGGTTCTTCGGCGACGAGGTCGGCAATCGGCTTAGTCGTTATCAGCTCAAGCTTCGGGTTCCGGACTGGCGAGTTTTTGCCACACCCCGCAGACTGGCAGTACTCGTACCTGACGTCCTCGCAGTTGCGGAGGACCGATCGACGGAGGTGCCCGGGCCGTCCATCAAAGCGCCGCCTGAAGCGGTGGCTGGTTTCGCCAGAAAGAATGGTGTTTACGTCGCCGCGCTGGAGCAACGTGATACCCCTAAAGGAATGGTCTTTTTCGCGCACACAACGTTGAAGGGGGCTTCCCTCAATTCCGTACTCCCCAACGTGGTAAGCGAAGTCCTCCAGAAGCTTCCCATTCCTAAGGTCATGCGCTGGAGCAACGGCGACAAGCAGTTCGTGCGGCCCGTGCACGGATTGGTGATGATGCACGGCAGGCACGTGGTTCCAGGCGCCGTGCTCGGCGTACTCGCCAGCAACACGACCAGCGGACACCGATTCATGGGCGCAGCGTCGATTCGCCTGGCGAACGCCGACGAATACGAGGCAAGGCTGCTCAAGGACGGTCGTGTCATCGCCGACTTCGCCGCGCGCAAATCGGAAATCGATAAGCAGCTGCAGGCCGAGGCCAGGCGTCAGAAGGCGCGCCTCGGCGAGTATCAGGACCTGCTGGAAGAAGTCACCGCACTAGTCGAGTTCCCGGCCGTTTACGCGGGTGAATTCGACGCCTCGTTCCTCGAGGTGCCGCAGGAATGCCTGATCCTCACCATGCGCCAGAATCAGAAGTATTTTCCGCTGTTCGCCTCCGACGGGAAGCTGCTGCCGAAATTTCTCATCGTCTCCAATATGCGCGTCGATGATCCGCGCCCAATCGTCAGCGGCAACGAGCGGGTTGTCCAGCCCAGGCTCGAGGACGCACGATTCTTCTTGAACCAGGATCGGAAGATCCGCCTCGAGGCGCGCGTTCCACAGTTGGCGAAAGTTGTGTTCCACAACAAGCTTGGCAGCCAACTCGAACGCATGCAGAGAATCAAGCTGTTGGCCGGCGAGATTGCGCGCTCGCTTCGCGCGGATGCGATGCAGGCCGAGCGCGCCGCCGAGCTTTCCAAAGCGGATTTGCCTACCGCCATGGTCGGTGAATTTCCCGAGCTGCAGGGCGTCATGGGGCGTTACTACGCGCTGCACGACGGCGAGCCGCGCGAAGTCGCCGATGCGATCGAGCAGCATTACCGCCCGCGTTTCGCCGGCGACAAGCTTCCCGAAGGGCCGATCGCTTGTACCGTAGCGCTTGCCGACAAGCTCGACACCCTTGCGGGGCTATTCAGCATCGGCGAGCAGCCGACCGGAGACAAGGATCCGTTCGGACTTCGCCGCGCGGCTCTCGGGGTCCTCAGGATTATTATTGAAAATCAGCTTCCGTTGTCACTGTGGGATCTCGTAAACGCGGCTTTCGGGCCCTTCAAAAACAAGGCACAAACGGACCTCCAGATGTTTTTCACGGAACGCATGCGCAGCTATTTCCAGGAGCGCGGCTATTCCGCGAACGAGGTCGAGGCCGTTCTCAGCCTGAACCCGGTTGCGATAGCGCTCATCCCTAAGCAACTCGAAGCTGTTCGCGCGTTTTCCGCACTTCCAGAAGCAGCCAGTCTTGCCGCCGCAAACAAGCGAATCGCCAACATACTGCGACAAGCGGAAAACAAGGGCGAGTCATTTGTCGATGCCGACGTTTCAGCGCTCAAGGAACCCGCCGAAATCGCGCTTTTTGAAGCCTTGCAGGCGGCATCCCGTTCGGCGAAGCCGCTGTTTGACTCTGGAGATTTCTCTGGATATCTGAAAACCTTTGCGTCGTTGAAGAGTCCCGTGGATTCGTTCTTCGACGCAGTCATGGTTATGGCCGACGACAGGAAGCTTCGCGAGAATCGGCTTGCGCTGCTCACCGATATGCGCAAAGCGATGAATCGGTTCTCCGACATCTCCAAGCTCGCCGCATGAAGCTCGTCATCCTCGACCGCGACGGCGTCATCAATTTCGACAGCGACCAGTACATCAAGGACCCCCACGAATGGCGGCCCATTCCGGGAAGCCTCGATGCGATCGCGCGGCTCACGCAGGACGGCTGGCGCGTCGTCGTGGCGACGAATCAGTCCGGTATCGGCCGCGGGCTATTCGACATGGCGGCGCTCAACGCGATCCACGCGAAGATGCACAAGGCCGTCAACCAGGCGGGCGGGCGCATCGAGGCGGTGTTCTACTGCCCCGACACGGCCGAATCGCAGTCGCCCTGCCGCAAGCCGAGCCCGGGGATGCTCTTCGCCATCGCCGAGCGCTTGCACGTCTCGCTCGAGCGCGTTCCGGCGGTGGGCGACAGCCTGCGCGACCTCCAGGCCGCGGCCGCGGTGGGGGCACAGCCGATCCTCG
>WNFV01016293.1_pt1 | contig 14229 bp, 15 predicted proteins | sample 5400101 | NCBI WGS metagenome assembly WNFV01 (sample SAMN13153361, study PRJNA577476) | soil metagenome | isolation source: 115 cm soil or saprolite under grassland replicate 1 | place: USA:California | collected 2016-06-15 | reverse complement strand
CGCCTATCCCTCAAGCCGGCACCGCGCCCGCGCCCTCGGCGGCTACCTACGCTGGTACAACCACAGACGCCCGCACAGCTCAATCGGCGGTCGGCCACCCATCAGCCGTGTCGCGGACCTGTGTGGTCAGTACAACTAGAAGAATGGGCAGCGGAGGTACAGCCCGAGGAAGGCGGCGCCGAAGGTGATCGTGCCCGCGGCGAGCCCGACGACGACCGCGATCGCCAGTCGCTTCAGCCGGTTGCGCCAGCCCGGGTGATGGGGAAGCCCCTCAACGAGCAGCGAAATCACGAGCAGGGCGGTCAGAACGACGAAGGCTGCTCCTACCCACGCTCCGGTCGGGGAATCGCACCAGACGGTCCAGGTCACGACTGCGGCGACGGCCGTCCCCAGCGGGACGAGCCACACGGCGGGCGGCACATCGAGCTTTCGCCCGAGCCCCTCCATATCGCGATTGTACGAGAGGTCTAGACCGGGATTGAGGCCGGTCGCATTCGCCGGCCTGCCTCCCACGCTCCCGCAAGAACCACGGCGGCGATCGCGGTGAGGACGAACAGGGCCTGTGCCGAGATGGCAAAGGCGATCGCCTCGGAGGGTGCGATGCCGCTGAGCGCGAGGGCTGCGGCGCCGGCGCCGGCCTGGGTGGCCGCTCCGGCGGGAGCGACGGGCAACGCGGCCGAGGCGGCCGACGCGCACAGGAAGAGCAGTGCGAGAACGAACGAGTGGCTCACCCCCAGGGCGGCGAGCAGCAGGAAGAGGGCGACGGCCCGCAGCGACCACGAGACCGAGATGAGCACCCACGCCTTCGACGCCTCGCGCGTGCAGGCGGAGTACTCCCCGAGCCAGCCGACGATGCGGAAGCGCCCGAGCCGCGCGCTGCGGCCGAGCCTCGGCATGGCCACAACGATCAGGGCTGCCGCGAGCCCGGCGCCGGCGACGAGCGCCAGACCTGCGCGCAGGCTCGCAGGCACGTGTGTCATCCCGGCGGCAACCGAGGCCAGCGGAGTGAGGGCGGCGCTGTCCAGGAAGCCGACGATCGCGATCGAAAGGCAGATGGCTCCGATCCCGGCCCGGGAGCTCTTGAAGCGGCGAACGACGGCGACGCGGACGACGTCGTCGAAGCGACCCGGAAGGGCCACCCCGGTGACCGAGGCGGCTCCGGTCGCCGCGGCCAGGGCGTGCGAGCTCGGCTTGTTCAGCGCGAAGACGCGCCGCCAGCCGAACGCCTTGAAGGCGAACGCGGCGAGAAAGAGCACGGAGGCCGCGGCCACGAGACCCGCGTTCGCGCTGCGCAAAGGCCAGCCGTGGACGGCGAAGTGCCGGGCCGTGAGCGCGATGACGATCGCAACGATCGATCCCAGTGCGACGTTCAGCACGAGGCGGGTCCTGCGGGACCGGCCGAGAGCAACTGCGACGGGGAAAAGCCTGATGAGTGGTCGGGGAAGGGTCACGAGTCTGAGACTCTGAGCATGAAGCTACCCCGAGCCTGAACTGAGTATGCCTGACTCGGCGGAAGAACGCATCCGGCCATTGCATTACGTGGGTTCATGGCCCGGCGGCGCATTCCTCTTCCATTTCTTCCTGGCCGACACGTAGGGGCGACTAGGCTGCGCGTCGTGGAGGTGCTGCGCAGCATGGATGCCGGCTGGCTGTCGAATGCGTACCTCGTCTACGACCGTCCGGGAGGGACAGGTGTCTTCGTCGACTCGGGCGCGCCCCTCGAACCGCTGCTCGAGGCCGTCGACCGGGAGCGGCTCACCGTCACCCATCTTCTGACCACGCACGGACACGCAGACCATGTCGCGGGAGACGACGAGCTCGTCCGGCGGTTCGGGATCCCCATTGTCAAGGGACCGGTCGAGACCGGCGGGCTGCGCGTCGAAGCGTTGCCCACGCCCGGCCACTCCCCGGACGGACTCGCCTACGTCGCCAACGGCGAAGCAGTCTTCACGGGCGACACGCTGTTCAAGGACTCGGTGGGCGGCGGCGACTTCGAGAGCGTGCGCCGCTCCGTGATGGACGTGCTGATGGCGCTGCCCCCGACCACGCGCGCCTATCCCGGTCACACGGACGAGACCACGATCGGGCGCGAGTGGGAGGAGAACCCGTTCGTGCGCGTGTGGCGCGGGGCGGACCCGGAGGGAACGGAGCCGTGCCGGGCAGGCGGCGAGCCGGCGACGCTCGTCGTCTGGTCGCCGGACTATGACGGCAAGGGCAAGGCCTGGGTTCGCTTTGCCGACGGCCGTGACGCCATCGTCGGCGGCTCTCGCGTCGAGCGCGGCTGATGCGGATCGGGGTCGTCTTCCCGCAGACCGAGATCGGGGCCGATCCGGCCGGCGTTCGCGACTACGCGCATGCCGTCGAGGAGCTGGGTTTCGACCACCTGCTCGCTTATGACCACGTCTTCGGTGCGGACGCCGGCACGTACATGCATCTGACCGGGCCATACCGGGCGGAGCACATGTTTCACGAGATCCTCGTTCTCTTCGGCTATCTGGCGGCACTCGTCCCGAAGCTCGAGCTGGTCACGGGCGTCGTGATCGCACCGCAGCGCCAGACAGGTCTGCTCGCCAAGCAGGCCGCCGAGATCGACGTCCTGAGCGGTGGGAAGCTTCGCCTTGGGCTCGGGATCGGCTGGAACGACGTGGAGTACGAAGCGCTCGGCATGGACTTCCACGACCGCGGGCGTCGCTTTGAAGAGCAGATCGAGGTGATGCGCCGGCTCTGGCAGGAGCCCGTCGTCACCTTCGAGGGGCGCTGGCATCGCATCACCGCGGCGGGGATCAACCCGCTGCCGGTCCAGCGTCCGATCCCGATCTGGATTGGCGGCTCGGCCGAGCGCGCGCTGCGGCGCGCCGCCCGACTGGCCGACGGATACATGACGCAACGGCCGCTCGAGGGCGGCTGGCCGGCGACGATCGCGCGGATGCGCGGCTGGCTGGAGGAGGCAGGCCGGGACCCCAACGCCTTCGGCATCGACGCCCGGATCAGCATCGCGACGGGCTCGCCCGACGAGTGGCGGGCCGCGGCCGACGAGTGGCGCGCACTGGGGGCGAGCCACCTGACGCTAGTCACGATGGGGGGCGGTCTGGCTGGGCCGGACGCCCACGTCGAGCGGCTCAGAGAGGGGCGCGCGGCTCTCGAGCTCGACTAGGGGGCCGGCGACACCGGCAGGCTCGCGTCCGCGAGCACCCGCGCGAGGAGGCGAGCGTTCTCGGGCCCTTGCGCGATCTGGCCCCCACCGCGAGGGTCCGGCGAGCGGGCATTCGTATTGGCGAGGGCGAAGACCTGCGCGGCCTGCTCGGATAGCTCGCGCATCGGCTCCACCCACTCCGCCAGCTCCTTCTCGTCGTAGAGGTAGTCGAAGCGCTCGGCGGCGCTGCCTCCGCGCACGTTCCAGGCCTTCGCGTTGCGGCCGTGCAGGCGCACGTAGGCGGTGGGCGTGGTGAGCGCGACGATGGTAGGGATGAGGTTCTTCGCCTCCGAGCGCGGGGCGTCGACGATCACGTTGGTGAGGCGGTGCTGCTCGAGAAACGCGAGCGTCTCGGCGCGGTTCTCGTCGTCGAACCAGCTGTAGTGGCGGAACTCGACGAGGACCTCGTAGCCCTCGAGCTGCTCGCGTACCCACTCCAGGTACTCGAGCGAGCGTTCGCGGAAGACGATGTATGGCGCCATCTGGAAGAGGACTCCGCCGAGCTTGCCCGCGGCGCGGAGCGGCTCGACAGCCTCCTTGAAGGCGTCGAACACACGCGCGCGCACCTCTCTCGGCATCCGTTCCACGCGCCCGCGCTCGTCCGGCTCGAGCAGCTCCTGCACGTGTGCCGGCAGTACCTCGTGACGCACGCCGTGGCGGGTCATGGGGGCGAACGCTTTGACGTGGAAGACGAAGTCCTCGCCCACGCGCTCCGCCCAGGCGGCCGTGGTCTCCTCGCTCGGAAGGCGGTAGAAGCTGGAGTCGATCTCGACGGTGTCGAAGTGCTCGGCGTAGTAGCGCAGGCGCTTCTCGCCGGTCGAGATTCCTCTCGGGTACCAGGCCTTGACGAGTGCGTCGTCCGCGAAGGAGCACGTGCCGATGCGAATGGTCGCGGTCACGTCCGGACACGGTACGCGCCGGCGTTCGGCTCGACGAAGCGGAGAAGCCGCTCGCCCTCGTCGAGGAGCTGCCTGCGCGTCCCACGTGGCAGCGGCTCGAACGGCTCCAGGACGAGAATCGCGGCGGTGCGGCTGCGCTCTATGCGCCACGAACCGGCCACGGCCCCGTCGACGAGGAACGTCGAGACGGAATGTGGCGTCTTGGTGTTGAAGACGAGCGGGCGGAAGCGCTCCGGGAGGATCTGCGTCCGCCGTGCGTGCACGAGCAGGGTCGCATCCCAGGCCGGGAGGAAGCGGACGGGAGCGGGCGTGCCGCCGTCCGGGAGCGGGGCGCGCGGTAGGTCGAGCAGCTCCCGGCCCTCTGCATCGCGGAAGCGGCGGAGCTGGATCCGCTCGAGCGTGGCTGCGATCGGACCGATGCCGACCCCGGCCCAGTCGGCGATGTCCGTCCGCGGCGCCGGGCCGAACGCACCGAGATACCGTCGAACCAGGTGCTCGAGGGCGTCCTGTTCCGACAGCGTCGGCTCCGGCCCGACCCAGTCTTCGGCGAGGCCGTAGAGATCAGCGCGTCGGCGCTCCCACGTTCCCGACCGCGGAATGCGGACGAGCTCGACCCAGAGCCCGACTCCAGGCCGCCAGGTCTCCTTGCCGAGGGTGTTGGCGAGCTCGGAGTCCCGCCGCGGCCCGTCTGCGAGGACATTCCTGATACGCGCAGCCGCGCGCTCGAAGGCGCGCTCCGGGAACCCGTACACTCGAGCTCGGGCGCTCCGTCGGCCGCGCATCGCGATCGCGAGCGGCCAGTAGTCGCGTCGGGAGACGACGTGGATCGTCGAGCGCATCAGCGTTCCTTGAATCGCGCGCTTTCGCTCCAGCGCACGGGTGAGGTCCTCACGCCGGAATCGCTCCAGGCACGACCAGAGGCGGACGTAGGTGGAAGGGGCGTACTGTGCCTGCATCCCGGCGACCCGCTCCAGCGCGCGCGAGAGCGGCAGACGTGAGCGCTCGAGCAGGAGCTGCCGTGCGAGAAGCGCCCGGTTCAGCTCGCGCACCGTGAGCTCTCTCACGGCCGGACGGCGGCCTTCAGGTAGTCGTCCGGCGGGTCGGCGAAGAGCTCGGGCACCTGCTCGAGCGCGACCTCGTGCGTGATCAGCCGCTCCCACGGGTACGCGCCGCTGGCGAGGAACGCCAGCGCCGCTCGCACGTGCCGGGGCATGTGATGGAAGGAGCCTCGCAGCGTCAGCTCTTCGTAGTGCAGGCGGTAGGCGTCGACGCCGACCTGTATCCCGTGCTCGAGGCCGCCGAAGAAGAGCACCGTGCCGCCCGGCCGCACGAGCTCGAGCGCGTCTCGCCAGGCCTGCTCGGTTCCGGCCGCCTCGATGACCACGTCCGCGTCTCGGGGATCGCCCGGGCGGGCGCCGAAGGCCGGCGCGAGCGCGTGCCGCTGCGGGCGCCCGCCGACCGCGACCGGCCAGCCGCCGGCGTCCGCGACGCAGGCGCAGAGCATGAGGCCGATCGGGCCGGCGCCGAGGACGGCGACGACGCGTCCCGGCTGCACCTCTGCGCCGGCACGTCTTCGAGCCGCAGATCGCCCGGACCGTAGAATCGCAGGGCCCTCACCGGGCGTGCGGGGGCTACGAGACTTCCGTGACCAGCTCGTAGGTCGACGGCTGGAAGTCTTCGCAGTGCCGGCGTACCCGCCCGATCCGCTCCGGGACGAGCAGGTACTCGGCATAGGCGCCGACGAGGAACTCGAGCCGCTGGCAGAGGGTCTGGCGATCAGCTTGGCACGCGCCGCAGTGGCCGCACGGCGCGGAGTTGGCGGCGACGACGCGCCGTCCCGTCTCGACGTCGACACCGCAGAACTCGTGTCCGAACTGCGCGGGCAGCCGGTCGAGGATGCGAGGGTGCCCCCGCTGGAACGTCTTGAGGTCCGTGCCGTCGGTGAGCGCCACCTCGACCTCCACGAGCACGTCGCCGGGCCCGGGCTCCGGCCTCGGCACATCTTCGAGCCGCAGATCGCCCGGACCGTAGAATTTCAGGGCCCTCACCGGGCGTGCAGGGCTACGAGACTTCCGTGACCAGCTCGTAGGTCGACGGCTGGAAGTCCTCGCAGTGCCGGCGCACCCGTCCAATCCGCTCAGGGAAGTCGGGCTGCTGCTTCCAAGCATGCTGCGTGTCGAAGTCGTCCCACGGAGCGAAGCTCATGAACTGGTTTGGCTGCTGGAGGTCGCGCACGAGCCGGAAGGTCTGCGAGCCCGGCATGGCTCTCGCCCACGCGACGAACTCCTTCCACGCCTCGACGAATGCGTCTTCCTCTCCGGGCTTGACCACCCAGAGTCCGCTCGTGTACGTCTCGGTCATGGCGCGGAGATTACGCCCGGGGACCGGGGTCGTCTAGGGTCCCAGTCCCTTCGGCGAGGAGGTCGAGATGGCGATAAGGCTCCACCGCTGCAGCGCTACGTGGGCCAAGTTCGGAGGTCACCCGTGCCATCGCGTCGAGACGGCGTTGAGTGCGATGAGCATCGACTACGAAGTCGTCAAGGAGGGCTACGGCCACCCGAAATCGCGACGCACGAGAACAATCCAGGCGACCGGCCAGCGCAACTTCCCCTGGATCGAGTTCGAGGACGGCTCGGTCTATCGCGAGGAGTCGAAGGACATGGAGTCGACGATCCGCGCAGGCAAGCTCGACGCGAAGCGAGGGCCCACCGCGTCGGCGGGCTAGACTGTCCCGCGCGCGGGGCTATAGCTCAGTTGGGAGAGCGCCTGGATCGCACCCAGGAGGCCGCCGGTTCGAGTCCGGCTAGCTCCACTGGCTCGCCCGAAAGTCTTACGACTTCTCGGGCGCCTGGCTCGAGCGCAGGCCGTCGTGGGGCCGCGTCCGCCATGTCGGTCGTGGCCGCGAGCTGTTGCAAGCCTGAACTGACGCCGATAAAGCGTGCTGCCAACGGGCTTGGAGTTTGCTCGACGACCGGTTAGAGAGAGAATCTGGCGATGCCGGCTGAGGAGCGAAAGCTCGCGACCGTTCTTTTCGCGGATCTCGTGGGTTCGACCGAACTCGCGGGCGATCAGGACCCTGAGCGCGTCCGAGCGCTACTCGACCGCTTCTACGACTCGATGGCGGCCGAGATCGAGCGGGCGGGCGGCACGGTCGAGAAGTTCGTCGGTGACGCGGTGATGGCTGCGTTCGGCGCTCCTACGGCGCACGAAGACGACGCCGAGCGCGCGCTCCATGTCGCGCTCGCGATGCAGCGGCGCCTCGCGGAGCTGTTCGGCGATCGTCTCGCCCTTCGCATCGGGGTCAACACCGGCGGCGTCGTCGTCGGGCGGCCCCGTGAGGGCAGCTCGTTCGTGACCGGCGACACCGTCAACATCGGCGCGCGGCTGGAGCAGGCCGCCGGCCCGGGCGAGATCCTCGTCGGCGAACGGACAGTCTCGGCCGTCCGCGGCGCATTCGAATTCGGAGAGCCGGGGACGGTCGACGCGAAGGGAAAGCCGGGCGGTATTGAGTGCCGCCAGCTCGTGCGCGCCCTGTCGCTGATGCGCCCGCGCGGCATCGGCGGACTGAGGCCGACCTTCGTCGGTCGCAACCGCGAGCTGGCACAGTTGCAAGACGCATACGGCCGGGTGGCCGCTGGTGGCGAGCCGCAGCTGATCACGATCGTCGGCGATGCCGGCGTCGGCAAGACGCGGCTCGTCCGCGAGCTCTGGCAATGGCTGAGCACCGAATCGTCGGAGCCTCTGCTCCGGACCGGCCGTTGCCTCTCGTACGGCCAGGGAATCACGTACTGGCCCCTCCTCGAGGTGCTGAAGGAGCACTTCGGGATCCTCGAGAGCGAGCCGCGCGAGGCGATCGCGGAGCGGGTTGGCGAACGCGACGGTCTCGCCTTCACCCTCGGCCTCGCCCCGCCCGAAGACATGCACCCGCTGACCGTGCGAGAGCGGCTGCATAACTCGTGGGTCGAATGGCTCGGTGAACTCGTTGAGGAGCAGCCGGTCGCGATCCTGATCGAGGACCTGCACTGGGCCGAGCTAGAGCTGTGCGGCCTGCTCGAGATGCTGGTGGAGCGGGTGCGCGGTCCGCTGCTCGTGCTCACGACAGCCCGGCCCGAGCTGCTCGACCGTCGACCTGGCTGGGCCGGCGCGGTCATACGGCTGGAAGCCTTTTCTCCCGCCGGCACGGCCGAGTTGATCGACGCGCTCCTCGGACCCGAGTGTCCTGCCGAGCTGCGTAGCCTGATCGTGGAGCGCGCGGAGGGCAATCCGTTCTTCGTCGAGGAACTGATCGCGACGCTGATCGACCGGGGAGTGGCCGCTCGCCGTAACGGGGCCTGGTCCTTTGGGGAGCTCCCGCAGGGGTTCTCGATGCCGGACAGCGTCCGGGCCGTCCTCGCCGCGCGCATCGACCTACTGCCTCCGGTGGAGAAGGCGGCGCTCCAGGCCGCCGCGGTGATCGGGCGCGTCTTCTGGACCGGACCCGTCTGCGAGCTGGTCGAAGGCGACTTTCCGGACTTCGAGCTGCTCGAGGAGCGCGAGTTCATCCGCCGCCGCGCCGGCTCTTCGATCGCCGGCGAGCGCGAATACGTCATCAAGCACGCGCTCACGCGCGAGGTCGCCTACGAGAGCCTGCTGAAAGCGAAGCGCGCCCCTCTGCACGCTTCCTTCGCCAGCTGGTTGGAGCGCACCGGCGACGGAGCCGACGAGCACGCTGCCATGCTCGCGCATCACTACGCCGAAGCCGTTCGGCCCGAGGATCTGGACCTCGCCTGGTCCGGCCGCGAGGAGGAGGCCGAGCGGGTGCGGGTGAAGGCGCTCCGCTGGCTAGAGCGCGCAGCCGATCTATCGGTACGCCGATACGAGATCGACGAGGGGTTGTCCCTGCTCGACCGAGCGCTGGAGTTGGAGCGCGATCCGCAACGGCAGGCGGACCTCTGGCACCGGATCGGACACGCGAACGCACTCAAGTTCGATGGCGAGGCGTTCTGGGCCGCGATCGAGAAGGCGATCGAAATCGGCGGCCTGTCCAGCGACCTGCAGACGGAGCTCGCCTTCCAGTCCGTCCGGCGGTACGGAATGTGGAAGCGGGAACCGGATCCGCAGCTCATCGAGGGCTGGATCGAGCGGGCCCTTGAGCTCGCCGAGGAAGGCTCTCCCAACCAGGCGAGGGCACTCTATGCGCGCTCATTCTGGACCGACGACGAGCCCTCAGCGCACGCGTTGTACGAGATCGCCGAGCGCCTCGGTGACGTCCAGCTCCGCTCGCTCGGGCTGAAGGCGCTCGCCAACGCCGCGTGGGGAGCAGGAGAACTCGACCAAGCCTGCGCCTGGACGGACCGGCAGCTCGAGTTGCTGCCCGAGCTTACGGACCCCGACGACAGCACGAGGGCTCTCCTCGACGCCGTCTTGGTCTACCTGAACGCAGGGAACCTACGCGGGGCGGTGAGCGCAGCTGCGCTGCATGTGGAGCTGGCGGCGGGGTTAACGCCCCACCACCGCCTGCACGGTGCCGCTCTGCAGACGGCGGTGGAGGCGTTCCGGGGCCGGTGGGAAGACGTCCGGAGTCAGGCGTCGGCGGCCGAGCGGACGGTGGATGCAAATCTGGCTGCCGAGACGCCGTGCCCGCAGAACGTGTCCACGCTCCTGCACTGCGCGGGAGCGAGTGCCTATGGGGGCAACGAGGCCGAGAGTCGGCGGCTGGAGGCAAAGGCGGACGCGATCGGGATGGAGGGGTACGGAATGTGGTTCGAGCCGCCGAGGATCCGGCTCGCGCTCGCCCGCAACGACCTCGCGGCGCTCGAGCGGCTGATCGGGTCACGAATCACGCGACGAGGGCTCCAACTCCCCGTGGTGCCACTGTGGGTGGCCGCGGTGCTGGACGCGCTCGCTGCCCTCGGCGATCGCGAGCGCATCGAGGTGGAAGCCCCGAAGTGGCTGAAGGCCGCGAGCTACGCGGAGCCGTTCGCGCTCAGGGCGCTCGGCGTCGCCCGCAGCGACGAAACCATGCTCCGGCAGGCAGTAAAGAGATTCGAGGCAATGGAGCTGTCCTGGCATGCCGAGCAGACGAAGCTCGTGTTATTACGTGGCGGACGCTCCTAACGCCTCGTTGACGGAGGAGAACGGGATGGGCGCGGCGAGCAGCTTCTCGACAGCTGCGTGGACGTCCCGTACCCGCAACGGTCGCCCTGCCCGCTCGAGAACGATTGTCGGCGCCTCGAGCACCGAGCCTTGGCGTCGGCGAAGCGTTCGACCGGCGACACGTTTGGCCGCGTCATGCCCAGCGAGCTTGCTCGCTCAGGCGTACCAGCCTTGGAAGCTCGACCCCGAGTCGAGGGTTCGAAAGTGCTCCGCTTTAGTTCCACCACAGCGTTCAGGTACCAACCCCCGTCCTTTGAGTGAGCGGCGGGGGTTCGGGCTTTGCCGGCTGCCGTCGCGGCGGTGGATGCGGTGCGCTCGGTGAGGTCGACGAGCTTGGCGATCTGCTTGAAGGGGTCGCTGAGCGTGTTGTCGTCGATCTCTTCGGTACCGATTTCGATGCGTTCGAAGAAGGCTTGGTTTAGGAGCCGTCGTTCGGTGTCGTCGGCCTGTCGCCGCCGCCGGACAGCGGCGCGCCCTCGCCGGCACGGAATCAACCGTGTGCGCGGCGGCTCCGACTCGCCCAAGAGCGGTCCGAGCGAGACGCCGAGCGCTCCTGCAACCCGACCCTTTCCGCACCTACAGGAACGACGAGCCGTCCTTTGGACGTGAAGGAGGCCAGCCAGTACATCAACGGACACTGGGGAAGTCCCGCTATAGCTTCCCCGCTCTCCCAAGATTGACCACCGAACCCGCCAAATGTGGGCCCCTCAAAGACCAGACCATCGGCTAATGCGGCCGCCAGGCCAACGGCGATAGGTACCCCCGTGTGGCAAGACGACGCTGCGTGGCCATTTCAGGATTTCGAGGCATCGGCGTTCCCTCGCCAGGATCTCGAAGCCTCCCGCCATGACGAAGATCTGCAAGCCAGGAATCGGGTTCGCGTTGAGGAGACAAAAGGGACACACCAGCAGCTTGCATGTCCGGACTGCGAATGCGGTTCCCGCCTCTCGTGGTTCTACTTCAGGTCGCCGCCTTGGACGTGGCGGAACTTGTGTGGACGTGCTGGCGTCATTGTGTATTGCGATGAGCATGAACGCCAAGTCGCGTTCTTCATGGATTTGATGAGTTGAGCCTCGACGAAAAACCGAACGTGACGCCTAAGCTCGGCCCGGTTACCTTGACGCCTCGTCGAACATTGGTCGCAGGCCGCCGGCGCCGCGTAGGTCGCTAGGGTGGCAATGGAGCAACATGCTTGGGTGGCACATCTCGGTCTACCGTCTCATGGACGAGCCGCTCCGCGAAATCCGGACAGATGCCGCGGCGCTGCGCGTACAGTTAGCGGGCGACTCGGATCGCACATTCGATCCCAGCGCGAGCGGGGAACGGATGGCGGTCTGGCAAACACGGCCCTGGGCTTGGCTGGATTGACCGAATAGTCGAGGAGGGTAGGGGAGTCTGCCTTCTCGAAGGTGGCTACCCAAACCACTACCTGATTCGTTCGCGCGATCTCGTTCAGCAGATCCGGCAAGGACTGCCTTTCGAGAACAAGATGTGGTGGTCTGACCCCCACGACGTTCTACTCCCTCACTGGTTGGGCAAGACAACCATGGACGAGCATGCCTTAACCTCTTGCGAGCCGGAGGAGTGGCTTCTGGTAGAGGCATGGGATGAGAGCTGACCCACGATAGAAGCTGGTTCACGTGGTCGAGGAGCTCAGAGCCTCTCTAGGCGTCCGGTCGCAAGATTCGCCTACCCCCACCAACCTTGCCCATCCAGGGAACCCCCGGTGACGAATGGCGAACAGCTCTTTTCGACAGACATCGTTCTCAGACTTGCCGGGGTGAGCTCGTGTTGACTACATCGGCAACAGAGCGATGGGGCCGGGATGGGGTGGTGCGGGTAGCGACAGGGAACCGAACCTGAAGAACTTGCTGGAATTCGGGCCTTTTCAGGGTGCCTCGTGGTTATCCGTGGAAGGTTCGACTTGGTCTTCAAAACCGGTGCGGTCGTGCAACCCACGGCTCGGTAGGTTCGACTCTGCGCCGCTCCGTTGAGCCATTCTCGAGCCTCGATCGTCGCCTCGTGCGACGACAGGTCGGCCTTTGGTACCGGTTTTTGGTACCCGAATCAACGCAGGCGCTGCTGAGCGCAGCTCCGCAAGACGTCGCGTCGTTCCTTAGAGCTCCTCGGCGGCGAGCAAGCCGGCCTCCTCGAGGATTCCGACCAGCCACCAGACGAAAGGACATCGACGTGCAGCGGACGAACGCCGCGCTTCTTCTGAGCCACGTCAAGGTGCAGAAAGGCGCTAATGCTGATGCCGCTCTTCTCGAAGGTCATGACCACCTCTCTGCCAACGGCGGGCACGCCGACTCCTCGCAATGTAAGCGCCCCTGCTCCACCTTCTTTGCGTCGACTTCCTTCTTTAGCCCTTCTCCTAAGCAATCCCAGACCTTGTCGCTCCCCAAAGGGCGAAGGCTCTCCTAGCAGGCGCTGCTGAGCCGTAGAAGCCAACCAGCGCCCACGCCGCCGCGCTTGAACCCTTGGCAAATGCACGGCTCGCTTTGCCGATCGGCTTCACGAACTGCGCGTGTTGAGGCACTCGTTCTCTTCCGACTTCGTCTCATCCTTGGCCGTTCTCCAGCCTAGTGGCAGGTCGGCAAGTCGCAGTTGCGCGCGATATGCGATGCGCTGTTCGCGCGGATTCAAGGTGGGATTGGCGCTGCGGTACCGAGAAGCACGGCCAACGCCAGCACGAAGCCAGCACACGCTCCAACCGCAAATCTCACCCGCCGCAGCGTAACGGCTTTAGGCGTCGTGGTGGACGCCGCAGACTTATGAAGAAGGGCCTCCTCGCCGGAGACACTCTCCGGTGACCATCGATTGGGCGTATCGGGAGGCGCAGTGGTGCGCGCTTTCCGCGGGCGGTGAGCTCGCCGGCGAGGGCCGCATCGCTGCTGACCGGGACGGGCTCGCTCGGCTCGTGCTCGAACTGGGCGATGAGGTGAGGGCCTGCCTGGAGATGATGAGCGGCGCGCTCTGGGTTCGCGACGAGCTCGTCGGCTGCGGCTGGCAGGTGGAGGTCGCGGACGCACGCAAGGTAAAGACGGTGGCGCCGCTGGCGGCGAAGACCGACAAGGTCGACGCGCGTCTGCTGGCCGAACTCTCCAGGCGCGAGCTCGTGCCCGCGCTCTGGTTGCCCTCGCTCGATGAGCGGGCGCTGCGGGAACGGCTGCGCCGACGGATGCACCTGGTCCGCCTCCGAACCAGCGCCAAGGGGCGCATCTTCGGTCTGCAGACGCAGTGGGGCGTCCGCGTCTCGCTGGCGCGCCTGCGCCGCGCCGACGGCTTGACGCTGCTCGAGCGGGCAGGCGTCCCCGAGCTCTGGCGCCGCTCGGTGAGCGAGTGTCTGGCCGTGATCGATTTCCTTGATGCCCGACTCCAGCCGCTTGACCGCGAACTCAAGCCCTTCGCACACGCCGACCCGCGCGCGCTGCTGCTCGACACGATCCCCGGCGTCGGCGAGCTGCTCGCCCTGACGATCGCGGTCGAGATCGGCGAGATCAGCCGCTTCGCCGGTCCGGAGAAGCTCGTCTCCTACGGTCGACTCGCCCCCCGCGTCCACCAGTCGGGTCAAGCTCGCCCGCGCAGCGGCCCGCTCAGCAAGTCGGGCTCGCGCCTGCTCGGCTGGGCGGCGGTCGAGGCGGCCCAGCAAGCCTGGCGCGAGTCGAACCCCTGGCACGAGCTCTACCTCGACGTCAGCCACCGCTCCGGCAACCACAACTCCGCCAAGGCCGCGGTCGCGCGCAAGATCCTGATCGCCGCCTGGCACATGCTCTCCCGCAACGAACCCTTCAAGCCCGCCCCCAGGGTCACCTCTGTCCCGGCAAGCTCCCGCTTGGCTTTGGCCGCCTGACGGCCCCTTATGGAATTGAGAAGCCGGGACAGCTCCCATCGACACGGTGTGCAACCAAGGCCAAGAAAGAGATGAGCGTCCAACCGTCCGGGAGCAGCAGAGGAGGTGCGATCAACCAGCCGAGAACTTGACAACCGGCCCTTCTTCAG
>WNFV01006203.1_pt1 | contig 14232 bp, 7 predicted proteins | sample 5400101 | NCBI WGS metagenome assembly WNFV01 (sample SAMN13153361, study PRJNA577476) | soil metagenome | isolation source: 115 cm soil or saprolite under grassland replicate 1 | place: USA:California | collected 2016-06-15 | reverse complement strand
CCCGGTTGAGATTCCCGACGGGCTCGACGATCCCGGGCCGGTGCGCGCGCTGTTCGACTCGCTGCTCGCGGCCGAGCTGGCGCGCGCCGGCTTCACCGTCGTGCCGTCTCACGAGGCAGGAGGGCTCTGGAAACGGTTCGTCGACTCGGTGCACGGCTTCTACTCGGCGCTGACCGGAGAGCTGGTCGAGGAGAAATACCGCGCCGTCATGGGCGGGACCCTGCGCGAGCTCAAGGACCGGTTCCACGCCGACGCGTGGCTGCGTCCCGAGATCGACGTCGTCGCCGTGGATTTCGAAGGGGGCAAGGCCCGCTGGGACGGGACGGATGAAGGGGTGGGGAGCGGCACAAGCGGCACCGTGCCCGCGCTCTCGCTTGCCGTCGTCGCGCTCGACATGGACGGCAAGGAGATCTACACGGGTCGCGGGGGGATTCAGGTGCTCCGCAAGGGGTTCAAGGACGTGTCGCGGGAGAAGCTGTTCAAGGACGCGAAACGCAACCTGAAGGCGCTGCACCTCGCGATCGATTCGCTGCTCGTGCGGAGGTCGCCGTCATGACGGGACGCGCGCGCGGGCTCGCCGGGCTCGCCGCCGCACTCGCGGCCGCCGGCTGGGCGGGGGGGGGAGCGGGTGCGGGGAGATCGGAGGGGCTGGGGCAGGGCGTCAAGACGATCGCGACCAGCTCGGTCGCGTTGCCGCACGACTACCGCGACCTGACCGCCGTGCGGGCGAGGTTCGATTCGCTCATCGCGGAGCGGCTGCGCGCGGCGGGATTCAGCGTGGTGCCGCCGCAGATCGCGGAATCCATCTGGCTGCGCGTCCGCGATTCGGTTGGCGGGTACTACGACACCTACACCGGCAAGCGCGTGGAGGCGAAGTACGAGGTGGTCCGCACGGCGACGTTGACGGAGCTCAAGACCCGGTACCAGGCCGACGCGTGGCTGCACCCGGTCATCCGCGTGGTCGGCGCGCGCTTCTCGGGCGGGAAGGTGAAGTGGCACGGCGTGGAGGAGCAGAGCGGCGCGCCAGGCGGGCTGGGCGGATTTCTGTTCGGCTCCAAGATCGGCGCGGTCCCGGCGCTCTCACTGTTCGTCTTCGTGGAGGACATGGCGGGGAAGGATCTCTACGCCGGCGTGGGCGGTCTCCGGCTGGTGGAGCGGATCCAGGGCGACCGCTTCGTCCCGATACCGCGCGACTCGCTCTTCAACGACGGCGCGCGCAACGCGGCCGCCATCCACCTCGCCCTCGACTCGCTGCCGCTGCACCTCGGGGGGAAGCAGGGGCCCTGAGCGGGCCCCCCGTCTCTGTCACATCGCGCCGAGCGCCGCCGCGGCCTTGGCTACGTCGCGTGGCTTCACCCAGAAGATCGCCCCGTAGCGTCCCATTCCCGCGCACACCGCCGATATCGCCGTAACGTTGATCTTCGCGGCGCCCAGCTTCGCCATCGTGCTGGCGAGCGCACCGACGCGGTCGTCCCCGTCCAGGAGGAACGCCGTCTTGGGCTTCGAGAGCTTGATCTTCGCGCCCTTCGCGGCGGCGATCAGCGCGGTCGCGTCCGCCGGGACGAAGTCCGCCTGGGACTTGCGGGCGCTCGGGAACGCGTGGAACGCGAGCAGGTTGACGCCTGCCGTCCTCAGCACCTGGAGCAGGCGCGCCCCCTCGCCCGGCTTGTCGGGGGCGGTCGTGTAGTAATAGCTGACCTTCCGGATCGTGTCGGCCATCGTGGCCTCCTTGGTGGTCCACTCGCGCAGTGACTATCGCCTTCCGCTGGCCCGACCGCCAGGGCGCCAAAAGCCGCGTGGCGCCGCCGCCACAGGGGGGGTCTTTCCTCGGTTGACGCCCGACGGTCGGGCCCGTAAATCACCGACCCCGAGCCCTTCTCCAGCGATCCCTCCGAAGGAGTTAGCGCAATGCCCCGCTTGGCTCGTCGTCAAGCCAGTTTTCTCGCCGCGCTCCTGAGCCTCGCTCTCGTGTGTCCGGCCGCCACCCAGGGCCGCGCTCGGGCGAAGCCGCGCAAGGCCGTCACCCCGCCCGCTGCGGCGCCGGTCCAGGGCGCGGACTCCCTGAACAACCTCAAGTTCCGCAACCTGGGCCCCGCGGTGGCCGGCGGGCGCGTCGCCGCGGTCGTCGGGGTTCCGGGACAGCCGAACGTCTACTACGTCGGTGCAGGTGGGGGTGGCGTGTGGAAGACGACCGACGGCGGTAACTCGTGGGAGGCGATCTTCGAAGACCAGCCGACCGCCTCGATCGGCGCGATCGCGCTGGCGCCCTCGAACCCCAACCTGGTGTGGATCGGCACGGGGGAGGGGAATCCGCGCAACGACGTGATCGATGGGCGGGGTGTGTTTTTCTCTCCCGACGCGGGGAAGAGCTGGAAGCCCATGGGACTCCGCGACGTCGGCCAGATCACGCGCATCGTGATCGACCCCGCGAACCCCGACGTCGTGTTCGTGGGGGCGCTGGGCCACGTGTGGGGCCCAAACTCCGAGCGCGGGGTGTTCCGCACTGCGGACGGGGGCAAGACGTGGCAGAAGGTGCTGTTCGTGAACGACACCACCGGCGCGGCGGACCTCGTGATGGTGCCCGGCAACCCCCGGGTGCTGTTCGCCGGGATGTGGCAGTTCGTCCGCCGGCCGTGGGAGCTGGTGTCGGGCGGGGCGGGAAGCGGCATCTACCGATCCACCGACGGTGGGCTCACCTGGGAAAAACTCAAGGAGGGGTTGCCCGCGGGGGGGACGGGGGGGCTGATGGGGCGGATCGCGCTCGCGATCGGGCCGACGAACCCGAGTCACGTCTACGCGCTGATCGAGTCGCAGCAGGGGATGCTGTGGGACTCGAAGGACCAGGGCGACCACTGGACCAAGGTGTCCGACTCCCATCACCTGTCGTCGCGACCCTTCTATTTCTCGCTGATGCACGTGTCGCCGGTCGACGACCGGAAAGTGTTCTTCTCTTCGTACCTGCTGCTCCGCTCGGACGACGGCGGCAAGACGACGACGCCGATCGACCGGGGCGTGCACGTGGATCACCACGCGCTGTGGATCGATCCCACGAACCCCGATCGCATGATCCAGGGGAACGACGGCGGCGTGTACGTCACCTCCGACGGCGCGAAGAGCTGGCGCTTCCTGAACAACCTGCCGATCGCGCAGTTCTACATGGTCGCCGCCGACAACAACGTGCCCTACAAGCTGTGCGGCGGGCTGCAGGACAACAACGCGTGGTGCGGGCCATCGAGCAACGTCGGAGGCGGTGGAGGTGGGGGGGGTGGTGGAGGAGGGGCGGGCGGCGGGCTCACCGGCGCCGAGTGGTTCACCGTGACCGGCGGGGACGGCGAGTACGCGGTGCCCGCGCCGAGCGATTCCACCATCCTCTACGTCGACTCGCAGAACGGGAGCGTCAGCCGCGTCGACTTGAAGACCGGCCTCACGCGGTCGGTGCGGCCCTATCTCTCGGGCGCGGGAGAGATGGCGCCCGCGAACCTGAAGTACCGGTTCAACTGGACCACGCCGATCGAGGTCTCGCCCACCGACGCCAGCACGGTGCTGTTGGGCGGCAACGTGGTGTTCAAGACGACGGACGGCGGTGAGCACTGGACGCCGATCAGCCCCGACCTGACGCGCAACGACAAGTCGAAGCAGGTGACGAGCGGCGGCCCGATCAACTACGACATCTCGGGCGCCGAGACGTACAACACGATCCTGACGGTCAACCTCGCGGCGACCGACGCCAGCGTCATCTGGGTGGGCTCGGACGACGGGCTCGTCCACGTCACGCGGGACGGCGGCAAGAGCTGGACCAACGTGGCGGGGCGCTTCCCCGGCCTCCCGAAGGACGGGGAGGGGCGGGTGTATCAGATCGGCGTGTCGCCGTTCGACGCCGGGACAGCCTTTCTCGCCGTGGACCGCCACCAGCTCGACGACAGCCGGCCGTACGTGTACAAGACGACGGACTTCGGCAAGACCTGGGCCGACATGTCGCGCGGCCTGGCGCCGGACGCCGCGGCGCGCGTGGTGCGCGAGGACCCGAACCTGCGCGGCTTTCTCGTCCTCGGCACCGACACCGGCCTGTGGTACTCGCGCGACGCGGGCGCAACGTGGAAGCCGCTCAAGGCCGGTTTCCCGACGGTGCCCGTGTACGACGTGAAGTTCGTCAAGCGGTCGCACGATCTCGTGGTGGCGACGCACGGGCGCGGGCTGTTCGTGCTCGACAACATCACGCCGCTCGAGGAGCTGACCCCTGACGTCGTGGCCGCTGACTTTCACGTGTTCAGCGCGCTGCCGGCGCAGCTCCGCGTGCGCCCGCGTCGTCCCGGCCCCGCGCCGTCGCGCTTCTCGACGCCGAACGCGCCGGCCGGCGCCGTGGTCGACTATTACCTGAAGGTCGCCCTCGACACGAGCGCGCCGGCGCCGCAGCGCGCGCGCCGCGGCGGGGTCATCGTGACCGTGACGGACAGCCGCGGCGACACCGTCGTGGTCGACTCGGCGGGTCCCGGCAAGCAGGGTGTGAACCGGTACGTCTGGAACCTGCGCTACGCCGGCCCGACGCGGCTCAGCTTCGAACGCCCAATCGGCGCCGAGGAAGAAGAGAATCCGTTCCGTAACGTCGGCGGCCCGCGCGTGATCCCGGGCACCTACACCGTGACGTTGAACGCCGCCGGCCGGCGCCTGACACAGGCCGTCACGGTGGAGCCGGATCCGATCCTCGGCGGCGACCCCGCCCGCTTCGTGGCTCAGCTCTCCGCCGGGCTCGCCTGGCGCGACGCCATGTCCGCGTTGAACGAGATGCTGAACGGCATCGTGAGCCTCGAGACGCAGCTCAAGAACATCCAGCAGGCCATGCGGGAGAACGGGCGTGACACGATCAGCACGGGGCCCGTGGCGCAGCAGTCCCGCGAGCTGGCCCGCAAGCTCAAGGTCCTCAAGGACAGCCTCTACAACTCCGAGGTCCAGCGCGACGGGGGCCAGGACGACATCCACTACCTCGACCGGTTCCAGGACCGGCTGCAGGGAGCGGGTTTCGGCGCGGCGTTCGCCTACGCCCAGCCGCCCACCGAGGTGCAGGCGGAGCGGATGCGGGAGCTGCGAGGGGAGCTCGACGCCTACCTCGCGAAGTTCGCCGACCTGGTGCGGACCGACGTGGTGGCGTTCAACAAGACCGCCCAGGAGCACGGGGCGCCGGTGCTGGTGGCCGGCGGGGCCCCCGCGCCGAAGCCGGCCACGGGGAACTGAGCCGGGGTCAGAGTCAGGCTCAGGAAGCGGAGCCCTTAGAAGGTCCGCCAAGCAGCCGCGCCTGCTTGACGCCCGGCGTTTCGGTCCGCACCTTCAGCCCGCCACACCTCAGTGCGCATGCACGTGCGGCGCGCGCGAGCGGTCCCCGACCTCGTGAAGACTGGTCAGCCATAGTCGGGCTATGCGCTGGCGCCGCCTCAACTCCCAGGAGGCTGCGATGATGGCCTGCAACATGGCGCGGGCGCGCCTGATCTTGGTCGGCGCGCTCGCGCTGGCATGCACCAGAGATGAACGCAATCCGCTGGCGGTTCCGCCGTCGTTCACACTCGGGGTCGACCCCGTTGTGTCGGGAGTCGTCCTCGGACCGGACGGGTCGAATGTTTGTAATACGCTTGACGTCCTGCTCGGACCCGGCGCGCCGGTGGTCGTTCGGCCTATCGATCTTGCCGCCGGGGCTTTCGCCGGGTTCCAGGTGCTCGGCTGCCCGTCGAATGCGTTCTCCTTCGACCTCTTTCCCGGCAACTACCTGTTGCGCGCGCAGCTCCCGGCCGATCCGGCGATCGGCTCGTTACCGTGGCGTAATGCTGAAAAGCTGTCGATCGGCGACGACGGTGCCGTCCACGACATTCGCATTGCCGAGGGGACGGCCCTGGGCGGCATGGCGACGTTCGACGGCAGCCCTCTCGCAGGCGTGGACCTGAACTTCGTATATGACTCCGCCCCGGCATTCGGAGCCGCGATTACGACCAGCGGCCCGGACGGGCGCTGGACGGAGTTCTTCGGGCGCACCCCGCCCATTCTTCAGAACGGGGTTCGCCTGTTGGCGGCCGGCGGGTGCGGTGGGCTCGGCGTCACGGTGCTCGAGGGCCCGCCGGCCGGGCCGTTCGTGGTCCCGACGGACCTGACCGCGATCAACTGCTCGATGGCGACTGCACCATCCGCGCAGTTCTCGCACACCCACACCCGGGTCGTCGTGACGCCGATGCCGGGGGACATCGGCGGCCAGTCGGTGGAACTGGCCGATCGGTTCGGCATCGGTTGGGGCGTGCAGTTCCCGGTCGAGCCGGGACAGACGCCCCTACACGTTCCGGTGTCGGCGACGCACCTGTTCGGTGGGGGGCTCATGATTGGCATCGCGCCCGACCGCATCCTGAGCGGGATCAGCCTCGCGGGACAGCTTCAGTGCGGAGCGGCGTGCCGCGATCTCGGGCTCGATGGAACGGTCGCGTTCACACCGGAGACGCCCCTCGGCAAACAGGTCACGTGGCGCTACTCGGATGCTACGTCACCGGAAGGCGCAGGCCTGCGCGTTGTGCAGCGCTCGTTCGACGGGCAGCCGCCGAACGACTATGTCCTGTTCCGTTTCTCGATCCAGAACGGTGGAGCGTTTCCGGTCACCTTCTACGCCGGTGTCTTCATGGACTGGGACGTCGGCGAGGACGCAACCGACGATTTCGGGTTCACGGATCTCGGCGGGCGGCTGATGGCCGTGACGAGCGAGTTCGAATCCACGATTCACGTGGGCAGTATGCTGGTCGGCGCTCCGGTATCGGGGAACCTCTTCTACAACTTCAACGGTGATGTGCTGTTTCCGTTCTCGACGCCGCAGCAGTTCGAGGCGCTGAGCGGCGTGATCCGGCTGACGGACATCGGCCCAGGTGACGCACACTACATCCAGGGCCTCGGGCCGATCACGCTGAGTCGTGGCCGGAAGGCGGACATCTGGCTCGCGATCGTCGCGGGCGACAATCGGGAGCAGTTCCTGGCCAACGCGCGCGCCGCCGCGGCGGGCATCGCGACCCGGCAGCAAGCGGGTGGCGAGGCCGACGATGGCTCGCTGACCGTGAGCACGACGCAGCGGGGCGTCCCTGTGCGACCGTTCTCGAAGAACGGGCAGCCGCGTTGAAAACAGGCGTAGGGGGCAAGACGTGTCTTGCCCCCTACCGCTCGCGACCGTAGTTCAGTTCGTATGCCCTTCACCCGCGACGACATCCGGCAAGCGGTCGAGCGCGCCGGCGACCAGCACTGGGATGCGCTGCGCCGTCACCACGAGGACGCGTATCCCAACCCGAAGCCGACGCCCGGCGACGTGTGCAAGGCGGAGGCGGAGCGCCTGAACGCCGTGGGGCTGGGGGATGCGAAGGACTTCGAGCTGCTGGAGACGCGGGTGGAGCGCACCGGAGACGAGGTGCGCCTCACCCACGTCTTCCGCTACAAGCCGCTCAACGTCCGGCTCCTGACGGAGCCGTTTCAGAACTATCGGTGAGCGGCGCCGCGGCGGCGGGCGCCGGCGCGGCGTGCGGCGCCACCTTGCGGAACAGCGGTTGGTACCGCTCCCAGGCGGCGAGGATCGCGCGCCCGCGCGGGCTGTCGGTGCGGGCGACGTGCTCGCGCACGAGGCTCAGCACGAGCCGCTCGTCGGCGTCGTCCAGCGGCCGCAGGGCGACCAGCTCCGGGTTGTAGCGGAGCGAGAGGCATTCCGCCTCGTCTAGGACGTACGCTGCCCCGTTCGACATCCCCGCCCCGAAGTTGCGGCCCACCGGGCCCAGGACGATCACGACGCCCGCGGTCATGTACTCGCAGCAGTGGGCGCCGGCGCCCTCGACCACGGCGGTCGCGCCCGAGTTGCGCACGGCGAAGCGGTCGCCCGCCCGTCCGGCGGCGAACAGCTTCCCCGCCGTCGCGCCGTACAGCGCGGTGTTGCCCAGGATCACGCCGGGATCGGCGGCGCCCTGCTCCGCCGCCTCGCGGAACGGCCGGATGACGATCTCCCCGCCCGTGAGACCCTTGCCGACGTAGTCGTTCGCTTCGCCCTCGAGCTCGAGCTGCATCCCCGGGAGGGTGAAGGCGCCGAAGCTCTGGCCCGCGCTGCCGCGGAACCGGAGCCGGATCGCGCCCGGCGGCAGGCCGACGTTGCCGACTCGCTCGGCGAGACATCCGGCGATGCGCGCCCCGACCGTGAGGTGGTGGTTGCCGATGTCGTACACGCCGGCGAACGGGCGGCCGCTGCCGAGCCGCGGCTCGAGCACCTCCAGGATCTCGTCGTCCAGGGACTCGACGCCGGGGCGGTCGTTGCGGGCCACGGTGCGGCGCCGGGGCACGTCCCGCCCGCCGAGGGGGTCCGCCAGGATGAGCGACAGGTCGAGCATCTGCGCACGCGGCACGTCGGGCCGGTCCACCCGCTCGAGCAGGTCCACCCGGCCGACGACCTCGTCCAGCGAGCGGTACCCCATCTCGGCGAGGATGCGGCGCACGTCCTCCGCGATCCACGTGAAATAGGCCACCACCTGCTCGGGTGTGCCGCGGAACTTGGCGCGCAGCTCGGGCTGCTGGGTGGCGATGCCGGTCGGGCAGGAATTGAGGTGACACTGCCGGGCCATCGCGCACCCGATCGCCACGAGCGCCGCGGTCCCGAAGCCGTACGACTCCGCGCCCAAGAGCGCGGCGATCACGACGTCGCGTCCCGTACGCAGGCCGCCGTCCACCCGCACCTCGATCCGGTGGCGCAGGCCGTTCTCGATCAGGATCGCCTGGGTCTCCGCGAGCCCCAGCTCCCAGGGCGAGCCGGCGTGCTTGATGGACGAGAGCGGCGACGCGCCGGTGCCGCCATTGTGGCCGGAGACGAGCACGTAGTCGGCGTACGCCTTCGCGACGCCCGCGGCGACGCGCCCGACGCCCGCTTCCGCGACCAGCTTCACGCCCACGCGCGCGCGGGGGTTGACCTGCTTCAGGTCGTGGATGAGCTGCGCCAGGTCCTCGATCGAGTAGATGTCGTGGTGCGGCGGCGGCGAGATCAGCGGCACGCCGGGCACCGAGTGCCGCAGGCGCGCGATCAGGGCGGTCACCTTGTGGCCGGGGAGCTGGCCGCCTTCTCCCGGCTTCGAGCCCTGCGCCATCTTGATCTCGAGCTCGTCGGCGCGCACGAGGTAGTGCGTCGTGACGCCGAAGCGGCCGGACGCGACCTGCTTGATCCGGTTGTCCGCCCGATCGCCGTTCGCGAGCGGCGCGTACGTATCCGGGTCCTCGCCCCCTTCGCCCGAGTTGGAGCGGGCCCCCATGCGGTTCATGCCCATGGCGAGGGTGCGGTGCGCTTCCGGGGAGAGCGCGCCGAGCGACATGGCGGTCGACACGAAGCGCCGGCGAATCGCGTCCGCCGGCTCGACCTCGTCGAGCGGGACCGGTGTCCCGGGGCGGAGCGCGAGCAGGTCGCGCGGGCTCGCGGGCGGCCGCGCCGCCACACGCGCGCGGAAGGCGTCGTACGCCTGGGGGGTGCCCGCCGCCACCGCGTCCTGCATCGCCCGCACGAGCGGCGGCGACCAGCCGTGATCCTCGCCGTCGCGGCGATACCGCACTCGCCCGTGGTCGGGCAACACCGGCCCGGACGCCGCTGCCTCCGGGTACGCGGCGCGCTGCCGGGCCAGCACGTCCTCTGCGATCTCGGCGAATCCGATCCCGCCGATCGTCGAGACGGTACCCGTGAAGCAGCGGTCGATCACCTCGGCACCGAGCCCCAGCGCCTCGAAGATCTGGGCGCCGCAGTAGGACGACAGCGTCGAGATGCCCATCTTCGAGAGGATCTTGAGGAGACCCTTCTCGGCCGCGGCGCGGAACGTGGCCGGCGCGTCGCCTTCCGCCACCAGCGCCCGCGCCGACTCGAGCGCCAGCCACGGATACACAGCCTCGGCGCCGTAGCCGATCAGGGCGGCGAAGTGGTGCACGTCCCACACGTCGCCCGCCTCGGCGACGAGGCCGAGCCGGGTGCGCAGGCCCTTGCGGAGCAGATGCTGATGCACGGCCCCTACCGCGACGAGCATCGGCACCGGCGCGTGCTCCCGATCGGCCGCGCGATCGCTGAGGACCAGGATCCGTGCCCCCTGCCGCACGGCGCGCCCCGCCGCGCGGCACAGCGTTTCGAGTGCGCTGCGGAGCGCGTCCGGGCCGCCCGCGGCGCGCCAGGTCGCGTCCAGCGTCACCGCCTGCACGCCGGCCACCGCCCGGAGCGCCGCCACCTCCTCCGCGAGGAGGACGGGGTGCTCGTTCCGGACCAGCCGCAGCCCCGCGGGCCGGTCGGCGAGCAACGAGCCGCGACGTCCCAGATGCATGCGCAGCGACATGACCAGCGTCTCGCGCAACGGATCGATCGGCGGGTTGGTGACCTGGGCGAAGCGCTGGCGCAGGTACGCGTACAGGCTCGGCGGGACGCGCGCGAGGGGCGGGATCGGCGTGTCGTCGCCCATGCTCCACACGGCGTCCTGCCCGGTGCCGCCCATCGGCTCCAGCACGTACCGCAAGTCCTCGAAGCTCCAGCCGAACGCGAGCTGCCGGGCGGCCCGCTGGGCCTCGGATGCCGCGGGCGCGTCCGGCGCGGGCGCCGTGGCCCGCAGCGGCAGGATGCCGCGCGCCGCCCAGCGGGCGTACGGGCGGCGCCGCGCCACCTCGCGCTTCGCCTCCGTGTTCCGGAGGATCGCCTTGCGGCGCGTATCCACCACCAGCAGTTCGCCGGGACCGAGCCGGCCGCTCTCGACGACCTCCGCGGCGTCCAGGTCCACCAGGCCCGTCTCTGAGCCGGCGACGACGAGGCCGTCGCGGGTGATCTTGTAGCGGCAGGGACGCAGCCCGTTGCGGTCGAGGGCGGAGCCCACCAGCACGCCGTCCGAGAACGCGAGCGCCGCCGGCCCGTCCCACGGCTCCACCAGGCATTCGTGGAACTCGTAGAAGCCCCGCAGCGCCGGCTCCATCTCGCCCGCGCCCTCGTGGGCCTCGGGGACGAGCATCATCAGGGCGTGCACCGGGTCGCGGCCCGAGCGCACCAGCAGCTCGAGGGCGTTGTCGAGGCTCGTGGAATCGCTGCCCTCGGCCCAGATCACCGGCTTGAGCCGGTCGACGCTCTCGCCCCAGAGCGGCGAGGCGAGGGCCGACTCGCGGGCCCGCATCGCGTTGCGGTTCCCCCAGAGCGTGTTGATCTCGCCGTTGTGGGCGAGCAGCCGGAACGGCTGCGCCAGCGCCCAGCTGGGGCTGGTGTTGGTGGAGTAGCGCTGGTGAAAGACCGCGAGCGCGGTCTCGTAGTCGGGCGACCGGAGGTCGGGGAAGAACGCCGCCAGCTGGGTCCCCGTGAGCAGCGCCTTGTAGACCAGCGTGCGGCACGACAGGGAGCACACGAAGAACGCCTCGAATCCCGGTCCGGCGTCGGCGATGCGGCGCTCGATGGTGCGGCGCGCGCGGTAGAGCGAGCGCTCCCAGGCGGCGTCATCGGTCCGGCCGCCGTTGGCGGGCGCGGCGACGATCGCGTGCCGGATGACGGGGCAGGTGGCCCGCGCCCCCGCGCCGAGGACGGCGTGGTCGACCGGCACGTCGCGCCAGCCTAGCACCGGGAGGCCGTCGCCCGCCAGGACCTCCTCCACGATGGCGGTGGCGCGCGCCAGCGCGCCGGGGTCTCGCGGCAGAAAGAAGGCGCCCACGGCGAATGGGGGAGACCCGTCGGGGGCGAGCGCGATCCCGTGACGCGGCGCCTCCCGGGCGAACAGACGGTGCGGGATCTGGGTGAGCACGCCGGCGCCGTCGCCCGAGCTGTCCGTCGCCGCGGCGCCGCGGTGGGCGACGCGCGCGAGCGCCTGCAGCGCGAGCCGCGTGATCTCGCTCGAGCGCTCGCCCGACGCGCGCGCCACGAATCCCACCCCGCAGGCATCCTGCTCGCGCCAGGGATTCAACTCGGGCGCGCGGGCATGGGTCCACCGGGATCGGTTCCCGTCGGGCATCTCGGGTCCTCCTCGTTCCGGTCAAAAAGAAGGCCCGCTCGGTGGGGAGCGGGCCGGGGGTTTCGCCTGAGTCGTCTACACGCTTAGGCCGCCCGTCCGCTCCCGTGAGGGGGAGTCGCCGGAATGACGGTCGTGACGGCCTTCAGCGTGCGGTTGCGCATCGATTCGAGACCACCCAAAGGTATTAACCCGATTGTATTAATTATTCACTTCACAGTATAAATATACCACCCTGTTCGAGCCCGTCAAGGGGCGGGGGTGGCGAGCCGCTGCAGTTCGGCGAACGGGATGAGCAGGTCCGCCATCGTTCCGTACGTGCCACGCTCCCGCAGCTCGGCGAGAACGCGGCGCACGAGCCCGAGTGCCGCCTGCGTCAGGCGAGGGCCGAGGCTCGCGCGGCGAACGCCGAGCTGCTCGAGCGCGCCGAGCGGCGGGGCGGGGGGCCCGGCGATGACGTTGAGCGGTCCGTCGATCTCCCGCGCCAGCCGTCCGATCGTTTCGGCGTCGCTCACGTGCACCACGAAGAGGCAGTCCGCGCCGGCGGCGCGATAGGCGTTCGCGCGCCGTACCGCTTGCGCGAGGCGCTGGGCCGGCGTCCAGCGCTGGACCTCGAATGCGTCGGTTCGGGCGTTGAGGACGATCGGGACGCCCGCGGCCGCGCCCGCCTCGCGCGCGGCGCGGATCCGGTCGGCGTGCAGGGTCACGTCGAGCAGCTCGCCCTCGTTCGTGCCGTCCTCGAGGTTCAGCCCCACCGCCCCCGCCGCGATCACACCGCGCGCGGTCTCCGCCGCCGCCTCCGGGGTGCGCCCGTACCCGGCCTCCATGTCGGCCGTCACCGGCACCCGGACGGCGGCGGCGATCCGCCGGACCACGCCGAGCATCTCGTCCCGGCCGATGCGCTCGCCGTCGGGGTAGCCGAGGGCCCACGCGACGCCGGCGCTGGTGGTGGCGACCGCCGAAAAGCCGGCGGCCTCGATCAACCGGGCGGTCGCGACGTCCCAGGCGTTCGGGAGAACGAGGATGCCCGGCCCCGTGTGGAGCGCGCGGAAGGCGTCGGCTCTGTCGCGTTGCGTCGATTGCTCCATGGGAACCGGTTCCTTTCGGAGACTGAAGCACGACGAGTAGGCACGATTGCCACCGGCGGATAAGTTTGGGACACCCAAACTTACCCACCGGTGGCCACCATGATCGTTGCGCCCTCCGTTCGCCGCTACCTCACCGTCTCCGCTGTCGTCCTGCTCGCGTGCCCCGCCCTGACGGGCGGGGCCATGCTGGCCGCGCAGGGCGTGCAGGTGCCGCCCCTCACCGTCCACGCCATCTGGGGCACGCGCGAGTTCGCAAGCGACCTCGTCTCCGTCGCGTGGATGCGGGACGGCAAGTCCTTCACGACGCTCGAGGACGACGCGGCCGGGAACACGGACCTGTATCGGGTGGACGCGGTCACGGGCAAGAGGGACGTGCTCGTGCGCGGCGCCGATCTGGTGCCTCCCGGGGCCAAGCAACCGGTCGCGATCGAAGAGTACAGCTTCTCGGCAGACGGCTCCAAGCTCCTCATCTTCACGAACTCGGCGCGCGTGTGGCGCTTGAACACCAAGGGCACGTTCTACGTCTGGGATTTCGCCGCGCGGCGGCTCAAGCCGGTGAGCACGCGGCCCGGCTACCAGATGTTCGCGAAGTTCTCCCCCGACGCCCGGATGGTGGGGTTCGTCCGCGACAACAACCTCTACGTCACCGACCTCGCGACCGGGTCCGAGACGGCGCTCACCACCGACGGCGGCGAAAACGTGATCAATGGGACCTCCGACTGGGTGTACGAGGAGGAGCTCGACCTGCGGGACGCGTTCCGCTGGAGCCCCGACGGCAAGCGGATCGCGTTCTGGCGGCTCGACCAGTCGGCGATCCGGCCGTTCTACCTGGTGGATCAGGACTCGCTCTACCCGCAGCTCGTCCCGGTGCGCTACCCCAAGACCGGGACGCCGAACTCCGAGGTGAAGATCGGCGTCGTCGAGCTCGCCACCCGGCGGACGGTGTGGGTGGACCTCGGCGCCGAGCGAGACATCTATGTCGCGGCGATGGGCTTCGCGGGGTCGCCCGCCGAGATCTGGCTCACCCGCCTCAATCGCCACCAGAACCGTCTCGACGTGCTGCTCGCGGACGCCGCCACGGGCGCCGCGCGCGTCGTCATGACCGACAGCGACTCGGCGTGGGTGGACGCGCACGAGCCGCGGTGGATCAACGGTGGCCGGCA
>WNFV01009281.1_pt1 | contig 14233 bp, 13 predicted proteins | sample 5400101 | NCBI WGS metagenome assembly WNFV01 (sample SAMN13153361, study PRJNA577476) | soil metagenome | isolation source: 115 cm soil or saprolite under grassland replicate 1 | place: USA:California | collected 2016-06-15 | reverse complement strand
CACGACCGCCCCCTGACCATGCGGCGCATGCCCGACGGGCTGGCCGGCGAGCCGTTCTACGAGAAGCAGGTGCCGGCGCACGCGCCGAGCTGGCTGCCGACCGCGGCGGTGCCGTCCGAGGACGGCACCCGGGTGGTCGAGTTCGTGGTCGCCCAGGACCTGCCGAGCCTGCTCTACCTGGCCAACCTCGGCTGCATCGAGATGCACCCGCTGCACGCCCGTGCCGGCTCGCTCGACCGGCCCGACTACGCCTTCTTCGACCTCGACCCGTTCGAGCCGTACACCTTCGCCGACGTCCGCCTGGCCGCCAAGCTGGTCAAGGTGGTGCTGGACGGCCTCGGCCTGCGCGGCTACCCGAAGACCTCCGGGGCCACCGGCATGCAGGTGTTCGTGCCCCTCGACGGCACCCACACCCACGCCGACGCCCGGCTGTTCGTGGAGCGGGTGGGGCGGCTGGTGGTCCGCGCCATGCCCGAGAAGGTGACCATGGACTGGGCGATCGAGAAGCGCGCCGGCAAGGTCTTCGTCGACCACCAGATGAACCGGCCGGGCGCCAACATCGCCAGCGTCTACTCGCTGCGGCCGCTGCCCGGCGCGCCCGTCTCCACGCCGCTCGACTGGGACGAGCTGGACGAGGACCTGGAGCCGCAGGACTTCCGCATCGACAACGTGTGGGAGCGCTTCGCGGCCGGTGACCGCTTCGCCGGGGTGCTCCACGAAGGCCAGTCCCTGACCGCGGCGATGGAGGCGCTCGGGCTCGGCGCCGGCAGCCAGAGCCAGGAGCGCTCGGGCGGCCGCCGGTCCCGCTGGGCCGGTCCCCGGTCCGAACGCCCGGCCGCGCGCGCCGCGCTGGACGAGTACGCGGCCAAGCGGGACTTCGCCCGCACCCCCGAGCCCTCCGGCCGCGCCGGCGGGGACGCGGCCGCGGACGGCGACCCCGGCGGCGGCTCCGGCCAGGTGGCCGAGGACCAGGGAGCGCCGGCGGAGCGGGAGGCCTCGGCGGGCAGGACCGGGGCCGAGCCGGGTGTGGAGCAGGAGGCGGACGCGGCCGGGGAGTCCGCCACCGGCGGCGGGGTGATGCCGGCCGAGCCGCACGCCGCCGGGATCCCGGTGCCGGCGCTGCTCACGCCGGGGCGGCGCTTCACGATCCAGCAGCACCATGCCCGCCGGCTCCACCACGACGTGCGCTTCGAGCACGACGGCGTGCTGGTCTCGTTCGCCGTGCCGAAGCGGCTGCCCGAGGAGCCGGGCGTGCGCCACCTGGCGGTCAACACCGAGGACCACCCGCTCGACTACCTGACCTTCACGGGCACCATCCCGGCCGGCGAGTACGGTGGCGGCGAGGTGCGCCTGTTCGACCTCGGCACCTACGAGCCGCTCGAGATCAAGGACGACAAGTGGAGCGTGCGGCTGCACGGCAGCCGCTACCACGGCGCCGAGTACCACTTCGTGCGCACCAGGGAGCGGGACTGGATCTGCTTCCTGGCCGGCAGGGCGTCGCTGCCCCAGCCGGCCGTGCCGCCGACCTTCGAACCGATGATGGCGGTGCTGGAGACGACCCCGTTCGACGTCGACGGCTGGCTCTACGAGGTGAAGTGGGACGGCCACCGCTGCCTCGCCGCGCTCGGCGCGGCCACGCGCCTGACCTCGCGCACCGGGCGGGACGTGACCGCCCAGTTCCCCGAGCTGATCGACATGCACCGCCAGCTCGCCGCGCGCAACGCGGTGGTCGACGGCGAGGTGGTCGCGCTCGACCGCGAGGGGCGCCCCTCCTTCCAGCGCATGCAGGACCGCTTCCACCGGCCGCCGGACGAGCTGGCGCGCCGGCGGGACCGGGTGCCAATCCAGTTCCTCGCCTTCGACCTGCTCTGGCTGGACGGCGCCCCCCTGCTCGACCTGCCCCTCAGCGAGCGCCTGGCGCGGCTGGGCGAGGTGTTCGTCGAGACCGGCCGCCTGCGCCTGTCCCAGACCGTCGAGGGTCGCGGGACCGCCCTGTTCGAGCACGTCGAGCGGCTCGGCCTGGAGGGCCTGATCGCCAAGCGCGCGGCCAGCCCCTACCGCCCGGGCAAGCGCTCCCCCGACTGGCGCAAGGTCAAGGCCAAGCACCACCAGGACTGCGTGATCGTCGGCTGGACGCCCGGCAAGGGCCAGCGCGAGAGCACCCTCGGGTCGCTCCTGCTCGCCGTGTACGACGACGGCGGCCGGCTGCGCTACGTCGGCAACGTCGGCACCGGCTTCAGCCAGTCGTTCCTCGCCGCCCTCATGGAGGAGCTGCGCGCCCACGAGAGCGCCCGGCGGCCGGTCGATCCCGTCCCCGGCCTGCGCGGCGTCCACTGGGTCCGGCCGGAGCTGGTCTGCGAGGTGGAGTACCAGTCCTGGACCGACGACGGCCGCCTGCGGGCGGCCTCGTTCAAGGGCCTGCGCTCCGACAAGCTGCCGCGCGACTGCCGCCGCGAGCGTGCCTTCGACGAGCCGCAGGTTGGCGGGTAGGTGGGACCCGTGACACCATGTCAAGCCGACGCCCGCCGAGAGCGCACGCGCAACGGCGCGCGGGTCCGGTCCGGCCTGCGGTGAGTGAAGGACGGCCGCATATGGGAGCGCACATCCTCGTCGTCGACGACGATCCACTCCTGGCCGCCGCTCTGCGCCGCCCGCTCGCCTACGAAGGCTTCGAGGTCCAGGTGGCCACCTCGGGCGAGGAGGCCCTCTCGCGGGTGATGGAGCGCACCCCCGACCTGATCATCCTCGACGTGCTGCTGCCCGGCATCGACGGCCTCGAGGTGTGCCGCCGGCTGCGCCAGATCGGCGACTCGCCGGTGCTGATGCTGACCGCCCGCAGCGAGGTGCCCGAGCGGGTCGCCGGGTTCGAGGCCGGCGCCGACGACTACCTGGGCAAGCCGTTCGCCTTCGAGGAGCTGCTGGTGCGCATCAAGGCGCTGCTGCGCCGCGGCCGCAACGGCTCCACCTCGGCGGAGCTGCGCTTCGGCGACGTGCGCATGGACCGCTCCACCCGCGAGGTCTGGCGCGGCGAGCGCACCATCACCCTGACCAGGCAGGAGTTCGACCTGCTCGCGCTGTTCCTCGAGCACCCGAGGCAGGTCCTGCCCCGCTCCACCATCCTCGAGCGCGTCTGGGACTACGATTTCGGTCGCGACTCCAACGTGCTCGAGGTGTACGTGGGCTACCTGCGCCGCAAGCTCGAGGCCGAAGGCGAGCCTCGGGTCATCCACACCGTCCGCGGGGTCGGCTACGTGCTCCGCGACGACCCCGAGGCCGGCCGGTGAGCTTCCGGACCAGGCTCGTCTTCGCCTACCTGGGCCTGCTCGCCCTCACCCTGGCCGCGTTCGGCCTTGGCGTCTACACCTACGTGAGCACGCGACTGCACCGCGACCAGGTGAGCAGCTTCGAGGCCCAGGCCAGGCAGTACGCGCAGCTTGTCAGCGGGGAGGACGGCTACACCTACGTGTGGCGCATCGAGCGGACCCTGCAGGACGAGCCGCGCCGGTTGCCGAACGTCTACTACTGGGTGAAGGCCCGCCACTACCCGGAGAACGTCAAGGACTTCAAGGACGTCTCGGCGCACTCGCCCGGCGTGCAGGAGGACACGCTCCCGGCGGTCCCCGCCGACGGCAAGGCCCACATCGTCGGGCCCGAGAGGAACGGGCTCGGCCGGCCGCTCGCGGTGTACCGGGTGAGCATCCGCGTCCGCGCCGGGGACACCACGGTCATCCTGCTCCCCGGGCGGGGCAAGCCGCGCTCGACCTCGACGCCGGGACAGCACCCCCCCGATCCGGCCACGCTGGACGTCGACCCCGACAACCGCTACCAGGGCAGCATGATCCTCGCCCGCGACCTGCGCGACCTCGAGGCCTCGCTCGGGCTGCTGCGCAACATCCTGGTCGCCGGCGGCCTCGCCGTGCTGGCCATCGGCGCGCTGATGAGCTGGGCGCTGGCCGCCGGGCTGCTGCGCCCGCTGGGGCGCATGCGGGTGGCGGCCCAGCGCATCGGCGACGAGCGCGACTTCGCCAGCCGGCTCCCCTTCTCGGGCCGCAACGACGAGATCAGCCGGCTGTCCAACTCGTTCAACCAGATGCTCGCCGAGCTGGAGCAGTCCCACGACGACCTCAAGACCACGCTCGACGCGCAGCGCCGCTTCGTGGCCGACGCCTCGCACGAGCTGCGCACGCCGATGACCGCGATCCGCACCAACCTGGAGTTCCTCGCCCGCGTGCCCGGTGCCCGCGAGGAGGACCGCAGCGCCGCCCTGCACGACGTCCTGGCCGAGATGCGGCGCATGGAGTCGCTGGTCGGCGACCTGCTCGCGCTGGCGCGGCTGGAGGCCACCGCCGCCGGGCCGGTGCGCCGCGCCGTCCGCCTCGACCACCTGCTGGCCGACATCCACCGCGACGCCTCGCGGCTCGCCCAGGACGGGGTCGAGGTGCGCCTGGAGCCGGCGAGGCTGCCCCCCGTCTGGGTCTCCGGCGACCGCGACGACCTGCGGCGTGCGGTGTGGAACCTGGTCGAGAACGCGCTCAAGTACACCTCGGCGGGCGAGGTCGTGCTGCGGCTGGCGCTCGGCGGCGGCATGGCCGAGCTGGAGGTGCGCGACAACGGCATCGGCATCGCCAAGCTCGACCAGCGGCACGTGTTCGACCGCTTCTGGCGCTCGCAGCGCACCCGCGGGATGGAGGGGTCGGGGCTGGGCCTGGCCATCACCAAGTGGGTCGCCCAGGCCCACGGCGGGGCGGTGCTGGTCGAGTCGACCCTCGGCGAGGGCAGCACGTTCACCCTGCGGCTGCCGGCCACCGCCGCGCGCCGCGGGATAGGCCGGCAGCGCGTGCCGGCAGCGCGCCAGCCGGCGTCCTCCTCACATTCTTAAGCCGTCCCTAGGTTCTTCTCATTCAGTTCTCAGGGTCGCTCGATAGAACCGCACTCCGCTCGTGCGAGGAACGCCCGGTGATCCGGGCGAACTCCGCCCCGATATCGCCGGGGACCCGGATGGTGGGACGAGGCCGGCGGTTGCACCACCGGCCTCGGGGTCCTCGGCGATATCGTGTGTGGTGCCGAATCCTCCGGGGAACGCTACTGTGAGAGTGGTCGCGCTCGCGCGGCCCTCGGTTACCACCTCGGAGTGGGCGGCGCGCCCCTCCTGCGCGAGCTAAGGAGCCGCCTTGACCGACCGGCAACCACACTTGGCCGCGGTCGGGGACTCCGCCGCACGCGGCCAGCTCGAAGCGGCCCTGTTCGAGATCAAGCGCGTGATCGTCGGGCAGGAAGGCATGCTCGAGCGCGTCTTCATCGCGCTGCTGGCCCACGGCCACCTGCTCCTGGAGGGCGTCCCCGGCCTGGCCAAGACGCTGACCATCTCCACCGTGGCCGACGTGCTCGGCGGTACCTTCCACCGCGTCCAGTTCACCCCCGACCTGGTCCCCTCCGACCTGGTCGGCACGCGCATCTACCGGCCCGACTCGGCCACGTTCGACACCGAGCTCGGCCCGGTGTTCTGCAACTTCCTGCTCGCCGACGAGATCAACCGTGCCCCCGCCAAGGTGCAGTCCGCGCTGCTCGAGGTGATGCAGGAGCGCCAGGTCACCATCGGCCAGACGACCTACCCGGTCGGCGACCCGTTCCTGGTGCTCGCCACCCAGAACCCGATCGAGTCCGAGGGCACCTATCCGCTGCCGGAGGCCCAGGTCGACCGCTTCATGATGAAGGTGATGGTCGACTACCCGAACTTCAGCGAAGAGATGACGGTGGTGCAGCGGTCGCTCGGGGACAAGCCGGCCATCCGCCGGGTGATCTCCATCGAGCAGCTCCACGAGTTCCAGCGCGCCACCGCCAACATCTACGTCGACCGCCTGGTGGCCGAGTACGCGGTCGCCCTGTGCATGGCCACCCGGCACCCGGACAGCTACGGCGTCGGCCAGATCGCCCCCTACATCGCCTACGGGGCCAGCCCGCGCGGGTCGATCAACCTCGTCCACGCGGCCCGCGCCCTCGCCCTGCTGCGCGGGCGCAGCTACGCGCTGCCCCAGGACGTGCAGGAGGTCGCCAAGGACGTCCTGCGGCACCGGCTGGTCCTGACCTACCAGGCGCTGGCCGAGGAGGTGAGCGCCGACAGCCTGCTCACGGCCGTGCTCACCGCCATCCAGCCGCCCCGCATCGACCTCGCCCACGACCAGACGGCCTCATGAGCGGCGGTCCCGGGAACGTGCCGGCTGCGGTCACCCGCACGCCGGACCGGCCGGGGCCAGGTCCGACTCCCGAGGGCCTGCTGCGCGCCCTGGACATCGTGGTGCGGCGCCGGGTCGAGGGGCTGCTCGCCGGTGACTACCGCTCGGCCGCGCTCGGCATCGGCACGGAGCTTGCGCAGATCCGCCCCTACCAGCCAGGCGACGACGTGCGGCGGATCGACTGGAACGTGACCGCGAGGACCCGCGAGCCGCACACCCGCGTGCAGGTCGCCGAGCGCGCCCTGTCCACCTGGCTGGTGCTGGACACCTCGCCGTCGATGCAGTTCGGCACGGCAGACCGGCGCAAGGCCGACGTGGCCGAGGGCGTCGCCCTCGCCGTCGGGCACATCGCCACCCGCAGGGGCAACCGGCTCGGGGTGCTCACCTTCGGCGACGCCAAGCCGCAGGCCCTGCCGCCCCGCCAGGGCCGCGTCGGGCTGATGGGGCTGCTCATGGCGCTGCGCCACGAGCCGCAGGTCGAGGGCGGCGGGGCGACCTCGCTCGGGGCAGCCCTGAACCACGCCGGCCACCTGGCCCGCAACCGCTCGGTGGTGATCGTGGTGAGCGACTTCCGCGGCCCCCGGGACTGGCGCGTGCCCCTGCTCGCCGTCGCCGGCCGCCACGACGCCGTCGCGGTCGAGATCCGCGACCAGCGCGAGCAGGAGCTGCCCAACGTCGGCGAGCTGTGGCTGGTCGACCCCGAGACCGGGCGGCACCTGCGGGTCAACACCGCCATCGGCAAGCTGCGCGAGCGCTTCGCCAGCGCCGCCGCGGCCGAGCGCGCCGAGGTCGCCGCCGAGCTGCGCAAGGCCGGCTGCGACCACGTGGTGCTGTCGACCGGCGGCGACTGGCTGACCACCTTCGCCGGGTTCCTGCGCCGGCGCGGCAGCATCGGGCCGAACCTGCGCGGGGGAGCGCCGGCATGAGCGTCCAGTGGCCGACCATGCTGTGGGCGCTGCTCCTGGTCCCGCTCGCCCTGTTCGGCTACTACCTCGCCCAGCGCCGCCGGGTCCGCTACGCGGTCCGCTTCACCAACCTCGACCTGCTGTCCAACGTGGTCAGCCGCTCGCCGGGCTGGCGCCGCCACCTGCCGGCCCTGTTCTACCTGCTGGCCCTCTCCACGCTGCTGGTCAGCCTGGCGCGGCCCCAGTCGGTCGTGCTCGTGCCCAAGGAGCAGGCCACGGTGGTGCTGGTGATGGACGTGTCGGGCTCGATGAACGCGACCGACGTCGAGCCCACCCGCCTGCTCGCCGCCCAGCAGGCCGCCAGCTCCTTCCTGGACAACATGCCGGCCAAGTTCAAGGTGGGCCTGGTGTCGTTCTCCGCCAGCGCCCAGACCCTGACCCGCCCCACCACCGACCGCTCGTCGGTGCGCGACGCGATCGGCTCGCTGCGCGCCGAGGGCGGCACGGCCATGGGCGACGCCATCGAGCGGGGCCTCGAGGCCAAGCGGCCGCCGGCGCCGCCGCCCGCCGACCGGCCGCGGGACAAGGCTCCGGCGACGACCAGCCCGCCGACCACGGCGGCGCCGGAGAGCAGCGGCAAGGAGCCGCCCGTGGTGATGCTGCTGCTGTCCGACGGCGCCAACACGGTGGGCAAGATCCAGCCGCTCGAGGCCGCCGAGCACGCCAAGCAGATGAACGTGCCGGTGTTCACCATCGCCCTGGGCACCGAGGAGGGCGTCGTCGAGGTGCCCGACGAGTCCGGCCAGCCGCGCCGCATCCCAGTCCCGCCCGACAAGGCGACCCTGCGCCGCGTCGCCGAGGTGACCGGGGGCAAGTTCTTCACCGCGCCGAGCAACCGCGACCTCAAGGCCGTCTACCGCGACCTCGGCTCGCGCATCGGCTTCGTCAAGGAGCGGCAGGAGGTCACCGTGGTCTTCGCCGCCGCCGCCCTGCTGTTCGTGGTCGCCGGCGGCGCCCTGTCGCTGCTGTGGTTCAACCGCTTCCCGTAGCCGCGACCGCTCAGCCGGCGGGCTCGGGCGAGGCGGCCGGCTCCTCGGCGCGGGCCTCGAGCTCGTCGGCCCGTTCGGACACGTCGGCGAGTCGGCCCTCGAAGCGGTCCAGGCGCCTGGCCGCCTCGTCCCAGCGCGCCCTGGCGTTGCCGAGGTGCTTGCCGACCACCTCGAAGTCCTCGCGCAGGCGGCCCAGCTCGCCCTGCAGGGTGCTGAGGGCGTCGACCACCTGCCTGGCGTTGGCCTCCACGCGCAGGCCGCGCAGGCCCAGGCCGATCGAGATCAGGTAGGCGTACAGCGTGGTCGGCGAGACCGGGAACACGCGGCGGCCGACGGCATAGCGGAACGAGGACGCCCCCGGCTCGTCCTCGCGCAGGAACTCGTAGTAGACCGCCTCGGACGGCAGGTAACACAGGGCGAAGTCGAAGGTGCCCTCGTCGGGGCAGATGTACTTGTCGGCGATCGCGTCCACGTGGCGGCGCGCGTCGCGCGCGAACGCCCGCCGGTGCAGCGTCCGGGCGGCGTCGCCCTCGCTGACCGCGGCCATGCGGGCGAACGCCTCCAGGGGGAACTTCGCGTCCACCGGGACCATGGCGTCGCCGAGCAGCAGCACCGCGTCGACCCGGGCGCCCGAGCGGAAGCTGTGCTGCGTCTGGTAGGCGAAGGCCGGCAGCCCTTGCGCCAGGAGCTGTTCGAGCAGCACCTCGCCGAGCGCGCCGCGGGCCTGCGGCGGGCGCAGCAGGTCCTCCAGCCGGCCGAGGTCGCGGGCGTGGTCGAGCACCTGCTCGGCCAGGCCGGCCACGGTCGCGACCCGCTCGCGCACGTCGGCGGCGGCGTCGGCGGCCTGCGCCTGGGCGTGCTGCACGGAGTCCAGGCCGAGCCAGAGGCGCTGGTCGAGGGCGGCGAGGCGGCGGTCGAGGTCGCTGGACATGCCTTCCAGGCGGCGCTCCAGGAGCACGCCGGCCGCGAGCCCTACCCCGCGCGACCGCCGGCCCGCCCAGAGGCCGGCGGCGACACCGGCCATCGCCGCCACGGCCACCGCCAGCACCGCCCACTCCACCGGCACGCCTCCCCCGTCGCGTCCTGGGCGCACCGTAACAACGCGGTACGACAGCGCCGGGACGGGCGAGAGGCCTGCTACGCTCGGGCCGCTTCGAGCGCGGGCGGTCGCTCCCTGGCCGCCGGACCATGTGCGCCGCCGGCCAACGAGAGAGGAGCAGGCATGGAGGTCAAGCTCGGCGTGATCTACAGCCCGAAGGAGCTGGTCATCGAGACCGACCAGGCCGCCGACGAGATCATGGGGCGGGTCGACTCGGCGGTGGCCGGCAAGTCCCAGGTGCTGTGGCTGACCGACACCAAGGGCCGCCGCGTCGGCATCCCGACCGAGAAGCTGGCCTACGTCGAGGTCGGCGAGGAGCACGCCGACCGGCGGGTCGGCTTCAGCTCGATGTGAGGCGCTACTGGTAGTCGCGCTGGTAGGTGATGCCGTGGCGGCCGAGCTCCATGACCGACACCCCGGGCGTGCCCGACCAGCGCCGCCCGCCCTGGGTGTAGGCGCTGGTCCACTCGGTGAGCAGCACCTCCCCGTCCGAGACCTGGCGTTTGACCGTGACCTCCACCGGCCCCCGGTTGGCGAAGTACGAGGCCAGGTGGTTGCGGATCTCGTCGCGGCCCTTGTGCACGACGTTGTCCGGGCCGTAGAAGACCCCGTCGGGCGCGTACAGCGCGGCCGCCTCGTCCGCGTCGGCCTTGGCGTGGGCCGTACGGAGCGCCTCGAACACCTCGGCCGGACTGGCCACCGCGTTGACCTCCTATTCAAACGCGAGGCGGCGGTGCGCCACCTCGCTTGTCGACTGTCGTGCCGAGCCTACCCCACCAGGAGCTCCGGACGTCGCGGCCGACCTGCACTCGGGACGCGCGGCGCTGGGTCTGCTACAGTGAGTGGTCGATGGCGCCCGCCTGCCCGTTCGCGGCGCGGGCCGGGGCGCGCAAGGCCATTCCAAACACCGGAGGCTCATTGAGTCTGACCGCAACCACCACTCCCACGACCGTTCCGGAACGCAGCTTTGCCGACCTCGGCGTCGCCCCCACGACGCTCACCTCACTGGCCAGGATCGGCATCGAGCATCCCTTCCCCATCCAGACCCTCTGCCTGCCGCTGGCGCTCGCCGGCGTCGACCTGATCGGCCAGGCGCGCACCGGCACCGGCAAGACCCTCGCCTTCGGCGTCCCGATCGTCCAGGGCATCGAGAAGGACGAGCCGAACGTCCAGGCCCTCGTGGTCGTCCCCACCCGTGAGCTCTGCCTGCAGGTGGCCGGCGACCTCGAAGCGGCCGGCAGGGACACCGGCGTGCGGGTGGTCTCGGTCGTCGGCGGGCGGCCCCTCGGGCCCCAGATCGTCGCCCTCTCCGAGGGCGCCCAGGTCGTCGTCGGCACCCCGGGACGCCTGCTCGACCACCTGCGCCAGCGCAACCTCGACCTCTCCGGGGTCAGACGATGCTGTTCTCGGCCACCATGCCGGCGGCCGTGGTCGCCCTCGCCCGGCGCTACGCCAAGCGGCCCACCTTCCTGCACGCCGAGGCCGGCCAGGACGCCACCGTCCCGGCCACCAAGCAGTACTTCTTCCAGGTGCACCCGCTGGACCGCTTCCAGGTCCTCTGCCGCATGCTCGACGCGCCTGGGCGCGACCGGGTGGCGGTGTTCCGCCGCACCAAGCGGGGCGTGGACCGCACCATCAAGGGCCTGCTGGAGGTCGGCTACAAGGCGGGCGCCCTGCACGGCGACCTGCCCCAGGTGACTCGCGAGAAGATCATGCGCGCCTTCCGCAAGGGCAAGCTGGACGTGCTGGTCTGCACGGACGTGGCCGCCCGCGGGCTCGACATCGCGGGCCTCTCGCACGTGATCAACTACGACACGCCAGAGGACGAGCGCGCCTACATCCACCGCATCGGCCGGACCGGCCGCGCCGGCGCCGCCGGCGTGGCGATCACCTTCGTGGCCTGGAACGAGACGGACCAGGCCGAGCTGATCCGGCGCCGCCTCGACCTGGCCGGCGAGCCGATGCCCGAGGTCTACTCCACCAGCCAGCTCCTGGTCGACATGTTCGACCTGCCGAGCAAGGAGGCGGCCGCGGCGAGCCGCTCGAACGGGCGCATGCCGCCCGCCGCCGAGGCCGCCTCGTCGCGGCGGGCCGCCACGGGCGAGCGCGCGGCCAAGCCGGCGTCAGCCCGCCGGCGCCGGCGGCGCCGCGTCGCCGGTCCCAAGCCCGCATCCCACTCCTCGTCGAGCCCGTCGGCCGCGGCCGGCGCCTGAGCCAGGATCCACCAGCGAGACCGCCCTCCCGGACGCCCAGCTCCGAGTTCCGGGAGGGCCGCCGCCGCTCATCGGTCACCGTCAAGCCCTCGTCTCCCGAGCGCCCGGAACGTCCCCGCTGACCTGCGTCGTCGGGGATCGACGGGAATCAGCCACGCTGCGGTGTAGTTCACATCGTGAGGAGGGGCGTGTCCGGCTCGACCGAGTTCAGGAAGGATCGCGGTTTGGGTCAGACGACCAGCTTCGAGGAAACCGCCGTTCCATACATGAACGTGTGCTACGACGCGGCGCTACGGCTGACCGCCGACCCGGCGTCCGCTCAGGATCTGACCCAGGAGACCTTCCTGCGGGCGTGGCGGGCGTTCGCCTCCTTCGAGCCGGGCACCAATTGCAAGGCATGGCTCCTCCGCATCCAGTACAACCTGTTCTGCACGGAGTACCGCCGCTGGCGGCGCATGCCACTGGTCCCGCTGGACGGTCGCGACGGCGAGCCCGCGCTCGAGGTCCCGAGCGGCGAGCCGGGGCCGGAGGAGCAGGCGGTGCGCATGGCCGACCAGCGCGCCGTCCGCAACGCCGTGGCCCAGCTCCCCGAGGAGTTCCGGGTGACCGTCACGCTGGTCGACATCCACGGCCTGACCTGCGCGGAAGCGGCCAAGACGCTGGGCGTGCCCCGGGGGACGGTGCTGTCGCGGCTGCACCGCGCCAGGCGCCGGCTCGAGGCGATCCTGCTCCGTGAGCTCGGAAGGGTGCGCGTCGATGACCTGTGAGGAGTTCGAGGCGCAGCTCACCGCGTTCAGCCTCGGTGAGCTGGAGCCCGACGACGCCATGGGGGCGCGCGCGCACGTCGCCCGCTGCGACGCCTGCGCGGCAGCCACCCTGCGCGACCGGCAGCTCACCGCGCTGCTGCGGGCCTCGATGGTGGAGATGCCGGCCGCGGGCCAGACCGCGGTGCTCGCCGCCGTCCGGTCGGAGACCACCTGGGCGCCGAGGCCGGCTCCCCGTGCCGCCGCCGCGGCCGCTCCCGGCACGCGCGTGCGCAGGCACCGCTCGCGCCGCGGCCGGCGCCACTGGCTCGCCCTGGCGGCCGCCGCCGTCCTCGCCCTCGCCGTGCTCGCCCTCGCCGTGGTGCTGGTGCCTGCACCGGACCGGTCGAGCGCGATCGCGGCCGGCTGGAACCTCTACCGCCAGGAGGCGACCCTCTCCAAGAAGCAGCCGAGCGCGGAGACCGCCAGGCGGCTCACCAGCGCGCTCGGCGCGGCGGCGCGCCCGCCCGACCTGCGCGGCTTCGGCCTGCGGGCGGTTGGCTGGGACGGGCGCATGCTCGCCGGCCACCTGGCGTCGGTGGCCGAGTACCGCGACGTCACCGGCAAGCGCGTCACGCTGATGCGCTGGCGCGGGGAGCTGCCCCACCCGACCAGGGGCTCCCCCGAGTTCGCCTCCTACGAGGGCATGCAGACCGCGCAGTGGGGCGGCACGGGCAGCGTCTGGTTCAAGACGGGCGACATCGTCTACTGCCTGGTCGGGACGGTGGCGGAGCACACCCTGACGGAGGTCGCCCACTACCTCGGCGCCGCGTAGCGCCGAGCCGCCCACCGGGCGGGCCACGGCCACGGGCCGGGCCCGGCCGGCCTGGCCAAGGCGGCAGGCCAGGTCGGCCGGGCCTTCTCCATGCCATAGCGCCGCAAAGTGCTTGCCGTCCTCAACATTTTCCAGTGGCCAGGAACAAGCCGTCCTGGCGGCACGTTGGAACGCGCGACTCGAACGACCGACGGCTGCCCCGCAGGCAGGATGACCGCAGACGTGACGGCGGCTCGCGCCTGTGGTGCAGGCCCCACCACGGAGACGCGCATGCCCGAGCTTTCTGTCGAGACCCTTCCGCTGCTTCCCCTCACCAGTGGCGTGGTGCTGCCCGGGATGGTGGTCACCGCGACCCTCGAGACGCCCGAGGCACGGGCGGCCGCCACCGCGGCGGCCGACGCCGGCCAGTCGCTCCTGCTGGTCCCCAAGGTCGACCAGCGCTACGCCCGCGTCGGCACGGTCGCCAAGATCGAGAACGCCGGCGAGCTTCCCGGTGGCCAGCTCGCCGTGATCGTGCGCGGCCTGCACCGCGCGCGCATCGGCAACGGCGTCGCCGGCACCGGCCCCGCCACCTGGGTCGAGGTCGAGCGGGTGACCGAGGCGCCCCCGACCGCGCGAGCGATCGAGCTGGCCAGGGAGTACCGCGCCGTGGTCGAGAACATCCTCGAGGCCCGCGGTGCCGCCCAGGTCGCCGAGATGCTGCGCGGCATCACCGACCCCGGCCAGATGGCCGACACCGCCGCCTACTCCCCCGACCTCTCCTTCGAGCAGAAGGTGGAGCTGCTGGAGACGGTCGACGTCCAGGAGCGCCTGGAGAAGGCGCTCGCCTGGTCGCGCGAGACGCTGGCGGACGTGAGCCTCAAGGACCGCATCCGCAAGGACGTCACCGAGGGCATGGAGAAGACCCAGCGCGAGTACCTGCTGCGCCAGCAGCTCGCCGCGATCCGCAAGGAGCTCGGCGAGGGCGACGACGAGGACCTGATCGAGTCCTACCGGGCCAAGATCGCCGAGGCGGGCATGCCCGAGAAGGTCCGCGCCCACGTCGAGCGCGAGGTCGACCGGCTGGAGCGGACCAGCGAGCAGAGCCCGGAGCACGGCTGGATCCGCACCTGGCTGGACACCATGATCGAGCTCCCCTGGGCCAAGCGCTCCGAGG